>ERZ839767.66-NODE-66-length-160380-cov-6.620415_pt1 | contig 160380 bp, 165 predicted proteins | sample MGYA00519879_ERZ839767 | MGnify/ENA primary metagenome ERZ839767 (study PRJEB31850, sample SAMEA3708852) | human gut metagenome | biome: human gut; feature: human-associated habitat; material: faeces | place: China | collected 2014 ...
GAACGGTTAGTACGTATAAAATAGCTGGCTACAAAACGGCTACAAAATTCGTAAGGAACCTATGTACAGCCCGAAATACATGGATTATTTGGACGAAAAGCGTATCGAGAGTGCATTTCATAACCCTAAATCAAAGCCTAAGACTTGAGTGGGAATAAAAAATCTGTGATACTGAGGGCTAAAAAGTCCTAGGGAAATCTCAACTTTTTGATTCGCCACAGCTGGTTTGATAGCAAAATGATAGCAGCTCTTTTCAGCCAATTGTTCATTCCCATCAAAAGGGACAGGTGGCTTGCAGGTTGCTTTCCAATCCGATAACGAGCAAAATGCTCTGCTGAGTTTTTGAAACGAACTTAAGCAGAGCATTTTTTATTTGCGTTACACGATGTCTTTGAACTTGGAAACCAAGTAATCGCTCAGTTCCTGGGAGGGACCGACCTTCCTGAATTTCCCGGAGGTGTCGTATTTGGGATAGTGGTAACGCCAGCGGTCATATTCTTCCTGGGTGATTTCTTTATTTTTCAGCTTTGACATTTCGGCGTTCCAGGCTTCCAGCATTCTTTGAAGCTCAATGCCATCACTGCCACCCTTTACTGGATTGACCCGCAGATGCACCTCTCCCTCACTTTCGCAGACCTCCAGACCATAACAGTCCCCCAGGGTAAAGAGGGTGTGCATCAGCCCAATTTCAGAATCAATGTCCGGCACATTCAACGCATCGGGAGACACGTCCAGGGCGTTTGCTAAAGCAGCGGTTATGTCTGCTTTAGGAGACCGGGTTCCGTTTTCGTATTGGGCAAGACGCACATCAGCGGAGCGTTCCGGAAAGCCGATAGCCATTCCAAGATATTTCTGGGTCATACCCCGCAGTGTGCGAAAAAAGTGAATTCGTTCACCAATTGCCATGACAGCCATCTTCTGTGTTGTCTTGTATATGGAAACATTCTTTGGCAGGTTGAAAAATGAGATGTTTTACGGTTGTAAGAAAGAATACACTTCTTTTAACGTCTTCTCAAAGGCAATCTCGGACTATATTGATTACTATAACAACAGAAGAATTCAAGCCTAAACGAAATGGATGCCTCCCATAAAATTCCGGGAAGCATCCATGATGTGATACTAATTGTTCAATTCAAATTACGGTGTCCAGAAAACTGGGTACATATCAACTACCATGGGGCTTCCCTTATAAAATTTCCGTCAGGTCAGACAGCTTCTTGATGGTTATATCGGAATTCGGATCATTTTCCCTTGACCGAATTCCAATGACCCGAAAATGTCCTGTTTCTGCGGCCTGGACGCCGGATTCGGCATCCTCTATGACGATGGCCTGCTCCGGGGATATGCCCAGTAAGGAAGCAGCCAGGAAGAATACTTCCGGGTCCGGTTTGGACCGGGTGATTTGTGTTCCGTCTGCAACGGCATCGAAGAAATGTTCCAGACCAAGCTGGGTCAAAATCTGCCGGGTATTCTTGCTGGAAGAGCCGATTGCCAGAAGATAGCCCCGCTTCCGCAATGTTTGCAGGGCGTACCGGGTATCCTCGGACAAATCAGATGGGCGCATTGTTTGCAGATACTCCCGGTAAATCCGATTTTTCTTCTCCGCAAGTTCCCACTTTTCTTTCTCAGAAAAATGAGAACTTCGGTTTCCCAAAATGATTTCCAGGCTGTCCATACGGCTAACGCCGCGGAGCAGTTTGTTTTTCTGTTCGTCAAAGGGAATGTCCAGTCGATCTGCCAGAGCTTTCCATGCCAGATAGTGGTATCGGTCTGTAGAGCAGATCACACCGTCTAAATCAAAAATAATTGCGCGTATATCAGTCATTTTTCAGTTGAAATCCATTTCTTGTGAACACCGGGAGTTTGTCTCCGGCATCGATGATGATTGTTTGGCTACCCGTGTAGATTTTCCCTGAGAAAAAGTCCGTCCAGGTTCCTTGAGGCAGATAAACCCCTCGGGAATGCGCATTTTCTTCCAGTAATGGCGCTACCAGCAGATCGTTTCCCAGCAGGTATTCGTCCTGACAGCAGAGAACGTTGGAGTCCTCCGGCCATTCGTATACCAGCGGGCGCAGGATTGGCTTGCTTTCCGTTACGCACCTCTTTGCTGTTTCCCAGAGGTATGGGCGCAGCTGCTCGTGGAGCTTATGCCAGTAGCGCATTTCATCCAGAAATTCCGGCGCGTTATAAATCTGCGCCATATTCCATGGGCTGCGCTCGTTATTCCCCTCCGCACCGGGCATCAGGTTCCGGAACTGTCCTCCGTCCGGTTCGGAATGCCATTGCATGATGGGGCAGAAGCAAGCCATCTGGGTGGCTCTGCGGTAAAGGTCCAGCGTCGGAAGCGGGCCGGCAAATCCGGCAATGTCAAAGCCCCAGAACAGAATACCGGATGCGGCTGCGGAAAGTCCGGCTTTCAGCACACTTGCAAGCTCCCGGTTTTGGGACTGCTGGTCGCCGCCCCAGTGGCAGGGAACAGTATGTTGCCCGGAGAAGCCTGCGCGGCTGAAAAGCACGCGCTCGCTGCCGATAAAATCCCGGTAGCTTTCCGTATAGTCCCGCGGATAGCGGTTGACTCCCTGCTGTCCTGTGCTGCCGTCGCAGAACTTTACGTCCGTGCTGTGAATGAACTCGCCGCCATCGGTCTTAAATCCGTCCACGCCCATGTCCAGCAGATATTGACGCTTGCCAAACCAGCTTGCCCTTGCGGCAGGGTTGGTGAAGTCCGGCACCATAGAGCCGGGAAACCATTTCCCTTGTGGAATATGGTAGGGCGTTCCGTCAGAGAAGCAGACGCATAGCTTCTGCTCGATTGCTTCCTCCCAGTCCAGTTTGTTTTGCAGGTTCGGCTTTTCCCCGGGTTCCAGCTGCTTGTAAACCGGAGCCTGCCAGAGAAGCAACTTTTTTCCCGCGTTGTGGAGCTGCTGAATCATTTTGACGGGATCAGGCCAGGGCGATTCCGAAAAATCGAAATCCTCCAGGGAAAGGGGCGTACCATCCGCCTTGGGAACATATCTTGCCCCATTCCAGATGTAGAAGGTTGCTTCATCGCTCCAGGCTTCCAGGACGACCACGGAGGCGGGAAAATCGTAGGTGTCCAGCTTCTCTAACAGCTGCTCCACATCTGCCTGCTTGTTCCAGCGATTGGCGGAGACCCATACACCCAGTGCCCATTCCGGGGGGAGTGTGGCAGAGCCAAAGAGACACATATACTCCCGCAGCATGACCTCCGGGGTTCCGGAAAACAGAACAACATCGGCACATTCCGGAAGATTTACGCGGATTTCATCCTCCGCAAAGTCAAATTCCGTTGTCTCACAGGTATCGACATACACCCCAAAGCCGGTATCCGTCCAGAAGAAGGGCGTTGGATTGTAGGTCTTATCGCCCTGAAAGCAGAATTTTTCCTCTACGCGGTTGACAACATGGTGCCCCTTCTGATTCAGAGAATCGAATTTCTCCCCCATTCCATAGGCACCGTTGTATTGCAGATAAATTGTCAGTGTTTTCCCCTGACGGGACAGTTTTGCCGCACCATAGGAGATTTCTTTTTCCTTGTAAGAAACTTTTCGCATAGTTACCCCTTAATGCCGCCAGCCATCATTCCGTCCTTGAATTGACGCTGAGCTACAATGTAAATCAGAATAATGGGAATCATGGAGATCAGACTGCCGGCCATGAGCACATTGTACTCCGTGGCATACTGGCCGTTCAATGTGGACAGGGCAATAGGCAGTGTCATCTTATTTTTGTTGGTCAGCATGAGTAGCGGCCACAGATAATCGTTCCAGGATTCCATGAACGTTGTAATGGACAGCGTAGCCAGGCTTGGAACGCATAGCGGCAGCGCAACCTTGCGGAATACCTGAAATACATTGGCTCCGTCAATCCTTGCGGCGTCCAGAAAATCGTTGGGGATCGTGCGCATCTGCTGTACCAGCATGAACACCGCAAAGGGGCGGAAGACGGAAGGTAGAATCACGCTGGCGTAGCTGTCAATAAGCCCCATGCGATTCATCACGACGAACAACGGAATCATCGTTACTTGAGTGGGAATCATCATGGTTGCAAGATAGCACCGCAGGAGCAGGCTGTTCCCCGGAAACTGGAGCTTTGCAAACGCGAAAGCCGCCATGGAGGAGGAAAGCAGCGTAATAATCGTATAGCTTACAGAGATAAACAGGGAGTTCCCAATGGTTTTGGCAAAGGGAAACTTGGAGAATACCTTGATATAGGCGGCAAGGGTCGGTTCTTCCGGTATCCACTGGATCGGAATAGACATCAACGCACCGCGGCTTTTGAAGGATGTGGAGATCATCCACAGAAAGGGAATCATCGCAATGACCGCCAGGAGAATTGCGACAACATAAAAGCACACCGTCCCCAGCTTTTTCTTAGTTGTCATAGTGTACCCACCTTTCCTGACCCTTCATTTGAATGGCCGTAAACACCATAATAATTGCGAACAAAATCCAGGAGAATGCCGAAGCATAGCCCATGCGATAATACCGGAAGCCGTAATTGTAAATCCGCTCCACCATAACCTGCGTCGCGCCGTTGGGGCCGCCGCCGGTCATAATCATGATCTGTGGAAACAGCTGGAACGCGTTGATCATTCCAACAATCAACACATAGAAAATCGACGGAGTCAGAAGCGGCAGTGTGATTCTCATAAATTTGACCCATCCGTTTGCGCCGTCCAGACCCGCCGCTTCATAGTAGGTCTTGTTGATGCCGACAACGCCGGACAGCAATATCAAGCCGAAGAAGCCCATATCCTTCCAGACAGACACCAGTACAATGGCAGGCATAGCCCACTTTTCATCGGTCAGCCAGCCGGGGCCTTGGATACCGAATATGGACAGAATACCATTCAGTGCGCCGTACTGCGGGGACAGTACCGATTTCCAGATCAAAGAGGCTGCAACCCAGCTGGTAAGCACGGGGATATAGTACACGACCCGGAAAAAGCCGATTCCCCGCCGTGTCTGGCTAAGCAGGGTTGCGACCAGAAGAGACGCTGCAAGCATCAAGGGAATATAGAGGACGATATATTCGGCAGTATTTCCCAAGGTTCTCCAGAATTCTGTACTGGTCAAGATTTTCTTGTAGTTTTCCAGCCCGATAAAGTGCTCCTGGAGAAAGCCGGGGTCTGTCAGCTTTGCCAGCCCGTTCCAGTCCGTCAGGCTGATCATGCCGGAGATAATCAGGGGCAATACACTGAAAATCAGCATACCGATCAGGCTGGGCAGCAAAAACGGGGAGGCTGTCAGCAATCCGCCGGCCTGTTTTCGTGGGCTTATTCTGCGTTTCATAGAATCCCTCCATATGCCTTGTGAAAAAAATCAGGGCCGCCGCGCTTGCTGCGGCGGCCCCATCCGGGAATTATCCGAGAGTGATCTGCGCTTCACATTCCGCCTGTGCCTGATCCAGGGCTTCCTGTACGGTGATGGTCCCCTCCGCTGCCGCGGCGAGCTTCTGGGTGATGATGTCGCTCATAAGGGCGTAATCCTCAATGACCGGAGGCATAACCAGGTAATCCAGGCTTTCAAACACGGCCTTGCGGTTGTCGGGAGGCGTGATTTCCAGGTAGCTGGACAGGGCGTTCAAATCCTTCAGAGCAGGTAGATCCCAACCGGCAGCCAGACGAATGTCGGCGGATTCCGTGCTGGAGGTCAGCCATGCCAGCCAGGTGGCAACCGCTTCGGGATACTTGGTGTCGGGGCTCATAACGACGCAGTTGGAGAAGAAGTGGGTAGCCTTCTGGGTGCTGCCGGGCTCTACGGCGATGTCCCAGGCAAAGTCGCAGCCTTCCGTGAAGGTGGCGAAGGCCCAGATGCCGGTGGGAATCATGCCCAGACGGCCGCTCATAAACATATCCCAGTCGCCCATGCCGCCCTGCTGGGCTGCGTTGGGCTGCACATTGGAGACCAGAACCCGGTCAACCAGGGTCTGCGCTGCCTTCAGATTTTCGGGGGAGTTGATGGTAAACTGGGTCTTATCCGCATTCAGCAGAGCGCCGCCGTACTGGGCAACGACCTTGAAGAACTCATTATAAGTAATGGGCTGCCAGATGCCGTAAATGTCATCGCCCAGGGCGCGGATTGCTTCTGCGGCGGCCTGTACGTCGTCCTGCGTCCAATCGTTGGTGGGATAGGAAACGCCGGCCTGGTCAAACAGATCCTTGTTGTAGATCAGAACAACGTTGGAAAAGCTCTCGGGCAGACCGTACTGCTTGCCGTTCACGCAGAAAGCGTTCAGCGCGGTATCATTCAGTCCGCTTACATCTACACCGGAGATTTCAGCCAGCAGACCCTTGTTGGCATAGGCTGCGAAGTTCTCGATGTTCAGCTCATAGCAGTCGGGGGCAGTGCCGCCGGCAACGCGGGTCTGCATCTGGGTAAAGTAGTCGTCGTAACCGATGGTTTCCACATCAACCTTGATATCGGGATGGGAAGCCTCGAAAGCCTCCACCATCTTGGCAAGAGTCTCCTCGTTTCCGCCGGAGGAGTTAAAATTGCAGTAGGTGATGGTAACGGGGTCAGCGGCTTTTTCGGTGGCTGCCGCAGGCTGCGTATCGGCGCTTTGGGAGACCGCCTGGGTCGCCGAGGGTGTGCCGGAAGCGGCGCCGCAGGCAGAGAGAACCATCAGCATGGCGAGCAGCGCGGCGATGAACGAAAAAATCTTTGTTGTTTTCATTTTGTTTCCTCCTGATGTTGTTGATTTTTTCGCTCTTCTCACCTATAATTGGATTTGGTGAAAAGAGTGGCGTGTCGATTCTTTTCCCAGCGGTTTGCACAATCTTTTGCGGGGCTGTGCAGACCGCTTTTTTACACCTCCTTCTGTGGGCACTGCGGGGATACCGCAGAAGAAAACTTATACGAGTTTTTAATAAAACGCTTAAAAGCGTTTTATTCGGCCGCAGGATTGCGGCCACTGCCGCTAAAAAACGAAGTCAATACATTTCTTACCGCCGCCCAGGCGGTCTGCCGTGAAACGGCTTTCATAAAATGATGAAATCATTTTATGAAGAAATAGTATTATTTTGCATTCAGGTTCCGGACAGATCCCCGTGGGATCAGTTCCAGAGGAAGAATTTCTTCCTGCTTGGGAAGCGCCGGATTCTCAATATGCTTCAGCAAAAGCTCCACGGCGCGCTGGCCTTTCAGAGAAATTTGCTGACGGATTGTCGTCAGACCGGGAGTCAGATATTGCGCAACCTCCACATCGTCGAAGCCCACAACGGAATAGTCGTTCGGAACGCTCTTCCCGGCTTCAAAAAGTCCTTTGATTGCGCCGATGGCCAAAATGTCGGCGGCGGCCACAATGCCGGTTACAGGGAGCTTTGCCGTCAATAGCTGCTGTGCAAGGGAAATGCCGCTGCTGTATTCGATCTGACCCTCAAAAACATACTCTTTCCGATAGGGAACGGAAAACTCCTGCAATGCTTGCTGGTAGCCCAGCAGCCGCTTCTTCATGACGCCGTTCTCTTTCATCTGGCCTGTAAGGAAAGCAATGTGGCTGTGGCCATTTTCCAGCATATACCGGGTGGCAAGGTAACTGCCGTAAGCGTCATCAATACGGATATTGTGATAATAGTGATCGTTGCAGTAGCTGTCGATCAGGACAATCGGGATTTGCGTTTTCTTCATTTCCTGATAGAATTCGTCCGGGTACATACCGATCACGATGATGCCATCCAGGTTTCGCTGCTTGGCCAGCGTCAGATAGCTTTCATTGGCATCCGTTGCGGAAATCAGAATGTGATAGCCCTGTTGGCGGGCATAGTATTCGATACTGCCCAGAACCTCACTGTAAAAGCTGTTCTGAAACATCAGCCGGTCGCCGGGCTCCGTTTGAGGAACCACAACGCCAATCAGCTTGGAATCCCGCATACTCAATCCGCGGGCATTGAGATCCGGTACGTAGTCCAGCTCCGCAATGGCATCATGGATACGCTGCTTTGTCTCATCTGAAATTGTCCGTTTTCCACTGAGTGCATAGGAAACGGTTGCGGTGGATACGCCCGCAAGCTGGGCGACATCTTTCAGGGTTGCTCTGGCCACGGTATGTCGTTCCTTCCTTGTTTAATCGCTTAAACATCTTTCTAGCCTCATGATACAAGCTGCATTTGCATTTGTCAAGAACTTTTTTGCATTTTGTGAAATTTGCCATTGACAAGATTTTGTTTTTTGTTATACTTGATACATGAAAACTGTTTAATCGATTAAACAATCTACTGAGAGGTGTTTCTATGGAACGTTATCTTCCAACGAGCAATGCGTTTCTTTCCTTGCCGAAGATCAATGAGCAGACTGCGGGAATTGAAGATCTGACCTTCCTTTCCATGCAGCATAAGGGGATGATTGAAATCCGAGGCGGTGAGGAATTGCCCTTGATCCGCCCTTTTTTGCAAGCCGACGGGCATCGACTGCCCCTGACGCAAATGCAATGGAGTCGGGATTCCTTCTGGCTTCCGGTGCTAAAGGGTAAAGCCGGAGACCTTGATTTCACAATGACAATCCTGACACCAATCGGAGAGCGCGGCTTTGCCATTCGTATGGAACTGGCAGGAACAGAACAGGCGGCCATTGCCTGGGGGCAGGAGGGCTGCTGGGAAAGCAGCTGGCACTGTATCAATGAGGATAAGCCTTTGGACGGGACTATGCACTGCTATGAAAGCGAATGGAATCACAGCATTGTGTTTGATTTCCGCTGCGGTGCGCCTATGTTTGCGTTCGCACCCATGTGTGACCGGGAGATTCAGTCCGCATTTTCCAAAACGGACAGCATTATATCCTACACGCTGACAGAAAAATTCAAGCTTTTGCCGGGTGAAAGCCACAGTATCGTCTTTTATTGGGGCCTCGGCTTTGAAGAAGTCGCGGCGGCCACCAGCGCAAAAGAAATGCTGCGCCGTGGTTGGGACTGGGAATATCGACGAACAACCGGATGGCTGAATCAGCGGATTTCTCAAATGGCAACGCCAAAGCTGACGGAAGTTTACAACACGAATCTGTTCTTCTGTATTTTCTATTCCACCGGCCTGACACTGGATACGGAAGAACTGGTATGTGCCACCAGCCGCAGCACACGGTACTATGTCAGCGCTGCCTATTGGGACAGAGATGTCTTGTTGTGGGCGTTCCCGGCAATCCTGGATGCAGACCCGCAGCTTGCGGAGGAGATTCTGCATTATGTTTTTGGCCGCCAGAGAAGAAACCTGGGCATTCACTCCCGGTACATTGACGGTACTGTCCTGGAACCCGGCTTTGAGTTAGACGAGCTAATGGCTCCTGTCATCGCTCTTGAAAGTTATGTAAACCAGACCGCTGATAACGCATTTTTGCATGATCCTTCCGTTATGGCTGGCATCCAACAGATTCTCAAAACGCTGGAAACCATGCGGCACCCGGTAATCCCGCTGTATGAAACATTTCTACAGCCTACGGATGATGAAATTGTTTATCCGTACCTGACTTACAACAATGTATTGGTCTGGCGGGCAATGAAGGCTCTGGCTCACCTTTATCCAGAGAGATACGGTACATTGGAACAGCAGGCGGAAGCGGTTCGGCGGGCTATTTACGCCCATTGTGTTTTCCGGGATGCGGAGCAGAAGCCATACTTTGGCTGGTCTGTGGATTTGAAGGGGCAGCATAATGTTTACGATGAACCGCCCGGAAGCCTGCAGCTATTGCCATACTACGGTTTCTGCGCACCGGATGATGAAATCTGGGGGAACACCGTGGCAATGATTCGCGCCCCTTCCTATGCCTACAGCTTTGCGGATGCACCCATTGCGGAAATTGGCTGTGCCCACGCACCCTACCCCTGGATTCTCAGCCTGTGCAACAGCCTGCTTTGCGGGTACAAGGAGCAGGCATTCCGGGAACTGGAACAAATGGAAGTGGACAATGGCATTGCCTGTGAAAGTGTTGACCCAGTTTTGGGCACCTGTACCACCGGGGCCGCGTTCGCGACCTGCGCAGGATTCCTGTGCCACAGTATGAAGCAAGCAAGTAAGGAGGCGGCCCATGCGGACTGATTTGCAATTATCCCCCTGGTCGGTGTCCGGAACGGGAAACGGCTGGGACGACGATTTCTTTGAAAGTATCTTCTTCCTCGGCAATGGAAGAATGGGCATCCGGGGCTATCTGTCCATGGAGCCGGAATGCCGGCCGATTCAAAAGGGCGTGTATCTGGCAGGCATTTTCGGGGAAATCAAGCCGGGAATCACAGATTTTGTGAATCTGCCAACACCGGTGTATGACAGCATCCTTCTGGATGGAGAAGCCGGGACTCTGTCGTCTCCAATTGAACGCAGCCTGGATATGAAAGCCGCTTGTTTTACAGCAAGGTTTTCTCTGACGGTAAAGCAGAAAACGGTAGATATTGTCTACTCCCGGTTTTTACCCAGGGAGCATCCGGCGCTGATTTTACAGCGGTTGAAGTTTCTTCCCCATGAGAATGTGGAAATCTCCGTGGCCAGCGGCCTGATGACAGACAGCTGCAACAGCCCCATTCCCGATGACCAGACAAAAGAAAATACGCAAACCATTCAGCTGTCCTTATTGGTGGGGGCAAGCGTTGCCCCGCAGGGAATTACCGCAGACTTCCAGATTCGCGGAACAGGCCTTTCCGTTCAGGAAAATGTGCGGTTCCGCAGCACTGCATTTCAATTTGCCGGGGGCAAAGATGCCTGTGCTGTTTATACGGCAAGTGGGCGGACAGGAGAATCACTGGTTCTGGACAAGGCGGCATCTATCCTGACCTCACGGGATGTGGACCCGCGAATCGCGCCGATTCCCGATGCGTGGGACTACGATGCCATGCTGGCAGCTCATAAGGAGGCCTGGAAAACCGCCTGGCAGAATTGTGATTTGGAGATTCCCGCCTTAGACGGTGAGCTGCAAACCGGACTGCGTTTCTCCATGCTCGGCCTGATGGGCAGCTGTTCCGCCAATGACCCTACCGTAAGCATCGGCGCGCGGGGTCTGAGCCATGGCCGGTATAAAGGATGCTATTTCTGGGATACGGACCTGTTCATGCTGCCATTCTTCCTAAAAAATGATTTGCAGGCCGCAAAAAGCCTCTGCGATTACCGTGCCCGCTCTCTGCCGGCAGCGAAGGAGCATTCCATCAGGATGAATACAGCCGGGGCAAGATACCCCTGGATGGCTGCGCTGGACGGCAGCGAGCAGTGCGAAACCTGGGACATTGGATGCAGTGAGCTGCACGTCACAGCTGACGTGGCCTATGCTCTGGATGCCTACTGTAAGGCCTCCGGGGACAGTGAATTTTATCTGGAGAAAGCTGCGGAAGTTTATATTGAGACGGCCCGTTTCTGGGTCAGCCGCTATACCTATCGTTCGGAGCTTGGCAGGGCGGACCTGCTATTCTGCAAGGGTCCGGATGAATACTGCGGCATTACCAACAACAATCTCTTTACCAATGTGATGGTTCAGCACAATCTGACCCTGGCCATCCAGGCGGCGGCAGACCTTCTTGCCAAGCGCCCGGAACGGTATCACGCGCTTAGCCTCAGCGCCGAAGAAACAGAGCATATGGCGGCTCTGCGGGACGCAATTCCCTGGCCCCACGACCCTGTTACCGGACATCTTACCCAGGACGAAACCCTGCATCTGCTGGAACCGGTTGACCCTGTAACGCTGAAACCCGATGCCGGAGCCAGCTACCATCATGTATGTTTTGACCGTTTGCAGCGGTATAAGGTCATTAAACAGGCTGATGTGCTTCTCCTAATGACGCGGCTTCCGCAGCTCTTCACGGCGGAAGAAAAACGCAACGCGTGGGAGGATTTTGAACCTATCTGCCTCCACGATTCCACATTGAGCTTTGCCAGCCACGCTCTGTTTGCTCTTCAGAACGGATTAACAGAACAGGGCATGGATTATCTAAAGAAAGCACTCCTGCTGGATTTGCGGGATGTGATGGGTAATACCGGCCATGAGGGACTGCACCTGGCGTGTATGGGTGAAGCCTGGCAGGCGGCAGAGTGCCTGATACACTTATAATAATAGAAGAACATCAAAAATGCGCACCCACTTACAATCAAAAGCGGATGCGCATTTTCTGATTTTTAGGAGGCTCTGCCAGAAATGACCTCAACATCTTCAGGCCGCATGAAGAAGATTGATTGTTTTTTCGGTATAATTGATCGTTTTTCCTTGACATGTGCAAAAAAGAGAGGCTGCCTCGAATGATTTTGAAAAATCATTTTGAGGCAGTCCCTTTTTGTTTCACGGCCGTGCCGTTATCGGCCGTATCTGAAAGCTGGCAGAACGGTTGAGCCGCAGCCGTTTGCCCTTGGCAATCCATTTCTCCCGAAAATGCCGGATGGATCCCGGAGGGGAAATTGGAAGGCAAACGCGCCGCCTGCCCGTTCTGGCAGCTTTCGATCGGCCTCGGGGGATATCTGTCGGCTGCCTTATCGCGGTACAGTTTTGAAGGATGTGTGTGCAATACAGATTAAGGAAATCGGATTAGGAGGTATTTTTGCGATTTGGCATCCGTTAATACAGCGTGGTAATGTTTACGCCAGTGCTTCGCCTAGGCTGCGGCAGGCGCTCAGGGCTTCGTCGTCCGGGGTCTCCTGGCAGATCACGCTGTCGCAGGCCAGGTTTGCGCCCTTTTCCCGGCAGCTTTCTTCCCAGGTGCGCATCCATTCGCCGTCGCCCCAGCCGTAGGAGCCGAACAGGGCGATCTTCTTGCCGGAGAGCTTGCTCTCGCAGGTCTCGAACATGGGGGCGAACTCGCCGTCCTCCAGCTCCTCCGCGCCCATGGCGGGGCAGCCGAAGGCGACCGCGTCAAATTCGTCCATCTTTCCTCCGTCAAACTCGGCGGCGGTGAACAGCTCCGCTTCCGCTCCGGCGTGCTTTGCGCCTTCCTGAACGGCCTGCGCCATTGTCTCGGTGTTTCCGGTGCTGCTCCAATAAACAACTGCAATTTTCATTTTCAAAAGTCCTTTCATATTTCATCCGGCTACGGTGAGCCGTTCGATGTCGATTCCGCTGGCAAGCTGACGGCAGTAGACCCTTGTGCAGGCTTTGTACTTAGCAAAGGTCTTTTGGGCTGCTTCCTCGTTTTCATAAACCTTCCAGCAGCCCACGCATTTGCAGGGTCTGTGCTCTAAGAAGCCCTTCACGTCCTCCGGCGGATAGCTTAAAAACAGGCCGATCTCGTGGGGAAAATCCTCCTGCTGCTTTAATCGTCGGGCAAGCCTTGTCAGGCAGCGGCTCCCGCCCCGGCAGTTGTAGCCGCACGCGCTGAGAAGCGCTTCACAGGACGCGCAGGAGAGGTCTTTTTCCAGCCTTGCCGGCCGGTAGAGATAAATCAGTGCCTTGTCCTGCCGGATTCGCAGGGGAACTGCCCGGACGCCCTTTTTTCCAAGCCGCCGGTTCAGACTCCGCAGGAAATCCAGCAGGTCTTCCCGGCTTTCATAGGGGCAGGCGAACAGATTGCCGGTTTTCAGCCCTGCCAATGTGGGGGCGCAGTTGCGAACCACCTGTTCCTCAGACATGGCCGTCCTCCCTGCCCCGGGCGATTCGGCGCAGGCTTTTCCGGATGGAAATGACGCCCACGGACGTCACAGTGACAGCCGCAACGGCACCGGCGCCGGACAGAATCGTGGCAATTTCCATAGCTCGAACCTCCCGTTTTCATAATGATAAGATCATCTTTTTTGCTTTTCTGGTTAGCCTCCGCTAACTGGCTATATGATACACGATGCCGCCCCATTTGTCAAGTCTTTTTCCTACTATTTTTATAGGCAGGTTTTTGGATGTGAAAAAGCGCCCCAGCAGGGCGCTTTTAAGCCGTTTTATTGAAGTTTCCGAGCCTTTTATTCCTGCGGCAGCGTGACAATTCGGGCTTCATGATGGACGGTTGGCAGAATTTTCTCCATCAGGTCAGCCGTCCGAAAGCGCAGGCTGGAGGTGTTGATGCAGGGATGGCAGCCGATGTACTCCCCTTTCAGCACGTCCTCGTCCATGAGAAGCTGTACATGGTTCTCCCCATCGTTCATCAGCCCCAGGACACTGACGGAGCCGGGGGTGATGTCCAGAAACTTCTCCATATACTCCGGCGCGGCAAAGCTCAGGCGGGAGGAGCCGATCTCCTTGGAGAGAACACTGGTCTTAAAATGCTTGTCCCCGGGGAGCATCAGCAGATAAAAGTCCGTACACTGCCGGTTGCACAGCAGCAGATTCTTGCAGATCACCGCGTCCAGCACCCGGTCGATCTCCTCGCAGGCTTCCATGGTCATGGCCGCCTCGTGATCGATGCGACGGTAGTCGATTCCCAGGCTGTCCAGCAGATCGTAGCAGCGGATTTCCTTCTCAAGCCGTCCGGCACAGTTGGCGGGACGTCCGTTTACCAGTTCCATAGCTATCATCCTTTCCTCAGCTGCCAGAAGGCCACGGCGCTGGCAGCCGCTACGTTCAAAGAATCCACGCCGTGGTACATGGGGATTTTTACGGTGTAGTCGCACCGGGCAATGGTCGTCTCCGTCAGGCCGTCGCCCTCGCTGCCTAAGATCACCGCCAGTCTTTCCTCCGCCATGAGACGGCGATCGTCAATGGAGACGGAATCGTCGCTCAGCGCCATGGCGGCGGTTTTGAAGCCCAGACGGCTCAGCTGCGCCATCCCCTCCCCCGGCCAGTCTCCCGTAAACGTCCAGGGAATCTGAAACACCGTCCCCATGCTCACCCGGGCGCTGCGGCGGTACAGCGGGTCACTGCATCCGGGGGTCAGCAGTACGGCGTCCATCCCCAGCGCGGCGGCGGAACGGAAGATTGCCCCCACGTTGGTAGGATTCTGGACGTTTTCCAGGACAACGATCCGCGCTGCCCCGGCGCAGATATCCTCCACGGTGGGAAGCCCCGGGCGGCGCATGGCGCACAGCACGCCCCGGGTCAGGTGGTAGCCGGTGAGATTGCACAGCAGCTCCTCGTCTGCGGTATACACGGGAACGCCGGGGCAGCGGGCGAGAACCTCCCGCGCCGCCCCCGTGATGTCCTTGCGCTCCATGAGCAGCGATACCGGCTCATAGCCGCCGTCCAAGGCCCGGTGGATGACCTTGGGGCTTTCCGCAATGAACATCCCCTTGGCCGGTTCAAACCGGTTGAGCAGCTGCGCCTCCGTCAGTCGGGCATACACGTCCAGCTCCGGCGCGGAGAAATCCGTTATTTCAATGACGTTGGCCATAGCGTTCCTTTCCGCCCCAAGACAACATGCCAAAAAACGGGGCGCTTTTTTCCATCCTATCCTACCAGATTCCGTTCAAAATGTCAAAGATTTCTCCGCCGATTGACTTCCATTTTCTGTAATGGTAGAATGGGTCTATTGTAAAGAGAGGGGCGGATCGCCATGGCGAACAAACATCCGGGGTATATGACCACCTTCCGGGAGCGCTTGAGCTACTGGACATACTTCATCGGGCAGAACATTTACTATAACATCACAGCGGCTTTTATCTCCACCTACCTTGCCATGCAGGGCGTGAACCTGGCCAAGGTCGCCATCGTGCTGCTGATCGTCAAAATCTGGGACGCGGTGAATGACCCCATTTTCGGTTTCATCTTCGATAAGGTGAAATTCAAAAACGGGCAGAAGAGTCTTCCATGGCTGCGGATCTCCACCGCGCTGATCCCCATTGTGACCATCATCCTGTTCTCCATTCCCTCGGCGCTGGGGGAGACCGGGAAGCTCATCTGGTTCGGCGTGGCCTACGTGCTGTGGGACACTGTGTACACTCTGACGGACATTCCCGCCTACGCCATGCTGAACACCATGACCGACAATCTGCCGGAGCGAAACACCCTGCTCTCCGTCAACCGGGTATTCTCCGGGGCGGGCGTGCTGATTTACGGCGTGGTGCTGCCCATCCTCATCAGCGAAAATGTGGGCATGAGCGCCAGCCTGGCCATTGCCACGCTGTCCATTTTCAGCGCCCTGACCATGGTGCCCCTGTCTCTCAACTGCAAGGAGCGCAACTATAAGCCCGAAGAGGAGGACGAAAACTTCTCCCCCAGGCAGATGTTCTCCTATCTGGGGAAAAACAAATATCTGCTGACCTACTACGGCGGCTACTGCGCTACCGACGCGCTGAAAACCTCCGCCGCCGTGACGCTGTTCGTCTCCTTCTACCTGTTCGGCAATTCCCTTTACTCCATCGTGCTGAACCTGCTGAACATGGTGCCGGGTGTTTTCGCTGCCATGCTCATGCCCACCATTCTGAAAAAGCTGGATAAATTCAAGACCCTTTTCTGGTGCAATATCGTCAACATCATCTTAGGTCTGGTGATTTTCTTCGTTGGCTACGAAAACCGGGCGCTGTTCCTGACGCTGACCTGCGTCCGCACCATTCCCATGAGCATCGTGGGCATTCTCGCCTTCATGTTCACTCCGGACTGCGCCGAGTACGGCCAGTATAAATCCGGCATCAGCGCCAAGGGCATCACCTTCGCCATTCAGACCTTCTCCGTAAAGATCACCGCCGCGGTCTCGTCCTCTCTGGCTTTGGCGCTGCTGGGCTGCTTCCACTGGATTTCCGTGGAGGCGGAGAGCTTCGAGGCGCTGAAGGCGCTGAACATCCAGCAGAGCGCAGGGGCGCTGGAGGGACTGTGGATCGTGTACGCCCTGGTGCCTGTCATCGGCATGATCATTTCCACGTTCTTCTACTTAGGCTACAAGCTCAACGACAAGGACGTGCAGATCATGGCGCGGTGCAACGCCGGAGAGATCACCCGGGAGGAAGCCGAGTCCTTGCTGTCCCGGAAGTATTGACCCAATGAACAGAAACGGCGCCATCCGGCGCCGTTTCTGCATGTCATACGGGGTTCCTATCAGGGTCTGTCATTATTTCTCGATAGAATGGTTAACACCATTTTATACGAGTTTTTAATAAAACGCTTAAAAGCGTTTTATTAGGCCGCAGGATTGCGGCCAGCGGCCACTGCCGCTAAAAAACGAAGTCAATACATTTCTTACCGCCGCCCAGGCGGTCTGCCGTGAAACGGCTTAAATAAAATGATGAAATCATTTTATTAAGAAATAGTATTATCCCGCGAATCCTTCGCAGGCCGTCCGCAGAGGCGTGCGGGCAGCAGACGGCAATCCAAAAATGGCCTCCCGCCGTAAAGCGGGAGGCCATAAGAGGATATATTACTGTGCCAGAGTGCTGGTCTTGTACTTCGCGCTCTTCTTCAGGAACAGCACCAGGAAGCCGACCGCGGCGATAACACCGGCGACAACGGCGATGGGATAGTACACGCTCTCGGCAATTCCCATAGGCTTCCACAGCAGGCCGAGGCACTCGCCGGCCGCGAAGAAGTAGGTGATGGAAACGCCGGTCATGAAGGTGGCAGGAACCGCGCAGATCCAGTAGTTGCGCTTGTTCTGCGCCAGATACATGGCAGCCGCCCACAGAGCGATCATGGCCAGAGTCTGGTTGGACCAGGAGAAGTAACGCCATACCACAGAGTAGTCGATCTGGCAGATGATGGCGCCGACGCCCAGCAGGGGGACGGTCAGAAGCAGACGCTTCTTCCAATCCTTCTGGTCGATCTTGAACCAGTCGGCCAGCGTCAGACGGGCGCTGCGGTAAGCGGTATCACCGGAGGTGATGGGGCAGGCGATAACGCCCAGCATAGCCAGGACGCCGCCGATCTTGCCCATGGTGGTGGTGCAGATCTCGTAAACAACAGCGTTCACACCGGCGCCGGCGTCCAGCAGAGCCTGGGTGTTCTCGTAGAAGGAAACACCGGCAGCCGCCCAGACCATGGCGATGATGCCCTCGGCGACCATCGCGCCGTAGAACACCTTGTGACCCTGCTTCTCAGAGGTGCAGCAACGGGCCATCATGGGAGACTGCGTGGCGTGGAAGCCGGAGATGGCGCCGCAGGCCACGGTGACGAACATGAACGGCCAGATGTGGATGTTCTTAGGATGCTGGTTGTTGAAGTTGTTCCACAGCTCGGGCATCTGATACTCATGGGCGAACAGCAGAACACCCGCAACACCGACGGCCATGATGATCAGGCAGATACCGAAGATGGGGTAGATCTTGCCGATGACCTTGTCGATGGGAACGAAGGTGGCGATGAAGTAGTAGATGATGATGACCCACAGCCAGAAGGTAGCGTCCAGCTTCTCGGGGGTCAGCAGGGCCAGCAGACCGGCGGGACCCTTGGAGAACACGACGCCGACCATGACCAGCAGGATGACGGAGAACACGCGCATGACCTGCAGCATGACCTTGCCCAGATAAGTACCGGTAATCTCGGAGATGCTGGCGCCCTTGTGCCGCATGGACAGCATACCGCACATGTAGTCGTGGACGCCGCCGGCGAAGATGGTACCGAAGACAATCCACAGATAGACGACAGGTCCAAACAGAGCACCGTTCAGAGCGCCGAAGATGGGGCCGAGACCGGCGATGTTCAGCAGCTGAACCAGGAAGATCTTCCAACCCTTCATCGGGACGAAGTCAACACCGTCGTTGAGCGTGATGGCAGGCGTCTCCCGGTCGTCAGAGCCAAAGATCTTGTCTACGCGCTTGCCGTAGAAGATGTAGCCGACGACCAGAGCTGCAATGCAGAGAATGAAAGTAAGCATAGGTTTCCTCCTTAGTTTAGTTACCCTGCGGTGGCGTATCACCGCCTGGCGAGTATCATTATATGTCTAAACCGTGAACAAATCAACCCTTAGTATGGCGAAAAAAAGATTTTCGTAGCATTAAACAAATTTATAGCGGTTTTTTCCTTCCGGGGAGTGGCGTGACCCTGATTTTTTTCGTCAAATTGCATAAAACAGCACGCAGAAGAACTGGAGCAGCGCCCCTAAGTCGACGAAAATGTGAAATACGGAGTGCATCCACTTCCTGCGCTTGCCCAATCCATACAGAACGGAGCCGACCGTGTAGGCAATACCGCCCAGCAGCAGAAGCAGAAAACCCGGGAAGGTCAGCGCCTGAAGCGCCTGTTTCGCAAAGAAAATGATCGCCCAGCCCATGCCGATGTAGCAGATCATGGAAAAGACCCGATATTTCTTCAGGTCAATGGCCGTCAGGGTCGTGGCCAGCGCCACCATGCCCCACTCGAAGCCGAACAGCACCCAGGCGAGGACAGGGTTCTCCGGGCGAATGGCGGACAGCAAAATCACGGTGTAGGTTCCCGCAATGAGGAAATAAATGGTGCAGTGGTCAAGTACCTGCATCACCTTTTTGCCCAGGGTGGGCTTCAGACCGTGGTAGACGCTGGAAATGGTGAACATGGTGACCATGGCGCTGCCGTAAATGGCGGAGGTGACGACGCCCCAGGGATTGGCGTGGAGGGCGGCGAAAATGACGCACAGCGTCAGCGCCACGACGCCCACGGCGCCGCCGACGATATGGGTGACCATGTTCATGATCTCTTCGCCCCGGCTGTAATCCGGGAGTTGGCGGTCGGACAATTTCGTTCGTTTCATAGTGATTCCTTTCTTTGTAAAGATGGCAGGAGTATAGCACATTTTTCACAAAAAAGAAACCGCCATTTTGTCGAGTTCTCTCCCCGGCGGAGAAATTCGGTTTCTACCGGGGTGAGAAGTGGATACGGGGTTGACAAATGTCCTTCCATACAATACAATTCTCCTAGTCACGGCGTAAAGTACGCCGTTTTTTGCATAGAATAGAGAGGGTTCGAGCTATGAAAAAGATACCGTTTTTGACTCTGGAAAAAGCAAAGGAAATCCGCGAGCAGATCCCCACCCCCTTTTACGTTTACGACGAGGCCGGCATCCGCGCCAACGCCCGGGCGCTGAAGGCGGCGTTTTCCTGGAATCCCGGATTCCGGGAGTATTTTGCCGTCAAGGCCACCCCCAACCCCTTCCTGCTGAAAATCCTCCACGAGGAGGGCTGCGGCTGCGACTGCGCCACCTATACGGAGCTGCTGCTGTCCGAGGCCGTTGGCATCACGGGACATGACGTGATCTTTTCCTCCAACGATACGCCGGCGCTGGATATGCGCAAGGCGCGGGAGATGGGCGTTTATATCAATCTGGACGACGCCACCTATGTGGATTTTCTGGCGTCCATGGGTCCGGTTCCCGAGACGGTGTGTCTGCGGTATAACCCGGGCGGCTCCTTCTCCCTGGGCAACACCATCATGGATATGCCCCGGGACGCCAAATACGGCATGACCGAAGACCAGATGGCGGGGGCGATCACCCGGCTGATGAAGCTTGGCACGAAGCACTTCGGCGTTCACGCCTTCCTCGCCTCCAACACCACCACCAATGAATATTATCCCGCTCTGGCCGGGCAGCTGTTCCGTCTGGCGGTGCGGCTGCGCAACGCCACCGGCGCCCATATTTCCTTCATCGACCTGTCCGGCGGCATCGGCGTGGACTACCGCCCCGAGCAGCCCAAATGCGACATCGGCGTCATCGGCGAGGGCGTGCGGGTCAAGTACGAGGAAATCCTGACCCCCAACGACATGGGCGACGTCGCCATTTTCACCGAGCTTGGCCGGTTCATGCTGGCGCCCTACGGCCACCTGATCTCCACCGTCATTCACGAAAAGCACATTTACCGGGAATACGTGGGTCTGGACGCCTGCGCCGCCAACCTGATGCGCCCGGCCATGTACGGCGCTTACCACCACATCACGGTGCTGGGCAAGGAGGACGCGCTCCTGGATCACGTCTACGACGTCACCGGCGGTCTGTGCGAAAACAACGACAAATTTGCCGTCGAGCGAAGCCTGCCGGAGATCCAGATCGGCGACATCGTCGCCATCCACGACACCGGCGCTCACGGCTTCTCCATGGGCTACAATTACAACGGCAAGCTCCGTTCCGCGGAGGTTCTGCTGAAGAAGGACGGAAGCTTCCAGCTCATCCGCCGCGCCGAGACGCCGGAGGACTATTTCGCGACCTTCGATTTTTCGGATTTCCGCTTTGGAAAGTAGCACTGGCATTGTGTACAAAAACGATTCTGATTTTTTGGATGGCAGGTCGCAAATTAACAAGAAAATTTCATACTTTTCCGTTTCGTTTATGCTATAATGTATAAGGCGGCAGTAAGGCATCCTCCCAATCAGCCGCGCCGAAAAGGAGAACCCCATGAATAATATTCTGTTTTTTCTGACACCAAAGGCGATGTGTGCATATTTGTACGATGATTATACCATCCGGCAGGCACTGGAAAAGATGGAATCCGCAGGCTACGCCGCGATTCCCATTCTCAACCACCGGGGCGAATACCGGGGAACCCTGACGGAGGGCGACCTGCTGTGGGCCATGAAGAACATGTGCTACATGGACATGCGTCAGGCCGAAGCCCGCCGGGTCATGGAGATTGCCCGCCGAAAGGACAACGTCCCCGTCCGGGTCACCACCTCCATGCACGAGCTGGTGGAACGGGCATCCAATCAGAATTTCGTTCCCGTGGTGGACGACAAGGACGCGTTCATCGGCCTCATCACCCGAAAGGCCATCATCCGCTACTGCCGGGAAAAGCTGTTCCCCGAAGATTGATCGAATCCACTACATAGCGACAAATCCATAACGAAAGAGCGCTGTCACCTGGAACTCAATGGTTCTAAGTGACAGCGCTTTTGTTATTTTCCTGTATAGGCCATAGGCTGATTCAGGTACTGTTCCCAGGGGAAGTTTTCCGTGGATTTTTTCAGTCCAAAAGCCTCCCGTATCCCCTGGCACAGCATTTTCAGCTTGTATTGCAGGGGCGAGGCCGCAAACAGCGACGCGTTTCCCGCCGTCATGGCATACTCAAAAATCCGCGCCCGGTCTTCCTTGGGGTAGCTCATGGAATAGGTGTCCACGAAGCTGCGGGTGTCCGGCTGCAAAAATTCGCTGCCGTCCCGCTGGGCGTTGGCGAGATAATCGTAGTCGTACGCAAAGTCCACGGGATTCAGCTTTGCCCACTGGTCGAGGGCGATGCTGTTGCCTAAGATGTGGGTCTCCATCACGTGGTACAGCTCGTGGTACAGCGCTTTTTCCGAGGTATCCCCCGCCGCCAGAACGATGTAGGCGTCCGTTCCGTTCATGAACTGAATGCCGTTTGCGCTGCTCACACTGCCGGATTCGGCGCTGCCGGTGATCTCCCGCACCAGGCAGATTTTCAGAGAGGAAAAATGGGAGACCGCGGCTTCCAGCATTCCCTCCGGGAACTTGGCAAGGCGCTCGTTCAGCCAGTCCAGCTCCCGCTTGAGGACGGGTACCAGGTATTCAATCTCAAAATTGTAGTCCCAGGGCTGCACCAGGTCGGCGTCCTCCCACAATAGCACCTCCACGCCGTAGGTATCGCCGACGGTTCTGGCATAATACTCACACCACACCAGCCCGTGATAGTCCGGCTCCTGGCTGGAATAATAGGGGCCGGTGTAGATTTCCGTGTCGGAAACGGCGAATTCCGGCGAGGTTGTATCCCAGCGGTAAACGGTCGGCCGGCCGTCGTTGTTAGAAAGGAGGAAATACACCCAGCCGTCGGCGGTTTCCTCCACCGTCAATGGCAGGCCGGAGAACGGGAGGGTCGCGGAGCAGCGGCGGTGTCCGGTCTCCAGATCGTAATAGTCAAGCCGGATTTCCGTATCCGACGCAACGCTTGCCGTCACCGCGTCGGCGAAGGTTTCCAGGAAAAAATCCTCCCCGCTCAGCTCTGCCGGGGTCAGCGCCAGGGGAGATTCCTCCCCCGCCTGCCCGAACAGCAGCGCCCGGGTGCAGCCCGTGGGGAAGGAAAGAAAATAGCTGTCGCCGCAGGACTGCATCGTCAGCTCCTGCGTCCCCTCATACAATATCCGTCCGTTTTCCGTGGAGAGCAGCAGCGTACTGGCATTGCCCTCGCTGTCCGCCGCCCGGCATTGCAGGACGGTGTCGTTCAGGTGCAGCCCGGTCACGCTCTGCTGCGCGAACCCGGCCTCCTTGATGACCCGGCGGATGCCTGTTTCCAGATTCCAGGCGCGGATGCCGGCCTTGGTGCAGTAGTACAGCGTCTCCCGATCGCGGGACAGCAGGGGCGTTCCTTCCAAGTCCTCCGGCGCGGGAATGTGGGTGATCTCCCGCAAAGAAGCGTCCAGCACCACCGTCTGCCGGTTTACCGGGTCAAAATAGCTCAGGCCGCTTTCCGTGACCTGTAGGGACGGGTCGTCCGGAGAAAGGCCAAACTCCAGCCGGACGGTGGCCGCTATGTACAGCTCCTCCCCGGAAAGCCGGGTGATGAGGGTGCTGACCTGGGTGTCGGAGAACACCAGCAGGTCGCTGCCCATGGCCTTCAGCCCGGCCACCCCCGGAATGCTCAGGGGATACGCCCGCAGCGCATCGCCGTAGCGCACCTCCAGGGGGTCGTTCGGGTCATGCAGTCCGGCGGGGGGCGCCGCTTCCACGGGAACGGCCTCCGTCTGGGTGGGGAACGTCGTTTCCTCCCCCTTCCCGGAGCAGCCCGCCAGCAGCAGGCACAGCAGGATCAGCGCGGGATACCATCGTTTCATCTATTGTCTCCTTGCAAGGGTGTAATCGTCGCCCTGCCGATAAAAGGGGCAGTGCCGGGAGGGGGAATTGGCGATGCGGTAAACCTCGTCCTCGTCCAAATCCATCATGCAGTCGTATTCGTCGTACTCCTCATCATAATCATAATACCAGCAGGTCTCGCATTCTGTCGAATCCACGGTCAACCCCCCAAAATCCGAAAAGAAAATTCTCCGTTTTCATAAATCAGACAGCTGTGGCTCCCATCCTTGGGGATGGAGACGCTGCCGGGATTCAGGCAGCGGATGCGGTCGCGCACTTCGTCCATTTTCACATGGGTGTGTCCGAAGAGAAACACACTGCCCTCCGGCAAGGGCGGAAGGTTATCCGGGTTGTGGTGATGTCCGTGGGTCAGATAGAAGGTTTTCCCCTCCAGAAGCAGCTGGGAAAACTCTGCCATGCAGGGGAAGGGCAGAACCATCTGGTCAACCTCCGCCTCGCAGTTGCCCCGCACCGCAATGATACTGTTCCGGTAATCGCTCAGCATGGGAATCACCTGCTTCGGCGCGTAATCCCGGGGCAGGTCGTTCCGGGGGCCGTGGTACAGCAAATCCCCCAGCAGGATCAGCCTGTCCGGTTTCTCCGTCTCTATCAGGTCACAAAGGCGGCGGCACCAGAAGGCGCTGCCGTGAATGTCGGACGCAATCAGCAATTTCATAAGGAATCCTCCTGTTTTATGCACCGCAAGGGTCGGTGAAGCCACCGACCCCATTATTTATAGTTGTTCTAAGTACGTTTTCACGTCGAACGGCCGAAGCTTCTCGTCCTTCCGCAGATACAGCGGGTGATGGGGATGTCCCTTCCGGGAAATGGCACCGGCGCAGCACCACTCGGCTCCATACTCCTCCCCTGCCAGCAGCATGTCCCGCAGGCAGTCGGGCAGATATTTCCGCTTTTCAATGATCGCGCCCCAGGCCGCCCACACCACCGGATGCTCCGAAAGAGACAGCACATACCGGAACGCTTTCAGATTTTCCTTGTGGAGCAGCGGGTTGCAGACCTTCTCCATATCGTCGGGAGAGGTCGCCCGCTGGGCGTAGACGTTGAACATGATAAAGCTGTCAAACCCATTCCCCAGGGCAATCCGCTCCACGGATTTTAAGGTGTTGTCCAGGGCGTCGGGCCTGGCTGTGGAGGGGTTGATGCCGATGCAGATCAGGGGCTTGCAGCCCCGCGTACCCAATATGTAACGGTACTCCGAGTAAAAATTGGGGGCGTAAATCCATTTTTTGATGTCGTATTCGTCGCTGGGGGTATCGGCGGCCTCCAGTGCCTGCCGGAAGGTGACCAGCTCCAGTTCCCGGGTCGTTCCGCTGGGAATGTGCGCCATCAGCTTTCCTCCACCGGCGGGAACCACAGGCTCTTGCTGGGGTCGTGGAAATCGCAGCTTTCCGGGTCGCGCCCCGTCTGAAGGCACCACCCGGCAAAGGCCGTGTCCAGGAAGGGATACACGCCGTCCATGGTGGATTGCAGGCTGACGGTGGAGCCGTCCTTCAGGTACAGCTCCGCCACGACGCTGCCGCCCTGCACCACGTACAGCTTCTGCCCCACAATTTCCCCGTACCGATGCTCGGCGTCCTTCTTCCCGAACCGGGACATGAGGAAGCTTTCCCCGTCGTAAAAAATGCCGAAGCTCAGGTAATACACCGCCAGAAATACGCCCATGGCCAGCACGATCAGGCCGCCCACGATCAGCACCGGCCCGTCGCCGATGCCGATGCAGACTGCGAAGACGCCCAGCACCGTCAGCACCACGCCGAACACGCCGAAGCGCTTGTTCGCCCGGACGGCCATGCCGGAACGGTGCTGCGCCTTTCCCCGGAACGCCTTGGTAAACCCCTTATCCACCAGATAGCACACCCCGAACACGGCGGCGGCAATCAGCAAAACAATGACAAACTGCATATCTTTCTCTCCTTATATTCAAGCCCAAAGCACCGTATCCACAGGAATGTCATGTTCCTCGGTATCCAGATGGGGCAGCATCTGAAAATCATAGCACAGCGCCAGCGTGGGATGGTTCGGCTCCCGGGACAGGAATTTGTCGTAAAACCCGCCGCCGTAGCCGATGCGGTGCCCCTGGGGGTCAAAGGCCAGCCCGGGCATCAGCACCAGCGCCGTTTCGTCATGGGCAACCGGCTCGTCCGCAATGGGTTCCGGAATCCCGGCGTAGCCCTTCGATACCTTGGTCAGGTCGTCCAGGTAAATGAACTTCATTTCGTCGCCGTAGCACTTGGGTACGGCCACCTTTTTCCCGTCCCGGAGCGCCTGTTCCAGCATGGGGACGGTGCGCACCTCCTGATTGTAGGGCATGTAGCCGTAGATGGTCTTTGCCTTGCGGTAGGCCTCCGTCGCGGCAAACCTGCGGCCAAGCTCCCGGCTCCGCTCTTCAATTTCTTCCGGCGTCATCGCCCGTTTTTTCTCCCGAATCCGGCGGCGCAGTTCCGTCTTATCCATTCTCCGTACCCTCCGCTTTCTCGCTCACCGGGTGGAACATCCGGAACCACAGGAAAATGGCGATCTGCCCCGGAATGCCCAGAAGGTAGATTTTCCAGAAATTGTACCGGAAAATCAGCAGCCCGGAAACATGAATGGCGATCAGGAATCCCCACACGATGGCGGAGATCAGCAGCCGGTTTTTCCGGAAATCGTGCCACGCCGAAAGTAAACTCAGCATCACAATGGCGTTGACCGGCACGGCGTAGAAAAACGCCAGCCAGCTGTAGCGCTCCACGGCGTGGAACGAGGACATGATGACGAATACGAACAGCGCAATGAACCACACCAGCGTGGAGGACAGCGCTAATATCACATTCTTATTGGCCTTGCGCTTCAGCGCCTTTTCGGACACCTGGGTCATGGCTTTTTCCAGGGTGCCGGGGTTACCCGGCAAAGCGTCGGGGTCGGCCAGCAGCTCCCCCACGGGTATCCGGAACAGCTCCGCCAGCTGCACCAGCGTCATCACATCCGGCACGGATTCTCCCCGCTCCCATTTGGAGACGGCCTTGTCGGAATAATTCAGTTTTTCCGCCAGACCCGCCTGGGTCAGTCCCGCCTGCTTGCGGTACGCGGCAATATTGGAGCCGATCTGATTTCTCAAAGTCGCGTCGTCCATGGTTCCCCTCCAGCTTATAGTCATGCCTATCTTATCATAAACGGAAAATCTTTGCAACAGGGAAACCGGGGCATTCCTCCGACGCTCCCGAAATATATTCTTTTTTTCTCTTGCAATTTCTTCCGATCTATGATATAAATGGTTTGTACACCATCAGAAGCTTTCAGAACCTTTCCGCTGTAAGGAGGAAACACTATGAACATCCGAAAACTTTTGACCCGGCTCGTTTCTTTGGCACTGATCGCGGTCTTTCTGCCCACCGTTGCGATGGCGGATACCTGGTACTTGGAGGACGGCAGCATCACCGTCTCCGCCACCGATAGCGGCCAGAACGTCAGCCAGGGCGGCGTGACCAAAGAGGATTCCGCCCCCGTCATCCGGAACCGGGATTCTTCCGCTTCCACCACCAACAATGTCACCATCAGGGCGGACACAGGGGCGACGGCCAACGTCACCCTGGAGGACACCAACATCGACACCACCGGCGGCGCAGGGCCGAATGGCGCAGGCGACGCGGCGGTGAGAACCGAGGGCGGCGGCAACGTCAACCTGAACGTTGAACTGGACAACACCCTGCAAAGCGGAGACACACGCGCCGGTGTGGAAAAGGGCAACGGCGGCAATCTGACCATCGGCTCCGAATCCGGCTCCGGCCAGCTGGTAGCCGTCGGCGGCGACGGCGGCGCGGGCATCGGCGGCGGTGAAAACACAGGTGCCGAAAACATCACCATTACCGGCGGCGATATTTTTGCCATCGGAAACGGCGGCGGCGCAGGGATCGGTGGTGGCTGGGACTGCAGCGCCTCCGACATCACCATCACCGGCGGAAATGTCACAGCCGTAGGGAAACAAGACGATCCCGGCCGTATTGGCGGCGCAGGCATTGGCGGCGGCGGATCTCAGACTTCGAATGCCGGCAGCGGCACCAGTATCAAAATCACCGGCGGACGTGTCACAGCAGTCGGCGGCAATTACTCTGCGGGTATCGGCGGAGGCTATGGCTCCAATGGTGAAAACATCACCATTTCCGATGCCGAAGTAATCGCCATAGGCGGCACATGCAGCGCCGGAATCGGCGGCGGCTGCCGTAACCTCGACTCCACTGCCGCCGGAGAAGGAAAGAATATCTCCATTTCCGGCAGTGCAAATGTAAAGGCCGCCGGCGGCGTGGGCGACAGCATGGACGGCGCAGGCGCGGCCATTGGCGCGGGCGGATCGCATCAGGGGACAACCCTCGTCGATGCTCAGGAGGGGGATGTGGGTACCTCCGGCCTGTCTCCCGACGGCAGCGTCAAGCGCTTAGACCCCGGAACGACCTTTGACATCCCCCAGCCCAAGCCCCGCAGCAGCTTCCTGATTGCCCCCGCTGAACCCCAGCCGGTCAAAGCGGCGCTCTATCGCGTCATCGACGAGACGGGCAAAGCGCTCCCCGTGGAGACGAAGCAGGAGGACGGCGTTCTGCTGCTCACCGCTCAGGCCGACATTGCCATTCTGGAGGGCGCGATCTCCGGGCTGCAAACCCTGCAAAGCCGGGGCATCGATACCATCACCTTTACCAACGGCACCATCTCCGTCAGCTTCTCTTTGGCCGAGGTCATCGCCAAGGGCGTATCTTCGGACATCTACCGCCTGACCCTCTCCGGCGGTGAAGCCAATTTCACGCTGGCTGACGCGGATATTACCGCGCTGCTGGGCAAGTAATCCCATAAAAAACACGCCCCGGACATCCAAAGATGTCCGGGGCAATTTGCTGCTCAGCTCAATTATCAGCCGCCGAAGAAACGGCGGAAGTATTCGTACCAGTCGCCATAGTCTCCTTCACTGGGCATGGAGGAATCCTCCTGGGGGGTGGTTTCCACAGTGGTGTCGTGGGGCTTTTCATCGAAGGTGATGGTCAGCGTCAGCTCCCGGCCGCTGCGGACGACGGTGATTTCGGCGGTGTCCCCTGCCTTGTAGTTCCGCAGGGTACGGGTCAGGTCGGTTCTGGTGGTGATCTTATGATCGTCCACCGCGGTGATCAGATCCTTGGACTGGATACCGGCCTTGTCCGCGCTGCTGCCCGGCGTCACGTCCACGACGTATGCGCCGTCCGTGGGCAGACCGAACTGGGCGGCGGCTTCCTTGTCGTTGTCCTTCACGGTGATGCCCATGTAAGCGCCGGTGACGTAGCCGTAGTCGATGAGGTCGGAGATAATGCCCATCACATCGTCAATGGGGATGGCGAAGCCGATGCCCTCGATGGACGCGCCGGAATTGGTGGTGCCGGAATACTTGGCGGTGGTGATGCCGATGACCTCGCCGTACATATTGAACAGCGGGCCGCCGGAGTTGCCCGGGTTGATGGCCGCGTCGGTCTGGAGCATGCTGATGACGGTATTGTCGGTGGTGACCTCCCGGTTGATGCCGCTGACATAGCCCACGGTCTCCGTGGCTGCCAGACGGCCAAGAGGATTGCCGATGGCGACCACCATGTCGCCGATGGAAAGATTGCCGCTGCTGCCAATGGTCGCGGCGGACAGCCCCTCGGCTTCCACCTTCAGAACGGCCACGTCGTTGGTGGCGTCGTAGCCCTTCACCGTGGCGTCGTACTCGTCGCCGGTGTGAGTGGTGACGGTGATATTGCTCGCGTTCTGCACCACGTGGTAATTGGTCACCACGTAGCCGTCCTCCGTCAGGATGAAGCCGGAACCGGAGGACGTTCCCTCCACGCTCTGGCCGTAGGCGGTGGTCTGCATGGTGCAGGAAATGGCCACCACGCTGTCAACGTTGCTCTGATACAGCTGCGCCGGGGTCATGGCCGAGCCGTCCGCCGCCGGAAGCGCACCGGATGTGCCGGAAGGGGCGCTGTCGATCTGCTTCTGCAAATCGTCAATCTGTCTGCCCAGCTGCTGGGTGATCTGGTTGGTTTTCTGCTCCCATCTGCTGTTGACGCTGGACGCCGTGATCAGGCAGCCGGTCGCCACCAGCGCCAAGACGAGGACGACGGCAATTACGGTCTTCCAGGGAGACTTGCCGGACTTGCGTTCCTTCTTCTGAGTCGGCTGGGTCTGGGGCTGGTACTGGTACTGATATGCCCGGGGCTGACCCGTCATGTACGGGGAATTGGCATAGGGAGACTCCCTGCGGCCTGTACCGGCGGCGTGATAGGTGCCGGACTGGGGTTCGCTCCGGGGTGTCGGATTCTGGGGTTCCGCTTCCTTTTGCGGCTCCTGAGGGGCAGCATCCTGCGCTTCGGAAGCCGGGTGATTCTCTTCCGGATATTCGCTATTTGTAAAGGTATCCATGGTGGTTCCCTCCTTCTCTTTTCTTACCTTACTCTACCCGCCACATATGAAGAAATATGTATCGACATGTGAAGGATATTTGAATTTTACAATTTTTCCGGCTTTTCGTCAAGGGCAGCAGCGGATAATCAGAAAAATCGCGGCAGCTTTCACTGCCGCGAAACGAATCACTTCTTGCGGAAGGACATGCAGTCGGTACACTGATCCACGGTGGGGCAAGCCTCATGGGTACCCACCAGAATGCGGTCCAGAGAGCAGTAGTTCTCGCCCTCGCAGTGGTTGGCGCACTGCTGGACGGTACACTCGATGCTCTTGTTGGCATGACAGTTCATAGTAGCAGCCTCCTTTTCTTTGGATTCGGGAATAGTATGCGCCGCCGTCGGCAAAGCATACAGGAACTTTTTTCCAATGTTGCTTTCCCGTGGCTTTTGTGGTATCTTAGAGGAAAAGGATTTTTGCTGGAGGTCTTTCTATGCCTGTCATTGCTCCGTCTATTCTGTCCGCCGATTTTGCCAATCTGGAACGGGATATTCACGACATCGAGCGCAGCGGCGCCGATTGGGTGCATGTGGATGTGATGGACGGAATGTTCGTCCCCAACATCTCCATCGGCATTCCGGTGGTGAAGGCGCTGCGGCCTGTCACTTCCCTGCCGTTGGACGTGCATCTGATGATCGACCGTCCCATCCGCTACGCCGAGGAATTCATCAAAGCCGGTGCGGACTGGCTGACCATTCACTTAGAATCCGACCAGCCCCAGAACACACTGGCCTGTCTCGACAAAATCCGGGCGATGGGCTGCAAGGCCGCCCTTTCCCTGAAGCCGAAAACCCCGGCGGAGGCTGCCATTCCCTATCTTGCCAAATGTGACATGGTGCTGGTAATGACCGTGGAGCCGGGCTTCGGGGCGCAGAAATTCATGGCCGACATGATGCCCAAGGTGAAAAAGCTCCGCCAGATGCTGGACGAGGTAAACCCCGCCTGCATCCTCGAGGTGGACGGCGGCGTGGACGCCGTGACGTACAAGACCTGCCGGGAAAACGGCGCGGAAGTGCTGGTCACCGGCTCCGCCTATTTCAAAGCCGCCGACCGGGCAGCCTTCGTCCAGGCTCTTCGGAAGTAGAAAAACGAACCCGGCTCCCATCTGGGAACCGGGTTCAGATTGTATGGGATTAGCAGTAGAAATCCCGAATTTTCTTGGCGCGGCTGGGATGGCGCAGCTTGCGGATGGCCTTGTTTTCGATCTGGCGGATACGCTCCCGGGTGACGCCGAAAATCTGCCCCACCTCTTCCAGGGTGTGGGTGCGTCCGTCGTACATGCCGAAGCGCATCCGCAGAACGTCCGCTTCCCGCTCCGTCAGGGTGTCCAGAATTTCCTTCAGCGCCTCGGCAAGCAGGGCGTTGGAGGTGGCATCGGCAGGGCCGGGGGTGCGCTCGTCCTCCACAAAGGAGCCGATGGAGGTATCCTCCTCGTCGCCCACAGGGGTGTCCAGGGACAGGGTATCGGCGGCGGTGCGGTTGGCCTCGATGATCTTCTCCACGGGCAGGTTCAGCTCTGCGGCAATCTCCTCCACGGTAGGCTCCCGGCCAAGCTCCTGCACCAGCTTCCGGTTGCAGCGGGTGGCCTTGTTGATGACCTCTACCATATGCACCGGGACACGGATCGTGCGAGCCTGATCCGCGATGGCGCGGGTGATGGCCTGCCGGATCCACCAGGTGGCATATGTAGAGAATTTGTTTCCCTTTGTCCAGTCGAATTTATCGACCGCGCGGATCAGGCCGGTGTTGCCCTCCTGAATCAAATCCAGAATGTGCAGGCCGCGGCCGGAATACTTCTTGGCAATGGAGACCACCAGACGCAGGTTCGCCTCGGTGAGCTTGTTCTTCGCTTCCTGATCTCCCTCGGAGACCCGCTTGGCCAGCTCCACCTCTTCCTCGGCGGAAAGGAGCTTGATCTGGCCGATCTCCTTGAGGTACATCCGCACCGGGTCGTCCAGGCTGTATTCGGCAGCCAGGTCAACGGGGTCGACCAGCTCCTCCTCGTCAAGACCCGCCAGGTTGATATCGTCGTCCGGCCCCAGGTCGAGATCGTCGTCCCCCAGATCCAGTTCCAGATCGGCGGTGACCACCTGAATATTCATGGCGTCCAGACGGTCGTAAATGTCCTCGATCTTCTCCGGCGTCAGCTGCATCTTTTCCAGCTGGGCATTCAGGTCGGAGGCACGGATCATGCCATCCTTCTTTCCCTGAGCGATCAGCGCCTGCAATGCGGCGTGAACATCGTCCATATTGGCTTTCGGTGCCTTCTTCGGCGTACTACTCATAGAGAATCTCCTTTTTTCTATGTAAAAATCCATAAAACTCTTGTGCCGTTAAACTATACCCCGTTTTTTTCCGTATGACAAGGGCATTTCTCAAAAATTTTTCTTTCATCGAGGACAGTTTTCCCCTGATTTCGGGAAAACATACGGTTTACTTTTTGGGAAAAATTCGTTATAATTGTGAGAATAAGGCAGTATGCCCATTCGATCCCATATTCATGAGGTAATCCATATGACCGAATTATCCAACATCCGCAACTTTTCCATCATCGCCCATATCGACCACGGCAAGTCCACCCTCGCCGACCGGCTGCTGGAGCAGTGCCACGCCATCGACCAGCGCATCCGCGCCGAGCAGATGCTGGACTCCATGGACTTGGAGCGGGAGCGGGGCATCACCATCAAATCCAGCGCCGTCACCCTGCATTACACCGCCGCCGACGGCGAAAAATACGTCCTGAACCTGATCGACACCCCGGGTCACGTGGACTTCAACTACGAGGTCTCCCGGAGCCTTGCCGCCTGCGAGGGCGCGATTCTGGTGGTGGACGCCTCCCAGGGCGTGGAAGCCCAGACTCTCGCCAACACCTATCTCGCCATCGACGCCGGGCTGGAAGTCCTGCCCGTCATCAATAAAATCGACCTGCCCTCCGCCCGTCCGGCTGAGGTGAAATCGGAAATTGAGGACATCATCGGCATTCCCGCCGAGGACGCCCCCGAAATTTCCGCCAAAAACGGCATCAACATTCCAGCCGTCTTGGAAATGATCGTCCGGGACGTCCCCGCCCCCACCGGGGAGCGGGACGCGCCATTGCAGGCGCTGATCTTCGACAGCCAGTACGATTCCTACCGGGGCGTCATCGTCTACACCCGCATCAAGCAGGGAACGGTAAGACCCGGCATGGACATTAAAATGATGGCCACCGGCGCGGTCTACAAGGTGGTGGAGGTGGGTACCATGATTCCCGGCGGGCTGAACCCCTCGGATGCTCTTGGCGCCGGGGAAGTGGGCTACATCACCGCTTCCATCAAAACCGTGGCGGACACCCGGGTGGGCGACACCGTCACCGGCGTGGAGAATCCCGCCGCCCAGCCCCTGCCCGGCTACCGTCCCGCCCAGCCCATGGTGTTCTCCGGCATCTACCCCGCCGACGGCGCCAAATATCAGGACTTGCGGGACGCGCTGGAAAAGCTGAAGCTCAACGACGCCTCCATGAGCTACGAGCCGGAAAGCTCCATTGCCCTGGGCTTCGGCTTCCGCTGCGGCTTCCTCGGTCTGCTGCACATGGAGATCATTCAGGAGCGTCTGGAACGGGAATACAACCTCGACCTCATCACCACCGCCCCCAACGTGGTCTACCGGGTGACGAAAACCAACGGCGAATCCATGTACGTCTACACCCCCCTGGACTACCCCGACCCGGCGGACATCCAGCTGGCCGAGGAGCCTTATGCCAAGGTCAGCCTGATCTCCCCCCAGGAATACGTGGGCAACATCATGGAGCTGTGCCAGAACCGCCGGGGCGAGTTCAAGGACATGGTGTATCTGGACGCCAGCCGGGTGGAGCTGCACTATGAAATGCCCCTGAACGAGATCATCTACGACTTCTTCGACGCCCTGAAATCCCGCACCCGGGGCTACGGCAGTCTGGACTACGAGCTGATCGGCTACCGTCCCAGCCGTCTGGTGAAGCTGGATATCCTGCTCAACGGCGACGTTGTGGACGCCCTGAGCTTCATCCTCTTCGCGGACAACGCCTATCCCCGCGCCCGGAAGATCTGCGAAAAGCTGAAGGAGAACATCCCCCGCGCCCAGTTTGAAATCCCCGTTCAGGCCGCCATCGGCGGCAAGGTCATCGCCCGGGAGACCATCAAGGCGCTGCGCAAGGACGTTCTCGCCAAGTGCTACGGCGGCGACATCACCCGTAAGAAGAAGCTGCTGGAAAAGCAGAAGGAAGGCAAAAAGCGGATGCGCACCTTTGGCACCGTCGCGGTTCCTTCCGAAGCCTTCATGGCCGTCCTCAAGCTGGACGAAGATTGACAGTTTTCTCACATTCTCAACACCCGGAGGTATCCCATGCCCATTCTCAATAAACGCGCAAACAAAACGCCCCTCGGACTTTACGTCCATGTCCCCTTCTGCCGCAGCAAGTGCCAGTACTGCGACTTCTACTCCATGGCCACCAAGGACGACAAGCTGATGGACGGCTATCTGGACGCGGTGTGCGATCATATCAAGGAAGCCGGCGAGCTGGCCCCCGGCTACAAGGTGGACTCCGTCTACTTCGGCGGCGGCACCCCCTCCTTCTTCGGTGCCGACGGTCTGGCCGTAATCCTCACCACCATCCGCCGGAACTTCGACGTGGTGCCGGACGCCGAAATTTCCGTGGAGTGCAACCCGGATTCCGTTTCCGACCGGCTGCTCCACCGGCTTTACGCCGAGGGCTTCAACCGGGTCAGTCTGGGCGTTCAGTCCGACGACGATGAAATTCTGAAAAAGCTCGGCCGTCCCCACACCTACGCCCAGGCCGCCACCGCCTACCAGCGCATCCGCAAGGCGGGTTTTCGCAACGTGTCCGTCGATCTGATGTACGGCCTGCCGGGACAGGACTTGCATGACTGGCAGGAAACACTGGATAACGTCCTGCGCCTGAACCCGGAGCACGTCAGCTGCTACGCCCTGAAAATCGAGGAAGGCACGCCCTTCTATGACTACAAGGAAATGCTGAACCTTCCCGACGACGAAACCCAGGCGGACATGTACCTCGCCGCCGTGGAAGCCCTCCGCAGCCGCGGCTTCCGGCAGTACGAAATTTCCAATTTTGCCCGGAAGGGTCTGTACTCCCGGCACAATATGAAATACTGGACGGGCGGCGAATATCTGGGCTTCGGCCCCAGCGCCAGTTCGGACTTTGCCGGAAAGCGCTTCACCCTGAAACGGGACTTGCAGGAATACATCGCCGGTATCCGGGACGGCGGCGACATTATGGAGGATTTGCAGGAAATCCCCATGCGGGAACGGGCGGGCGAGTATCTGATGCTCCGTCTGCGCACCAGTCAGGGCATCAGCGCCGCGGAATACGAAAAGCTGTTCCTGCTGCCCTTCGCCCCGCTGGAGGAGGTGCTGGAAAAGCGCCGCCGCTACTATCAGGCGACCCAGAACGACTCCGGCCGCTGGGTGCTGACCCCCCAGGGGTATCTGGTCAGCAACGACATCATCACGGACCTTTTGATCGCGCAGGACAGCTCCCACCCGCTCAAGCGGATATAACGTCGTATCCGTCCGAAATTTACAACGATTTTGCCGCCGGGGAATTGACATTTTTCCCGGCGGCATGTATAATATATGCGCTAAGTTCCGGTTTCCGGAAAAGTAAACCCAAAGGCGGAAACGCCTTTTGAAAGAAAGGAAAATTGCCATGATTTACAGTGCAGAAGTACAGAATATGTGCTCCGTGGCTAAGGGCGCCTACCACGGCCCCGCTCCCATCCCCGAGGAGGGCAAGTGGGTTCAGGCCAAGGAGATCAAGGACATCAGCGGCTTTACCCATGGTATCGGCTGGTGCGCTCCCCAGCAGGGTGCCTGCAAGCTGACCCTGAACATCAAGGAGGGCGTCATTGAGGAAGCTCTGGTGGAGACCATCGGCTGCTCCGGCATGACCCATTCCGCCGCCATGGCCGCCGAAATTCTCATCGGCAAGACCATTCTCGAGGCGCTGAACACCGATCTGGTGTGCGACGCCATCAACACCGCCATGCGGGAGCTGTTCCTGCAAATCGTCTACGGCCGCAGCCAGTCTGCGTTCTCCGAGGGCGGCCTGGTGGTCGGCGCTTCTCTGGAAGACCTGGGCAAGGGTCTGCGCAGCCAGGTTGGCACCATGTTCGCCACCAAGTCCAAAGGCCCCCGTTATCTGGAAATGGCCGAGGGCTATGTCACCCGCGTTGCTCTGGACGACGAGAACCTGATCATCGGCTATGAGTTTGTAAACCTGGGCAAGATGATGGACTTTATTAAGAAGGGCGACGACGCCAACACCGCCTACGCCAAGGCGAAGGGTCACTACGGCCGTTTTGACAACGCGCCCAAGTACATCGACCCCCGTCAGGAATAAGAGGAGGACGAAACAATGGCTTTGTTTGAAAGTTACGAAAGAAGAATTGACAAGATCAACGGCGTCCTCGCGCAGTACGGCATCTCCTCCGTGGAAGAGTGCCGGGAGATCTGCAAGGCGAAGGGCTTCGACCCCTATGAGATCGTCAAGGGCATTCAGCCCATCTGCTTCGAGAACGCCTGCTGGGCTTACACCGTGGGCGCTGCCATCGCTCTGAAGAAGAACGTCAAGACCGCCGCCGAGGCCGCCGAGGCCATCGGCATCGGCCTGCAGGCCTTCTGCATCGACGGCTCCGTCGCCGAGGATCGCAAGGTCGGTCTGGGTCACGGCAACCTGGGCGCCATGCTGCTGCGGGACGAGACCAAGTGCTTCGCCTTCCTGGCCGGTCATGAGTCCTTTGCCGCCGCCGAAGGCGCCATCGGCATTGCCCGCTCTGCCAACAAGGCGCGTAAGGAACCCCTGCGGGTCATCCTGAACGGCCTGGGCAAGGACGCCGCCCAGATCATCTCCCGGATCAACGGCTTTACCTATGTGCAGACCAAGTTTGACTACTACACCGGCGAGCTGAAGATCGTCAAGGAGTACAAGTACTCCGACGGCGAGCGCGCGGCTGTCCGCTGCTTCGGCGCTGACGACGTCCGCGAGGGCGTGGCCATCATGCACCACGAGGGCGTGGACGTTTCCATCACCGGCAACTCCACCAATCCCACCCGTTTCCAGCATCCCGTTGCCGGCACCTACAAGAAAGAGTGCATTGAGCAGGGCAAGAAGTACTTCTCCGTGGCCTCCGGCGGCGGTACGGGCCGTACCCTGCATCCCGACAACATGGCAGCCGGCCCCGCTTCCTACGGTATGACCGACACCATGGGTCGTATGCACTCCGACGCCCAGTTCGCCGGTTCCTCCTCCGTGCCTGCCCACGTGGAAATGATGGGCTTCCTCGGCATGGGCAACAACCCCATGGTCGGCGCTACCGTTTCCGTGGCTGTTGCTGTTGAGGAAGCGCTGAAGAAGTAAGGGAACACTTTCCTTTCCCAAATAACAAGCAAAGAAGCACATCCTGCCTGAGAAATTAGGCTGGATGTGCTTCTTGTTTTTATTCCAGCGGTGCATTTCGCCTTCTATACTCTAGAAAGAACCGTTCTATTTACAAATAAGAATAAATTATTTTTCTTCTAGGAGTTGACAAATATGAGTCAACGTGCTATTATGCTCTCGAGGTGATTGACATGGCAAAGCTTATCTCCGAATGTCCCGTCTGCGGTAATGATTTGAATATCACAAAGCTTCAATGCCCCTGCTGCGGGATGGAACTTTCAAACTCTTTTGAAATCAGCCCCTTTGATAAACTGGACAATGACCAGTACCTGTTTCTTACCACATTTCTGAAACACCGCGGAAACCTGAAACTGCTGCAGGAAGAACTGAACATCTCCTATCCCTACGCGAAGAAGAAACTGACGGAACTGCTCAGCGCACTGAATCTCACACAGGAAAACGACGAAGCATTTATAAAGGAGGACGTTAATATGCAAATCCAGTTTGATGGTAAGGAAAGCAATCGTGCCGGAGATATTGTCAAGAGGAAGCTCATCGAAAACGGCGGGCGTGCCATCGTGACGTCCATCAGCGGCAATCGGTACGGCATAAAGGCGGACGCGGACGGTCAGCACATTCTGTGCAATGAACTGCCCCCAATCTATACCTATGATGTCTTTGACGTGATCGTCGATTTGTTAAAGACTCAGCCGAATTACAGAGCCGATAAGGGAAGCGCCCGAGGCCACAGGCTTGGTGAGGCCGGGTGTGAAGAAAACACCGTCGCAGGCGCTATTCTGAAAAACTACTTTGGCAAAAGTGCAGGCGAGTCCGGCGTTGACCCGGTGTTTGTGTTGGCCGCCGTTCTGGAATGGGCTGGAATCGCGCATAATCGCCGGGGCTATCTGGAACTTACCGTAGCATATTCGGAGGAATTATAAACTTGCTGGTGTTTCTGTTGTCTTTTGTCATATCATTCCTGTGGTTCTTTCTGTTCAAGCACAACAAATATTAAGCGCCGCGCCATCCCCAATTAAAAGACCGCAGGTTCAAGCCATCGCCTGAACCTGCGGTCATTTCATTCTTCCTCAATCCTCGTCCCAGTTGTGCCAGACGTTTTGGACGTCGTCGTCGTCGTCCATGATGTCCAGCAGCTTCTCCATCAGGGAGATCTGCTCCGGGTCGGTGAGCTTCTGGTAGTTCTGGGGTACCATTTCGATCTGGGCGGATACGAAGCTGTAGCCCTTCTGCGTCATGGCGTCGGCCACGGCGTTGAAATCGTCGGGGTCTGTGTACACGGTGAACACGTCGTCCTCGGCCTCGAAATCATCCGCGCCGCAGTCCATGGCGTCCATCATGACCTGGTCTTCCTCATAGTCGCCGTCCTCGTTGTCGATCACCAGCACGCCCTTCTTGTCGAAGGACCAGCTGACGCAGCCCGTCGCGCCCAGATTGCCGCCGAATTTGTCGAAGTGGTGGCGCATGGAACCGGCGGTGCGGTTGCGGTTGTCGGTCATGGTCTCCACGATCACCGCCACGCCGCCGGGGCCGTAGCCCTCGTAGGTGATGGTCTCGTAGTTGTCGCCGCCCGCGCCTGCCGCCTTTTCCAGGCAGCGCTTGATGTTGTCGTTGGGCATGTTGGCGGCCTTGGCCTTGGTGATGACGGTGGCCAGGCGGGAGTTATAGGCGGGATCCGCACTGCCGCCCTCCTTCACCGCGACGATCAGCTCCTTGGCGATCTTGGTGAAGGCTGCCGCGCGCTTGGCGTCCTGCGCGCCCTTGGTTTTCTGGATGTTATGCCATTTGGAATGTCCGGACATAGATATATCTTCCCTTCAGCGAGTATATTCAAAAATCTTATCTATTCTATCAGAATCCGTGACAAAAATCAACACTTTCTTACCGAAATTCACGACGATTGCATGAGTAAATAATTTGTGAACAGAAAGGTAAAAGCAACCGTAGAAAACGGTCTACGTACCGTTCCGTTGGCCATGCGGCGTGTGGTTAGTTCGTATTCCCGCAAATACTTTCAGCCATAGGGCATCAAAACGGCACCATTTTCACAAGATGTTCATGAATTTGTAACTCATGCAATTGTCGTGGTAAATCCCCGTTTTTCATTGACGAAACCGGAGAAAATCGGTATAATGGTAAAACTGAGTTACGGAAGAGAGGTCTTTACCATGAAGGAGACAAACAAATCTCTGCTGGTTGAGCGGGCAGCGGCATGGCTCCTGTCCCGGATCCGGGAAAACGCCGTCCCCCTGGCCGCGTCGCTGATTGCCGGGTTTCTGGCGTACACGTTTTCCTTTACCAACAAGCTTCTGAACCACGACGAGGCTTACTCCCTGTTCATGAAGGGCGCTACGGTGGAATCCGGGCGGTGGGGACTGGGCGGAATCGATTTGATTTTCCCCAATTTCTCCATGCCGTGGATTTACGGCGTTCTTACCATTGCGTTCATGGCAATTTCCGTCTGCATCATCGTCCGGATTTTCCAAATCCGCAGCAAACTGTTTCAGGCGCTGCTGGCAGGGTGCATTCTGGTGTTTTCCTCTCTGACCGGCACCCTTGCCTATATGTTTACCTCCAATTCCTTCGCGTTTTCCTTTCTGCTGGCAGTGACCGCAGTGTACCTTCTTCAGCGTCCCTCCGCACTGTGGGGGCTTCCGGCGGTCGTATGCATGGTCGCGTCGCTGAGCATCTACCAGTCCTACATCTCCGTCGCGGCAGGTCTTCTCGTGCTGGTACTCATCCGGCGGCTGCTGGAGGAGGACGAGGTAAAACCGGTTATCCGGCAGGGCGTGTGTTTTCTGCTGTTTCTCGTCGTCTCCCTCGCCCTCTACTACGCTGCCACGCAGGTCGTCCTCCGGCTGAAAGACGTCCGTCTGGGGGACTACGCCGGCAGCCGCGTCAGCTTCCGCTTATCCTCCGTTCCCGCCGGAATTGCTCAGGCTTACGGTACATTTTTCGCCTTTTTCACCCAGGGAAAGGCCGGGCTAATGCCCACGGTCTTCTCCCGGTGGATGCACGGCATCGGCATCGTCGCTACCGTGGTGCTGCTTGTCCTTTGGGGGGCAACGCATCGTCAGCCGGGACGGCTCCTGCTGCTGGCCGCTCTGGTCGCAATTCTCCCCTTGGCCGTGAACTGCATGTACCTGTTCACCGTCCCCGAGTCCATTCACACGCTGGTGCTGTACGGCTTTGTGTCCGTCTACGTGCTGATGATTCTTGCCGCGGACATCTGCCTTTCCGTCTCCGGAAAAGCCTGGGATTTGCTTCGGAGATTTGGCCTGAATGCTGTAGCCGTCAGTCTGGCATGTGTGGTCGTATCCAACATCTACGTTGCCAACGCCGCAAGTCTGCACCTGTATCTCCGGCAGGAAAATACCCGCGCCTTTTACACCGCCCTGGTGGCTGACCTACAGCAGACGCCGGGATTTGACGAAGATACCTGTCTTGCCGTCATCGGCACTTACCGCGACCCGGAATTTTACGACAGGTTTTCCTTCCTGCAAGAGCTAACCGGCGTCGCCGGTATCCGCCCCGACAGCTATTCCCGGCAAAGGTTCCTCGAATACTATCTGGGCTTTTCCCTGACCTTCGCCTCAGAGGAGGAAGCCGCAGCGATTCAGTCTTCCCCCCAATTCGCGTCGATGCCCGTCTATCCCTACCACGGCTCCATTCAAAAAATCGGCGACTGCCTGGTCGTCAGGCTGTCCTGACAGCGCAAGTAAGACATCCCCGGTTTGTACCGTCCGTACAAACCGGGGATGTTTCGATTTCCGGGGAGGAAATGATATTACCTGATCACTTTTTTCCTGATCTTTTTCGCCATTCGCGCCATCAGATTTTTCATTGTCAGCGTCTCTTCGTCCACGGCTCGGGCAAGGTAATCGTTTGCCCGTTGGGGCAGGTACACCCGGCTGCGGCGATAAGCCTGTTCAATCGGCTGGTCAAAAATGTGGCAAATGAACTGCCCCAGTTCCTGCTCCAGCCGCTCAGGATACGTCGGGTCAACCAGCACGGGCTGACTCAGCATTTCCAGATACTTTTCATCGTCCCGGTCAAGCTCTTTGATTTTCTCAATCGCCGCGTCAAAGGACGGGTAGTCCGCCACGTTGATAAAGGCATTTTTATTAAAAATTTCGGCTACCGTCGGGCTGCCATAATACACAGGAATGGTGTCCGAATAAAAGGCATCCATGATTTTCTCGGTAACAAAGCCATAGTGGTTGGTGCTTTCAAAGCACAGTGTAAATTTGCACTTTCTCTGCAGCGCCGTTTTGCTGCCGTCCAGCCAATTTACGACCTCACCGTTGGGCATGTTGTTCAGGTAAGTCCCTGCCGATTCCACGCGCCTGTATTCATTCAGCTTCTTGAAGAAATCGCCGCGGATGTTGAATTCCGACTCATGGCTGGATATAAAGTTTGCAAAGAGTTGTTTATTTTGTACAAATTCTTTCGTGTACCCCCCTGATGCTTATTCACTATGCTCAGCCATCGATCTCGCGGCCATACGCAGGGCGGAAGCTGGAAATTCCGGTCTCCAAATTGAATCGGGTACGGGCAAATGGAGTAGTCGATCAGATTAAAATCCGGGATGTAGTTTTCGCCGGAATACATGATCCTTATCTGGGGATATTTGCAATATCCGTACCGTTCCGCTCCCCCTACATCGCAAATAATATAGTCCGGCTCATCCGAAATCTGCACGTCATACCCATTGATTTTCAGTAGGTCGTAAATCAGATTCTGCTCCCTATTGAAGTCATCGCTCTCGCACGCATAATTGATTTTTACCGTTTTCAAAGCACATTCCTCCATTCCCGTTATACATAGTAATCTTCCGGTGACGGCTTTTTCGCCTGCGGCCGTTTCAGCAGCTTTTCCGTGCCGGTAACGTACATGAGAAACACCGCTTTCAGAAGATGCCTCGGCGGGAAGGTATTCCCCCTTTGCAGGAAATAGCGTCTGGCGTAATATTTCAGCAGGCGGATGCTCTGCTCCGTGTTGTCCGGGTACTTTGCCAGATAAGAAAGGGCGTCCACAAAGCTGATGTCAAACTCCCGCCGCAGCTCCGGGAAGCGTTCCAACACCTTTTCCCGGCGCTTCGCCATGAAGTCGATCCGGTCAACGGCGATCTGCGCCCTGGCCGCCGGGGACTGCATCACGCTGGACGCGCGCTGGCGGTAGTTATACACAACGCGCGGGTCGCAGACGACCTTGGCGGCGTTCATGACGCCCTGATAGGTGAAATATTCGTCGTCGATCTTGTGTCCCTCTTCAAAGAAAATGCCGTCAAACAGCGCCCGTTTATACAGCTTGTTCCACAGGAGGCCGCAGGTCCAGTCCGTGGTGAAGCGTACCAGAAAGGCCTTTCCCTCCATCACGCACCGGTCTTCGCCCGCGAGCCACTGCTCCGTGCGGGTGCGAAACCGGTTCTGAAACGCGCACCGGACGATATCCGCGTCGTTTTCCTTCAGAAGCGCCAGCATATAGGCGTACGTCCCCGGCTCCAGAAAATCGTCGCTGTCCGCGAAGCTCAGGTATTCCCCCGTAGCCGCCCGCAGTCCCGCGTTTTTTGCCGCCGCCGCGCCGCCGTTCTTCTGGTGAATGACCCGAATGCGGCCGTCCCGTTGGGCGTAGGCGTCGCAGATGGTGCCGGAATCATCGGTGGAGCCGTCGTCAATTAGAATGACCTCCAGCTTGTCGTAGTCCTGGGACAGAATGCTGTCCAGGCACTCCGGCAGATAGGCCGCTACGTTATATACCGGTACAATGACCGAAATCACGTCCTTCATTCCTGACGCTCCCCTCCCCTGTGAAGCTTGCCGTACAGCCACCAGAACGGCTTGACCGGGTAGGCTTCCTCATACATCCAGGAACGCTCCCGGCAGAGCGGGAACAGGTCAAAGTCCTTTCCCTGCCTGAGTCCCTCCCGGAGCTTTCTCCGCAGGATTTTCAGGAGCCGTCCCCTGCCCGGGTCGTCCCACTGCTTCGCAAAGCCGACTTGCTCGTATGTACTGTAAATATACTGCCTGACCGCCTTTTTCAGCAGCCGCAGGTTGCCGGTTTCCCGTGCGAAGGCGATCTGATTTTCCGTCGCTTCCAGAATGTGCAGCTTTCTCGGCGTCCACTTGGACAGCATAATGCCCACGGGATTCTGGTAGTAGGCATACAGCGCTTCCCGTGTCACAACCACCTTTCCCGCCCGGTACACGGCAAGATAGGTGGTGAACTCGTCCTCGTGCAGCTTTCCCACGGGGTAGCGCAGGGCGTCAAACAGGCTCTTATGGTACAGCTTTGCGCAGGAAATCGCCGGGACATCCTCTCCGGCCTCGTCGGGACAGTAATAGTCGTCCGCCGACAAAACGCGGTATTCAGGCGAACCCACAGACGGGAAATCCCCGCCCTCGGTGCGAAAATAGCCGCAGGCGCTCATCAGGCACCCCGTCTCCTGAACCATCCTGTACAGCCGCAGAAAAAAATCCGGATGTACCCAGTCGTCGCTGTCCACGAAGGCCAGCCACCGGCTGTCGCTGTTGGCCTGCGCCCAGTCGATGCCCGTATTCCGGGCGGCGGAAAGGCCGCCGTTTTTCTGATGAATCACGTGAATCCGGCCATCCCTCCGGGCGTATTCCTCGCAGATATCGCCGCAGCTGTCCGGGCTTCCGTCGTCCACCAGCACCAGGTCAAAATCCGAAAAGCTCTGGGCAAGAATGCTGTCCACGCACCGGTGCAGGAACGCCTCCACCTTGTAGATCGGGACAATTACGCTGATCGCGGCCATACAGTTCCCCCCTCAGCGCTTCCAGAAACGCGCCTTCAGCTTGCGATAGGTCTTCTCTCCCAGCAGCTTCGTGAAGAACGCATACCGGGCGGCGGATACCTTCTCATAGTGCAGACGCGCCCGCTCCGCTTCCAGCTCTCTTCGCTCCTCCTCCGTCTTCCAGCTGCTGGCAAACCAGTGAATGGCGGCGGTTTTTTTCGTTCTGTGGAGCTGCTCCGTGTCAAAATCCACCGGGCAGAACACGTCCTTTGGGTAGACCGCGAAGCCGTCCACCACCTGAAATTTTCCGTTTGGCACCAGCCCATGCGCCCGGCACAGGGACGTCAGGACGGAGACATTGGTGGTCACGTCGTGGGTGCCGTCGGGTCTTATAAAGCTCGCGCTGTCGTAATGCTGCAAAAATTCCTGAAACAGCGGAAAGCCCGGGCAGCAGGCAAGCAGCCCCGTCTGCACGCTGGCATCCGACTCAAATCCGGCAAAGGCGTCGTGGGCGAGGAAGGGCGTCAGGGGCTTCACCAGCTCCACGTCCGTGTCCATGTAAATGCCGCCCATTTCCGTCAGCGCTTTCAGCCGGACATAATCCGTGACGAACGCCCAGCGCTTGACCCCGTAGGCCTGACGCACATACTCCGGCGCGGCGGAAACGTCAAAATTCTCCTCGTTCCACTCGATGATCTTGTAGTCCGGGCAGAATTTCTTCCAACTTTTGATACACCTTTCTGCCAGCTTCGGCTTGGGATTTCCGCCAAACCAGCAGTAATGAATGATTTTCGGAACGCTCATCCATTTTCTCCTTTCCGCAGGTGCTTGCCGACCTTCCGCATGAGGCCGGACACGCCGTCCTCCCGCAGTGTCCGCGCCGCCCCTTCCAGCGGCCAGTAAAGCCGCGTTAGCTTTGGGTGCATGGCGCTGAACATGGTCTCAAACTGCGCTTTCGTGAACGGGATTTCCCTTCTGAGCCGCCGGGCGGCCTTTTCAATGTCCCGGGCGGCCTTGGGGTCGTTCAGCTCGTACCTGACCCGGTGGTAATCCCCCGCCGCTTCTTCGGCATACAGGGTGACGAAGCGCTCCCTAAGGGTCGTGTACCCTGCCGAGGAATAAAAGCGGATAATCCCTTCCAGCGCCCACAAATAGTCCAGCTTCTTCATGGAAAACCGGCTCTGGGTGGTGCTGTCGGGGTTGGTGCGGTAAAAATACAGGCTGTTGGGAATGCTTGCAACGGTTTTCGCCCCGTAAATCCAGTGACACACGGCCTCGTTGTCCTCGTACACCCGCCCGGAGCAGAACAGATGGGACTGAACCAGCTCCCGGCGGATCAGCTTGGCGCAGGCCACCCATCCGGGATAATCTCCCGCGTCAAACAGCGCCACAAGCGATTCTTCCGCCATGGAAAGCAGCTCCCAGCTGACCTCCACCGGCGTGGAAAAGCTCTCCGGCATTTCCGGCGCTTCCAGCATCCGGCACATGCTCATGGCCGCGCCGCTCTCTGCGGCGGCCTGCCCCAGACGCTCCAGCATCTGCGGATGCACGGCGTCGTCGCTGTCCACAAAGCAGACCCATTCTCCCTTGGCAATAGAAAAAGCGTGATTTCTTGCCGCGGCCTGCCCCTGATTTTCCTGATGGATGACCCGCACCCGGCTGTCCCGCGCCGCATAATCGTCGCAAATCGCGCCGCAGCCGTCCGGGCTGCCGTCGTCCACCAGAATCAGCTCAAAATCGGAAACCGTCTGGGAAAGAATGCTGTCAACGCAGGCATGAAGATAATCTTCCGCCTTATAAACCGGCACAATCACGCTGATCTCAGGCATTTTTCTTCCTCTCCCATCGCGCCCGCGTTTCCAGATACAGCCGGTAAATTCTCGCCCTGACGGGGAAATACCGCAGCAAAAGCTCGGAATCCGGCCAGAATTCCAGATAGTGCAGCCGGCTCATCCGTTTCAGCAAATTCTTGATGGTCGCGTGAATCCGCTTCCGCGCCGCCAGAACCTCCGGGCTGTCCTGCGCCTGCCGGGCATCCGCCTCGTTGACCACCGCGTTTTCCAGATACCCCCGATACCGGAATCTGACCAAATCCCACTCGCCCCGCTGCTCAAAAAACGCGATCTGCTGCTCGTAGGCTTCCCAGGCGTCCAGGCGTTTGGGTGTCCAAGCGCTCTTGGTGATGCCCGTGGGGTTAAAATAATAGGCATACAACGGTGCCGGAATGACCGTCAGTGCTTCCTGGGAAAACAGCAGCCGGTATGTCAGAAATTCGTCCTCCATATGCTTGCCCACGGGGTACCGTTCCCCGTCAAAGCAGCTCCTGTGGTACAGCTTTCCCCAGCAGACCGTGGCGTTGACAAAGCGCTGCATGTAAAAATCCTTGGGAAGCCACCGCTCCGGCGTAAGCTGTTCCGGGGAAACCGCCGGGTTTTCTCCCTCCGTCTGCGCATAGCCGCAAACGGCAATCTTCGTCCCCTGTTCCAGCGCCGCCCGATGCAGGCGCTCCAACGTCTCGGGGTGCATCCAGTCGTCGTTGTCGATGAAGAAAATCCACTGGCTGTCACTGTTAGAAAGCACCCAGTCCAGGCAGGTATTTCTCGCCGCGCAGACCCCGGCGTTCTTCTGGTGAATTGCCCGCACCCGGCTGTCCCGGGCTGCGTATGCGTCGCAAATGGCACCGCTGCCATCCGGGCTTCCGTCATCCAGCAGAATCAACTCAAAATCCCGGAATGTCTGCCCAAGGACGCTGTCCACGCAGCGGTGTAAAAACTTTTCCGCCCGGTAGACCGGGACAATCACACTGATTTGCGGCATTGGCATTCCCTCCGGTTTTTCTTACTCTTTTCCGACAAGGTCGAGGAACATGTCCTCTACCTCCTTCACCATGCGTTTTCCGTCGAAAAACGCACTTCGTTTCTCCGCCCCGGCCTTGGCCTGACGGTAGAATTCCTCATCCGTCAGCATTTTCCGGATGCCCGCCTCCAGGCTGGCATTGTCATTTTCCGTGATCAGGCCGCAGGTTTCACCGCCGAAGACTTCTCCCACGGAGGGAACGGGCGCTACAATGGGAACTCCCAGGCACAACGCCTCCATGGCAATCACCGGCAGCCCTTCCGTGAAGGAAGAATTCACCAGGAATTTGCTCTGCTTCATATAGGGGTAGGGGTTTGCCTGATAACCGGCAAGAATAACGGTATCCTGGGTGTCCGTGGCCTGAATGGTGCGCTCGATATATCCTCTGTCCATGCCGTCGCCCACAATCACCAGCCTGTGCCGGATACCCTGATCCAGAAGTCTGCGGTGGATATAGACCAAGCGTTCAAACCCCTTCTCTGCGGACAAGCGTCCAACGGCGCAGATCACGGGGAGATCTGTGGGCAAATCCACCTTTTTCTCCGCCATAGCGCGAACATTATCACTATTCAACGGATTCAGGTGCATCTCTACATTCTGCGTCAGGCCGCTGACTGTCCGGAAGGACTCCCATGCCGCATTTGAAACACAGACAATCCGATCGTATTGGGAAAGTACGTCTTTCTTGGTCTGGGCTTCAAGGCGATAAGCCGGATTGGTAGCAGCATCGCCGTGGATATACTTTACAGACTTGGCATTCTTGGCAAAAGCAATCCAATCCTTGCACCACGCCGAATAGGACACCACAATATCTGCGCCTTCAGGCAAGCAAACATCCAGCAGTCCTTTTCCCTCTTGGTTTAGTGCACGTTTAGTGCGCAGCTTTTTCACCAGATTCCCCATCTTGATGACAGGGTTCAGCGTCGGCTTGCGGCAAGAATAGTCATAAATCACCAGGATTCCGGCATTGCGGAATTTTTCCTCCCAGTCGCCGCCCTCATGCTGCACAAAGACAGAAGCTTCAAATTTCTCTTTGTCCAACAGGTTAATCAAATCGAACAACGCCTGTTCCGCGCCGCCGCAAATCAGCTGGTAATTAACAAAAACAATCCTGACCTTTTTCATTGGCGTCAGGCCTCCGGCATAGCCCTGCGGACAACAGCATCCGGGAACCGGATGTGACCCCAGTTGGTATTATTCCAAACAATATCCTCGTCATCCCGCACTTCAAAAAAGAACGCAGGAAGCAGAAGCTCCTGATCATAGCTATTTCCGACTTCATCAACTTCAAATAACACCATATCCACCCGGTATTTGCCATTGGTCAGGAAAAACGGATTCACTTCGACAAGAAAATCATTTGTCTCATTCTCCCCGCACCAGCCCAGGGAAACCATAGGCATAGTTCCCACTGGCGTGTCGTCGCTGTAGCGCAGCTCCACCCGCAAGCGAAGGTCTGCATATGTTTTGTCCGTGGATATCCTGACCCGGAGGCGAAGCTTTTCTCCCTGGGCGTATACCGCCGACTCCTTGTCCAGCAGCTTCACTGCATCGATTCGCGCCAGCCCCGCAGTATAGGGGGAGCGTCCGCGACAGTCGGTCAGGTCAAACTCCGTCCTGGATTCATCCCAATCATCCCGGGTATTGCTCAGATACAGTTCAATGGCCTTTTCCACGTCCCCGTCAAAGATAATCCTTCCCTTATCCAGCACAACGCACCGGTCGCACAGGCGGCGGATGGTGTTCATGTTATGGCTGACGTACAGAACCGTCCTGCCCTCCTGCTTGGCGGCCTGACGCATCTTGTCCAGACATTTTTTCTGGAACGCCATGTCGCCCACTGCCAGAACCTCGTCCATGATCATGATCTCGCTGTCTAAGTGCGCCGCAACGGAGAAGGCCAGCTTGACGAACATGCCCGAGGAATACCGCTTCACCGGGGTGTCGATGAAATCCCGCACCTCGGAAAATTCGATGATGTCCTCTATTTTGGCGTCGATCTCCGCCTTGGTCATGCCCAGGATTGCGCCGTTCATGTAGATATTTTCCCGGCCGGTCATTTCCCCGTTGAACCCGGTTCCCACCTCCAGCATGGAGGCGATACGGCCGTAGATGTCAATTTCGCCCTCGGTGGGCGCGGTGACGCGGCACAGAAGCTTTAATAGCGTGCTTTTTCCCGCGCCGTTGCAGCCGATGATGCCCAGCGCCTCGCCCTTGTGTACCGTCAGGTCAACGCCGTTCAGCGCCATAAAGGTCTTCCCCACCAGACGCTGATCCATATTCACGGGCAGATTGGGGTCCTCTTTTCCCCTTAAGCGCGCCCACCAGCTCTGCAAATCCGCGGTCAGCGTGCCGCCGCCGATCTGCCCCAGCTTGTAGCGCTTTTTCACGCCGGTCAGGCGGATGGCAATATCCTGTTCGTTCATAGTCCGCCCTCCTTACACCGTATCCATAAAGGTGCGTTCCACCTTGTTGAAAACCATAATCCCCAGCACGGCGATCACCAGCGTCATCCCCCAGGACAGGAAGTAGAAGCCCCAGTTCACCGTTCCCTGACCCAGAATCGCGTAGCGCATCAGCTCCACGGACTCGGTGACGGGGTTGATTTGCAGCAGTGTGCGCATCCAGCCCTCCCCCAGCATGGACAGGGGATACACAACCGGCGTGGCATACATCCACAGCGACACGCCGAAATCCACCAGCACCGTCAGATCCCGGTATTTTGTGGTCATGCTGGAAACGATGATGCCGAAGCCCATGCCCAGAATGCCCAGATGCACCAGCTCCACGGGAATCATCAGCCACCACAGCCAGTGAGGATGGAGCGTCCCCTGAAAGAGATAGTACACCATGAACAGCAGCACCAGCACCATCTGAATGCCGAAGCGGATCACCGTGGAGATGACATTGGAGATGGGCGTGGTCAGCCGTGGGAAATAGACCTTGCCAAACATATAGGCGTTGGCCGTAAAGGTGTTGGCGTTGCTGGTCAGGCAGCTGGCAAAGTACGCCCAGACGGCGTTGCTGCACAGATAAAACAGGAACGTGGGAATCCCGTCGGTGCCGATGCCGGCAATGCCGCCGAAGACAAAGGCCTGGACGATACTGGTAAACAGGGGCGTCAGGAAAATCCACGCGGGGCCAAGGATGGTCTGCTTATAGCTCACCACGAAATTCCGTTTGGTGAACAGGTAGATTAAGTCCCGGTACTGCCAGACCTCTTTCAGGTTCAGCTCCAGCCAGCGGTGCTTTGCCGAGATATGGGTGTGATACATGGAGTTCTCTGCCATAGGATTACCTCTTTTTTCGGATAAATTGCAGCAGGTTGTGGAACATCTTCATTGGCGCAACCAGCCAGCGGGGCATATCGATATATTCCGCAATCTGGGCGTCGGTACAGCGATCCATGGCGTCGCAGGTGAAGCCGTACCACATGCCCAGCTTGGTTTTCAAGGGATAGTGGAAGAACACCGCCTTTTCCCGGAAGAACAGCGCCGTTCCCTGGGGGTTGTCCAGAAAAACCTTGTACCCCGCCTTGGTCAGGCCGTCGTCCTTGTACTCCCAGATCCAGATAATGTCGTCGTAGTAGCGAATACGGTAGCCGCCGTAGGCCATTCGGTTCCAGGTCACCGCTTCGGTCATGAATTTCTCTCCGGGAAATTCCGGATACAGGTAGTTTCTGTGGATTTCTGTATAGAAGATCAGCGCCCGCTCTCCGTCGATTCTGCCGTACATATCAAAGGCGTTGCCGTCCAGATACGCTTCCTCAAATCGGGTGTTGGGCGTTTCGGTGGGGCTGTGTCCTCTGTTTGCCACGATGCCGCAGAATTTCTGATCTTTTGGAAGCGTCGACTCCCAGAGTGCCACCTTTTCCAGTGCGTCATCCGTCAGGTAGTCGTCGGAATCCACTGTGAAAAACAGTTCTCCCTGCGCCAGCTTCAGGCCGTAGTTGATGGCGCGGCACTTGCCGCCGTTTTCCTTGTAGCAGTAGCGGATAGGAAAGGGATTGTCTTCCTTCTGCCACCGTTCAAACAGCGCCTTTGTCCCGTCGGAGGAGCCGTCGTCCACCACCAGCCATTCAAAGTCCGTAAATCTCTGACGCTGTAGGGAGCGGTAGAGATTTTCCAATATGTACGCCCGGTTGTAAGTTGGGGTGAAAACCGTTATTTTGTACCGAAATTCCATACGCCACCTCACGATAATACATGAATGTCAATTAAAAAGTTCAGCACTTTACAAGTACCTTCAAAATGCTTCTGTGTCAGTTTCACAAGGAAGCGTTTCTTTTTCCCGATCTCCGGGTTTTCATGCAAAGGCACAATGTCTGATAGGATACCGAAAATCATTTCCCGCGCCTGTTCCAGTTCCTCGCCGCGCAGCGATTTAAGACTCCCCTGCATCCCGTAAATGCAGGAAAAAAACAGATCATACTCCGCTTCACAAGTAAGCTCCGGCATGGCATCCCGCAGGTAATTCAGCCGAAGCCGCTTTGCCTCCAGTCCGTGCAGCCGCCCCAAGGAAAAGGGTCTGTGCATGGCGCTTTCCGGGGACTGCCGGTAAGCATACATCCGCGCCGAAGAATGCGCCAGCCGCCGCGCCCGTCCGATCACCCGGTATGTGAAAAACTCGTCGTCGATCAGCTTCCCGACCGGGAATCGGATATCACCAATGGTTTCCCGGCGGTACAGCTTGTTCGGCGGGGTCTGACAGAACGCCTCGTCCCGGATATGAAGCCCCATGGCCTCTACTGCCGAGGCATAGGTCACCTGCGCCGCGCCTTCCTCATCGAATACGCAATCGTCCGAATCCGTCTGCACAATGGTGCATTCCGCGATGTCCACATCCTCCGCCATCAGGGAAACCAGATATGCGTACATCCGGGGGCAAATGTAGTCGTCGCTGTCGATCATACTGATAATCTCACCCCTGGCCGCATCCAACCCGGCATTCCTGGCCGCACCGCCGCCGGCGTTTTCCTGATGAATCACCCGAATCCGGCTGTCTTTTTCTGCCCAGGCGTCGCACATGGCACCGCTGGCATCCGGGGACCCGTCATCGATCAGAAGAATTTCCAGGTTGGAATAGGTCTGATTCACGATGGATCGGACACAGCAGTCCAGATAGTTTTCCACTTTATAGACAGGGACGATCACGCTGATCAATGGCAGCTGCGTCATAGTGTATCCTCTCAGTGTTCCTCTTCCCGCCGGAAGAGCTTCTCGTACAGTCTGTAAGTCAACCCAAACAGACCCGGCGTCCTGCAAACCATTTTTGCCAGCAGCCGGTTTCTCTTTGACAGCAAATGGAAATACCCTTCCTGTTCCTCCATCTCGGCGCGAACCCGCCGGCGCCATTCGTCATACCGTTTCTCCGGATGCACGGAGAGCTGGGCGTAGGCAAACAGGAGATTCCGCATCAGCGCCCGGCGGGCGTCCTCCCGGATTTCACTGCCGCTGTCCTCCACAATCAGCTCCCGAACCCGGATGGGGTCGAACAGGCTGTGCTCGTTCAGCTGCCGGAAGGAGGCGGAATTTTCCCGCAAAATATAGCGGTAGGGGCAAAAATCCTCATATACCGACTGTTTTGCCCGGGAGAACAGAAAGTAATTCATGAGATAATCTTCGTTGTTCTTGATGGCGGGGTTCATCCGTTCCGCCAGTCCGGCGAACAGCTCCCGGCGGTACAGCTTGGTACACAGGCTGGACTCGACCTGCCCGCCGTCCAGCAAATCCCGCAGACCGGTCAGATTGTCCTGCTGCCGCAGCCCGCCGCTATTGTGGACATAGGCCACCCGGCCGTTGGGAAACTCCACCCGGTGTCCGCAGTGGGAAATGTCCGCGTCATAAGTGTGGGCATTTTCCAGAAGATGGCGGTACATGTCCGGGTCTATGGCGTCGTCGCCGTCGGCGAAGCCGACCCATTCCCCCGTGGCCGCCGCCACGCCTGCAAGGCGGGCAGAGGTCACGCCGCCGTTTTCCTTGAAAATCGGTTTGATGCGCCCGTCCCGGGCAGCGTAGCTTTCCATCACCTGCCGGGTACTGTCAGCGGAACCGTCGTCCACCACAATGATTTCCAGCTTCGGATGGGTCTGCGCCAGAATGCTGTCCAGGCATCGGGGAAGCCATGGAGCGACATTATACGCCGGTATGATGACCGAGATGGTTTCGCCCTCCATTTTGCTTCCTCCTTATTTTTTCGCTGTTAAGCGCTCATATTCTTCGCAGTATCGTTTTGCCATAGTCTCCGCAGAAAACCGGGCGCTGTCCGCCAGCGCGTTCTGTCCAATGGTTCTGCGCAAGTCCTCGCTGTCGATCAGCCTTTCGCAGGCCGCACACACCTCGTCAGGGTCGCAGCCGACCAGCAGTCCGCTCTCCCCATCCCGAAGCATATCCGGCACGCCGCCGACTTTGGACGCCACGATGGGCAGTCCCGTCCCCATGGCCTCGATGATGGTCATGGGCATTCCCTCATACTTAGACGGTAACAGGAATATGTCCGCATTGTGGAGGAAGGGGTAGACGTCCGACTGATTTCCCAGGAAATGGACGGCATGGCTGATGCCCAGTTCCCGGGTATAATTTTCCATATCCGCCCGCAAATGCCCGTCCCCCAAAAGGTTCAGGCAGCAGTTTGGGTGGGTTTTCAGGAGCTTTGCAAAGGCTTGCAGCAATCCTGCGTGATTTTTCTGCTCGTCAAACCGGCCGATGTGCAGCAAGGAAACGGTGTCCCCCAGCCCATACACTCTCTTGGGAATGCACCGGCGGAGATTCACGCCGTTGAAAATCACGGGAACGCGGTCAAGGCCGTAAAACTCCGTCACCGTCCGCTGAACCTCCGGGCTGAGCGCCACCGGCACAGACCAGCCCCGGCGATAGTAAAACCGGTTGAGAATGGCCTGCGCAGTCCCCTCCGCCTCCACCTTCGCCACATTGTGCACCGTGTGGACGCAGGGAATGCCCCCCGCCAATCTTGCCGCCATTACCGCATACAGAATCACGTTCAGGTGGGTGTGGACTACGTCCGGCCGTTCCTCCCGGAAAATTTTCGTAAGCTTCGGCACCACGGACATATCCAGTCCCGGCTTTTTGCCCAGGTACCGGATACGGACGCCTGCCGCCTCCATGCGGTTGGAAATCTCCGTCCGCTCATCAAACAGACTCACCACAACCACGTCGTGTCCCAGCTCCCTCAGGGCGTAAGTCAGATTTTCACACATGGTTTCCGCCCCGCCGAAGCAGAAATAGGGGATGACCTGCAATAGTTTCATAGCGCTCCTCCCCATTGGCGGTAACAGGCGAGAATGGTGTCGTTGTATTTTTCTTCGTCGTTGATTTTGGCGAATTTCTTCGCCGCGTTTTCGGAGAGAAGCCGTCTATGGTCAGGATCTTCCACGATTTTCAGAATGTCCTCCGCCAGCACGGCGTCCTCGTCGCTAAGGTATCCGTCCACGCCGTTTTCGATCAGGTCTTTCATCCCGTCGGACGGGGTGCTGACCACCGGCGTTCCCAGCGCCATGGCTTCCAGGGCGCACATGGGCGTTCCCTCCCAACGGGAGGTCAGGATCATCGCCTTGCTATCCGCCACCATTTTGATGGGGTTGTTCTGGAAGCCCAGAAAATGCACGTTGTCCTGCAATCCCAGTTCCTCGCACAGTGCTTTTGTCTCCCCTTCCAGCTCCCCCGCGCCGACCACCGCCACCTGAATGTCCGGCTTGCGCGCTTTCAGTGCGGCGCTCAGACGCATCAGGCGCTGGGGGTCTTTCTGGTAGGTCAGCCGGCCGAGGTAAATCATGTCAAAACCGTAGGTATTTTCGTCGTCGTCCCGCATAGCGAAAATCCGCTTGGCGTCGATGATGTTGTACAGCACGCTGCTCTTTTTGGCGAACAGCTTGTGAAACACATATCCCTCGTAGGCGCTGTTGGAGACCCAGAAAATATGCTTCGCCCGGAAGCCCGCCAGCAGATAAGCGATGGACTTCGCGGACAGCCCTCTTGCATCATAGGCGTTGTTGTGGATGTGGGAGATCAGGGGGATTTTGCCGCAGCACAGCGACGCGACGAAGCTGGTGCGCATGTCGTGGGCGTGAATCACGTCCGGCCGGTACTCCCGAATTACCCGGCTGAGAGTCGCGGGGGTCAGCTCCTCCACGCCATAGTGCCGGATGCCCATACCGTCTAAGATGTCCCAGACCTCTACGCATTCCAGGCTGCAATAGGCCATGTCCACCCTGCCCTCAAAGGCTTTGATGATCTGGGCGGCAACCTTTTCCGCGCCGGTGTAAATTTTGGAATACAGAACGTGCAGTACCTTCATGTCTCCGCCCTCGTCTCTCTTATTTTTCCGCTGCTTCCCGCATATTCCGGCTTGCCATGCCGTATTTTTCCTTCAGCTCAGCGTAATAGCGGAAGATTTCCTCCAGCTGCGCCATATGCTCCGCCGTGCGGACGCCAATGTTGTGGGGATGCCACCACAGATGGAAGGTCAGGCCGTTTTTCGCCGCGTGGAGCATCCGGCGTTTGATTCTGCGAACCTTTAAGCCCTCCATGAACTTCAGCGGCCCCAAAATCGGCCGGAACATCTGGGTTCCCGTCAGATTCCAGATGCCGTCTTCCTGCTTTGGCGATAAGTTTCCGTACCCGGTGACGGGGAAATAGGTGTCCGTCAGCCGCAGAATGCGCAGGGGGAAACGGACGTGAACCTTATTTTCCACCCAGTTGTTTTCCATGCCCCGGTAGGCGGTGAAGCCCAAATCCCGCAGCACCCGGATGTATGCCGGGTCGCACTGGTTCCGGGGCAGCACCGCAGAGGTCAGGGTATGGCCGTGTTTCGCGGCAATGGCCTTCGCCGCGGTCATATCCGCCGCGAATTGCGCCGCCGTCTGCCCCTTTTCCTTGCAGTAGTAATGGGAAAAGGTGTGGCTGCCGATCTCCTGCCCCGGCGTTTTGGCGACCAAATCCACCAGGGACGGGGCAAAAAAGCAGGCCGCGTCCGTTTCTCCGATTTTGGAGAATTCGGCATAAGAATTCAGCGCCGGGTCGTCGTAGGTCGGCCGCAGGGCTTCCTCCGGGAAAAACGAAGCCGCTTCCTGTGCGCTCCCGGCGAACAGATACCCCACCGTCGCCCACGTAGCGTGGATGCCGTATTTCTGAAACAGCGCCAGCAGCTCGGGAATCGCCTTTCTGCCGCCCAGGACGTGATCCTGGTATTTTTTCAGCGGGCATACGTCCAGCATTCCCCAAAACAGCTCAAAATCCAGCGATACGATCAGCGTTCCGGCCATGCCGCCGCCCCCTTCCGTTCATACGCTTAAGTAAATTTCCTTCATCTTCTGCTGTACCGCTTTCGCGTCGAACCGGGAGACCGTCTGCGCCGCGGCGCGTCCCAGGGTTTCCCGGAGCGCCGGGTCATGGTACAGCTCCAAAATGGCAGCGGCCACGCCCCGGGGCGTGTTTTCCGCGAACAGGCCGTCAACGCCGTCCTCGATCAAATCCGTGTTGCCCCGGATTCTGGAGCAGACCGCAGGCAGACCGCTGCTCATGGCCTCCATCAGCGCCACCGGCATTCCCTCCCGGAAGGACATAAACGCGAATATGTCGCTGCACCGGCACAGCTCCGGTACGTCGTGGCGATAGCCCAGGAAGTGGACATGCTCCCAGATGCCCAGCTGCCGCGCTTCTTCTTCCAGCGCGTCCCGCTGCTCTCCCCGGCCGCAGATAAGGTAGTGCATGGTCTCATAGCCCGGTTCGTTTTTCAGCAGTGAGAGCGCCTTGAGCACCGTGGAGTGGTTCTTGTTTTTCGTCATTTCCGCCACGGTGAGAATCAGAAAATCCCCTTCGGTCAATCCCAGTTCCCGGCGCTTTTCTCCCCGGTCTACGGTGCCGGCGTGGAATTTTGCCGTGTCCACCCCCACGCCGGGGACGTATTCAATACGCTTCGCGCGGATTTTCTTCTTCGCGAAGGCATAGTCCTCTTTGTTAATGGTCACGAGGACGTCCGTCAGCGGCGCCAGCAGCCATTCCGCCGGGTAGAACATCAGCCAGTTCATCAGGGGTGCGCCCTTGAAAAAGTGGAAGCCGTGGGCAGTGTAGATCACTTTCGTTCCCCGCTTCCGGGCGTTCCGCGCCGCCAGACGGGCGATCATGGCGCCCATGGGGGTATGGCAGTGAATGATGTCGAAATGCTCCCGGTCGATGATGGCCTTCAGCTCCCGGTAAGCTTTGATATTGGCTTTCTTCCAGGGGAGACGCTCAAAGGCGATATCATAGTATCGATCGCAATGGGGAATGTGGCAGTCGGCAGGGTCTTCGTAGTCGTTCCGCGCCGCCACGGCGGTCTCCCAGCCCATGTCCTGAAACATTTTCAGATAGGGAATATGGAATTCCATAATGTGGGTTTTGACCACCGTTGCCACGAACAGCACCTTTTTCATTCCAATTCCTCTTTTCGGACATAATGGTGAGAGTATTATACACCATCCACCGCTTTATTGCAACCGCAAGCGCGAAAAAAGGCCGGACAGCAAGCCCGGCCTTTCCATATTTCACTCTCAAATGAGCACTTTCCGCTTTCTGATCCGCAGAAGCTCCCACGCTCCGATGGCCGCGCCCAACCCCCAGCGCGCCGGCCACAGTCCATCCGCCGCCACGGATGCCACGGCCAGAGCGGCGAACACCACCGCGTAGCCTCCCCACATTTTCAGCGGGAAGGGGTATTCTTTTCCGCCCAGGACGAAACGGACGTACAGGTAGTGCAGCGTCAGCTGCAAGCTGTGGGAAATCAGCGTCGCCACCGCCGCCCCGGCCATGCCGATGCGCAGAATCAGCAGATAGTTCAGCCCCACATTCACCAGTGACGACACAATGGTAATGATGGAGACGACCTTGGTCTTTTTGTGGTAATACTCGAAATTCACCGGGAAGGTACACAGGAAATTGGTGTAGTAGCTGGACACAAAAATGGGAATGAGCATGGTGCTTCCCCAGAAATCCCTGGAAACATAGACATAGCGGTACACTTCGCTGGCCAGCAGCACAAAGCCCACGGAAAGCACCGTGAACAGCTCCAGGAAATTCCCCGCCTTGTCCCGCAGGTTCTCCCGGTTGCCCTGCTTCATGTCCTCAAAGAAGAAGGGACACCAGGCATTGTTCAGGGCGGTGAACAGGGTGAACATGATGCCGCCAAAATTCAGCGCCGCGCCGTAGCAGCCCACCGTGGACGCGTCCATCATCTGCTGGAGCATCACCTTGTCGCTCTGCCCCAGAATCAGGTCGGAAAGATTGTAAAATACCACCGGAATGGCAAGAACAATACAGAATTTCCAATATTCCTTGTTGCAAAAGGTCTTCCCCTTCGCCAGAATCCAGACGCACACCGGGATGCCCAGCACGCCGTAGGTCACGGCAATGGCGGAAATGCGGCCTAAGTAGTTAATCTCCTTGGGCAGCAGCAGAATCAGCACGACGGAGAGGATCAAAGTGGTCAGCGTCACCACCAGGGACATGACCATGTTCCGCCCGGCCTTGAATTCGTAGACGAATTTGGTGTTCAGGAAGTTGACGCAGAAGGTGCCGAAGCCCTGAATGAGCATCAGCACGATCAGAAACCAGCTCAGCTTCAGCGCCCCGGAAATGGGGCCGATAAAGCACAGCACCAGAGCGCTGAAAATCAGATACACCAGCGTGGACAGGCTCATGGCCGAGGACTGGTAGCGCAGCTGGTCGCCCTCCGGGTACTCCACCCGGGCGTTGACCAGCGTACCCTGGGTTTGCAGCGTGAACACGATGGCGATCACCGCCACCCAGGTGTTGTAGATCTGGGTAACGCCGTAACCACCGGTTCCCAGCAGACGGGTAAACAGGGGCGCTGTAAATATGGAAATGCCCCTGAGCAGAACGGTGCTCAGAATATTAAAAAAAGCAACCCGGTTTCGTCGATTCATAGCTCACTCCGCGCTTTTTGTATCCGTTTTCCCAGGGCGCATCCCGTGGTAAAGCCTCCGCAGGGGACGGTACACCCCCGCGGCCAGCAGCAGATCCGTTGCCCGCTCCTGCCTGCCAAACAGCGGACTGGTCAGCAAAAAGGAAACGTGCCTGCGAAGCGCCTTCCGGGACAGGCGGTATTCCTCTGCGAATTTCTGTCGGGCGTCCTTGTCCGCCAAGTCCAGCGTCAGCAGATTGTAGGCGAGGGAACGCACCCGCAGATACCGCGCCGCGTCCGCAATTTCCGGATAATTGTCCCTTATAAACGGGTAGATTTCCTCAGTATGTTTGGAAAAATGGAATGTTTTCTCCGAAACCGAGGACGAGGTGATGCTCCCCGGCCGGTGATAATAATTGTAAACGGGGCAGGGCAGCATGGCCGCCTGTCCGGCGTCCAGCGCAATGCGGTAGGTGGTGGGGACGTCCTCGCAGACCACCTCCAGAGGATAGCGGATGGAGGCAAAAAGACTTCTATGGTACAGCTTGTCACAGGCGGCGGAGTCGATGTTCTCCCAATGAAAAATCCGGCGCACCAGTTCTTCCCCGGAGATGACCTCCTCTTTGGGCGGACACAGCCCCAGCGTTTTCTCCCCGGTCTCGCTGCTGACGTCCCAGCGCCCTGCGCAGACCAGACGGACGCCGTATTTTTCCGTCAGCGCCATCATTTTCTCGTACATATCCGGCTCAATCCAGTCGTCGCTGTCCACGAAGGAAAAGTATTCCCCCGTTGCCGCATCAATTCCGGCGTTCCGGGCGCTGCTCAGGCCGCCGTTTTTCTTGTGAATTGCCTTGACTCTTTCGTCCTGCCGGGCGTAGGCGTCGCAGATGGCGCCGCTGTTGTCCTTGGTGCCGTCGTCCACCAGAAGAATCTCCAGATTCTCATAGGTCTGCGCCAGAATGGATTCCACGCACCGGGGAAGGTACTGCTCCACATTGTACACCGGAACAATGACGCTGATCCGCGGGTTCTGATTCATGCCGCATTCCTCCCTTTCTCACCCTTCTGTGGCAAGGCTTTTATAAATTTCCAGCAAGTCCGCCAGATTCTTTTCCGGGTCGTGGGTCACACCGGCGTGGGCGCGGGCCGCCGCGCCCATGGCTTCGGCCGCTTCTCCCCGGGCAAAAATGTTCTCCACGTAGAATGCCAGCATATAGGGCGCGGCGGAGGGGTAGACCTCTCCTTCCAACCTGTGTCGCATCATGGTCGTGACGCCGCCCACGTCCGCCGCCACGCAGGGTACCCCCAGCAGCATGGCCTCCCCCAGGGAATTGGGGGAATTTTCAATGGTGGATGGCAGCACGAACACGTTCGCGTCCAGAAACGCCTGCTTCATTTCTTCGGCGCTGAGACTGCCCAGAAATTCGATCTTATTCTCCACACCGTACCGCTCTGCCAAATCCGCCAGATATTTCTGGTAGTTGGTTCTACGCAGCTTGCTCGCCGTCAGGAAGCTCTTCCCCGGCACGGCCAGCGTGGCGTCCGGATAGGTTTTGACGATCTGGCCGAAGGCTTCCAGCAGATAGTGAAAGCCTTTCACGGGATAGGCGCAGCTGGAAGCAAAAATCCGGTGCTTCCGACAGCCGTCATAACGCCAAGCCCCCTGATAAAAGGGCTGACGCAGGGTCTCGTTGCAGAAATGGTATTCCGCTTTGGGGTTAATCTGCCGGACACAGGCCAAGTCCCAATCGGTTCTGCCGATAATATGGCGCGCCTTTCGCAGGGCTTCCACCTCCAGAACCCCCCGAAGCGCGAACTTTTCCCGCTGCTTCACGATATTGTCCCGCCGGACAAGGTCGCGGAAGGTGCTGCCCCGCTGAATTCTCTCCGGCACGCCCTCGGCATAATGCCCTGCATAAACCGAGCAAAGTCCCTGAATGCTGACCACCAGCTTATCCAGCCGCCCCGCCGTTCCCGCGGCGTTGACCATGGCAAGGGTGTGGCCATACTCCGTCCCCCAGACGTGAATCACGTCCGGCTGAAAGGCATCCAGCTGCCCCCGGAACTGCGTTTCCAGCTCCGTCAGGTACACATAGGGCAACCCCTCGGAAAAGAAGGCATAGGAGCAGCGTTCACTCACGCGCCCCTCGCCGCCGTCGCCGGGGCAGAGAATGCGGATGTTCAGGTCTTCCCGTTTCAGCAGCCCTTCCAGCACGCTGTCAACCCACAGCCCGCCGCCGGTGGAGCCGCCGCTGACGGCTTCCTTCACCTTTCCGGGCACCATATTGCACAGCCACAGCAGCTTCATTGCATCCCGTCCCTTTCAAGCATGGCCAGAATTTTCCCGGCCTGCGAAACATTGTTTTTTTCTTTCAGGATAAATTCCCGGGCAGCCATGCCCTTTTCAAACAGGACATCGGCGGGCTGGGCAAAAATCTGCCTCAGTTCCTCCGCAATGGCATCGGCGGTTTCTTCCTCCAACAGGTACACATAGGGGTGATATTCCTTCGGCATTCCCGGCAAAACCGTGGTCAGCACCGGGGTTCCCGTGGACATGTATTCCATGGTCTTGGAGGGGAAGGAGTATTTCACGTATTCCTCCCCCGTCGGTCTGGGGTTGACCAGCAGCGTCGCCGCCATCTCCCGCTCCACAATTTCCGCGTTCAGCAGCATCCCGCCGTAGAAAATCCGGGAATCCTCCGCGGCGATTTGGGAAAGCTCCTGCACATAATCCCCGGGGCCGTAAATTTCCAGCCGGGCGTCCGGCAAATCTGCCTTCTGAAAGCCCTTCACCAGATTTTCCAGGCCATACTGTTTGCTGACGCCCCCGGCGTACATGCACACCCTGGGACTGGCCTTTCTCGCCAGGGAGGGCTTTTGCCGCGCCATGGCGATGTCGCTGTGCCCCTCCAGAATCACGTGGGGCTTGCCCTCCGGGTTCAGATAGTCGTTCATGGCCTGGGTCAGCAGCACATAGTCCGTGCAGTGACGGATAACAAAATTGGAAAGCTTCCTGGAAAAGGCGCTGCCCCCCAGCATATCCGGCAAATCCGTCACAATGCCCACGCATCGTCTTCCCCGCAGCTTCGCCGCCAGCAGACCGGCCAGCGCCGTCGTCCGGTTCAGGCAGTCCACCACCACCGCAGAATCCTTCCCCCCAAGGCACGCTGTGCGGAAAAAGGTTCCCACGCCCACAAATACGGCCTTGACAACGGGATTCCGGACGGCGGGAATGTAGCGGTAGCACGCGCCGCCCTCGGTCTCCCGGGGCAGACGGACGAAGGCTTTTTTCAGAACCTCCCGGTTCACCGGCGGGTTCGCCACCACGTCCACCTTTGCCCCGGCGGCAAGTCCCTCAATGAGCAGGCGGTGGTATTTCTGAGACTGAAAGGCAGGCTTCCGGGGGGCGTCCGCAAACAGCTGACGGTACACCCGGTCGGAACAGGTCGTCACAGCGTAAATGATGTGCATGGGTTAACCCCCATCTTTTTCAAAAATTGCAACGTGGGCTTTCGCCATGTTCTCAATGGTGTAGGCGCGGATTTTTTCCAGAGAAGCCGTCCCCATTTTCTCCAAATCCGAGGACAGAAGCTCCTTCATCTTTCCGGCAAGGGCGGCAGCGTCCTCCACAGGCACGATACTTCCGTTGACGCCCTCCTCCACCAGCTCCAGACCGGCAACACACCGGTCGGTGGTGATGACGGGCAGACCGTAGGCCATGGCCTCGTTGATGACCAGCCCCCAGATGTCCTCCCGGGTGGGCAGGACGAACAAGTCCGCGGCTCGATAATACCGGCTGAGGGCTTCCTTTTTCTGGAACCCCACAAAATGGACATTATCCAGCCCCAGAGAGGCGCGCATCTGCAAATACTCTTCCGTCGGTTCGCCGCCGACAATATAAATCCCCACGTCCTTGTTAAGCGAACAGGCGGCGTGCATCAGGATGTCGAAGCCCTTTCTCCGGATGAACTGACCGATGGCCAGCACCATCCGTTTCTCCGGGACGCCCAGTTCCTCTTTCAGCGCCTGCTTTTCGGCGGCAGATGGGGCGGCGGGGAGAATATCCTTTTCAAACACGGAGGAGAAGGGGTAAACATGGATGCGGCTTTCCTCCGCCCCGTAGTGGACGAGAAATTCCGTGGTGTACCGCCCCGAACTGAGCCACTGATTTGCCTTGCGCACCAGCGACTTTTTGAACAGATACTTTATCTTCCGCTCCTGACGGATCAGGCCGCCGTCCACTTCCATGTAGAAGGGAATTTTCCTTCTGCGCAGCCACCGCATCGCGAGAATTGCCGTGGGCGAGGAATAGCCGCAGATTACGATGGCGTCATAGGGCTTTTTCAGCCACTCGGTCACGTCCAGGCACAGATTTTCGTCCAGAAGATGGGCGACGCACCGGCTCAGCTGCACCGGGCGGTAAGCGCCGCCACCGGAAACGAACCAATCGGCACTGCGGTTTTTCTGGTCTTCCACCCGGTCGGTGAACAGCACCGTCACGTCCATGCTCTTTGCCAGCTCATCGTAAAAATGAACCCGGTAGGGGGAAGCGTAGTTCGTCAGGAACAGCACTCGTTTCATACCGTTGTAACCTCTCAATGTCAATCGCCGAAATCGATCCGCATGATCTGATGACGGTTTTCCCGCTCATTTTCCGGCGGGAGCTGCATATAGTCGCCGTACAGCGTGGTCAGGAATTTGTCGTATTCCGCCGGTGCCTTGAAGGTTTCCCCTTCAAAAACGACATCCGTCAATGCCTGACACCACGCTTTCTCGTAGGCGTCCGGCTTCGTCATGGCGCTCTGCTCGCAGACATAGCCGTTTTCCGGCAGCGCCGTCGCAAGCGCGTCATACGCCTTTGCAAGGCTTTCCTGATCAGAAAACAGCGCCAGCGCCTGATAGTATAGGTACCCGATCCGCTTTTTCCAGAGGATTTTCTCATTCTCCCGCCAGGGCTGATAGTGGGATTTCATCAGCTTCGTCCGGTAGATTTTCAGCAGACGCCCCGCCGTTTCCTGTCGCTGTTCGGCATCCGGGGACACGACGTCGTAGGGGAAAATATCCACATAGAAGCCGTTTTCCGCCAGCCGGTGAGATTTGGCTTCCAAGTACAGCGTGCCGCGCTTGCGCACCTTGCCGAAGGGCAGGGCATAGTTGGGGTCGGTGTACCAGGTCTGCCAGCAGTATTCCGGCTTCAGCTTTTCCGGGGCAATGCGGCAGAATTTCTCATAATTCTCCCGCAGCATTCCCACGTCCATATCGTCGTCCCAGGGGATGAACCCCTGATGACGCACCGCGCCCAGAAGGGTGCCGCAGGTGAGAAAATAGGGGATGTCGTTTTCCTCGCACACCCGGCGAATTTCCTTCGCAATTTCCAGCTGGGTCAGCTGCACCTTTCTCAGCAGTTCCCGCTCCATGTGATCACTCCTTCCAGATAAGCGGCAATCCCCGTTCCACCAGTGCCATGACCGGGAACAGCCATAAAAACACGTCCGCAATGAGATTCTGTGTGTTAAAAGACAGAAACAGGATGCCGACCAGCGCCAGATTCACCCAGATTTTCCGCTCCTTCCGCCACACCAGCGCGACCCAGCAGACAATGTGCAGCAGCGCCGCCGGAAGCCCGAAGGCGGAGAAAAGAATGAGGGTGGAGGTGGTATTGTTGGCGGTGGCATACAGCACCTGCGCTATCTTCGCGCCGAAGATGGGATGGTGCAGGAAAATGGAAATATCCGTCATGATGGCATCCATCCGCTCCACCGAGGAATCCCGCCCGTTGGCAAATTTGCCGATGGCCATGTCGTAGATTTCCCAATAAAGGGCGTTTTTCCGGGCAACGGAAACCCCCGTTACCACGGCGGCGCACAGAACCAGTCCCACCGCCACGGCGCATATCCGCTTGTCCCGATACCATTTTTTGTCAAAAAACAGCACGATCGCCAGCAGCCCCATCTCCGCGACGCCGCCGGTGGCGAAGGTGGACACCATCGTCGCGGCCAGAATGCCGTTGACCAGCCAGAGCTGCCACGGCTTTTTCCACTCCACCTCGTAATTGTTCAGATACAGCGCCGTGATCAGGAAAAACTGATACACCCCCGGCTCCCGGAAAATACCGAAATTCCGGTTTTTCACGTACGTATCCGGGACAATGGACAAAAAGAAATTGTGAAATTCAAAGCCCATGGAATTTTGGAACACCGGCACCGCGTAAGCGCCCTTGTCCACGCCGATGCGCAGAATGTACGCCGCCAGCACGGAATACGCCCCCAGCAGGGACAAAATCGCCACGTAATATTGAGCCGCTTCCCGTACCGTGAGGAAATAGGACAGTAGCACCGCCGTGAGCAGGCACAGCAGAACGCTGAAATACATCAGCTGCCAGTCCCGCTTCACCAGCATGGGCAGCAGAAGCACCGCCGCCGCAGCCCCGGCGACGATCATCCGCCGGGATTTCAGAATTTTCAGCAGATTTCTCCGGTTGACGATCAGAAACGCCGCGCCCAGCAGGCAGATCACGCCCAGCATGAGGAACTGCGCCTTTTCAAAGCCGATCACCGCCGTGGTGAACATGCTGTCCCGGGCCAGGAAAAGCATAGCCGTGAAAAACGCGGCAAGGGCAATTTTCGTCCCCCGGCTGTCCGGGAAGGGATAATGGGTCATTTGCGATTCTCCTTTGTGATCTGTTCCACGGCTTCCAGCAGATGCGCCGCGCCCCTTGGTACGGCGATGCCCCCGAACTGGCTGACGACCTCCTCGCAGGCAGTCCCCTGATAAACCACGGCCTCCGTGCCGCAGCACCGGGCTTCCAGCACGGTCATGCCGAAGGTCTCCTCCGTGCTGGGGTTGAGAAATACGTCGGCGGCGGTGTAGGCCTGCGCCAGCTCCTGAACGCTGTTGGTGCGGGGCAGTCCCAGAATCCCCGCCGGAAGGGACTGAATCTGCTTTGCGCTCAGGCCGATCAGTACGATGGCGTATCGCTCGTCCAGCAGGTCGTGAAGCGCCAGAAAGTCCCGCAGTCCCTTGCGCTCGTCCCAGACACTGGCAACGCCCAGAAGGATGATTTTGTTTTCCAAACCGTATTTTTCCCGGAAATTACCGGGGGTTGGCTTGAAGATTTCCCGGTTCACCGTGTTGTATACCACCTTCACCGGGTAGTCCTTCAGAAAGCTCTCCTTCACCCGGCTTTCCAGCCAGTGGGAGGGAACGATCAATGTCACATTGGGGATGCCGCTAAACAGCGCCCGCTTTTTTTCATAATTTTTCCGGCTGTTGTCCAGCAGGATGCTTGCGGGGTAGGCGCGCTTCTGGGGGCAGTCATGGCAGCCGGTTCTCCACCGGTCGCAGCCCACATAGTCAAAATAGGCGCAGTGACCCGTAAAGCTCCAGCAGTCGTGAAGCGTCCAGAAAATGGGCTTCCCGCAGCCGCGCAGGTAGGTAAACAGCTCTCCCAAGTGAATGTAATAGCCATGAACATTATGCAGCCAGATCACGTCCGGGTCGTATTCCCTGACCCAGGCAAGAAACCGCCGGGTCGCCCGCCGGGAGCCGAAGCCGGAATCGTCCAGCAGACGGCTTTTCGCCCCGTGGAGCCGAAAATCCAGGGGCGTTCCGATGCGCACCGTGGGAATGTCGCCGCAATTTGCCTCTTCACGGCCAAAGGCGAGCACGCACTCATGCCCCTGCGCCATCCGCTCCCGGCATTGCTCCGCCGCGATGCGCCCCGTGCTGCCAAAACCGGCAACGGAGTTGATGAACAGGTATTTCATGCGTCTCGCCTCCCGATGTTGTGAAATTATTTGGCTGTTTTATCATATCTGAAGAAAACAGCACAATTTGTCGACACCTGGCTCCTTACGATTTCCGCCAGACCATTTTGTCCACCACGCCGGTGTAGGACTGGATGATCTTGACCACCTTGGTGGATACGTTTTCCTCCACATAGTCCGGCACGGGGATCCCCAAGTCGCCGTCCCGGTTCATCTGAACGGCGGTGTCCACCGCTTGCAGAAGATTCTTTTCGTCAATGCCCGCCAGAATGAAGCAGCCCTTGTCCAGCGCTTCCGGGCGCTCCGTGGACGTGCGGATGCACACCGCCGGGAAGGGATGCCCCACGGAGGTGAAGAAGCTGGATTCCTCCGGCAGCGTCCCGGAATCGGACACCACCGCGAAAGCGTTCATTTGCAGGCAGTTGTAATCGTGGAAACCCAGCGGCTCGTGCTGGATCACCCGGCTGTCCAGAATAAATCCCGTAGCCTCCAGCCGCTTTTTGGAGCGGGGGTGGCAGGAATACAGAATGGGCATATCGTACTTTTCCGCCATGGCGTTGACGGCGCGAAACAGGGACAGGAAGTTCTTTTCCGTGTCGATATTCTCCTCCCGGTGGGCGGAGAGCAGAATGTACTCGCCTTTGGTCAGACCCAGCCGCCGGTGGATGTCGGAAGCCTCGATGGCGTTTAAGTTGGCGTGGAGCACCTCCGCCATGGGGGATCCGGTAACATAGGTGCGCTCTTTTGGCAGGCCGCACTCATGAAGATACCTTCTTGCGTGTTCGGAGTAAGCCAGATTCACGTCGGAAATGATGTCCACGATCCGGCGGTTGGTCTCCTCCGGCAGGCACTCATCCTTGCAGCGGTTTCCCGCCTCCATGTGGAAAATGGGAATATGCAGCCGCTTGGCCGCAATGGCGGACAGGCAGGAATTGGTGTCCCCCAGAATCAGCATGGCGTCCGGCTGAATGGCCGTCATCAGCTTGTAGGAGCAGTTGATGATGTTGCCCACGGTGGCGCCCAGGTCGTCGCCCACCGCGTTCATATACACATCCGGGTCGGCAAGTCCCAAGTCCCGGAAGAAAATTCCGTTCAGATTGTAGTCGTAATTCTGCCCCGTGTGGGCGAGAATGCAGTCAAAATATTTGCGGCACTTGTTGATGACCGCCGCCAGACGGATGATCTCCGGGCGGGTGCCTACGATGATCAGCAGCTTTAATTTCCCGTCATTGCGGAACGCCACGTCGGAATAGTCCAGCTTCATTTCCATGTCAAACCACCTCAAAGAATGTATCCGGCTTTTTCGGGTCAAAGCACTCGTTTGCCCACATGAGCGTCACCAGATCGTCCGTTTCGCTCAGGTTGATAATGTTGTGGGTGTAGCCCGGCAGCATGTGGACGGCTTCGATTTTTTCTCCGGAAACTTCAAAATTCAGCACTTCCTCGGTGCCGACCCTCCGCTGCTGAATCAGCCCGTGGCCGGACACCACGATGAAAAATTCCCACTTGGTGTTGTGCCAGTGCTGTCCCTTGGTCACGCCGGGACGGCTGATGTTCACGCTGAACTGACCGCAGTTCGCCGTTTTCAGCAGCTCCGTGAAGCTGCCCCGGGCATCAACGTTCATTTTCAGGGGGAACGCCGCCTTTTCCCTGGGCAGATAGGATAAATACGTAGAATACAGCTTTTTCCCGAAGCTGCCCGCCGGGATTTCCGGCATCAGAAGGGTTTCCGGCTGCGCCTTGAAGCTGTCCAGCAGCGCGACAATCTGCCCTAGGGTCGCCCGGTGAGTGACGGGCGCGGCGCAGTAGCGCCCGGACGCCGTTAGAACCGTGTCCACGCCCTCAAATTCGCAGTGATGCTCTCTGCCCTCCAGCGCTGCGATCATCTCGTCCACCAGATCGTCGATGTACAGCAGCTCCAGCTCTACGCCGGGGTCGTTCACCGTGATGGGCAGGTCGTGGGCATAGTTGTGGCAGAAGGTGGCCACGGCGGAATTGTAGTTGGGACGGCACCATTTTCCGAACAGGTTGGGGAAGCGGTACACCAGCACCTTCGCCCCAGTCTCGGCGGCGTAGGAGAAAAACAGTTCCTCCCCCGCCTTTTTGCTCTTGCCGTACTCGCTGCCCGCATAGCGCCCCACCATGGTCGCCTGAATGGAGGACGACAGCATCACGGGGCAGGTGTTATGGTACTTTTTCAGCGTGTCCAGCAGCGTGGAGGCGAAGCCGAAATTTCCCTGCATGAATTCTTCCTGATTCTTGGGGCGGTTGACGCCGGCAAGGTTGAACACGAAGTCCGCCTTTTGGCAGGCCGTTTCCAGAAGCGCCGGGTCGGAGTCGATGTCGTAGAGGTACAGCTCCCCCACCCCAAGCCCCGGATGGGTCTTGTCCCGGCCGTCCCGGATGCACTCCAGCGCCGCCGTCAGGTTTTTGCCCACAAATCCGGCCGCGCCGGTGATCAGAATGTTCATGCCAGCTCACCTTTCCGTTACTTGTTCTTCATGGCTTCCAGCTCTTCCCGGATGTAGCGCAGGCTCAAAAGCTTCTGCTGCACCTGCTCTACGTTCAGCAGCTCCGTGTTGTTGCTGTTGAACTCCGTGAGGACGTTGCGCTGGGTGTCGCCGTCCTTGAAGTATTTGTCGTAGTTCAGGTCCCGCTTGTCGCATGGGACGCGGTAGAAATTGCCCAGGTCAATGGCGTGGGCGCATTCCTCGTTGGTCAGCAGCGTCTCGTACATCTTTTCACCGTGACGGATGCCGATGACCTTGATCTCGTGGCCGGGGGCGAACAGACCGGTGACGGCCTTGGCCAGTGTCTCAATGGTACACGCCGGAGCCTTCTGCACCAGAATGTCCCCGCTGATGCCGTTCCGGAAAGCAAACAGCACCAAGTCCACCGCTTCCTCCAGAGACATGATGAACCGGGTCATGTTCGGCTCGGTGATGGTGATGGGGTTGCCCGCCTTGATCTGATCGATCCACAGCGGGATGACGCTGCCCCGGGAGCACATGACGTTTCCGTAGCGGGTGCAGCAGATTTTGGTCTTTTCCGGAGAAACCGTCCGGGATTTGGCAACAATGACCTTCTCCATCATGGCCTTGGAGGTACCCATGGCGTTGACGGGGTAGGCGGCCTTGTCCGTGGACAGGCAGATGACGGCCTTGACCCCCGCGTCAATGGCGGCGGTCAGCACGTTATCGGTTCCGAAGACGTTGGTTTTCACCGCTTCCATGGGGAAAAACTCGCAGGACGGCACCTGCTTGAGGGCGGCGGCGTGAAAAATGTAGTCCACGCCGTGCATGGCGTTCTTCACGGAGGCCAGATCCCGGACGTCGCCGATGAAGAACTTGATCTTCCCCGCCGCCTCCGGCATTTTCGCCTGAAATTCATGGCGCATGTCGTCCTGCTTCTTCTCGTCCCGCGAGAAAATCCGGATTTCCTGGATGTCCGTATCCAGGAAGCGGTTCAGCACCGCGTTTCCGAAGGAACCGGTGCCGCCTGTGATCATCAGCGTTTTGTTGGCAAAAATACTCATATTCTATTCTCCTCCCCTGTTTCCGGGTGTAGAAGTTCCCGGAAAAGAGATACATATTTTCCCGTGCAAATTTCGGTGGTGTACTTTTGCAGATACAGCTCCCGGCATTTTCTGCGCATGTCCCGGGCTTTCTCCGGGTTGTCCCGCAGGAAGCGGACGGCCTCGGCCAGGTGCTGGCTTTCGCCGTTGCGCACCCAAAGCCCCGCGCCGGACTGAATATCCCGGACGATGTCGCACTCGTCCATAACGGCAAGCAGGGGGATGCCCTGCATCATGTAGCTGTAGGTCTTGCTGGGAACGCAAAGCCCCGTGGCGCCCTTTTCCAGAGAAACCAGCGCGCAGTCGCTTACCGCCAGCGCGTCCTGAAAGTCCTGACCGTGGAGGAAGCTGAAAATCCGGACATTTTCAATGCCCTCGCTGGCAATGATCTCCCGCAGCTTCTCCATTTTATTGCCGTGCCCGGCAAAGAGGAAGAAAATATCCTTTTCCTTCCCCAGCGCCCGGATGGCGCCCAGGATGGTGTCCATATCCTGCATGGTGCCCATGTTCCCGAAATAGGACACCACGAACCGTCCCGCCGCCAAATCCCGGAACCGGTTTTCCTCTCGGTCACGCAGACCGCCCTCGTCCCGGTACCAGTTGGGAATCACCGTTACTAGCTCATCATCAGCGTCTCGGGTTCGGAGAATGCAGTCTCGCTGCTCCGACGACAGCGCCACCACCCGGTCTGCCCGGCGGAACACGCACTTGTTGATGTGGTTCATCAGCCTGCAGATCATGCTGCCCTCCCGGAGGGTGTCCGTCACCGTGGCCACCTCCGGATAGAGGTCGTAGGACACGAACACCAGCTTCGTGCCGAACAGCGATTTCGCCCAGGAGGCGATCCAGGGCAGAATCGGCGGGTTGGAGTACACCACCACCGCCCGGTATTCTGCGATCTCCGGCAGATGCAGCAGCACATGAAAGGTAAAGGAAAAATAGTTGACGATCCGGCCGAGGAAGCCCGACCGGCCTGTCTGGATGTACTTCAGGCGGTGAATGCGGATGCCATTTGTATCCTCTTTCGTGGGAACCTTCCCGCCCTCGGCGTATTCCCGTGGGTAGCCGCACAGCGCGCCCACGGAAAATCCGGCGTCCCGAAGCGCCAGCACCGTATCATAGGGCAGCTGGGCGGAGGAAATATATTCGGGATAAAAAAACTGGCACAAAAACAGGATATCCCGTTTCTTTTTCAATCCATCCGCCCTCTTTCGCTTCCTAATACTACTTCCTGATTAAAATCTTTGATTTCAATCAGGAAGGCATCGCCTATTGGCGCTGCCAGTTTTGTGATTTATAAGGAAAGAAATCACAAAACAAGTCTCATATGAACTCCTTGCCCTTCGGGCAATTAAAATCTTTTCTAAAGATTTTAATTGGAGTTCAGTATAAAAATCAGATTGTTTCCGTTTCCAGAATGGACTGCTCCAAAGTTTTCACGCAGTAGTCCCGGCTGTATGCGCTCAGCGCATGATCGTAGCACAGGCTGCCAAAAGCCTTGTCCACCGCAGGCGAACAAAACCGCAGCAGCTTCAGCGCCCAGGTAAAGCCCTTCACCATCAGGATGCCCTTTCCGTTTGCGTGGGCAATCCAGTTGACCATGTCGCTGGTGTTGGTGTATTCGTTGTTCTGGGGGCAGAAAATGCCTGCCGCCTCGTCGTCAATGAGCAGCCGGACGAACTCCGTCAGATTCTCGATATACAGCATGGAGCGCTGGTTTGCGACACAGGGAAAAACCGGCAGCTTTTTCGCCAGCTTCGCCATGGTCACGTAATTGCCCTTGCAGCCCTTGCCGTAGATCATGGGCGGGCGGAGGATTGCAACCTTGAAAGCATCATCCGTCAACGCCTGCAAGTCCGCTTCCGCCTTGGCTTTGCTGACGCCGTAGTTGTCCACGGGGTGCAGCGGCGTGTCCTTCGTGATGACCACCGTCTTGCCGATGGGCGCGGTCAGGCCGTACACGCTCTCCGAGCTCATAAACAGGAACTGCCCCACGCCGTCGGCCTTGGCCTTTTCCGCCGTCCGCACCGCGAGGATGTGGTTGACCTGATCGTACAGGTCAGAGCGTGCCGGGTCATTTTTGCTGTCCGGCTGATGCACCAGCCCCGCCACGTGGAACACCGCGTCGTAGCCGCGGAAGGAATGACTCTCCCAGTCGCTTCCCCGCATATCCAGGGAATCCACCCGATAGCTTTCCGGCCACTGCTTCAAATCGTTTTCCAGGGAAACCCCGATATAGCTTCCGGCGCCGGTGATGAGAATGCTCTTCATCCCTTTTTCTCCTTTTCCAGCCGGCCGGTGCCGCCTTCCACCACGCCGTCGTGCTTCAGCACAGAAACGATGGTGCCAAAAAAGCATTTGCAGTCAAAGAAAAAGCTCAGCTTTTCCACGTATTCCCCGTCGAGCCGGGCTTTTACGTCAATGGGCAGCTCGTCCCGCCCGTTGATCTGCGCCCAGCCCGTCAGGCCGGGGCGCACGTCGTTGGCGCCGTATTTGTCCCGCTCGGCAATCAGATCAAACTGGTTCCACAGGGCAGGCCGGGGGCCGATGATGGACATTTTCCCCGTGAAAATCTGAAAAATCTGGGGCAGCTCGTCCAGGGAGGACTTCCGCAGGAATTTTCCCACCTTCGTGATATACTGCTCCGGGTTTTCCAGCAGATGGGTGGGCGTGTCCTTGGGGGTGTCCATTTTCATGGTGCGGAATTTCATGATGGAAAATTGGGTCTTGTGAATGCCCACCCGCTTCTGGCGGAACAGCACCGGGCCGGGATCGTCGATCTTGATGGCGACGGCAATGATCAGCAGCAGCGGCGACAATATCACGATGGCGCAGCCGGACAAAATAATATCCAGCAGGCGTTTGAAAAACGTTCGGTACATTCCGCTTTCCTCATTTTCTCTTATTTCGTTTGGTCAGACCTTACACTCGCGTTTGTAAGTAGGCACAATCTCCGCGACGATGTCCTTGATGTCTTCACTTTCTTCCCGGCTGGCTTCGTCCAGCCGCCGCAGCTGCTGCTCCAGCAGCGCGTCGTCCATTTCGATGGGCTTGCCAATGTGGATGAGCTTGTTGGCAGTCTCCTGCATTCCCTCTTCCTTCATCAGCAGCTCCTCATAGAGCTTCTCCCCCGGTCTGAGACCGGTATACTCAATTCTGATGTCCACATCCGGCTCGTAGCCGGACAGGCGGATCATGTTCCGCGCCATGGTGTCGATCTTCACCGGCTCGCCCATGTCCAGGATGAAAATTTCGCCGCCCTTGGCATAGTATCCCGCCTGAAGCACCAGGCTCACCGCCTCGGGGATGGTCATGAAATACCGGATGATGTCGGGATGGGTGACGGTCACGGGGCCGCCGGCCTCGATCTGCTTCTTAAAGAGCGGAATGACGCTGCCGTTGCTGCCCAGGACATTGCCGAAGCGCACCGCCACGAATTCCGTCCTGGACTCCCGATTCATCATCTGCACCACCATCTCGCACAGACGCTTGGACGCACCCATGATGTTGGTGGGGTTCACGGCCTTGTCTGTTGAAATCTGCACAAACCGCTTGACACCGTACTTCGCGGCGGCCTTCGCCAGCTTGTAGGTGCCGATGACGTTATTTTTGATGGCCTCGTTGGGGCTTTCCTCCATCAGAGGGACGTGCTTATGCGCCGCCGCGTGGAACACAAGCTCCGGCCGGTAGACTGACATCACGTGGTTAAGCCGGGTCGCGTCACGGACGGAGCCGATGATGACCTCCAGGTTCAGTTCCGGATGGGTGCGGTGCAGCTCCATTTGAATATCATAGGCATTATTTTCGTAAATATCCAGAATAATGAGCTGCTTCGGCTTCGCGTGGGCAATCTGACGGCACAGCTCGCTGCCGATGCTGCCGCCGCCGCCGGTGACCAGCACCACCTTGCCGGAAATGTAGCCCACGATTTCGTCTAAGTTGACCTTGATCGGCTCCCGCCCCAGCAGATCCTGGGGATCGACCTTGCGCAGCTTGCTGACGCTGACCTCCCCGTTGACCATCTGGAAAATGCCGGGAAGCATCTGCACCTCACAGCCGGTGGTGGCGCAGATGTCCAGGATCTCCTTCCGGGACCTTGCGGTGCAGTTGGGGATGGCGAAGATGATCTTGCTGATCTTGTACTTTTTCACAGCCGTGGCAATGTCCTGACGGCCGCCCACAATGGGAACGCCGCACAGCTGCTTGTTCCATTTCACCGGGTTGTCGTCAATGACGCAGGACAGGTGATCCTTGATATGGTCGCTGTTGGTAAACTCCACGGCCAGCGCCCGTCCGGCATCCCCCGCGCCGATCAGCATGACGTTTTTCACGCCGTTGGCGTGGGTAAAGTGGCTGATGCGCCGCTGCGCCGTCCGGAGCAGCCGATAGGAAAACCGAATGGTAACGGTGCTGACGAAGCTGAACAGGAAGCCCACCACCATGCTGGAGCGGGGCATCAGATTGCCGTCAAAGTGGAACACCAGCACACCGATCACGCCCAGCACCGCATACGCGCCGGTAATACGGAACACCTCCGGCATACTGACGAAGGCCCAGATGGAGTTATACAGCCGGAAAAGCCAGAATACCAGAAGCGTGATCACGCACCAGGGGCCGATGGCGGACAGAAAACCGTCCAGATGGACGGGGCGAATTTCGGCAAAGGAAAAATCATACCGGAACCACAGTCCCAAAAAGAAGGAGACGGCGGTGGCAAGCACGTCCAGCAGCATAATCAAAATGACCTTCGGTGCCATGCCCAGATTCAGTTTCATCGGCTTTCGGGAACCCATTTTGTTCACATCCTGTATTTTACCGCAGGCGGCCGTCTGCGGGTACTTTGTTTTGTCTGCATAGTTCATTTTATTATAACACAATATGTCGAATACAGCAAGGGAAAGTTTTGCCGTTTCATCGTCTCTTAAAAGCCGGTTTTGCCTGCATAGGAAAAACGGCGCAGCCGTAATGGGATAATGAATGGCACCCCTTGCCTCTCCCTTTGGGAGAGGTGGCTGAGCGAAGCGAAGACGGAGAGGGTAAGCAAGTCTGCAAGACCCTCCCAGTCACCTGCGGTGACAGCTCTCCCAGAGGGAGAGCCAAGGGGCCGTACCTCGTTAATAGCATGTTTGCACAAGAAATGGAGCGTATCTGCACCGATACGCTCCATTCACTGTTTTACGACCGCCCATGAAAGGCCGCGTCGGTTCGACATTTTACGCTTTCTCCGGAAAAAGATTTTCGATGGCACAGCGGGCGGCGTCCTGCTCTGCCCTTTTTTTGCTGCTGCCGATGCCCTTGCCCACGATCGCGCCGTTGAGGGAGACCTCCACGGAAAACTGTTTGTCGTGGTCGGGGCCGGACTGCCCCACCAGCTCGTAGGCCAGCACCTGATTTTTCTTCTGCTGCACCAGCTCCTGCAGCTCGGTTTTGTAGTCCGCGTTGTGCAGCTTGGTCACCGGCACCTCCACCAGAATGAACGTCCTGACCACCTGCAGTGCCGCCTCCAGGCCGCCGTCCAGGAAGCACGCGGCGATCACCGACTCCATGGCGTCCGCCAGAATGGAGTCCCGGCTCCGTCCGCCCCCCTGCTCCTCGCCGTGGCCAAGGAGCAGATGATTCCCGAGGCCGATGCGGTTGGCAGCGCTCGCCAGCGTGGTCTCGCAGACCATGTCCGCCCGCATCCGGGTCAGCTCGCCCTCCGGGCGGTTGGGGAAATTGCGGTAGAGATACTCCGCCACCAGCATTCCCAGCACGCTGTCCCCCAGAAATTCCAGCCGCTCGTTGCTGAGCAGACTGTTGTGCCAGCGCTCGTTTGCGTAAGAGGAATGGGTCAGCGCGTTCTGTAAAAGGGAAATATTCCGGAATCGGTAGCCGATGACGGCCTCCAGATCCTTAATCATGCTCCGTCACCTTCTCTTTTTGGGCTGCCAGCCGCTGTAAATTTTCTTCCAGCTCCCCGGTGATGTCCGACGCGGCCACGTCCGCCGCCTGCTTCACCGCGTTGCGGAAAGCAAGCACATCGGAAGCGCCGTGGGCCTTGATGACCGGCTTGCGGATGCCCAGGAACGGCGTGCCGCCGATCTCCCGGTAGTCCAGCAGCTTCATCAGATCCCTGACCCCGGAGGCGCACAGAAGATAGCCCAGCTTGCTGAGCAGATTTTTCTTGAACATTTTCTTCATCAGGCTGCCCATGAACATGGCAGTCCCCTCGATGGTTTTGAGAAGCACGTTGCCGTTGAAGCCGTCGCAGACCACAACATCCACCGCGCCCAGAGGAACGTCCCGGGCTTCTACGTTGCCGACGAAATTGACAAGCCCCTTCTCCCCCGCGTCTTTCAGCAGCGCATAGGCTTCCTTTTGCAGGGCGGTACCCTTGCTGTCCTCGGTGCCGATGTTCAGAAGGCCGACCTTTGGATTCTCGATACCCAGCTGCTTTTTCGCGTAAACGGAGCCGACCAGGCCGAATTGCAGCAAAAATTCCGGCGTACACTCGGCGTTGGCGCCGCAGTCCACGATCACGGTCTTTCCACCCGCCTTGTTGGGCATGGCAGGCCCCATGGCGGCGCGGCGGATTCCCTTGACCCGCTTGACCAGCAGCGTCGCGCCGGTGAGCAGCGCGCCGGTGGAACCGGCGGAGACGAAGGCGTCGCCCTGCCCGTCCGCCAGCATTTTCAGGCCGATCACCATGGAAGAATTTTTCCGTTTGTGGATGACGGATGCGGGATCGTCGTGCATGTCCACCACATCGTCGGCATTGGAAATCTCCATGCCCTCGGGCAGATTGTCAATGCCGTGCTTCTTGAGAACCGCAAGGATGTCCTCTCCCCGGCCTACCAGCACGATCTCGATGCCGTAGGCCTTGGCCGCTTCCACGGCGCCCAAAACGGGAGCTTCCGGGGCGTTGTCGCCGCCCATCGCGTCAAGAATGATCTTCAACCGTTCCACCTCTTTCTTTTAGATACCCTTCGCCACCAGAGCGTCGATCACGTCCAGCGACCGCGCGGCAATGGCGAGATTTTTTTCTGCTTTCTTACGGATGCGCTTTTCCAGCGGTGCGATGATGCTGAAATTGATATTCATGGGCTGGAAATTTTCAATGCTTTCGTCGCTGACGTACTGCCCCAGCGCGCCGATGGCGGTCTCCTTGGGGAAGTCGGGGATTTCCCGTCCCTGCACCTTTGCCGCCATGGCCACCGCCGCCAGATACCCGGAGGCCGTGGATTCCACGTACCCCTCCACGCCGGTCATCTGTCCGGCGAAGGCTACAAGGGGGTCGCGGCGGTCTGCGTAGTATTTGTCCAGCAGCTTGGGACTTTGCAGGAAGGTGTTCTGGTGCATCACGCCGTAGCGGACAAATTCCGCGTTTTCCAGACCGGGAATCATGGAAAATACCCGCTTCTGCTCGCCGAATTTCAGGTGGGTCTGGAAGCCCACCAGATTGTACACGCTCTTGGCCGCGTTGTCCTGCCGCAGCTGCACCACGGCGTAAGGCTCATGGCCGGTGGCAGGATTTCTCAGCCCAACGGGCTTCATGGGGCCGTAGCGCAGGGTATCCACCCCCCGCCGTGCCATGACCTCCACAGGCATACAGCCCTCAAAGACGTTTTTGTCCTCAAAGCCATGCACCGGGGCTTCCTCGGCATTTGTTAACTCCCGGACGAAGGCTTCGTACTGCTCTCGATTCATGGCGCAGTTGATGTAATCGGGCGTTCCCCGGTCGTACCGGGACTGCCACCAGGCAAGATTCATATCGATGGACTCCGCCGAAACCAGCGGAGCGGCCGCGTCAAAAAAGTGCAGATACCCGGTCTCCCCGAAGTAATGCCCGATGGCCTCGCTGAGCGCGTCGGAGGTCAACGGCCCCGTGGCCACGATCACCGGCCCTTCGGGAACCTGGGTGATTTCTTCGGAAATTACCGTGATATTGGGGTGATTCCGGATTTTCTCCGTGACCATCCGGGAAAAGCCGCCCCGGTCGACCGCCAGGCAGCCGCCTGCCTCCACCCGGGTAGCATCGGCGCAGGCAAGAATCAGGCTGCCGCAGCGGCGCAGCTCCTCTTTCAGAAGCCCCACGGCGTTTTCCAGCCGGTCGCCCCGCAGGGAATTGGAGCAGACAAGCTCGGCAAAATCCGCGCTGTGGTGGGCGGGGGTCATTTTTTGGGGCTTCATTTCGGAAAGCTCTACCTCGATGCCCCGGTTTGCCAGCTGCCAGGCCGCTTCGCTTCCGGCCAGCCCCGCGCCGATGACTTTTACCTTCATGCCTTGCTCTCCTTCTTAGAGGATGTTTTCGTCGTCCTTTTCGCCGTGGTCTTGGCGGCGGTCTTCTTCACCGCGGTCTTTTTCGCCGCGGTTTTCTTGGCAGCCGTCTTCTTTGCCGGAGCCTTTGTTGCCGCTTTCTTGGCAGCGGGCTTTTCCTCCGGGGCAGTCTCCCCGTCCTCGGCGGTCTTCTTTTTATAGTAGCCCCGCTGATCCTCCGGGAGAAAACGGGGGCATTTTTCGTTGATGCAGAAGGGCTTCATGCGCCCCTTGCCGGATTTCTTGAACAGGGTCTGTCCGCACTCCGGGCAGTCCTCTGCGGTGGGAACGTCCCAGGTCATAAAGCCGCATTCCGCCCCCCGCTCGCAGGCATAGTAGGCGTAGCCCTTCTTGGACTTGCGCTTGAGGATTCCGCTGCCGCACTTGGGGCAGCGTCCGGGCATCCGCTCCACCAGAGGCTTGGTGTTTTTGCACTCCGGGTAGCCCGGGCAGGCCAAGAATTTGCCGAACCGGCCGGTTTTCACCACCATTTTCCGTCCGCACAGCTCGCAGACCTCGTCGGTCTCCTCCTCCGGCACCTTCAGGCGAACCCCCTCCAGTGCCGTCTCCGCGTCGGACAGCTCCTTGCTGAAATCCCTGTAAAAATCCGCAAGCAAATCCTTCCAGTTCTGCTTGCCCGCTTCCACATCGTCCAGCCGCGACTCCATGTTGGCGGTAAACTCCACGTCGATGATATCGGTGAACCGCTCCACCATCAGCCCGGTGACGATCTCCCCCAAGGGCGTGGGGGCAAGACGCTTGTCCTGCTTGACCACATACTCCCGGTCTTCAATGGTGGACACGGTGGCGGCGTAGGTGGAAGGACGGCCAACGCCCTTTTCCTCCATGGCCTTGACCAGGGTCGCCTCGGTATACCGGGCGGGGGGCTGGGTGAAATGCTGCTCCTTCTGGATGTTGGAGGGAAGCGCCTTCTCCCCCACTGCGAGATCCGGCAGCGGAGAGCCGACGGCCTCCTGCTCATCGTCCCGTCCCTCTTCGTAAACGGCGATAAAGCCGGCAAAGCGCAGGCTCTGATGGCTGGCGCGGAATACATGCCCGGCGCACATGGCGTCAATGGACACGGTGTCATAAACGGCGCAGGCCATCTGCGTCGCAAGGAAGCGGCTCCAAATGAGCTTATAGAGCTTATACTGATCGGGGGTCAGGCTGGTACGCACCCGCTCCGGCTCCAGCTCCACATGGGACGGCCGGATGGCCTCGTGGGCGTCCTGAGCGCCCGCCTTGGTCTTGAATACGTGGTGCTGGCCGTAATAATACTCGCTTCCGTAGCGGCTGCGGATAAATCCGGCGGCGGCGTCCATAGCCTCGTCGGAAAGCCGCAGGGAGTCGGTACGCATATAGGTGATCAGACCGGTGGTGCCTTCTCCCGCCACGTCCACGCCTTCATACAGCTGCTGGGCGATCATCATGGTCTTTTTCGGCGTGAAGCCCAGCTTCCGGGACGCCTCCTGCTGCAAGGTGGAGGTGGTAAAGGGCGGGGCGGAGTAGCGCTTCTTCTCCGCCTTTTTCACGTTGGTAACGTCAAATTCCTTCCCGTCGATGTCGCCGATCACCGCAAGGGTCTCAACTTCATTTTCCAGCTCCCGCTTCTTTTCCTCGCCCCAGTAGCGGGCGACGAAGGAGCCGGGCTTGCCCATGCGGTTTAAGGTCACGTCCAGCGTCCAGTATTCCTTGGGCTGGAACGCGCGGATTTCGTTTTCCCGGTCAACCACCAGCCGGGTGGCGACGGACTGGACACGGCCTGCGGACAGACCCCGCCGAATCTTTTTCCACAGCAGCGGGGAAAGCTCGTAGCCCACGATTCTGTCCAGAATCCGCCGCGCCTGCTGGGCGTCCACCAGATCATAGTCGATATCCCGGGGGTGGCGGATGGACTCCTTGACCACCTTCTGGGTGATTTCGTTAAAGGTCACCCGCTGCGCCTTCCCGTCGGGGAGGTTCAGCAGCTCTTTTAAGTGCCAGGAAATGGCCTCGCCCTCCCGGTCAGGGTCGGTTGCGAGGTAAACGGTTTTCGCCTTTTCCGCGTCGGTTTTCAGTTCCTTGATCAGGGCTTCCTTGCCCCGGACAGGGATATAGTGAGGGGTGAAATCATGCTCCAAATCCACACCCATCGTGCTTTTCGGCAGATCCCGGAGATGCCCCATGCTGGCCTTGACGACATAGTCGTCTCCCAGGTACTTGCCAATGGTCTTTGCCTTGGAGGGGGACTCCACGATTACCAGATTTTCAGGTTTACCCATGAATGAAAATTCTCCGTTTCGTTACTTCAAATTCGGGCGGGCAGAATTTATTTCCCGCTCAGAACAATGCGCTTGCCCGGCAGGCGCTTGATCATGCCCTTCAGTTCCAGCATGGTCAGGCTGGACAGCAGCTTTCCGGTGGACAGGCCGGTTTCGGCGATTACATCGTCCACCAGCCGCTCGCCGCCGCTCAGGGCGTCCACAATGGTCTGCTCCTCCGGCGACAGCTTCGGCCCGACCGAGCCTACGTCACTATAAGGCGCGGAAGGCGTCTTGTCAATGCCCTGAGGGGCTAAATCTTTTTTAAGATTCTCATTTTTCCGAGGAAGACGCAGTTTCTGCGCCACTTTCAGCAGCGGTTTTTCCTCCTCAGCGGCCTTTCGCACCTCGTCCGGATAGGCCGTCTGGTGGGCGGGCGCGTCTTCCTTCCGAATCTTATCCGGAAAGAGGGCTTCATATTCGCTCAGAACGTCCCAGCCGGAGGAAACCATGATCGCCCCGTCCCGCAGAAGCCGGTTGCTCCCCACAAAGGACGGCTGGTCGATGTTTCCCGGCACGGCAAACACGTCCCGCCCCTGCTCGGCGGCCAAACGGGCGGTGATCAGCGCGCCGCTTTTCTCCGGCGCTTCCACCACCAGCACACCGCAGCTCAGGCCGCTGATGATCCGGTTCCGCTTGGGAAACGTCCATTTGGCCGGCGGCGTCCCCGGCGCAAACTCGCTGAGAATGCAGCCGTATTCCTCCGTGTCCCGGAACAGCGCCCGGTTGGAGATCGGGTAGACGATATCCGCGCCGCACCCCAGCACACCCACCGCAGGCGCGCCTGCGGTCAGCGCTCCGGACATTGCCATGCCGTCGATGCCGTAGGCCATCCCGGATACCACAATGCCGCCGCAGCGGGCAATCTGATAGCCCATGCGCTTGGCGGTGGTCAGGCCGTAGGCCGACGCTTTCCGGGTGCCGACCACGCCGATCACCGGGCTTCCGTCAAAATCCGGCAGCCGTCCCTTGTAGTAAAGAACGGTTGGCGGGTCGGCAATGTTTTTGAGCCGTGCGGGATAAGCCGCATCCTGACAGGTCAGGATGTGGAGCTTTTCCCGGTCACAGGCTTCCAGAATTTCCTCCCCGGAGGTCAGATTTTTCTCCCGAAGGGCAGTCTTTGCGTCCTCGCTGAGACCGATGGCGTCAAACGCCCCGTCGTCGGCGAAGTAAATGTCCTCAGGATCCCGAAAATGCTGCAACAGTGCCATTTTGTCCCGGTCGTTCAGCCCGGGGCGATGGGCGAACCATATCCAGTGTACCAGCATTTTCTCACCTGTTTCTCTCTATATCCTATGCTGCTTCTCTATTGCTTCATCTGCCACATGACAATGGCCGCCGCCACCGCCGCGTTCAGGGACTCGCACCGGGGGTTCATGGGGATAATCAGTTCTCCGTCGGCGCTTTCCAGAATTTCCCGGCGCACGCCCTGTCCCTCGCTGCCAATGACCACCGCCATACCGCGAAGGTCGGCATTCCGCAAATCCTTCGCCCGCCGGCTCAGCGCCGTCACCGCCACGGGAATTTGGGCTTCTGCACAGGCTGCCTTTACCTCCGCCCAGTCCGCTTTCACCGGCTGGGTACGGAACACCGCGCCCATGCTGGCGCGTACCGTCTTGGGACTGTAGGGGTCGGCGCAGCCTTCCAGCAGCGTCACGGGAATGTCCAGCGCGTCCGCCGTGCGCAGAATGGTTCCCAGGTTCCCCGGATCCTGAATGCCATCCAGCAGCAGACAGCCGGGATGGGGTTCATACGCCTTCTTTTCCGGCAGGCGGCACAAAAACAAGGCGCCCTGGGGGCTTTCCATGGGGGAGATGGAGGCCATCACGTCCTCCGGCACCCGGAAAAGCCGCACCGATTCCGGCACGTCTGCGTGAACGCCCTCGGATAAGATCACCGTGTCCAGTCCCGGATACCAGCGGACAGCCTCTCCCAGAAGCTTGACCCCGTCGGCGGCGAACAGTCCCGCTTCCTCCCTGGCTTTCCTGGAGGAAAGCAGCTTTTTCACCTGCTGCAAAAGGGGATTTTTCCGGGAGGTGATTCTCTGTTCCGTCACAGCTTCTGCACCCTGCTGAGGGCGTAACTGTCCCCCAGAACCACCATCACGTCCCCCTCCTGAATCCGGTAATCCGCGGCGGGGGAAACGTTGGTCTTGTCCCCGTTCTCCACGGCGATGATGTTCACACCCAGCTTCGCCCGGACGTTCAGTTCATTGATGCACTTGCCGATCCAGCTCTTGGGGGCGGGAACCTCCAGAATTCCGTAGTCCTGGGAAAGCTCGATGTAATCCAGCACATTGTGGGAATACATGCTTCTTGCCAGCCGCTGGGCGTGCTCCTGCTCCGGAATGACCACCCGGTCAGCCCCCAGCTTTTCCAGCACCAGGCGGTGGGTCTCGTCGTGGGCTTTGCACACGATGTAGGGTGCGCCCAGCTCCTTTAAGTTCATGGTGATCAGCACGGAGGCCGCAAGATCGTCGCCGATGGCAATGACCGCGCAGTCAAAATTCCGCACGCCCAGCGCCCGCAGGACTTCCTTGTCCCGGGCGTCGCCCACCACCGCGTGGGTGACGTCGTTGGCAAGCTGCTGCACAAGGTCGTTGTGCACGTCCATGGCCAGCACCTCCGCCCCCAGCGTACACAGCTGCCGCGCCAGAGAGCCGCCGAAACGGCCGAGACCGATGACAATGTAAGACTTCATATTCTTCTCCTTATCCGATCAGCAAATTGGTTTCCGCATAGCGGAACCGCTCCTCCGCCCGGTCTCCCGCCAGGAAGCCCAGGCTGATGGTCAGCACGCCGACCCGTCCGAAATACATATAAATAATGATCAGAATCTGCGCCGGGATACTTAAGGAAGCCGTACCGCCCGCGCTTAATCCCACGGTCGCCAACGCCGAAACCGCCTCATACACGGCGTCCGTAAAGCTCATGGGCGACGTGGCGCTGATGAAGATGCCGCCGAAAACGGCCAGTGCCAGCACGATAAAGGCAATGATCATGGCGTTCTGGGTCTGCTCTTCGGGGATCGTCCGCTTGAAGGCGCAGACCGTGCTTTTCCCTCTGGCTCTCGCCCAGATGGTCAGCGCCAGCACCAGAAACGTCACGGTCTTGATGCCGCCGGCGGTGGAGCCGGAGGAGCCGCCGATGGACATCAGCACGCAGGAAAAGGCCTTGCCGCTTTCCGTAAGCTTTGCCTGATCGATCGCCGCAAACCCCGCGGTGCGCAGCGTCGCGGACTGGAAAAAGCCGTTGAGCAGCTTTTCGCCCACAGTCATGCCGCCCAGCGTCTCCGGGTTGTTCCATTCCAGCAGACAGGTTCCCACCCAGCCGACGGCAAGCAGCGCCGCGGTCATCAGCAAAACCATTCTGGCATAGACGCTGAACTTGCCGAAAGAGCGCTTCTGAACGATGTTTTCCCACACCAGAAAGCCCAGGCCGCCGATGATGATCAGCGCCGACAGCGTCAGAAGCACAACGGGGTCTGCGTTAAATTCTATCAGACTCTTCCCGGGAGCGATAGCGCCGAAAATGTCAAAGCCCGCATTGCAGAACGCGGAAACAGAGTGAAAAACGCCCCAGCGCAGCGCCCTTATAAACCCATACTCCGGCCAGAACCGCAGGGTCAGAATGATCGCCCCCACGGCCTCCACGGAAAAGCTTCCGGTGAGCACCAGCTTTTGCAGCCGCACCACGCCCATGATGTCGTTTACGCTCAGGGACTGGGCAATCATCAGCCGCTGCTGGAGGCCGATCTTCCTGCGCAGCAGAAAAATCAGCAGTGTCGCCACGGACATGAAGCCCAATCCGCCAATTTGAATCAGACACAGAATCACGACCTGCCCGAAGCCGCTCCACTGGCTCCAGGTATCGTACAGCACCAGTCCCGTCACGCAGGTGGCGGAGGTGGCCGTAAACAGCGCCGGGCGCAGCCCGCAGGACACCCCGTCCCGGGACGCGGCGGGCAGAGTCAGCAGCAGCGCCCCCAGGAGAATGATTGCGGCAAACATCAGTGCAACCATCTGCGTGGTAGCAATGTGCCTGGGTCGGTGCTTCATCCAGAAGACCACCAGCTTTCCCCGCAGAGACATATTTGCGCTCCTTTCCGGCAGGCACACCCCGCCATCATACGTTTTCTCTATTATAGCAACTTTACATTCTTTTGCAAGTCTCAATTCATCCCAGCCGCCGCAAAATAGGCAATTTACATTTTCTCCCGGGTGTGCTATACTGGTCAAAAACTTGGAAAGGGGCAGATTTTATGAGTTATACAGAAAGCTGGTCGGGAAAGATCAACCGCAAGCTTCTAAAGAAGCTGCACATCATCGATGTCGCCGCCGGGCGGGAGAAGGCCGATCTGGTTCTGAAGAACGCCACCTACGTCAATGTGTTTTCCGGGGAGCTGGACACCTGCGACATTGCCGTAGCGGAGGGCCTGATCGTGGGTCTTGGCAGCTACGAGGGCCGCGAGGAAGCGGACATGACCGGAAAAATCGTCTGCCCCGGCTTCATTGACGCCCACATCCACCTGGAGTCCAGTCTGGTGTCCCCTGCGGAATTTGCCCGGGCCGTCATCCCCCACGGCACCACCGCCGTCATCACCGATCCCCACGAAATCACCAATGTCATGGGAACCGACGGCATCGACTACATGCTCTGCGCCACGGAAGGGCTGCCCCTGGACACGCACTTCATGATTCCCTCCTGCGTCCCGGCGTCGGCGCTGGATGAAAGCGGCGCGAATCTGGACTACCGGGACATCGACAGCTTCTTTGACCACCCCCGGGTTCTGGGTCTCGCGGAAATGATGAATTTCCCCGGCATTATCTCCGCCGATTCCTCCACCGTCGCCAAGATCATCGCGTCTCAGGCGCATCACAAGAAGATTGACGGTCACGCCCCCGGCCTTTCCGGCACCGACCTGAACGCCTACATCGCCGCCGGTGTCTACTCCGACCATGAGTGCGCGGACATCGACGACGCCATGAAAAAATTGAAACTGGGTCAGTTCATCATGATCCGGGAGGGCACCGCCGCCCGGAACCTGGAGGCTCTGATGCCCCTGATTAAGTCCCAGAAATATTTCAGCCGCTGCATGTTCTGCACCGACGACAAGCACCCCAGCGATCTGCTGGAAAAGGGTCACATCGACTATATTTGCCGGAAAGCCGTGGCCATGGGCGCCGACCCCATCATGACCGTGCAGGTGGCCTGTCTTCACGCCGCCCGGTACTTCCTGCTGAATAACCGGGGCGCCATTGCCCCCGGATATCTGGCGGACTTCGCCATTGTGGAGGATCTGAAGGATTTCCACGTGGTGACGGTGTACAAGCGGGGCAAGCGGGTCTACCATGACGGCATCGTAGAGGACTTCCCTCTGCCCGAGATTCCGGAGCATCTGAACAAACGCGCCCACGACACCTTCCATCTGCCGGTGCTTTCTCCCGCGGACTTTGCCAACACCCGTCTGCGGGGCGTCATCGGCATGGTGCCGGGGCAGATCATCACCCAGGACGCAGGCTACGCCGCCGGTGTGGACGTATCCAAGGACATTCTGAAAATGGCCGTTGTAGAGCGGCATAAAAATACCCGCCACATCGGCATCGGCTACCTCAAGGGCTACGGTCTGAAATCCGGCGCGGTGGCCACCTCCGTCGCCCACGACAGCCACAACATCATCTGTGTCGGCACCAGCGACGAGGACATGGCCTTCGCCGTCAACCGGATTGCCCGGAACCGAGGCGGCATCGTGGTCGTGAAGAACGGCCAGGTGCTGGCCGAGCTTCCTCTGGAAATTGCCGGCATCATCAGCGGCAAGCCCCTGCGGGAGGTCAACACCCTTCTGGAGGACGCCAAGAAAGCCGCCCACAGTTTGGGCGTCGGCACGGACATTGACCCCTTCATGACGCTGTCCTTCATGAGCCTGCCCGTCATCCCCACCCTGCGACTGACGACCCGGGGCGTTGTGGATGTGAACACTCAGCAGTACGTATGAGCGGCATGGACATCTCCTTTGTCGCCGGCAAAGAAAAGTTCAACTACCGGGTCTGCGCCGTCATCCTTTCGGAGGGCAAACTTCTTGCCATGCACGACGAGCGCTCCCCCTACTATTACCTCCCCGGCGGGAGGGTGCAGATGGGGGAAACGGCAGAAGCCGCCGTGGTACGGGAGGTTCAGGAGGAACTGGAAATCACCTCAGAGATCGTCCGTCCACTATGGCTGAATCAGGCATTTTTCACGGAGGACGTAGACGGCCTTCACTACCACGAGCTGTGCCTGTACTTCCTGATGGACGTTTCCCATACAGATTTGCTGTCCAAAGGCGAGAAGTTCACCCTGTTGGAGCGGCACCACACCCATGAATTTGAGTGGCTGCCCTTTGACCGGCTGGAACAGGAATATTTCTATCCCCTGTTCCTGAAAAAGGAAATTTTCCACCTGCCGGAAACCTTTACACTCCGAACGGAACTGGAATAGACGCAAAACGCCCTGTCCGCTTTTCAGCGGACAGGGCGCTCTTCATTTTGGGTGGTTATTTCATCACCAGTTCGCCGTTTTCGGCGTCCACGGTGACGGTCTGACCCGGGGTAACGTCGCCCCGAAGCAGACGCTTGCTGAGCATCGTCTCCACCGTATGCTGGACATACCGGCGCAGGGGACGGGCGCCGTACTGCGGGTCATAGGCCGCATCCACAATGGCAGCCTTGGCCGCAGGCGTCAGCTCGCAGCGAATCTGCTGGTCAGCCAGACGGTCGTTGAGCTTGGCAATTTGCAGGTCGATGATCTTGGTCACGTTCTCCTTGGTCAGGGGCTTGTAGAACACGATCTCGTCCAGACGGTTGAGGAACTCCGGCCGGAAGGTGCGGCGCAGCAGTGCGCGAACCTGTTCCTTGGCGCTTTCCTCAATGGTACCGTCGGCGTTGATGCCGTTCAGGATATACTCAGAGCCAAGGTTGGAGGTCAGGATCAGAATGGTATTCTTGAAGTCCACCGTTCTGCCCTGAGAATCGGTGATCCGGCCGTCGTCCAGCACCTGCAAAAGCACGTTGAACACGTCGGGGTGCGCCTTTTCCACCTCGTCGAACAGAACGACGGAGTAGGGTTTCCGGCGTACCGCTTCGGTCAACTGGCCGCCTTCTTCATAGCCCACGTATCCGGGAGGCGCGCCGATGAGACGGGACACGGAGTATTTCTCCATGTATTCGGACATATCGATACGCACCATGTTGTTCTCGTCGTCAAACAGCGCCTGCGCCAGTGCCTTGGCAAGCTCGGTCTTGCCCACGCCCGTGGGGCCGAGGAACAGGAACGAGCCGATGGGGCGGTTGGGGTCCTGAATGCCCGCGCGGCTGCGCTGAATGGCTTCCGTGACGGCCTGAACCGCTTCGTCCTGGCCGACCACCCGCTTGTGGAGGGTCTCGTCCAGGGTCAGCAGCTTCTCCCGCTCTCCCTGCACCAGCCGGGAAACGGGAATGCCCGTCCAGCGCTCCACGATCTTGGCAATTTCCTCGTCGGTGACTCTATCCCGGAGGATATTGCTGTCCTTGGCGGACTGGGCGCGGCGCTCTTCCTCTTCCAGCTGCTTCTTGGCTTCCGGCAGACGGCCATATTTCAGCTCCGCCGCCTTTTCCAGGTCATAGCTCTGTTCGGCGGCTTCGATCTGACGGTTCAAGTCCTCGATCTTCTCCCGCAGCTGCTGCACCCGGCCGATGGCGTTCTTCTCGTTCTCCCACTGCGCCTTCATGGCGTTGAAGGAATCCCGTTCCTCCGCCAGCTCCTTTTGCAGCTCGGCAAGACGCGCCTTGGACAGCTCATCCTCCTCCTTTTTCAGAGCAGCCTCTTCGATCTCCATCTGGATGATCTTCCGGGACACCGCGTCCAGCTCCGTGGGCATGGAGTCCATCTCCGTGCGAATCTGGGCGCAGGCTTCATCGATCAGATCGATGGCCTTGTCGGGCAGGAACCGGTCGGTGATATACCGATGGGACAGGGTCGCGGCGGCGATGATGGCGGAGTCTGCGATCTTCACTCCGTGGAACACCTCATAGCGTTCCTTCAGGCCACGGAGAATGGCAATGGTGTCCTCCACCGTGGGCTCATCCACCTGCACCGGCTGGAACCGGCGTTCCAGCGCGGCGTCCTTTTCAATATATTGGCGATACTCGTCCAGCGTCGTTGCACCAATGCAGTGCAGCTCGCCCCGCGCCAGCATAGGCTTGAGCAGATTGCCTGCGTCCATACTGCCCTCGGTTTTGCCTGCGCCCACAATGGTGTGCAGCTCATCGATGAACAGGATGATCTTGCCCTCGGACTTCTTCACCTCGTTCAGCACGGCTTTCAGCCGTTCCTCAAACTCGCCCCGGTACTTTGCGCCCGCGATCAGCGCGCCCATGTCCAGAGAGAAAATGGTCTTGTCCTGCAGCTGTTTGGGGACATCCTTCTTCACGATTCGCTGGGCAAGTCCCTCGGCAATGGCGGTTTTACCTACGCCGGGTTCGCCGATGAGCACAGGGTTGTTCTTCGTCTTCCGGGACAGAATGCGGATGACGTTCCGGATTTCCTCATCCCGGCCGATCACCGGATCCATCTTCTGCTCTCTTGCCCGCTTGACCAGATCGGTGCCGTACTTTTCCAGCGCGTCGTAGGTTCCCTCCGGGTTGTCGGTAGTGACACGCTGATTGCCCCGGACTTCCTGCAGGGCTTTCAGGACACGTTCCCTCGTGATCTGGTAGGTCTTGAACAGCTCCTTCACGCCGCCCCGGGCAGTTTCCAGAAGTCCAAGGAACAGATGCTCCACGGACACATATTCATCCTTCATGGTCTGCGCCTGCTGCTCCGCCGCATTGAACGCGGCCTGTACGTCGGCGCTGACATAAAAGCTGTCCATTGCCTGACTTGTCCGCACGCCGGGAATCTTCCGCAGCTCGGCTTCCGCCGCCGCTTCCAGACTTTCCACCGTAACGTCCATCTTTTTCAGCAGCTGGGGAATCAGACCGCCCTCCTGCTGCAACAGTGCCAGAAGCAGATGCACCTGCTCCATCTGCTGATGAGAATTCTGCACCGCCAGCTGCTGCGCGCTCTGGACGGCTTCAATCGATTTCTGGGTATAGTTGTTGAAGTTCATCTACTTTACCTTCCTTTCGCTTTAGCACTCTATCGATGCGAGTGCTAATTCATTTGTCTTTACTATACCCCAAATTAAAAAAATGTCAAGGGTTGCAGCCCACAAGCTACAAAAAATTCACATTTGGCGTTTTGCACAAAACCGCCGCCCTTATTTTTACGTGCTTAATACTTATTTAATATTTGCCCACTTATTTTTTTAATAGCCCCCGGATATAATGAAGACGTACTCAATGATAATTTTCTTTTTCATTTTCTTACCTCTCTTTTTCTCTGAAAAACCCCGACTTGGTCTGGTCAACCAAAGTCGGGGATTTTTCATGTCTAGTTTGGGGGTCTATGAACCTGCTTTATCCGTAAAATCGATTTTCATACTATTTCTCGATAAAATGGTTAACACCATTTTATCCTGCGAATCCTTCGCAGGCCGCCGGTGGCGGCGAGAAATGTATGGACTACGATTTTAGCGGCTACGCCGCAGACCGCTGAAACAGCGGTCTAATAAAACGGTTTTTAAACCGTTTTATTAAAATCTAGTATCAATTCCGGGTCGTTCCATTGCAGCTCTCCGTCCTCACTCCAAACGGAATGCAGCTGCTTTCCCTTCAGCGCGTCCAGCGTCCGGGTGTCAAGCTCGTCGGCGATGAACACCGGCGCGGTCTGCATCAGAATCTCCCCGCAGCCAAGGCTGCCGGAGTAGGAAACCAGGTTGGGACAGGCGCTCTTGCTCAGGCCGTCGGCGGTGTCCAGGAACGTCGTGACGATTTTCCCGGAGGCAAAGGCGTAATAATGCCATTTGTCCTGCTCGCCCATGGGGTAATCCCGCAGGAACACGATACTTAAGGGGGCGGTGTACCGCATTTTTGCAGGTAAATTCACGTCGCTCCCCTGCCGGTCAAACAGGTTAAACGCATACTCGTTTCCCCGCCGGTCAAGGTTTCGGGTGAAGCCGTCGTAACTGCTGAGGTAGCCGCTGGTAAAGCCCTCCGCTTCCAGCGTATCCGCCAGATAGTCCGCGATGAAGGCGTTTTTCATCCAGCCAAAATCCAGCACCGTCTCGATTTCGTTTTCCTCCACGAATTTCAGATATTCCGTCGAAACCGTCAGCCGCACCCGGTTATCCCCCAGGATTTCCAGATTCACCATCTCCGGATTCTCGGCGAAAGCGGCAATTTCGGCAAGATATTCCGCCAGCTCCGGGTCGCCCGCAGGGTCATACCGCGCGGCTTCCGCGTCACTCTCCGCCGAAAACACCCGGTCGTATTCGGCATAGGCCGGGGCGAGATAGGCATAGCGGCAATCATATTGGGTCAGAATCGTCAGCGCCTTATAAAGTGCCGGGTCAACGGTCACGATCTCATTCACATGCCCGTTGAGATACCCCACGTTCGCCAGTCCGTCCTCCCGGACATCGGGGCTGAACATCCGGTAGGCGTTCTCCGCCGTCTGGGAGTACAGGGTCGTCAGCTGCTTGTTCACCGCCGATGCCGAAGCCCCCGCGTCCGAAAAATCGTACATCAGCACGAACTCCCCGGCACAGTTGGCGCCGTTGGCGCTGATCTGCACCTCCTGCCAGCCCGGCTCCGTGTTCAGCAGAGAAACCAGCCCTATGATGATTGCCACCGCGCCGATGGCCAGAAAGGCAACCGCCAGAGCGATTCGCAGCCCCTTTTGCTCCTCGGATACTTCGATTTTCCGGATGGGCGGCAAGCCGGGGCGGCTGTCCTTACCGTTTTTCTTCATGGTGATTCCCACTCCTTGGAAAGAATGCGCGGAGCGGCACAACGCCGCTCCGCGTCAACATTTGGCTACAGCAATGCAAAAACCAGCATCAAAGCAAAGAACAGGATGATCACGGCCCGCGTGATCAGGCCGGCAATCGCGCCTTTTTTACATGCCTTGTAGTTGCGGATGTGATGGAAATGGCGGAATACGCCTGCGGCAATCAGGCCGAGAATGGGCAGGAAGAAGGACAGAATGGAATACCACTTGCTGCCGGTGTCGTGCAGCGGGGTCTCCAGGAAGGCATCGCTGTCGTTTTCATCCACCTTCTGTTCGGTCTGCTCCGGTCTGGGGGCGTCGGGATCCAGAATGGTGATGGACTTGACCTTCTCGCCCTTGGCGCGGATGGCCTTATACTCCTCGATCTCCTTCTTGTTGCCGTAGACAAAGTGGTTATTGCCAATATCCACCAGCTCAGGCTTGTCCTCGCTGTAGTCGTGGACGGAAGGATCGTAGGTAAAGAGAACCTTATTCTTTTCCAGAATGGGGTCGGGAATGGGGATGGCGGAAATCAGGCTGCGGGTATAGGGATGGAGGGGGAAATCAAACAGCTCCTCCGCCTCCGCGATCTCCACGATGTCGCCCTTGTAAATAACGCCGATCCGGTCGGAAATGAACCGCACGATGGACAGGTCGTGGGCGATGAACAGATAGGTGATGTCCCGCTCCTTCTGGAACTTTTTCAGCAGGTTCAGCACCTGGGCGCGGATGGAAACGTCCAGCGCGGAAATGGGCTCGTCGGCGACGACCAGCTCCGGCTCCATGACCATGGCTCTGGCAAGGCCGATACGCTGCCGCTGGCCGCCGGAGAACTCGTGGGGATACCGGGTCAGATGCTCCGGCAGCAGTCCCACTTCGCTGATGATGTTTTCCACCTTGCGAACCCGGTCTTCCTCGTTCTCAAACAGATGGAAGTTATACAGACCCTCGGACACGATGTAGTCCACGGTGGCGCGCTCGTTCAAAGAGGCCGCAGGATCCTGGAAAACCATCTGGATGTTCCGGATGACCTCCCGGTCAAGGCTCTTGGAGGTCTTGCCGGAAATGCGGACGCCCTTATACTGGATTTCGCCTGCGGCGCAGGGATTGACCCGAATGATCGCCCGGCCGATGGTGGTCTTGCCGGAGCCGGACTCGCCGACCAGGGAGAAGGTCTCGCCCTTGTAAATATCGAAGCTGGCATTCTTGACAGCCCTCACGGCATCGTCGCCCTTGCCGAAGGTGATGTCCACATTTTTCAGACTCAGCAGAATCTCTCTGCCGTTCTCATCCAGAGGACCATGTTCCGGCAGATGAGAAACACGCACGGTTTCTTTTTCTTTAGACACAGTGAATCCTCCTTAAATGTTGAATGCTTCCACAAGCTTCTCGTGGATATTTTGGATGGTTTCGGGCTTTTCCACCTTCGGTGCTCTGGGATCCAGCAGCCAGGTTTTGGCAAAGTGGGTCTCGGAGACCTGGAACATAGGCGGCTCCCGCAGCGTGTCAATCTCCAGGCAGTAGGGGTTCCGGGGGGCAAAGGCGTCGCCCACGATCTTATTGTACAGAGACGGGGGCGTGCCGGTGATGGAATACAGCTTGGTGTTCCGCTGCGCCAGCTGAGGCAAGGAGGACAGAAGCGCCCAGGTATAGGGGTGTCTGGGATCGTAGAACACTTCCTCGCAGGTACCCAGCTCCACCACCTGACCGCCGTAAAGCACCGCGACCCGGTCGGCCACATTGGCCACAACGCCCAGGTCATGGGTGATGAAGACGATGGTGTAGCCGAATTCCTTCTGCAAATCCTTGATCAGCTTCAAGATCTGCGCCTGAATGGTCACGTCCAGAGCGGTGGTCGGCTCGTCACAGATCAGAATTTTCGGCTGGCAGGACAGGGCGATGGCGATAACGATACGCTGGCGCATACCGCCGGAATACTGGAAGGGGTAATCGTCGAACCGGGCCTCCGCATTGGGAATGCCCACCTTCTTCATCAGCACCAAGGCGCGCTCTCTGGCCTCCAGCTCAGAACAGTTCTGGTGCTTGAGGATAACGGAGGTGATCTGCTTGCCGATGGTGATGATGGGGTTCAGGGAGGTCATGGGATCCTGGAACACGGTTGCGATCTTGCCGCCGCGGATCTTCGTCCAGTCCTTGGAATATCGGATCTTGGCCAGGTTGATGACGCAGGTGCCGTGGAGCATATCCTCGGTCTCGTCCAGGTATTTGACCCGGAAGACCACCTCGTCGAACACGGAATTGCGCACCTCGTCGCTGCTTAAATCCTTGCCCACGGACATGGCGTCCTTGAAGCTGCTGAGCAGCTTGCCGATGAGCCTCAGGCGCTTGAACATGGGATAGCGGCCGACGGACAGGTAAATTTCCTTGGCGATGATCTCGTTGCGCGCCTTGGTATCCTCGGAAATGGGGGTGGAAATCTGCCTGGCATACTCCGCCTTCAACTCCGCCATCCGCTCGTCAAAGTGCCTGCGGTACGCGGTGTCGTTCCTCGCCGCCTGCTTGTGGGCAGCAGCCACGGCGGCGTGTTCCTTTTGCAGCGCCTTGATCTCGGCATCCAGCGCATCGATCTCGGCGGAAACCTCCTTATGGCGCTCCCGCTCCTTCTTGGGGTCGATGGTCAGCTTGTGGTTGTACAGCTCGGTGCGGCGGAAGGTCAGGTCGTCGATTTTGGCGGAAATGTTCTGATTTTCCTCCTCGCTCAGGCCTTCTCTGGACTTTTTCTCCTGCTCAAGCTCCCGCATGGCGCGGTAAGTCTGCGCGCCGGACTCCAGCTGGGCGTATTTGTTCAGCTTCTCCCGGGTGCTGGCAATCAGCCGCTTGGCCTGGGCGTCCAGGGAAACCTTCGTGTCCGAAAGCTCGTCGTCGTTGAAGATGATGGAGCCCTCGCTGATATAGCCGTTGGTATCCAGCATACCGGCAAAGGTCTTGGTAAACACGGACTTGCCGGAGCCGGACTCGCCCACGATGGCGATGGATTCATTCTCATAAAAGTCCAGAGAGATGCCCCGAATGGCAGACAGGGTTCTTCCGCGAACCCGGAAATTCACGTGCAGGTTCTCAACGGACAGCAATACTTTTTGATTATCCATTCGCGCCACCTCTTACATATGGGTTCTGGGGTCGGAAGCGTCGCCCAGATTCTGGCCAACCACATACAGCACGACGGTGATGATGGAGGCGACGGCCACAGGCGTCCAGAATTCGATCTCCCAGCCGGGGGTCTGCATGGCGTTCTGGGATGCCTCGATCAGCTTGCCCAGGGACATGTCCTTAAGACCCATGCCGATGTAGCTCAGGAACACCTCATAGGAAGTATAGGAGGGAATTTCCGCCGCGGCCAGGGTCACAATGACGGAGGTCATGAAGGGCAGAATATTCTTCGACGCGATGCGGGTGATGGGTGTACCCAGGCACCGGGAAGCCAGGTTGTACTCCCGGTCACGGATGATGATGACCTGGGTGCGGATAAAGTAGGCGATGCCGATCCAGCCGGTAATGGTCAAGGCGAAAACCATCGTCCAGAAGGAGGCGGACATGATCAGCACGATGACGGAAATCAGCAGAATGCTGGGGATGTTGGCAACGACGTTGTAAACCTCCGTCATGAATAGGTCCACTTTCTTGCTGAAGCCCCAGACGGCGCCGATCACAACGCCCACGGTCATGTTAATGAGGGCGCAAACCAGTGCCAGAGAAACGGAAATGCTGGAGCCGTACCACACGGCGTCAAAGGTGGACTGACCGGCGGAGCCGCTGCCGAAGATCCAGTGGATGTTGTTGCCGAACTTCGCCATGGCGGCCTTGGGGCCTAAGTGCTTGGCCGTGGAGTCCATCAGGTTGATATAGGGATCCACCTCCGCGTCATAGTGGATGATCACGGGGTAGACATAGGTGAACAGCAGCAGCACTGCCAGAATCAGCAGCAGCACAATGTTGATCTTCTTCTTAAAAAACACGCGGAACACGGAATGCCAGTAGGAATACCGGGGGGCGGTGATCCGTTCGGATTCCAGCTCGTCGTGGTTGACGGGGGCAAACAGCTCCTCGTCCGTCATATTCAGATCGCTTAAATCGATTTTTTTCTCGTTCATAGTCGGTTACCTCGCTTTTGCCGTAAAGGAAATTCTGGGGTCCAGAACGGACATCAGCACGTCGCCCAGGATGACGGAGGTCACGGTCAGCACGGCATAGAAAAGGACCATACCGACGATCACGCCGTTATCGTAAGCGTTGATGGCGCGGGTCAGCATGTTGCCGACGCCGGGAACCACGTACACCCGCTCGGTGATGATCGCACCGGTGAGGGCGAACAGGATGCTGGCGGGGATGTCATGGACAATGGGAATGATGGCGTTTTTCAGAATGTGCTTCCGGAAAATTTCCCCTTCGGACAGGCCGCCGCTCCGGGCGAACTTGACGTAATCGGAGTTCATCTGATCGATCATATACCGCCGCAGCCACTTCATCAGGTTGGCGATGGAGGGCAGGGACAGGGAGATGATGGGCAGCACATACATAAGCCAGGTGGGATTCTCCATATCAAAGGTCGTGGGCAATCCGAATCTGCCGCCCAGAGACTTGAACAGGAAAATATAGGCAAGGGAAGGAACCGCGGTAATAAACACAATATAGAACGTGCCGATGTGATCCAGCAGCTTATCCTTCCGCAGCGCCATGATGATGCCAACCGGGACACCGATCAAATAGGACAGGAACACGGCGATGATGCCGATGGTGAAGGAGTAGCCGATCTTGGACATGCCGTTCTTATTTGTGGAAATGTTGGTGTAATCATCCACAAAGCTGGCCTTGACCACGGGGCCGCCGCCGGCAAGCGAGCCGGAGATATAGGAAGCCGAGTGCAGGTCGTCGGCCGACTCGGAAACCGACCCGGTGGGATAGGTCACGGTGGAATAGGCATAGGAGCCCTGGGATTCCGTCATGGTCTGGAACACGTCAATACCCTGGCGGATGGAGTAGGAAAGACCCAGGTTGATCTTCACCAGGTTCTGGTGAATGAAGGGGAAGGAATCATCAAAATAGAACAGGTACTTATACTGCGTACCCGTACCCATCACCGCCGGCGAGAACTTTTCGCCTCCGTAAACCGGATCATGGAGGGTGAAGGTAATGCCCCGATCCTCGATCTCATCCTCCACATAGTGGATGTTATCGACGGTGATCAGGTCTTTGAAATAGTTGACAAGACGCATGAGAACGGGAATGTTCCTGTAGGCGTACAGGCGCGGCTCGCCGCCGTCCTGATATTTCTTGGTCTTGCCTTTCATTTTGCCGTCCAGACGGACGACCTTGTAGCCCTTGGATTCGTATTCCTCGGTGAAGCGCCGGATAAACTCCGCGGCCTCGTCGCTGTCCTGGCTCGCCTTGTTGCCAAAGGTGATGGCAGCGCCGTACTGCTCCTGGGTGATCTCGTCGTCACGGACAAGCTGGCGCATATAGTCCGAGTAGGGAACGTAATCCACATAGCCGTAGCGTTCCCACTGCTGCATCATGTATGCTTCCTTGGCGTTGGACTTCACGCGGGTATACATGGAGTCGGCGGCAAAAATCAGGTTCCGGTCCAGTGCGGAGTAGACCATCACCATGACGATGCCGACCACGATTACCATCGAGAAAATACCCCGAAGGATTCGGTTAATCAAATATCTCGTCATAGAACATCTCTCATCTCATTCGGTGATAGAAGGGCAGTTGCCTGCCGTTCGTACCATTTCCCGATAAAATGGTGAACCCCATTTTATCCTGCGAATCCTTCGCAGGCCGCCGGCAGCGGCGAGAAATGTATGGACTTACGTTTTTTGCGGCTGCGCCGCCGGCTGCTGAAACAGCAGCCGGATAAAACGGTTTTTAACCGTTTTATTGAAAGTGAGTATCAGCGCCCACGGTAAAGCGCTGCCCTCAGCGGATTCGCGCCCGGAAAGCCTCGAAAACAGTCGAAAGCCTCCCAAATTGCAGTGCGGAACGCTGAGGGCAGCGCTCTATGCATGCTTTTCTTCGGTGTCATTGGATACACCGATGGAGGATGGACGCGAAGTCCATCCTCCACCGTGTTTTGAATTACCGAAATCGACCAATCAGGCTCTTAGAACAGGCCGATGCACTTGACCATGTAGCCGGAGTAATCGGGCAGGAAAGTATCCAGATAGGTCTGAGGATCGCCGTAGTCGGGGCCCCAGCCGGAGACATCGTAGAAGTCGTAGTTGGCTTCATAACCGAAGTCGGTGTAGTAGCCGGCGTAGTACCAGGCGTTGGAATCAACGCACTCAACCAGGTTGACGATCACGGCGCCGCCCAGGACAGTCTCAATGGACTTCTTCAGGGCATTGGCGCGGTTGCCGAAAGCTTCGGAACCGGAGAAGTAGGGGAGATCCATGTAGATGGGGTTCTCAGCGGAAACCTCGACGCCCTCAGCAGCCAGCTCTTCAACAGCGGTGGCCAGCTCGGCAGCAGCCTCATCGGGGTTGTACCAGCCGTCGAACTGAGTGGAGGAACCAGCGCCGCCTTCGGCCTCGGGATCCCACACCTTGATGGTCAGGCCGTCAGCGTCGATCTGAGCCTGCACGATGGCGCCGTAGTAGGTGCCGGCGGGGAAGGTGGTGGCAGTGCCGTTGATGTCAACGGTGGTGTCCTCTTCCAGAGAGACGAAGTTGCCGGGGGTGTAGGTGTTGACCAGGGAAGCGTACTTCAGATCTTCACCGACGGTCTGAGCGTTGTAGGTAGCACGATCCAGCGCGAACATGATGGCGCGGCGGAAGTGCACGTTCAGGAAGGCAGCGTTGGTGCGGGTCATAGCCTCCTCGTCGCCATCTTTGGGAGAGACGACGGAGCCGTCATTGACGTTGGAGGTAGCGGCACGGTTGACGTTCAGGAACGCGCTGAAGGTAGTCGCGTCGGTGGCGGAAACGTAAGCCAGGGTGTCAAACACGCCGTCGGTCTTGGCCTGCTCGGCAGCGGAGGCGTTCAGGCCGGCGCCGTCCAGAACACCGGATATGGTGTCGTTGTAGGCCTTCAGAGCGTCCTGGCCGTCGTTGTACAGCCAAGTCAGGGTCTTGATGGTGATGTTGTCCTTGTTCCAGTAAGCGGGGTTCGCGGTGAACACGATGGTGTTCTCGGAGGTGAAGTTGGACACCAGGTAAGGACCGCAGTAAGCGATGTCACTGGGGGTCTTGCCGTAGGTGTAGGAAGCAGCGGAGTTGTCGAAGTCGGCACCGAACTTGCCGCCCTTGGACTCGTAGTAGCTGCGGCTCATAGGAGCAAACACATTGTAGCCCAGCATGGTCATGAAGAAGGAGGTGGGCTGGCAGAGGGTGTACTCGACGGTGTAGTCGTCAACGGCCTTGACGCCGACCTCAGCAAAGTCGGTGACGTCGCCGGAGATGTACTCGCTGGCATTGACAATGATGCCCTCGATCAGGTACTCCAGGCCGCCCATGACATCCATCATGTGCTGCATGCCGGCGACAAAGTCGTCAGCCTTCACTTCGCCGACCTCACGGCCCTGAGAGTCGACCCACTTCGCGCCCTGACGCAGGTGGAAGGTGTAGGTCAGGCCGTCGTCGGAAACTTCCCAGCTCTCAGCTAGGGCGGGCTGCATGACGTTCTCGCAGTCGTACTCGACCAGGCCGTCGTAGGTGTTGACAATGGCCTCGGCGTCAGCAGCACGGGAGGTAGCCAGAATGTCCCAGGTCTTGGGATCGGAGGAGAACTTGCCGCCGGGAGCGTAGGTGTCCTTAATGGTGTAGCCCTTGCTCTCCAGCAGCTTGGTAGCCTCGGCAGCGTAGGTGCCGGTGCCCTTCAGCTCGGCCCACAGAGCCTTCAGCTCGTCACGGTCAGCGGTCTTGATGGGCTCGGTGGTGACGATGGCGTTGTGATAACGCTGGGCGTCATTGCCCCACAGAACACTGGAGTAGCTGTAGGGAGCCACACGGGAGATGGCGTAGTTGCCGCCTTTTGCGGTCAGGGGCATCAGGGTGGCGGACTCCAGCAGCTTGGCCTCGGCAATGGCCATCAGAGCGTAACGCTCGGAGACATTGTCGGTGACCGCCTTACCGGCGTCATAGGCCGCGATGAAGTCGCCCAGCACGTCATTGTAGATGGCTTCGGACAGAGCGTCGTAGTCATCGCGGATGTCGGCATAGGGGTCTACGTACTCAGCAGCCGCAGTTGCCTCGGTCGTGGCAACAGGAGCGCCGGTGCTGGGGGTGTCGGTGGTCTTGCCGCCGCAGGCAGCCAGGCTCAGAACCATGACCAGAGCCAGCAGCAGACTCACGATCTTGTTGAACTTTTTCATTTTGAAAAAATCCTCCTTTTCTTATTTTTTATGACAACTGCCCCGCCGTCCGGCAGGGCAATGGCCTTACAGCACACATTCTTTTCCCGGATGGGAAAAGAAAATTGGCGGTACCGCCAATGCGTCGGTTGCCCTAGGGAATTCCGACTGATTGCACCCTTTTATTATGCACTGTCCGCGTGTGAATGTCAAATGTTTTTTAACATTTCATTAAAATTCACAACAATTCGCCGCCGGTTTGGCTGGTTTTGTGCATTTGGCATAATCGAACAAATTCAGCCGGTCAAGCCCATGACCTTTTCAGCCAAAACCACCAGTTTTTACCCAAGAAATCCGCCTATCCCGCCGTCATTTTGCCAATACTCCGGCTTTGCAGAGCTTGTACAGTTCTTCCGCCGCCAGGCGGGTCTTCGCCACCGGGCAGCCCTTCTTTGGGAAGCAGTAATACAGGCACCGGTTGTCGCCGATGCAGATGGTGTCCGCGATCTCGTACCAGTAGTAGTCGGCGTACAGGCCGTAGGAGGCCGTGGGCTTCTGGGTGTAGCGGAGACGGCCGTCGCAGCCCGTGAGGGTGAAGCCCTCACGGTCGTGGGTCAGATGCCCCTGCCCTACCTTATAAATGGCCTTGAAATCCACCATCATGGCAATGTCCACGTCGATGTCCAGCCTGTAGGTTCCGTCCGCAAGCTCCCGGCGCACCTGCTCCCGCTCCCAGCGATACCAGTCGGGGATGTGGGCAAACTCCGTCTCCCCCTCCGACGCCGCCAGGTCGCCGATGGGGGTCAGCTCCCAGTGCCTGCCGCAATGGCGGCAGGTCAGGCCGGTGCCCTTGCCCGTCAGCTCCCCCTCCGCAGCGCAATGGGGACATTTATACAGAATGCGCTCCAGGCCGTCCGCCCGAAAGCCGTCGGTGATCTGGACGCCGTTTTCCTTCTGCCAGCGGAACTGGTCAAAGGAAAAGGCCGCGTCCAGCCCGTCGGACAGCTCCTTGACGGATTTCTCCTTCAAGTCCTCCCGGCTGTAGAGCAACCGCACCTTCGCCGAAACGGGGACGCTTTTGCGCACCTGCAATTCGTTGTACAGCGGGTTGCGGCTGAACGCGCCGAAGGTCTCGATCATCACCACCGGGACGTCCAGCTTTTTCAGCAGCACGCCCATTTTCCGGGGCAGCGCCGTGCAGGTGCCGTCGAAGGAATAGCTGGCCTCCGGGTACATGAGAACGCTGGTTTTCAAATCCTTCAGGCAGTAGACCATATCCTGCACCAGGGTCAGGTCGGTGACGAATTTCCGGGTGGGTACGCAGCCGATGGTGCGCATCGCCCAGGCCATCAGGCCGCCCAGACCCACAAAGCCGTCGGAGGTGCAAATAATATTGTAGGGTCTGGGGTACAGGATGGTGCTTGCGATCTGCAAATCCAGGAAGCAGGAGTGGTTCATGAGGATCAGGCAGGGCTCGTTCCTGCCTACCTTCTCCATGCCCTCGCTGGTGTAACGGAACCGGGTTCCGGCCAGTCCCAGGGCGGAGAGTCCCCGGATGAGGGTACGCCAGAAGATGCCGGGCTTAACGGGATGCAGATGGGGATACTGGGGCAGCGCCATGACTTTATCGTAGTCCAGTTCTCTGACGGTGGTTTTCATAAGGCATCCTCCCGGCCGCGGTATTTGTGTAAATTATACCAGATACCGGCAGCCCCGTCAACCGGCGGTTCTCGGCTGTATATTCACTCACAATGAATAATATGCAATATTCCGTTGGAATAATTTAGGATGAATCCCCTGAATATTCACATATACAGATCGAATTTCCGTGTTTTTGTAGTATTTTCATTATATACAGCCTGATTTTTCTTTCATTGTTGTATATTCACCCAATTGACGATGAATAACATACGCGCTATAATGCAGGCATAAATTCCCTCCCCCCTTCGGGAGGCCAAAAATGAAAAGGAGAGTAAAAACTATGAAAAAGGTATTCGCACTTGCGCTGACCGTTCTGATGGTCATGTCCATGTTCGCCGGCTGCGGCAGCAGCAACACCGCCAAGGCCACCACCGCCGCCACCGAGGCTCCTGCCACCACCGCCGAGGCCACGGCCGCTGAGACCACAGCCGCCGCTTCCGAGCTGAAGACCGTCGAGGCCGGCAAGCTGATCATGTCCACCAACGCCGCCTTCCCTCCCTATGAGATGGTTGCCGACGACGGCAGCCTCGAGGGCATTGACGTAGAGGTCGCCGGCGCCATCGCCGGGAAGCTGGGTCTGGAGCTGGTCGTGGACGATATGGACTTTGACGCCGCTCTGCTGGCTGTGCAGCAGAATAAGTCCGACATCGTTATGGCCGGTGTCACCGTCACTGAGGATCGGCAGCTGGTCATGAACTTCTCCGACAGCTACGCCACTGGCGTGCAGGTGGTCATCGTCAAGGAAGGCTCCGACGTGACCCTGGACAACCTGGGCGAGAAGATGATCGGCACCCAGCGCGGCACCACCGGCAACATCTACACCACCGACGACTACGGCGACGATCATGTCACCGCCTATGACAACGGCGCTTCCGCCGTGCAGGCTCTGCTGAACGGTCAGGTTGACTGCGTGGTCATCGACTCCGCTCCCGCCGAAGCCTTTGTGGCCGCCAACGCCGGTCTGACCATTCTGGACACCGAGTACGTCACCGAGAACTACGCCATCGGCGTGAACAAGGACAACACCGCCCTGCTCGACGCCATCAACCAGGCGCTGGCCGAGCTGACCGCCGACGGCACCGTTCAGGCCATCGTCGACAAGTACATCACCGCCGAATAATGTAACCTGCTTAGCCAAGGGCGGCTCAGGCCGCCCTTGGCGACGTTTCGTTGTATTCGGAAAACCGTCCTTCCCGGGGGGAGGCCGATTTTCTGCGTATAGCACACATTTTAATGAGAAGGTGAAGCTGTGGAACTTTACGAACTTTGGAAACCCCTGATGCGGGACGGCACCGCATCCTTCTGGCAGGAATTCTACGTCAAATTCTACCAGGCGTTTATTGACGGCAACCGGTGGAAGCAGTACTTAAACGGCGTCGGCACCACCCTGCTGGTCACGGCCCTGGCGCTGGCCCTGGGCATTCTTCTCGGCATTCTGGTGGCCGTGATCCGAACCGCCCACGACCAGCAGCGGACAGGACACAAAAATCCCATTCTCGGTCTGTTCAACGGCATCTGCAAGGTATACGTCACCGTCATCCGCGGCACGCCCATGATGGTGCAGCTGCTGATTATGGGCTTCGTGATCTTCTCCTTCTCCCGGAATTACACCATGGTGGGCGCCCTGACCCTGGGCATCAATTCCGGCGCTTACGTCTCCGAGATCATCCGGGGCGGCCTGATGTCCCTTGACCCCGGTCAGGCCGAAGCGGGACGGAGCCTTGGCCTCGGCTACATCGACACCATGCGTCTGATCGTCATTCCCCAGGCCTTCAAGGCCATTTTACCGGCGCTCGGCAACGAGTTCATCATGCTGCTGAAGGACACCTCCCTGATCACCGTCATCGGCGGCAAGGAAATGGTCTACGCCGCCCAGGCCATTTACGGCCGCACCTACGAGCAGATGTTCCCCCTCATCGGCATCGCCTGCATCTATCTGGTGCTGGTCATGGTATTCAGCTGGCTGCAAAGTTTACTGGAAAGGAGGCTGCGTCAAAGTGATCGACGTTAAGCATCTGAGCAAATCCTTCGGTGACCATCTGGTTCTCAAGGACATCTCCGAACACATCTACCCCGGGGACAAAATGGTCATCATCGGCCCCTCCGGCTCCGGCAAATCCACGTTCCTGCGCAGTCTGAACCTGCTGGAGGAACCCACCTCCGGCACCATCACCTTTGACGGCGAGGTCATCACCGACCCCAAGGCCAATATCGACCTGGTTCGCCGGAAAATGGGCATGGTGTTCCAGCACTTTAACCTCTTCCCCAACATGACCATCCGGAAAAATATCACCCTCGCCCCCGTGCGCACCGGCCTGATGACCCAGGCGGAGGCGGACGACAAGGCCACCCAGCTGCTGCGCCGGGTCAGTCTGGAAGAAAAGGCGGACGCCTACCCCAATCAGCTCTCCGGCGGTCAGAAGCAGAGAATTGCCATCGTCCGGGCGCTGGCCATGAACCCCAAGGTCATGCTCTTCGACGAGCCTACCTCCGCCCTTGACCCGGAAATGGTGGGCGAGGTTCTCGCCGTCATGAAGGAGCTGGCGGAAAGCGGCATGACCATGGTGGTCGTCACCCACGAGATGGGCTTTGCCCGGGAGGTGGGCAACCGGGTGCTGTTCATGGACGACGGAAAAGTCCTGGAGCAAGGCTCCCCTGCCCAGCTTTTCGGCAATCCCCAGAATCCCCGCTTGCAGGATTTCCTGTCCAAGGTTCTGTAAATATTCTGATATCCCAGCCTTTCAGGCTGGGATATTTTTTGCCCAAGTACTTGACAAATCTGTTATATCTGTATATACTGCACATATACAGTTGTAACAGAAGTGAGGTGCCAATGTGACCGTATTGATCGACAACAAGTGTAGCCTTCCCATTTACGACCAGATCTACTCCCAGATCAAAGCCCAGATCATCAGCGGCGAGCTTCAGGAGCACGAAGCCCTGCCCTCCATCCGGAGTCTCGCCAAGGATTTGCGCATCAGCGTGATCACCACCAAGCGTGCCTACGACGAGCTGGAAAAAGAGGGATTTATCTACACCATCGCCGCCAAGGGCTGCTTCGTGGCTCCCAAAAACGTGGAGCTGCTCCGAGAGGAGACCCTGAAAAACATCGAAAATCACATTGACCAGATCGTCCGCCTTTCCCAGTCCGTCGGCCTGAGTGAGCAGGAAGTTCTGGATATGGTCAAATTTGCCATGGAGGATTGAACATGAACGCATTGGAAATACGGGATTTAACCAAGCATTACGCCGGTTTTTCCCTGGATCATCTGAACCTGACCCTGCCCTGGGGCTGCATCATGGGGCTTGTGGGGGAAAACGGCGCGGGAAAAAGCACCACCATCAAGCTCATTCTCAATACCGTCTCCCGGGACGGCGGCACCGTCACCATTTTAGGCCGGGACAACCGGGAAAATCTGTGCCTTTCCAAAGAAGAGATCGGCGTGGTTCTGGACGAGGTGGGCATCTCCGCCTGTCTCACCGCCCGGCAGATCGGGAAAATCATGCAGGGCATTTACCGCAGCTGGGACGATGCGGTTTTTACCGACTATCTGACCCGTCTTGCTGTCCCCGCGGACAAGAAATTCAAGGAGTTTTCCAGGGGCATGAAAATGAAGCTGGGCATTGCCGTCGCCCTGTCCCACCACCCAAGGCTTCTGATTCTGGACGAAGCCACCAGCGGCCTTGACCCGGTCGTCCGGGACGAGGTCATGGACATTTTTAACGAATTTACGCGGGACGAAAACCACGCCATTCTGATTTCCTCCCACATTGTCAGCGACCTGGAAAAGATCTGCGACTACATTGCTTTCCTTCACAAGGGCAAACTGATTCTCTGCGAGGAAAAAGACCGGCTGAAGGAGGAATACGGGGTTCTTCACTGCACCGCGCAGGACGCGGCGGCCATTCCCGCTTCCGCCATCGTCGGCAAACGGGTGTCACCCCTCAGCTGCGAGCTTCTGGTGAAGCGGTCGGGCGTTCCCGGAAATCCCCCGTTCAGCCCGGTGGACATTGAGCAGCTGTTCATTTTCATGGCAAAGGAGGAACACTGAAATGAAGGGTTTGATTCGGAAGGATTTTTACCTGCTTTGGCGTTATTGCTGGCTGATGCCCCTGCTTTTGCTGGCGTTTATTGTCTTTTCCGTCTTTTCCTCGGGCGGGCAGTCGCCCTTTTTCATCTACTATCCCTGCATTCTCAGCAGCGTCATACCGGTGAATCTGCTGGCCTACGACGACGCGGAGCACTGGCTCACCTATTGCGACACCCTCCCGGTGACTCGGCGGCAATATGTCTCCGGAAAGTACATCATGAGTCTGCTCTGCGACGGTACTGTTTTCCTGCTGTCCGCCATTGCCGCCGTGATTCGGCTCTGCCGGAACGGCGCATTCTACCCCGCAGACCTGTTCAACCAGCTGGCAGTGCTGGCCATGATCTCCCTGCTGTCCTCCGCGCTGGTTATGCCGCCGATCTTCAAATTCGGCGCGCAGAAGGGACGCTTTGTTTTCATCGGCGTCATTGGCATTTTCTGCGGTCTCGCCGCCATTCTGGACACGCCGGACTTGTCCGGTCTGTCCCTCCCCATTGGGCTGCTGCCGATTCTGGCAACGGTCATTTTCGCCGCCTCCTGGCTGCTCTCCATCCGGTTATATGAAAAGCGGGAAATCTGACGCTATACAAAAACACATCGGCCATCCAAATGGACGGCCGATGTGTTTTTTTGCTGTTCTTTATTCCCCGTACCCCATGGGGTTCTTGGACTGCCAGTTCCAGGAGTCCCGGCACATGTCCTCCAGATTCTTTTCCGCCTTCCAGCCCAGCACGCGCTCGCTCTTGGCGGGGTCTGCGTAGCAGGTGGGCAGGTCGCCGGGGCGGCGGCCGACGATCTGGTAGGGAACCTTCACGCCGTTGGCCTTCTCAAAGGCGTGTACCATGTCCAGCACGCTGTAGCCGATTCCGGTGCCCAGATTGAACACCTCGCAGCCCTGGCCGGAAACGACGTATTTCACCGCCGCCACATGTCCCTTAGCCAGATCCACCACATGGATGTAATCCCGGACGCCGGTGCCGTCGGGGGTGGGATAGTCGTTGCCGTAGATGCTGAGCTTCTCCCGGCGGCCGATGGCCACCTGGGTGATGTAGGGCATCAGGTTGTTGGGAATGCCCCGGGGGTCTTCGCCGATCATGCCGCTTTCGTGGGCGCCGATGGGGTTGAAGTAGCGCAGAAGCACAACGCTCCATTCCTTGTCGGCGAAAGCCATGCCGGAGAGGATCTGCTCGGTCATGTACTTTGTCCAGCCGTAGGGGTTGGTGCAGTTGCCGGTGCGGCTGGTTTCCCGCAGGGGCATCTCGTTGTTGCCGGAATAGACGGTGGCGGAGGAGGAGAAAATAATCTTCTTGCAGCCCACGTCGGCCATGACCTTGGTCAGCACCAGGGTGGTATTGAGGTTATTGTCGTAGTAGCGCCAGGGCTGGGCGACGGATTCCCCCACGGCTTTCAGTCCCGCGAAGTGAATGACGGCGGAAATCTCATTTTCCCCGAAGATTTTCCGGAGAAGCGCCTCGTCCCGGACGTCTCCCTCGTAGAATTTGACCTTTTTGCCGGTAATGGCCTCCACCCGCTCCAGGCTCTTGGGGTTGGCGTTGCACAAATTGTCGATGACCGTCACATCGTATCCGCCGTTGAGAAGCTCAACGCAGGTGTGGGAGCCGATGTATCCGGCGCCGCCGGTAACCAGAATGTTCATTGTGGTGTCCTCCTTTATATACTGCGCAAACGCGCATTATGTGCATCTGTTTTCAAGAACATTATAACGCCTCCGCCGGAAATTGCAACCAAAAAAAGCAGCCGTTTTCGCCGGTGTTTCCCGTCATTTCGCATATTTTGCGACCACCGCTCCCATGGCGTCGAACTGCTCCTCCATGTCCTTCACCAGCTTCAGCTGGGTACGGGCGCGATCCAGGTTCTGCCGGGGGTGGCTGACATGGAAGTAATGGTCGCCGTCCAAATAATCCGTCAGGAAGCGGATGCCGCATTCCAGCGTCATCAGCCGGGCGCCCCAGGGCAGATATTCCAGCTCCGCAGAGGTCAGGCTTCCCCGCGCCCCCTCCAGGAAGCCCCGGGTGAACACCTCATACAGCGAAATGTCAAAATTGACCTTGGTCAAATCCTGCTCGTCCTCCATGCAGTGGTTCGCGCCGAAGCGGATGGAGTCGCCGAAGTCGTTGATGGCGAGACCCGGCATGGTGGTGTCCAGATCGATGATGCAGATGCCCTCATGGGTATCCCGGTCGATCAGGATGTTATTCAGCTTCGTGTCATTGTGGGTGACGCGAAGAGGAAGCTTTCCCTCCCGCAGCGCCCGCAGAGCAACGCCGCAGTCCGCTTTCCGCCGCAAGATGAATTGAATCTCCGGGGATACCCCCTCTGCCCGGTTCAGCTTATCGGCTTCCAGCGCGGCAAGAAACTGCTCAAAGCGGCTTTCGGTGTCGTGGAAATGGGGAATGGTCTCATGGAGCGTCCGGGCTGGATAATCCCGGAGCATATACTGGAACCGCCCGAACGCCCGTCCCGACGCCGCAAACAGCTCCGGCGTAGCCGACTGGTAGCATTCTGCGTTTTCAATAAAGGGCATCAGCCGCCACGCTCTGCCCTCGGCATCGGTCACAAAGTCAGCGCCGTCTCCGGTTTTCACCAGGCTTAAGGTCTCCCGCAGAGGGTCGCCGCCCTCGGCAAGGATTTCCCTGCGCAGATAGGACGTAATGCCAACAAAATTCTCCATCACTTCCTCGGGGTGGGGAAACGCCGCCTGAGACAGCCGCTGCAAAATAAAGCGGGCGGTACCGCCCTCCGGGGTCTTGCACACCACGCAGAAGGTGTCGTTGATATGCCCCTTGCCATGGCGGGCAACGTCCGCGACCGTCCCCGGCAGCACATAGGCCGCCAGAATCTGTGAAATAACGGAATCCCCCTCGGGAGCAGAAATTGTATTCATTTTTGGTATCCTCCAATCAAAACGCGGTTATTTTCCGCTCTGTTCCTTCACCCAGGCCACCGCCGTTTGGGCGAAGGCCTCGACCACGGGCAGGGGCTTCCCCTCCGGGATGGCCAGGGCGATCGTCCGGCTTGCCCGGGGCTTCAGCGGGCGAACCGCCAGATTCTGTGTCCGCCCCTGGATAAGCAGCTGGGGAACGATGGAAATGCCCAGCCCCTGCTCCACCATGGCCAGAATGGCGTAGTCGTCCTTGGTGGTAAATTTAATGTTCGGGCGCACCCCCGCATTGTCCAGCGCCCGGTGGATGTCATGGGCTGAGCTTTGCAGCAGACTGATAAAGGGGTCTTCCCCCAGCTCCTGAATGGGAATTTCCTCCAGCTGCGCCAGCCGGTGGTTTTTCGGCATGATGGCCACCAGCGGATCCTGGGTCAGAGGGATGGTGCGCATCCCCTCCGGAGCAGGCAGGGTCACAAACCCCAGGTCAACCTCCCCCTCCCGAAGCCACTGCTCCATGTCGTGGTAATCGCCGTTGAACATTTTCAGCTCGGCTTTGGGGTGAGCGCTCTGGAATGTCCGGATCATCCCCGGCAGCCAATGAACCGCCACACTGGTAAAGGCTCCCAGCCGGACGGTTCCAGCGTCGGCGCTGCGGATGTCTCCAATCAGCTCCGTCAGCTCCCGATCCTTCTGTAAAATCTCCTGCATTTTGGGCAGAACCATCGCTCCCGCCTCCGTCAGCCGGATGCCGCTCCGGTTCCGGCGCAGAAGAACGAAGCCGTATTCTTCCTCCAGCGTGCTTAAAACATGGCTGATCCGGGACTGGGTCGACCCCATGGCTTCCGCCGCCCTGGTCAGGCTGCCCAGCTCCACCGTTCGCACGAATGCTTCATATTTTTTCAGGCTCATGCCGCTTTTCCCTTCTTCATGCGGAATTTTCATCATATCTTGTGTATAATAGCACTAATTCCTTTCTTTGGCAACGTTTTTTTGTACAACTCAGGAGGAAAGTTTTCGTTGCAAAATCCCGGAAACCTCTGTATAATAAATCCATCATTATTAAGCATAGATACATGATTTTATTTCATGTATCGAAAGAGAGAGGGATTTTTGTGAACTATGTCGAGCTTTCCGTATTTATAGCCTATTTCATTTTCATGGTGGCCATCGGCCTGTACTTCTTCAGCAAATCCAAGGGCGCCGGTGAAAAGGACTACTTCCTCGGCGGCCGCAACATGGGCGCGTGGGTGTCCGCCCTGTCCGCCGGTGCTTCCGACATGAGCGCCTGGGTGCTCATGGGTCTTCCCGCCTCCATCTACTTAAGCGGCATGGGGCAGACCTGGATCGCCATCGGTCTCGGCATCGGCTACGCCGTGAGCTGGATCGTCATGGCGCCCCGGCTGCGCCGGTTCTCCATCGCTGCGGGTGACTCCATCACCATCCCCCAGTACCTGACCAACCGGTTCCTGAGCAAGAACAAATCCCTGCAAATCCTCAGCGCCGTCATTTTCCTGGTGGCCTACACCATCTATGCCGCCTCCTCCATCAAAGCCTGCGGCACCCTGTTCCATACCGTTATGGACGTCAACCCCACCGTTGCCATGTACATCGCCGCCTTTATCATCGTGGCCTACACCTTCCTGGGCGGCTTCAGCGCGGTGTGCTGGACGGATTTCTTCCAGGGCATGATCATGCTGGCGGCGCTCTTGATCGCTCCCCTGTTCGCTCTGGCACTGGCCAAGGCAGGCGACGGCACCGTAGTCGGCGCAACCCTGCCCGAGGGCTTCTTCAACTTCTTCACCACGCCTCAGGACATCATCTCCGGCCTGGGCTGGGGACTTGGCTACTTCGGTATGCCCCACATCATCATCCGGTTCATGTCCCTGAAATCCGAGAAGGAGCTGCGCAAATCCAGCGTCATCGGCATTTCCTGGACGACCATCATCCTGATCATGTCCGCCCTGACCGCCGTTGCCGGCCGTCTGTACCTGGGCGAAATTGACGACCCCTCCACCGTGTTCATCACCATGGTTCGCAGAATTTTCCCCGCCCTGGTGTCCGGTCTGCTGCTGTCCGCGATTTTGTCCGCCGCCATGTCCACCGCCGACTCCCAGCTTCTGGCGGCGTCCTCCGCCTTTGCCAGCGACGTCTATAAGCCCGTCATCCGCAAGAAGGCTTCCGACTCCGAAATGCTCTGGGCAGGGCGCATCGTGGTCATCGTCATCGCCGTCGTTGCGCTGATGATCGCCTCCGATCCCAACTCCGGCTCCATCATGGGTCTGGTGGAAAATGCCTGGGGCGTCTTCGGCGCGGCCTTCGGTCCCGTCATTCTGCTGAGCCTGTTCTGGAAGCGGCTCACCTTCGGCGGAACGGTGGCAGGCATTGCCGCCGGTGCCGCAGTGGATATCCTGTGGCTGGTATTCCTGTCCTCCACCGACATCTATGAGATCGTCCCCGGCTTCGCCGCCGGTCTGCTGGCCGCCGTGGTGGTTTCCATTCTCTCGAAAGGCCCCGGCAAGGATGTGGAAGACCTCTTCGACCGCGCCGTCGATCTGAAATCGTAAGCTCAATCATAAAAGCGGTGAGTTTCCCCGTGGAAGCTCACCGCTTTCGTTTGTCCTCCAATCTTCTTGACACAAAATTCATTCCGGCTTACAATACGGTATAGCATTTATTTCCCGGAATGTTACCGGGCGTCAAGGAGGAAACACTATGGTTTTGTTTGGTGCTGACCGCGTGGCGGAATTCGCCCATCTCTTTGCCGGGCGCACGGCGCTGCTCACCGGCCCTTCCGGGCGCACCAGCGGCAATGAGCCGACGTTTGAGGCGCTGAAACGCTGCTGCGATCTGCGGCTTCTGCTGGCGCCGGAGCACGGTGTTCGCGGCGACAAGCCCGCCGGAGCGGTATTCGCCGACGAGGTGGACGAGGACACCGGCCTGACCGTGCGCAGTCTGTACACAAAAGCGTCCAAGCGTCTGTCCGCCGACACCCTGTCGCTGTTTGATACCCTGGTCTACGACATTGCCGACGTGGGCTGTCGGTATTACACCTTCCTCACCTCCCTGCGCTACTGCATGGAGGACTGCGCCGCTGTCGGGAAGCGCCTGGTGGTGCTGGATCGTCCCAACCCCCTGGGCGACCGGGTGGAGGGCGGCCTGCTGCGGCCGGAGGCTGCCAGCTTTGTGGGCGGCTATTCCATTCCCGTGTGCTACGGCCTGACCTGCGGCGAGCTGGCGGTGATGATGAACGAGGAGCTGGGCTGCAAGTGCGATCTGCACGTCGTTCCCTGCGCCGGTCTGACCCGGGACATGACCTTCCGGGACTGGGGGCATTATTGGGTGATGCCCAGCCCGAACATTCCCCGCTACGAAACGGCGCTGCTGTACCCCGGCACCTGCCTGATTGAGGGAACCAACTGTTCCGAAGGCCGGGGAACCGCCGATCCCTTCGCCATCATCGGCGCGCCCTTCATCAAGGCGGAATCTTTTTCAAAGGCCTTCAACGCTCTGGGCTGTCCGGGGGTGGAAGCCACGCCGGTGTATTTCAGCCCCACAGCCTCCAAGCACGAAGGCAAGCTGTGCGGCGGCATTCATCTGCACATCACGGACGAAACGCGTTTGCAGCCCGCAGCCCTGGGCGTAAAGCTTCTGGATCTGCTGCGGAAAATGTACCCGGGTGATTTTCACTTCCTGCCCCCCGTCCGGGACGATGGCAGGCCCTTCCTCACCCTTCTCGCCGGACACCGCGACTTCGAGCGCCCCGACTGGGACGCGGACGCGCTGATGGAACGGTATCGGAAAGAAAGCGAAGATTTCCGCCGGAGAAAAGCGCCTTACGAACGCTATCCAAGGGGCTGAGCAATCTGCCTCCTGGCGATTTGATTCTGCCAATGCAAAAAACCTGGGACGAATAATCCATCGTCCCAGGTTTTTCTGTTGGTTGTACCAAGGTGAACCCCCGGCTATGCCGGGGGCAGAATAGAGCTTTAGCGGACAACAAAGAAATAGGGCAGCACCGCACAATTCGGCAAGAAGTCTCAGCCAGAATTTTTGCCCCAATTCAAAGTTCCGAAAATGGAGGAATCCTGTATGTACCCGCAAGGGGTATGCCGCATCCGTAAGCCAGCTTGTGCTGACAACGGCTGCGCAATATTTCCCATTTTCGGAACTGCGGAAGTGGGGCAAAAAGGCGGCTGAGGCTCGCAGACGCAATTGCGCGGTGTTGCCTTAGTAAAATTCCTTGATGCGGTGGAACCAGGTGCTTGCGGGGTCATTCAGCGCCTTGAGATATTTGGACATCTTATCCATGTACTGCTTTTTGACCTCGGCATAGGCGGGATCGTAGCAGACATTTTTCAGCTGATAAGGATCCTTTTTCAAATCGTACAGCTCGCCGCGCTCACTCTCGTTAAAGGTGAACTGATAGTCCAGATCCCGGACCATGCGCTGACGGTGAACGTAGAAGTGGTTGTGAAACTCGCAGAACACCTCCTCGCGGCCGTTGCTCTCCCGCTGACCCATCATCAGGGGCAGGATGCTCTCGCCGTCCACCGGGCGGGGAGGCTTGACGCCCGCCACATCCAGGATGGTGGGCATAATCTCATGCAGATAGACGAAGCTGTCGTTGTCCTTGCTGCCGGCGCCCTTGACCACCATGGGGATGTGGTAGATCTCGTCGAAGGTGAAGGCGCCCTTTTCAATGAGCTTGTGCGCGCCCAGACAGTCTCCGTGGTCGGCGCTGTAAATGATGATGGTGTCATCGTACAGTCCCTCGGCCTTCAATTTGTCCACGATCATGCCTACCATATCGTCGATCATGGTGCAGTGGCCGTAGTAGCGGGCAGCAATCTCCTGAAAGCCTTTCCAACCGTAGTCGCCCAAGCCCCACATCTTCTCACTGAGATAGTACCCATAGGGCTTATCCAGCAAATCGTCGCAATAGCTGGGATGCTCGGGAATGTCGGCAGGGTTATACATGGAATAATAGGGCTCAGGGACGATGCTGGGGGAATGGGGTCCCCAGAAGTTGGCCCAGATGAAGAAGGGCTTTTCCTCCTCCTTGGCCTTGTCAATCAGCCGGTTTGTCTCGTGAGCCACGAAGTACTCGATGGTGCTTTCCACAGGCCCCTCATGCTTGCAGAACATCTCCTGGCTCTGAAGGGCGGGGTTGTCGCCCATAAACCCGTGGGAGACATCCACATTTTCAAATCCGTTTTCCTTTAAGTACAGCTCATAGTAGTTCGGCTTGTTGTCGGGCGGCGCGTGGAATACCAGGCTGGGAAACACCAGACTGCCAGGGAAGCCGTAGCCCATAAAGGGCTTGCCGATGTCGAAGCCGCACTCCTCCGGCTCCTTGTCGTGGGTAACATGCCACTTGCCCGCGTAACCGCAGAAATAGCCGGCGTCGTGCATGCAGTCACCCAGCAGAGGGGTACCCTCCTTAATGTTGGTGAAGTTGTCCACCACACCGTGCTTGTGGGGATAAAGCCCCGTCATCACGCTGGCGCGGGCGGGGGCGCAGATGGCGGACGGGGTATACGCATTGCTGAATTTCATGCCCTCAGCCGCAAGCTGGTCAATGTGCGGGGTCTTGCAGATATCATTCATTCCATAGGCGCTGATCGTATCCATGCGCTGTTGGTCAGACAGAATCAGCAGTACATTTTTGCGCTTTGCCATGAGAAATTCGCTCCTTTTCAATCGTTTAAATCATTATGCTGTTGCGCAGACGTTTTAGGGTCTATCTGAATAAATAACCCCATATTCTGCTATTCTTGCTATTTAGGCTATTGCAGAATACAGAGTGTAAAAAATCCTTAATTTACATGGATTTCGTGCATTTTCAATCACTAATCTCTGAAAAAGGGCAGGCCGCCCCTCTCTCAGGCTAACGCCATTCATTCCCCTTCTTTGCCTGGTGCGTCTCCGGATCACGGGCTTTTTGTGCGTTCCTCGTGGTGCTGGGTACGTTAATGATTGCAGCGCCTACGATGGTTCCGCCCTTCATCCTATGGCCAATTTGCACCGCAACACGGTTGAAGGCGTCAAAATAACAGCTTGTTCACGCCGTTTTCCTCCAAAAGGTGACGGAGATTGCACAGTGTTGTTTCATCCGGTACCGCAGGCACACATGGAAAGAACCATGCCGGCAGCCAGCTGCAATACAAGAATTCTCTTCATAGCATCCTCCTTTTCTTTATTCGGGTGTTTGGGTTCCTTACTGGGATGGTATCAGTTTAGCATTACGAAACGGTCATGTCAATACCTGTCCACCGACACGGAATTTCATTTCATACTTTGTCGCACTTTGATGACTGGTGTCCGGATTTGCGAAATATATGCACATATAATTCGGCAAATTGACGAAAACGCAGGTTTCGAGTTGTGCATATTGCTTTGAAGGTTTTCCCGCTTTTCCAAAAAGGTTTTTCAACGGACAGCGGATTGGTGCATACGGCGTAGGCAACGGCAGCAAATGTCCACGATTGCAAACAAAACTGCACAGCAAAATCTGAATCTGTTACGAAAGTTTGCGCTGTCCCTGCTCAAGCGCTACAAAGCAGAAACCAACACCAAGCAGCCAATATCGCACATAATGCTGGATTGTCTTCTTGAACCGGAGTATCTTTGCAGGGTTTTGCAAAATTGATTTCCGTGCCTGCGGTGTGCTGCCTATAGATTTTTCTGCGGTTATCTGTTATACTGAACAAAAAGACGCGAAGCGGCAAAGTTTGGGCGTTTTTGCCCGTTTCAGGCGAAGCGCAGAATGGAGTGCCCGGATGGATCTGAATCAGGTAAAATCATTGTTTTCCACCACCGACTATGAACGCGGAATGGAATACTACCGGCAGGGCCGGGTCACGGATATGCAGTGTTCGAAAACCGATACGGAATTGAACGTCAGCTGCACCGTCCGTGGCAGCAAGCACTACGCGGTGCAGTTTATCAGAAGAAAGGACAGCCGAGTGCGCATCAGCTGCTCCTGCCCGCGCTTCGCCGACGTTGGCCGCTGCAAGCACCTTGCCGCCGCCATGATCGCCTTCCTCAGCGAGCCGCCGCACACGTGTGCACCCAGCAGCGACCGGTATGCACGGCGGATGCTCCAGCGCTATCTGCAAATTTCGCAGGAATCGGCCGACCCTTCCCAGCAGCCCATCCGCCTGTGTGCGGTGCTGCGCGACGGGTATGGAAGCGAATATCCCTCGTTTTCCCTTCGCGTCGGGTATGACCGGCTGTACATCGTGCAGAATATCCGGGATTTTCTTTACAATGTGGATCAGCACCGGACGGTCGTCTACGGAAAGGGACTGACGCTGGCGCATGACCTTGCGCTGTTTGATCCGAAGGCGCAGGCGATGATCCGGCTTTTGATGAACGAATACGGCAGGTACCGCTCACTCAGTTCTTCTCACTATATGGGCTATGAGCCTCCGAATTATCGAAAAAACGAGATCACGCTGACCGGCGATTCCTTTGACCGGTGGTTCGATCTTTTATCCGACGCACCGGTAGATTATGCAGGCTCCCACCCGCTCACGCTCATGCAAAAAGACCCCCAGGTTCGTCTTCTGATCGCGGAAGAAGGCGGCGGCGCACGGCTGACGGTTCGGACGCCCTGCTCCTACCGCTTTTTCGGCAGCTATCGGAGCTTATACGCCCTCGGCGGCGGGACGCTTTTACGCTGCTCAGGCGAGTTTCGGGAAAAGATCTACCCGCTGCTCGAATCCGGACAGCAGACCATGTTTCTGGAGAAGAAGGATCTTCCGACCTTCTGCGGCTGCGTGCTGCCGGCGCTCGGCGAACAGGTCGAGGTCGAAGATCCGCAGAAGCTTTTTCAAAGCTACATCCCCGACCCCTGCACGGTCTGCCTCTATTTTGATATGGAGCAGGACTCACTGCTTGTCAAGCCGGTCTTCCGGTACGACACCCATTCGATCGCATTTGACGATACCGCCGAGCCCGACGGCGTACGGCGAAATAAAAAGGAAGAAGGTGCTGCTTTGCTGTTCGTCCGGCGCTATTTTCAGCAGCAGGATCGGCAGTTTGTTTTGCAGGGCGAGGACGCGGCGTATGACTTTCTCACGGGTGCCATCGACGGTTTTCGCCGCAGAGGCGAGGTCTATTTCAGCGACCGCCTGAACCGCAAGCGCCTCCAGCCCGCACCGGCCAGCATCGGCCTTTCCGTTTCCGATGGGCTTCTGACGTTGACGCTGGACACCGGCGGCTATCCACCCGAGGAGCTTTCGGAGCTCTACCGGAGTATGCTGCTGCGCAGAAAATATCACCGGCTTCCGGACGGCCGGTATCTGGAACTGGACGGCTCGTCGTGTGAAAAGCTGGCGGAAATGGCGCAGATGCTCCAGCTCTCCGACCGGGAACTGGCCCGCGGAAAGGCGACGCTTCCGGCCTATCGTGGGCTGTATCTTGACGAGCTGCTGTCGGGAACCGACGGCATCCGGGTCAGCCGCGACAGCCGGCTACGCAGCATGATCCGCAATTTCAAGACGATCTCCGAGAGCGACTATGCTCTGCCATCGGAGCTGCACGCACAGCTCCGGCCGTATCAGCAGACCGGCTATCAGTGGCTTAAAACGCTGGAGAGCTATGGCTTCGGCGGCATTCTCGCGGACGAAATGGGGCTCGGCAAAACGCTTCAGATGATTGCGTTTTTATCGTCCTTTCCCCAGAAAACCGTCGGCGCGCCGAGTCTTGTCGTCTGCCCGGCATCTTTGATCTACAACTGGGGCGACGAGCTGCAAAAATTCGCCCCGCATTTGCGCTGTCAGCTGATTTTGGGAAATGCCGCCGAGCGCAAACGTCTGCGCGCGGAAGCAGCGACATATGACGTATGGGTCAGCTCCTATGAACTCATCCGGCAGGACATCGAAGCATATACGGCGCTGCAATTTTACTGCTGCGTACTCGATGAGGCCCAGCACATCAAAAACGCCTCGACGCTCGCGTCCAAGGCCGTCAAGCGCCTTTCGTGTCGGCAGCGGTTCGTGCTGACCGGAACGCCCATTGAAAACCGGCTCAGCGAGCTCTGGAACCTGTTTGATTTCCTCATGCCAGGGTATCTCTACACCAATCACGCTTTCCGCGAAAAGCTGGAAAAGCCAATCCTCAAGTCCAAGAACCCGGACGCCGAGTCTCAGCTGCGGCGGCTGGTGCAGCCGTTTATACTTCGGCGGCTGAAAAAGGATGTGCTCAAAGAGCTTCCGCCCAAGGAAGAATATGTCCGGAAGATTTCTCTGTCTGAGGAGGAGCAGAAGCTCTATTACGCCTGTGTGCAGGCCGCCGTTGCAGGTCTCGGCGATGGGCAGGGCAAGCTGCAAATTCTCGCCGCGCTGACCCGGCTGCGGCAGGTGTGCTGCGATTCGGGGCTCTGCTTTGAAAATTACGACGGCCCGGCGAGCAAGCTGGACGCCTGCGTGGAATTGTGCGAAGCGATGGTGGAAAACGGCCACCAGATCCTGCTGTTTTCGCAGTTCACCTCCATGCTCGACCGGCTGCGTGCGCGGCTGGACGCGCTGCATATTTCGAGCTTCACCCTTCAGGGCTCGACGCCCAGGGAAAAGCGCGCTTCCATGGTCAAGGCCTTCAACGCAGGCGAGGCTTCGGTCTTTCTCATCTCCCTGAAGGCAGGCGGCACGGGTCTGAATCTGACGGCGGCGGATATCGTGATCCACTTTGACCCCTGGTGGAACCAGGCAGCGCAGGATCAGGCAACGGACCGCGCCCACCGCATCGGCCAGCAGGCGCACGTGCAGGTCTATAAGCTGATCGCGAAGGACACCATCGAGGAAAAAATTCTGGAGCTTCAGGAAAAGAAGGCCGCATTATTGGACACAATATCCGGCTGCGAGGAGACCAGAATCCTGAATATGTCTTCCGAAGAACTGCTTTCGCTGCTGAAAAGCTGACGTCTGATACTATTTCCTGATTAAAATCTTTGATTTAAATCAGGAAGGCATCGCCTATTGGCACTGCCAGTTTTGTGAGTTATAAGAAAAGAAATCACAAAACAAGTCTCATACTGAACACCTTGCCCTTCGGGCAAGGTGTTCAGTATGGAGAGTCTGCTCAACACAATCGCTTCTTCCGAATTCTGTCCAGTTGTTTACGAAGTGTTGGAGCGACTAAAAGAAATATATCACTTCAGGTAATTGTATTGCGATGGGAGGGACACTCTTGTTTGTGACCCTCCCATACATTAGATGCAGCAACCCCGGCCTGCTTTGGGGTTAGAAATTTAATTTCTTTCTGAGCTTTCTTTCGACATTTCTATTTTCTTTCGCATATAGATTGACATCAAAACAATTTCCACTCTGCTTGGACACGCGAGCACGAAGATCACATTAGATACGTACATCCATCTGATTCGGGACACTGGCAAATATGCTGTCGAGATGCTCGAGGCAATATGACAATCGCTAAAAAATAGGCAGGACGGTCACGTCCTGCCTATTTTTTAGCTAAAGAAATGGATGAGGGACTAAGCCCTTTTTCATTGGATAACTTCTTCCGGCCAATTTTTATTTTACCGTCGTGTCAGAGCCGTCACACGACATCATCGCTCGGTCAATTTTTATTTTACCGACGAGTCATACTAATTCTTAATTAAAGCATTTAATTAAGAATTAGTATAACAGAGAAATTCACCCCAAATCTGTTATCACGCCGGGATTGTCATTGCCCGGAAATGACCACGAAGCCGTAGGGGGCAAGTGTGGTGTGGGTCAGGGCTTCCGAGAGCAGGGGCGTTCCGGTAACCGGCTGGGGAAGCTGGCAGGGATCGGGGCTGAAATTGCACCAGACCGTAATGTCCGCCCCATCAAGGCTTCTGCGGTAGGCAAAAAGCTGCGGGTCATCGGGGACGAGCAGCTGGAAGCTGCCCCATTTGAGGATGTCACTTCCTTTGCGCAGGGCAATCAGGCGACGGTAAAAGTGCAGGATGGAGTTTTCGTCCTCCCGGGCGCGCTGTACATGGATCTCGGCGGCGTTGGGATTTACGGCGATCCAGGGCGTTCCTGTGGTGAAGCCTCCATTCGCCGTGCCATCCCACTGCATCGGCGTTCTGGCGTTGTCGCGCCCCTTGTGCCAGATGCCGTTCCACGCCCACGCCTTTTGCGCGTCCGTCTTTGCCTCTTTCAGAAGGTTCAGGCTTTCAATGTCCCGCAGCTGCGAGGCATCGGCAAAGGGATAATTCGTCATGCCGATTTCCTCACCCTGATAAATGAAGGGCGTCCCCCGCTGCAAATACATGGCCACAGCCAGCATCTTGGCGCTCCGCTGCCGGAGCGTCTCCGACGCAGTGCAGCCCCAGCGGGATACGATGCGGGGCTGGTCATGGTTGCTCCAGAACAGCGTGTTCCAGTCCAGTGTGCTTTGCCACGCGGCGGTCAGCGCCTTGAACTTTTTCAGAGAAAAGGGGATCACGTTCCACTTCCCGTTCTCGCCGTCGATGTCCATGATGTCAAACTGGAACAGCAGGTCCAGTTCTCTCCCGTCCCCGACGACACTGTTCGCATTATCCAGAGTGACGCAGGTCGTTTCTCCCACGCACATACAATCCCGGCCGTCAAAGCAGCGTTTGCGCATCTCGCGCAGATGGGAATGCAGTGCCGGCTGGAAGGCCGTATGCTCGCCAGGAAAGGCGTAGCCTGAGCCGCTGGCGTCGGGCAGGCCGGGGGCTTTGGCGATCAGGCTGATCACATCCATGCGGAACCCGTCCACGCCCTTGTCGAACCACCAGTTGATCATGGCATAGACTTCTTCCCGAAGCTTCGGATTTTCCCAGTTGAGGTCAGGCTGCTTCTCCCCGAAAAGATGCAGATACCACTGCTCTGTCGCCGCATCATAGCTCCATGCCGACGGCGTGAAGAAGGATGACCAGTTGTTCGGCTCCTTCCCGCCGCGTCCGTCGCGCCAGATGTAATAGTCGCGGTAGGGATTGTCTTTGGATTTTCTCGATTCGACAAACCATGCGTTCTCGTCCGAGGAATGGTTGACGACCAGATCCATGACCAGCTTAATATCCCGCCGGTGCATTTCCTCCAGCAGTCGGTCAAAGTCCTCCATCGTGCCGAATTCGGACATGATCTTCCGGTAGTCGCGGATGTCGTAGCCCATATCGTCGTTGGGCGAGTCGTAGACCGGGCAGAGCCATACCGCACCGATGCCCAGCCATTGCAGGTAATCCAGCCGGGAGATCAGACCGGGGATGTCCCCGATGCCGTCGCCGTTGGAATCCTGAAAGCTGCGGGGATAAATCTGATAGAACACACGTTCCTTCCACCATGGGCTTTTCATGGAATCGTTCACTCCTTCACAATGAGATCGTCAATAACCGGCAGCGTGCCCCGCGCCGCCGTAAAGCAGGGCAGCGACCCGCCCAGCAGCGCCAGCCAGGGCAGGCTGTAGGGCAGCAGAAGCGCCATTATCGCCGTCAGCGCAAGGGCAAGCAGCAGCCAGCCAAGCACCAGAGCGGGGCAGCGAAAGGTCAGGCAAATCGCGTTTTTCAGCAGCGCCGGGAGCTTCAGCTCCACCCGCGCCTGCATCTGAAAGGCCAGAGCGCCGATGCACCACAGCAGATAGCTGCAAATCAGGCAGAAGCAGGCCGGCACCGTCCCAATCCCTGCCCCCTCTGTAAGCCGGAAATAGAACCAGCCGCCGTAGAGAATTGCGACCGGGGCAATGAAGAAAAGCAGCCCAAGAGGGAGCGACGGGAGAAAATTGGTGCGGAAGCTGCGCAGAAAGCGGCGGTACGGCTGATTTTCCTCCAGCAGCAGACTTTGGCAGGCGCGGCACAGTGCCGTCCATCCTGCGGGAGCCGTCAGCACCGGCAGGCAGGTCAGCAGAAAAAGCAGATTCAGCACCATCAGCGGCAGCAGCTTTTCAAAGCACAGCCGCACGAAGCCGGCGGTTCTATAGTCTCTCTGCATCGCCGCGGTTCCTCACTTCCTTGTAATACTCCGAGGGACTCATGCCCGTTTTCTTCCGGAACAGCTTTGAGAAATAATACCGGTCGTCGATCCCCACCAGGTACGCGATCTCCTGAAACGGCAGATCCGTGGTCGCAATCAGCTGCTGGGCGTTATAAATGCGCAGCGTGTTGAGATATGTAAAGATCGGCGCGTCGGTCAGCTTGGAAAAGGCGCGGTTCATGTAGTCGAAATTCATCTCGAAAACGTCTTCGATCTCCTGGCTCGACAGCGGCCGCGTATAATTTTCGTTGAGGTAATGGAGCAGCCGCTCGGCCACGACTTCCGACTTTTTCAGTTTCTTCCCCTGAGCAGCGCCCCGCGCCAGCAGGTGCTCATGTGCTACTTCCAGAAAGAACGAATGCAGCAGCGCGGCGGTGCGGCGCTTGTAATGTTCCTCCCGGGCGTTGTAGCAGTCCAGCGCGGTGCGGAGCATCGTATTGAACTCACTGCCCGGCAGGTGAAACTGCTTCGGAAGATAGGTGATGGGGTCGGTGGGGTCGGCTTCGTCCAGATTGTAGCTCACAAGGCTCAGCCTGCGCTTTTCCGCAAGCAGCGACATGGCCGCGTCCTCATCCTCCACCCGCGCCATTTCCGGGTGGGTGAAATGGGCATAGTAATAATTGCAGGCCGCACGCTGATAGCCCTCGTGGCACAGCCCCGGCTCAAGCAGGAAGAAATCCCCCGCCTTGAGGTGATAGAAAATTCCGTCCTCCTGCAGATACATATTCCCGTCACGGATCACATACAGGACATACTCGTCGATCGTCCGGGAAAAGTGGATCCACGGCTCGGTGTAGTTGATCCGCCCCAGCATCCGTACACGGGGAAGCAGATCTGCATTGTAAGACAGAAGCATCGTCATTCCTCCAGTTGCACCCACACGGCAGTCCAGCAGCGCACGTCGGGCAGCTTTACGGTATAGATGCAGCCGTTCTCCGTTTGCTCCGCCGTGTAGGGAAGCTTTTGCGCCGCCAGACACTCGCTGTCCGGCGAGGCACAGTAGATGCCGCGCACCGGCCGGTCGAGGCGGATGGCCGCCGAAATGCCCGCTGCCGGGGTTGGTTCCCGCTTTCCCTCATTCCACATGGCGTTGTTGCCGGTCAGGTTGATCAGGTGGAGGGTCAGCCGGTCACGGGATTCGCGGAGGAGCGTCCAGACCGTGTCCGCCTGTCCGTCCGTGGAGAAGGTGCAGGCATCGGAGAAGAAACGGACGTCCTCGTTAATGCCGCCGGAGGCCGTCTTGCCAATATCCATACCGGGATCATTATATAACAGATCTTTGTATCTGACAAGAAAATCGCAATTGCGCTGTACGATTGGAAGAAAGCTTTCCCGCAGGTGGGCGTAGTTGACATAATAGCTGTCCCGCAGCAGGCTGCGGTTCTCGCCCAGAACGGGCTGCGTACCGCCGGAGGCAGAGATCACCGCCCACGCAAGACGGAATGAGCGCTCTGCCGCGTCCATATCCTCTCCCTGAAACGCCTTCAGATAGGCGGCAAGGATGACATTCCGGTGGGACAGCAGCCGCGCTTCCCGAATCAGGCGGTAAAGGTCAAAATAGGTATCGTGGGGCGGCCAGACCTCGATATACACTGCATCCTGTGCCGCCGCGGCGACGGTTTCCGTCGGCCAGTTATTGACGGCGTTGAAGATCACGCCGCCGTCGGCCGCTTCCTCGCGGACGGCCTGCGCCGCCGCATCGATCAGGCGCGGGAACTCGTCCGCCAACTCCACGGGGCGGTGCTCCGCGTCCCAGACCCGCTTGGGAAAGCCGTAAGTATCCATGTGGATGCCGGAAAAGCCGAAGCGCACGGCACTGCGGAATTCCTCCACAATATGCTCCGCCCAGCCGCAGGAGGCAGCCACATTCATATAGTACAGCCACCCGGCAAAGGTCATCGGCTGACCGTCCATCGTGTACATTCCCCACGTTTGGTGCGCTGCAAAGGTGTCCTTTGTCGCCGCGTAGACCGCGCCGTAGGCCAGCGGACGGATGCCGCAGGCTTTGCAGCGTTCGATTTTCTTCGAGATAACGCCTAAATCCGTCGGGCGTCCCATCGGGTCGTCATACTGCTCGGTGGGGGGCAGAAGCCGGTCGTGCCGGTACATCCAGTCGTAAAACTGCACTGCGTTCAGATGCAGATCCCGCATCCACTCCACATCCAACCTGTCCCCGTCGCCGGAGGAAAAATCAGACAGAAAGCCGTAGCGAATTTCGGTTCTGCGGTCGGAAACCACATCAAACGCGCCTTCCCAGACGCCGTCTTCTGTGCTGATGCGCACACCGTAGCCGCCCACCGGCACATCCGTCAATACCAACACGTCGCCCTCCCGGACGGCTCGCAGCGTGACCGGACGCTCCATACGGAAGAACGTTGCTGAAAGAAGTGCCGAATGCGCCGGCAGGATCAGCCGAACCGGCTCGCCGGGCAGATATTGTGCTTTGTCAAAATGACAGGTGATTTTCTGCATTGGCTTATCCTTTCACTGCTCCCTGAGTCAGTCCGCCCACGACCGTTTTCCGCTGGAAAACCACAAACAGAACGATCACAGGGATCAGCGCCATGATCGACGCAGCAAACACCCACTCCCACCGTGTCGCATACTGTCCGTTCAGCCGCTGGAGCAGCAGCGGGAAGGTGATCATTTTCTCATTCGCGCCCACCAGAACCTTCGCCGTAAAGTATTCCTCCCAGAAGCCCTGGAAGGCAAAAATGGTCATGGTGCCCACCGCCGGGGCAGAGAGGGGCAGCATTACCCGGAAGAAAATGTCCTTGTGGTCGCCGCCGTCCAGCAGCACCGACTCCGCCAGCGAGCTTGGCAGGCTGCGGAAAAAGTTGCGCAGGAAGAAGGTGTGCCCGCAGACATTGGTCGCAACGTAGATCAGAATCAGTCCCGCCCGGGTGCCGATCAGGCCGTTGGGCAGGCCGGGAAGCGTAAGCTGCTTAAGCACCAGAAACTGGGGGATGATATTCAAAAAACCCGGCATCATCAGCGTAAACAGGTAAACCGCAAACAGCTTGTCGCGCCCGGGAAAACGGATGCAGGCAAAGCCGTAGGCGGAAAGCGTCGAAACAAATACCGAGATCATAACGGTAATGACGGTATTGATCACACTGTTTGCCAGTGCCGTCGGGAAAATGTCCATACTGAGAATGTGCCGGTACGCCGAAAAGTCCAGCCGCGTGGGGAAGAGCTTCGGCGGATAGGGCAGCACATAGCTGAACTCCTCAAAGGAGTTCGTGATCATAAAGAAGAACGGGACAGAGAAAATCAGCAGCGATGCGATCAGAATGACCCACAAAACCGTCTGCCCGAGGATCTCCGTTGCTTTTTTGCCGCGGAGCTTCATTTCTATCCCTCCTGTTCCACGTTGTCCAGCTTGAAGACGCGATTAAGAATGATCGTCAGCGCAACGATCGTCACGGCGGAGATCATGCCGATGGCGGAAGCCTCGCCGAATTCGAACTGATTGAATGCTCTGTCATACAGCAGGTATTGCAGCACCGAGGTCTTCCCGTTGGGATCGCCGCCGGTCAGCATCATGACCTGGATGAAGACGTTGAAGGAACCGATGATCATATTGACCATCACATAAAAGGTCGTGGGGCGAAGTCCCGGCATCGTGATATGCCAGAATTTTTTCCACAGACCCGCGCCGTCCAGCTCTGCCGCCTCGTAGCGCTCCTTAGGAATTCCCTGCAATGCCGCGAGGTAGACCAGCATCGACCAGCCCACGTTTTTCCAGATGCCCATCAGCCAGATCGCCGCGTTGCCCGACCATTCCCGCAGCAGCCAGGGCACATAGTCGTCCATGACGTGGAGCACATCCACCAGCAGGTAGTTGATCAGGCCGCGGTCGGAGTTATTGAACATATACTGGAACACCAGACTGACGATGACCCACGAGGTGATGACCGGCAGATAAAAGCCGACGCGGAAGATTGTCTGCCCCCGCCTGAGGTTGTTGATCAGGTAGGCAAACAGCATTCCGCCCAGCAGAATGAACGGCACCGTCACCAGCGCGTACAGGAAATTGTTCCGGTAAGCGTACCAGAAGCGGGAGCCGCCGGACAGAACGTTCTTGAAGTTTTCCAGGCCGATGAACGTGATCTCGCCCTGTACGATTTTGTACTCGGACAGCGCGATCCGGATGGTAAAAAACATCGGATAGATGACGAACGCCAGCACCAGCAGCAGGCCGGGAAGGACGAAGGGTGCTGCCGCCGCATAGGCCCGAAGGCCCTTTTTGACGGATGATTTTCCACATACCGGGGATGGTTCATGCTGCAGCAGCTTCATTGGCGCTGCCTCCTTTTTTCCAAGGGAGCGCAGAACCCTCCGGCTCTGCGCTCCTGATATTTTGGTATTCAGAGTTTCCCTTAGGAAAGCTGCCCGTCGATCTTTGCGGCGGCGTCGTGCATCGCCTGCGCAGCGTCAGCGCCCTCTACGAAGATGCTGGTCACCATTTCGCTCCAGATCTCCTGGATCGCGGCGTTGTTGGGGGAGGGAATTCTCGCTTTGGCGGATTCCATCTGCTTCATGTAAACCGACCACACCGGGTTATTCTTGACTGCGTCGTTCTCCACAAGGGACTTGAGGATGGGCAGCTGACCGGCCTCCAGCATGGCAAGCTGTACTTCCTCGCTGGTCATGAATTTCGCGAATTCATAGGCGGCGTCCTTCTGCTTGCTGGTGGAGAAAACAGCGATGTCCTCGCCGCCGACAACGGAAGCGCTGCGGCCTTCGTAGGTGGGAATGGTCGCGGCAACGATGCCCTTTGCTTCGCAGTCATCATAGGAGCCGAAGTACCAGGGGCCTTCAAAGAACATAGCGTATTCGCTGTTGATGCCGTCCCACGCATCCACGGAGCCGTCCACGTCACGGATGGTGAAGATCTTCTGGTCGTGCAGCTCGATCAGCTTGTTCATGGCGGCGATGCTGGCGTCGCTGTCCAGATAGCCGGTCGCCTTCGTAAAGCCGTCGTCGGTCAGCGTGCCGCCAAACAGCCAGAAGTAGGGGTACATATCCCAGTCGCCCACGCCGGAAACGTTCAGACTGTAGGTGCCGCGATCCTTGGCCGCTTCGATGAAGGCTTCCATCGTCTCGGGAACATCATCCAGACCAATTTCCTTCAGCACGTTCTTGTTGACGACTGCGGCCTTGCAGTTGGTGTCCAGCGGCAGGCCGTAATACTTGCCCTGGTAAAGATTGGTGGACAGGGGCGCGTCCAGATAATCGCCGGAGATCTCCGCGAAGTCCGCGTAATCGCTCAGGGCAACCAGACCGCCCTGCTTGGCATAGGCCGCGATGTTGGCAATGTCAACGCGGGCAACGTCGGGGCTCATGCCGGTGCCGAAGGAGGTGACGATCATCTCGTGGAACTGACCGCCGTCCTGGCGCACCGCGTCGATCTTGATGTTCGGATGAGCCTTCTCCCACAGCGGCAGAACCACGTCTTTAAACTGGGCTTCTTCCGCGTCGCCGTAGGTGTGCCAGAAGGTCAGAGTGATTTCTTCGTCCGCCGGGGTGCTGTCCTTTGCCGGCTCTGCCTTCTCAGTTGCCTCCGCCTTTGCGGGCTGTTCGGTCTTTCCTGTGCAGCCGGCCATGCACGCCATCAGAAGCGCGGCGGCCAGAAGCAGCGCAAGCAGTTTTGCAAGTTTGTTTTTCATGTTGATCCTCCTTACTTTTGTTGAACGTGTTTCGGCGTACATACAGATATCCGCCGGTGAAGAAGGTCGGACAGCGTCGCGCGATGGTATTTTTCCGCCATCCGGGCTTTGCATCAGAGCTGTCGGTCGTCTATCCATATTGTACAGTTTTTTGGCGGGATTGCAATACGGTAACCCCTGTATTTTGCCTCCGCCGTTGGTCGATATGACCAACTTGCTGTGCTTATTATCCATCTTTACAGTGCATTCTGTAAATGGGCGCCGGCGACTTTATTTGTATTTCAGCGACTTTTTTGTTCCGGCAAATAAAAAAGGGCGCGCCACAAAACGCACCCGGGAAACACCGCATCTGCCTCCCAGGAAGGGGGCTGATGTGGTGCTTACGTCAGAATGGAGTTGGAATGAAGATAGTTAAGGCTAAGGCATGTAGGAATTTGTGAACGGAAATTGCTTTGCTTTTCACGGATATGTAGACAGAGCCAACCCCAAAAACATCTGCATCTAAAGTGTTGAACAGATACAGAAGTGATGTTTTCTTTTGATCTCGGACGAAAAAGTCCGGGCAAAAGTGAACATTTCTTTTTATTCGCTATATTAGCGCTTGTAATGTTTGAATTTTCTGGGTAAAATGTTAACACGAATCTTTGGGGTTTCTATTGATCTCCTCCCGCCCTTTTTTCAGACACTGGTAATTGACTCTGAAAACAAAAAAGCCGCTCTCCTTGTTACGGGAGAACGACTGATAATCGGGAGCTGGAAGCCAGCGCCCTTTTTGAAAATGGAAAAAGCCGGGATTCTTATGGCTTCACGCCACAAAAACCCCGGCAGGTTTAAAAATGATAACTTTCTGAAAACTCTATACAAAATCAGCGCCCTTTTTCAAATTTCCTCCGAAAACAAAAAGGGCGCTGCTCAATCTCTGAGCGCATGTGGCTGATACAGTTCAAAAGATGCATCACAGCGTGTTTGCATCTATGGAACAATAAAAAATCGTGTTCACATTTTACCTTTGATTTCCGAACAAATCTCAGTTGATTTTTCCTGAAATTACCCTAAAAACACTTTAGATGCAACTTATTTCAAGTTGCATCTAAAGTGTTGAATAAACATGGAGCTGCTAGCCAGATTTGAACTGGCGACCTCATCCTTACCAAATTTTGCCGCAGCTTTTTCTGGCTTTATTTCGTGTTCAAAAATCCACGGTATTTTGCGATATTTTCGGGGGTTTCTTTTATTATCTCGTTGAAGTTTTATCTGCCCTATCACAAGTTTTGCAACAAAGATGCAACAAAAAAACCTTGCAGATTTTCCTATGAAAAACCAATCATATACTCGACTACCCGAGTATGTACGGGGCTGCATCAAAAGGAATTGTTAAGTTTTATACAGCCATCAATATCCGTTTGTGGTTATAGAAATAATCGTATCCGTCATTCAGATTGGCCTCATTGAATGTCTTTGCTCTACGTCGGTATATGCCACCATTAATGTAGCCGATGCCTAGAGCACTTGTAAACATCCCCAAACAAGGTTTTTATTATCTAGTGATGCGGAAATATATCGTACAATATCTTCATACATCTGGTGTATAAGAATAACCAAAACTTTCTTTAATTTTTTCTTCATCCAGATAACTGACAGCAAAACAATCTGCAGGCATAAAGGGACAATGATTGCTTACATACGTTGGGCAATCTTCATAAAACAAACTTTCTCCTACATACTTTTCATTCATGTAAATATGATGATTAGTATCAAAAAATAAAAGGTAAATCACATTATTAACTTTGTGGCATACAATTCGAGCTGCGTAAACATGGCCTAACGCCGCTGAAAACTCAACTATGTCATTTCCCTCAAACATCTGGTCAATTTTGCTATCGGGGTAGTGATATTCTTCTAGGATTTCACGAACAGTTTTGCGATGAGCATCATCAACAGTATGAAAATGAAGTGCTCTTCCTTCTGTCCCTCCTTCACATATTTCGCTATAGGTGTGGGAGGTGATTTTAGGTAATATTGTTCCTAAAAAGCTCGCAGCAACACTACTAAAATGTTTTCCATCTTTAAAATAGTTGTTAAACTTTCCTGGTATACATATTGGCGTCAGCTTTAACTTAGAAAAATTCACAATCACTTTGTTGGAAGATTCTGATGTAGTGATCCGATCTGCTATTGTGCTTTTTGTTGCTCCAAGCGTGGGAGGTATTACTTGTTTTCTTGGTGCCATAGCTTCTTATCCTAAACTAGAATAATACCGTAAAATATCATAATTAGAAATCTCATTAGAGCATGCGTCTCCGTCCTGATAACCTTTCCGTGCCTTTTTCCACGGCATCTCTCCATGAGAAATATTCTCTAATTCGTCAGCCGTAAAGGAGCCATATGCTTCCCAAACCTGTTCAAGCAATGATTCAAGTTCGGCCGAAACCTCAGGCTTTGATGCGAGCTGAGGGATAATATGCCAACCATATTCCTTGTATCGGTGATAAAGACGAGGTGATACCGGGCCATGAATCCAGGCCTGAAAACGATCTGTGCATAGAACCCTGATTTCACCGATATTGTCTTCAGTGATCGATTCAATATCATTAAAAAACACAATAAACCAGCAATATGCATAGTAACACAATTTTTGAAGTTTTTTATTAGACATTGACGATCGGCTCAAGAACCATTGAGACACTCGTTCAATGGGAGAATCAATATACACTTTTTTGTCCGAAACAACTTCAAGAGCATCAATATGCACTTTACGATTAGGAATATTCTCCGACGAAAGGTCCTTGTACCGAGAGTTCTGCACAAAAGCGTAGGATGACAGAGGATTCATAATTGTTGAGCTTGTATCTTGTATATTGTTTGGAAAGTATATTCTCCTTGTTGAATTATTCTCCATAATTTAATCGCTTTCTGTGGCTTCGGTTTGTTGGAGAGCTTTTCGGGTCTCCAATTCCTGAATTTGATTTCCAAGCCATGTATAAACAGCTTTTGCACTCTCTTCGCTTAGTACAATTCCTGTAGAAACATGACGAATGACTGTTTCGTTCAAGTCCTCAGGATCTACAGAAACGACCCCACCTAGTGACCCATCAGGATTGACAACGTTTGTCATTGCATTTGGAATTGGCATACGCTCAAGGAAAAAGTTTACAACAATTTCACCATGGGTAGAAATACCGCCAAATGCACCGTTGCAGTAGATAGGATTATAGTTTTCTGGGAATACATATTTGAATTTTATTTGACGTTCCTCACTCATATTAACAATCTCCTTTTGCACGTATAATTATCAAAACCTTCAATTTATTCTACATCACGATTTAAAGAAAATCTACTTGAAATTTGTAAATTTTAGAATTCAAGGAGAGAAGATTAATGAAGTGATGACTTTCTATCAGAACACCCTAAATATGCGCACCATATAATAACTCACTCTGGCGTAGTATTATCCTACATCAGAGGGCTTTGCTTTTTCAGATATATCAGTTGTCAATCTCTTTCAGTCTCAAAAGACACTTTTCGATTGTTCCGCTCTCAAAAAAGCGAAGCAGTATTCCCTCACAAAACCGATCTGCACGGAGAATGCCCACAAGCAACGCCATGATACATCTTCCGTCCAAAGCGGACACATCCGCCGTTTCCATGGAATTTGTTTCCCACTGGATACTGTTCGCTTCCAGAATCTTCTGGTACTCGTTGAGCGCATACTCTGGATGATTTTCCATGAAACCATACACATCATGCTGAAAGCGGCGTACAATACTGCGGTATGACACATACGGCATCTGAATCGGACTCTCAAGGGTTCCTTTTCCTTCCCTATCAATCACCCATTGTCCGTATTCGCCACCGTGCAGGGCGGGGATGTAGTCGGTCAGTTCTTTGAAAATTCCCATTTGTAAGAACCCCTTTCAGTGTTTTCCTTTATTATACATCCACCCACATGAGAAAGTCCACTTTTTTGGCATCTGTAAATCCAGTATGGGGATATTTTTCATTGAACAGCCTTATCACCGTCTGTCCTTCGCTGGAATCCATGTATTCATAGAACCGACTGCAATATTCGTGATACAGTTTGACCGCTTCACGCTGCCGTATAGAGCCGTCAACATTGTAGCCGGGCAACTTCATTCCGAAGTGCTGAACCGATACGTTATTATCCCAAATCGGTCTGTTGGGGTTGATAACATGAATCAGCTTACTGGAAAAGGATATTTCCAGTCGTCCGCTGGCTTCTTTCAAGAAATCCAAGGTTTCTTCAAAAGATGTTCCCTTGTCTTTTTTCTGCTCAAGAAAGGTGTAGAAGCTGTCATAGTACCGGCTCTCCCTTGACCGCATAACAAAGAAATCATTAAAAGTCCGTTGAAAGTCCCGGTCTACGGAAACGTCTGTCCAGTAGAGCGTGTCCATTATCCGCTTATATTTCTTCATGCCAACCCATAGCTTATCACTATCGGAAAGAATCTGCTCGATTGCTTGAATGTTCATCATAGCGTTCACCCAGCCCCTGTGTTTTTGTAAAGTTCATCTACTAAACACATGGTATCACACTATAAATCACATTTCAATTACTATTTCAACTCATATTGCAACTCAAATTGTGTTATAGTATTAAATCGTTTTTTCTACCATAATGTACTCAAAAGGTATGGAGGTTTTGAGACTTTATGGAAAAATTCATTGTGGTTCCCAAGGAAGATAAAGTTGTCACCATGACAATCCGTATTGACAAGAGCATACAGGAGCAGTACAACGAACTCTCCGCCAAGACAAATCGTTCTCGGAATGAATTGATCGGAATGGCTTTACAGTTTGCCCTCGATCACATGGAAATCAAGGAAACGGAAGAATAACAGAAACGAGAGCCCTCAGGTCACCCCAAAGGCTCTCTTTTTTCTTTATGCGAGTTTGTATGTATGGTTGCTTACAAATTGATCCAGTCGGTTCGCCGCATCCCGGGTCTGTTCCTCAAAGGAGTGGGCATATATATCCATTGTCGTGGAGCTTTTCGCATGGCCCAGAATCTTGCTAATGTCGATGATATTGACTTCCAGATAGTTCAGCAAGGTGGCACAGGAATGTCTCAGTCCATGCAGCGGTATCATCGGCAATTCCTCAAAGCCCCTCTCCTTTGCTCTCTGCGGATCTTCTTGCACCCAAGCGTTATATCGCTTCATGTGGCGAATAAAGCTCTGATAGGGCGTTGAGTAGCCCATGAGCTGACCATCCCATTGGGTGAACAGATTACCGTTTCCCTGCCATGCCGTACCGATTTCCAGCCGGTTTCGATTGTATTCTCGCTTATACCGCTTGAGCAGAGGAATCACAGCATCCGGCATACTCACCGTTCGGATGGAGGTTGCCGTTTTGGGATTCTTAATCGTCGTCCCCGCTTCCGCTTTACCTACCGACTTTGTGATGGAAATTTCCTTTTTCTCAAAGTCGATATCATCCCAACGCAGAGCCAGCGTTTCCCCTTTGCGAAAACCGCAGTACAGGGACAGCGTATAAAACACCTTCAGTTGCAAGGGCAGTTCCCGCTTCCCTGTATAGTCATCCACCGCATAAGCCTTCCCGGTATCATCAACCCTGTTATGCCCTTTTACCGTGGCATCAAAAGCCATATCCAGGGACTTCAGGAACATCAAAGACTGTTCCGGGGTGAAGTATTTTAAAGATGTTATCTCGTCCTTGTTCTTTGGCACTCTGGCTTCTTTGCAGGGATTCGTCTGTATGATCTGCCATCTAACTGCTGTTCGGAACATTCCGCTTAACACATTGGCGGTTTTCTGTATGGTGCTGTTGGCACAGTTGCCTTTCAACGTCATGTAAAAACTCTCAACCATCGGTGTTTTGATTTTCGCAATCTTATACACAGAAAAGTACGGCTTTATTTTGTAATTCACGATATTGGTGTTGTTTTGGTAACTCCCATAGGTGATTTCCGTTTTCATGTATTCCAGCCACTTATCTGCGTACTGTGCAAAAGACAATTCCCGACCTTCATAGCTTTCTCCGTTTTTCAGCTTGTCCTCCCACTCCATTGCGAACTTTTGGGCTTCCTTCTCCTGTTGCTTGGGAGTGGCATTTTGGTTAGGCTTAAATGTTAAAACCTTGGGAATCCGTTTCCCGGTATTGGGGTCGCAGCCTAATGATATTTGAATCCGATAGACGACCTCGCCGTTCTTTTTCACATTTCTTTTCAGCGATGCCATACATTAACCCTCTTTCGTTAGCTGCCCTTTGTAACGGTAGAAAGTTGCTTTTGTCATTCCCAACTCCCGCATCAGTTCAAAGGGTTTCTTTTCTCCACGCTCCACCGCTTGATACTGCTTGGCAAATTCCTGCAAATCCATGGCACGGGGTCTACCGTAATCAGCCCATTCGCCTCTGGCTTTCTTTGCCGCAATACCTTCACGCTGACGCTTTTCTTTTTTCTCCATTTCTGCCTGCGCCATACTGGCGTATAACTCAATCATCATATTGTTGATGGTTTCCAGCATCATCCGAGCCATGGAATTTTCCATTTCTTCAATGGGCATCAATGTGGTCGGCAGCTCCAGAACCATCACACGGATGTTGTTATTTTGATAGTACCGCAGCTCGTCCAGCGTGGCTTTCTTATTCCGCCCCAGCCGGTCTAACTCCGTTACAATCAGCGTATCGCCGCTTTCAAGGATTTCTTCTTTCAGCATCTGATACCGGGGACGGTTGAAATTCTTTCCGGTTTGCTGATCGGTGTACACCTTATCCTTGTAGAGTGCCATACCGTGCTCTGCACAATACTTTTTGATTTCAGCAATTCCACGATCAAGGTGTTGATCCGCCGTACTCGTTCGGTGATATGCTATGGTCTTCATGCTAACGCTCCTTTTCTGAAAGACTTTTGGGCTTTCCCATGCCCGGATTGTCTCCAAGGATTCTTAAAAAGTCCACAGCCAATTTCAAGAATTCTTAAAACCAGCTACGCATGGATTTTAAACACTTTTTCACCGCTTATTTCCCGGTCTTAGAAAGCATACTTTTTAAGCACCGCCGACACCGTTCAGATAATCCACGAATCGGTCATAGTTAACGAGGTACTTCTTTCCAGCACGGATATGTACAATCTTCTTTTCCATGCAGAGATTACGCAGGGCGGTATAGGACAGACCCGTTAGCTCCGCCATTTCTTTGAGGGTCTTCATCCTGGGGAGATTCGATGTGTCAGTGTGTTCAGTCGGTACGCTCCTGCCGACCAGCTTTAACTGGGTGTTGCTCATTTTCTGTGCATTCATTTTTGATTGCTCCCTTTTTTCAAAATAGGGACACAATACAAACATACTCCATGCTGTACGTTGCCCGTCTCCATCTGGGACAACTGACCGTTCCCTGACGGTCTATTTTATCATTTCTCTATTTTTTGTTTCTACCGCATTTACCGACGCTATATCCGGTTTTCCTTATTCCGGGAGGTACTCACCGCATCTCAATCAGAAAACCGATTTCCGCCGCTTCAAACACGGTTATCTTTAGTGTCCGGGATTTGAGTACTTTTCTTGACTCCATACCCAGTGACATAATACTGTGCTCCACTTGAGGCAACTATCTCTTTTCCCATTGGTCCTTATTTATTGGACCGGGAGCAAAATACACACTATATACTTAATCGGCGTTCTAGTAGCTGTTTACCCTATCAAAAGTACACGCTCCACGCTATTTTCTTATTTTTCCGTAGGCTTGAAAAAACGCAAAAAGGTAACAAGATGTATTACCTTCATTCAACCAGCCGCATCGTGGAATGCCCGAAGTGTTTTCAACACCCCCTCGGCAATTCCTAAATTTTTCATGCGGCAATGACGGATTGCCTGTTTTGAATGATCCTCCAAACCTCGAAGCCTGTACCACCGCTTCAACGCTTTTCGAAGTACTTCAATATCCGGTATTAAGTCTCTATATCGGATCACCGTCTCACATATTTCCTTTCCGGCATCTGAATTCATTAAACTCTCTACCAGCTGTTTCACACAGTAGTTCAGACACGGCTTGATGCTTTGATTGATAAGTTCATCTTCCAGTACCCTTTTATACTCTCGGCACATTGTATCCATCGCCTGAACAGATAGTAGATCCATCAGGGTTCTTTTCTTTCCATACATACGGCGAAGCGACCTGTTTATAAATACAACCTCTATGCGTAACAGATTCCCTGGAACTACTGTATTCCCTTTCTGCTGCTGTTCCTCCGTTTTGTCATAAATTTTTAGCCGGTACTCCTTAGGCTTTGAATACGCACAGCCAGTATTCTTCTTCCCATATCCCAGTTGGTTGGTACGTTTCCTAAATACCATTGTTTTATCTAAAGCTAAATCAAACAAAGCAATCACATCAGATGGAGTTGCGCCCCCAAGCGTGGGTAAGGTAATATTGCATTCCAGCGCTGTTACTTTCATATTTCTGATGAAAGTTTCTGAATAATTCTTTTGCAGGTACTTTTGCAGATACGCTCTCATAAAGCCAAGAACCTGTTCCCGGGCAAGCTCCATCTTGATGGCATCCACAAGACCAAAGGGTTTCACATTATCTGCACGAATGCTGTGTACTACATTTACAAATGCTTTAACCTTTCCACCAATACACTCCATCTTGACAATAGTTCTACCTACTTCGTTTGTCAAATATTCTGGAGGAGCATAGAAATGCTTCATATCGTCCAGATTCAGCACATATTCGAAATTCAGGCCATCAAGCCCCTGCTTACATCTCGTCTTATTCAACCTAACTTTGTCCATTCGAACACTCCAAGTCAATGTGATTCAGCAGGTCTCTCAATACCGCCATATCCTCTTTCTCTACAGTAATTCCTGCCAGAGGACACCTCTCGCCGTCTGGGCTGATCCTAAAGTTCCTGATGTCAAGTACAGGTTCTCTACCATTCCATGAAATGAGATTCACTTCTTTCTGATAACTTTTCTTCTTGCAGATAACACCGTAATGCTTTACAATCTCACATTTAACATTCTTTTCAGCCATGCTTAGTTCGCCTTCCTTTTCTTATTTTGGTAACAAATTTGGGCAACAAAAAAGAGCGAAGCCGTCACACTGGACAAACTCGCTCAACTAAGCACTTAAAATGTTTCATTATGATACTTTGCTCTTTTTGCTATTATACTTAATATTTTTGAAAAAGTCAACAGCTTTTTTCATATTTTTCAATTTCTTTGTTTCCTTGTGTTTCACCATATTGTTCCTCTGCACCCTATGTTCCCATGTAAACAAAAAGGCAACAAATCCACTGAGAACCGTCTGTCCCCAAGAAAAGCGAAAACCCCAAAGCCGTTGTGGCTCTAGGGTTTTTTCTGGAGCTGCTAGCCAGATTTGAACTGGCGACCTCATCCTTACCAATTATATTTTACCTTGCTGTAGCTTGCTGTTTCGTTCGTGGCTTAACGTCAAAAAAGCAAAGCATACCAACGTTTTTTCGATTTTCCCTGTTGTAACTTGCCGTAGCTTGTTTTTGCTTTACCTCAATACTTTTAACCTGTAGCTCAATACTTTGCTCAATACTTTTGAACGGGGCGACGCGTTTGCGTCGCTCTTGCTTTTATCCGATTTGCAGTGCGTCTCTGACTGTCTGACCCGCCCGCCGTATGGATTCCTCGTTTGCATGCGCGTACATCCCCAACGTGACCGCCGTATCGGAATGACCTAATCTTTCGGACACGCTGACAACGTCCGCGCCGTTGGTAATCGCAATACTGGCCGAACTGTGCCGGAGCAAATGCGGGTGGAAATTATTAACTCCGTATCTCTCGCCAAATTTCTTGAAAAATCTGGTGGGAGATTGCGGGTGCATCGGTTCCGTTGTCCCGTCCTGCGTGAATACCCACTTGGAAACGCAAGTCTTCGCCTGATCTGTCCACAGCTGTCGAAGGAGCCGCAGCACATCGCCGCCAACATCCACAGTACGGGATTTCCCGTTTTTGGGGCTTGTCTCATACACCCCAACCGAAGCAGTGTATTGCAGATTGCGCCGGACGGTTATGGAGCCGTCCTTGAAGTTGATATCAGCCCATTGCAGCCCGCAGCACTCGCCGCGTCTCAAGCCAGTATCCGCCGCAAGGTTAACATATACCTGCCACTTCAACGGCTCATTCTCGACACAGGCCAGAACATAGCGCAATTCCTTTACTGTCAGCGCCTTTTCGCTCTCGTCCTTCGGGGCTTCATCCTTGCGCGGTGCTGGCCGCTTCACCTTTAACATGGGATTTATGGGAACGCTGTCATCAAGGAACGCCATTTCAAAAATGCCGTTGAGAATATTATACAGCTTTACTGTTGTAGCGTGGGCATAACCTGCCCGCTGAAAGTCAACCAGCAGCTTTGTTACCATTGCCGGGGTGATCTCCGTTAAGAGGGTATCCCCTAACACCGGGTAAATGTGCTTGTCAAGAAACATTCGGTAATTAGAACGCGCGTTTTCGGAGAATGTGGCTTCTTTTGTCGGCATAAACACCCCGTCGGCATATTGGCGCAGGGTCTTGAGCTTTGCCGCCTCTGCCCGCTCCTCTGCCTCCTTCTGGCGTTCCTCCTCGCGGTTAAGAATCTCCCCTTGATTGCATTTCAGTTCAAAGGCCGCAGCTTGCTTTGCAAGCTCTCTTTCCGCTGTCCGCTTGCTCCATCCGTCAGGCCAGTACCAGCGCATTGTATAAGGGCTTTTACCATATCCCCGGGAAACGCTGATCTTAAAAAAGCGCTTCCCGTCTTTTGTTTCCATCAGTTTAGTGCTTGCCATTTTCTCCGCACTCCTTTAGCTGGGTACGCTTCTTCAAAGAGATTAGCCCCCGTTCAATTTCTGTCAGAGCTGCATTTTCAATGATTCGGTCATTTAGTTTCAATGCGCTTAGCACGTAACCCGTATCTTTGCTTTCTCTGGCCGTTCCATCAATGCCGACATACACAGGCTTCCGATTCCCGCCTTGATAGTGCAGGAACCAACTTATCAAATATGCAAGCGGCGCAATATCTGCGTTTTTTTCTGCAAAACAGAAATCATACATCAATGCGTCAATCACTGTCGTAAGTTCTTTTCCTGCTCCCCATGCTCTTAAATTGCAAAGTGTGTTTACGGTTTCTTCTGACAGTCCCGTTGCCTGACAAATGGCTGTTGCGTCGTGCGTTCTTTCTTCGTAGTCCCCAAGCAGATAACCGCAATCGCAACCAAAAATTTTTGACAATGCAAAAATTGTTTCGATATCTGGTAAGCGGTCCTTCTTCTCCCATTCAGAAATAGCCGATTGCCCTTTACCATAGCCGAGTTCGTTCAACTTGTCCGCTAGCGCCTCCTGCGTCAGCTTTGCCCGTTTACGTTCGTTTGCAAGCCGTTTTCTGAACTCGTCAAGTCTTTTGTTGATTGAAATATCCGGCATATAGATATCAGCTCCTTTTATTTTCATCCGATATCTAGATAATAGCATAGACTTCCGGGGTTGTCAAGATTAAAATAGATGTAAAGAAAGGGGGTGAAAAAATGTCTCACTTATCAAATGACGCCAAAAAAGCACAGGCCGAGTACATGCGCGAATGGCGGCGGAAAAACATAGACCGTGTATGCGAAAATAACCGCCGCTACTGGGAGCGAAAAGCCGCGCAGCGAAAGGAGGAAAGTAGCAATGCCGAGAAGAACAACCAACCTTGACGCCCCGTATCAGTCAATTACCGCTGCGAGCCGTCTCACCGGCCTTGCACAAGGTTTCATCCGCGCCGGATGCAAAGCGGGTACCATTCCGCATGTGATGTGCGGCGGGGAATACCGGGTCTGTATGCCGTTATTCCTCAAATCTTTGGAGACTGAAAGCGCGGCCAACATGAAAGGAGCAAATACATGAACAAAAGAAAAGCCCGCCCCATCGTTGCAACGACGGGACAGGCAGCAGGAACAGCAGCTTATGACAGGGCAGCTATTTCCTGTTCGCATTCTACCACAGCGGCGGCTGGTCGTCAATTAGACATTTCCGGCCTGCTTTGCAGAGGGCAGGAACACGCCGTCACCCTCCGGGATTTGCGCAGCATGACCAGCCTTGACGGGCGTTCAATCCGGCTTGAGATCGAGCGAGCGCGTCGGGGCGGTATTCCCATCATCTCCGGGGCTTCCGGCTACTTCTTGCCCAAAAATCATACGGAGATCGACATTTTTGTGCGGTCAATGCTGGGTCGCGCCAGAGAAATCGAGATCACGGCGCGGGCTGTCAGAAGGTGCCGCCTTGACTGACCTTTTCGGAGAGGTTCGGCGGCGGGTATCGGCGCAGGACGCAGCCCGCCAATACGGGCTATCTTTCGACCGCCGGGGCTGGGCGCTATGCCCGTTCCATGATGACCGCCACGCTTCTATGTCGTTCAAGGACGGCCGGTTCCGGTGCTGGGTCTGCAACGTCGGGGGTGACGCTATCGACTTCACAGGCCGCCTGTTTGGCCTTGACGCAATGGGGGCAGTCCGGCGGCTGAATGCTGACTTTGGCCTGGCTTTACCCCTTGACCGGCAGCCCACGCGAGAAGAACAGCGAGCCGCCCGCCACCGTCAGGAGATAGCGGACGCACACAGAGCCTTTGAGGAATGGCGTGGCGCTTTTCAAAGGAGGCTTAACGCCGCCTTTAGAGTGGCACATATCGCCTTACAGCGGGGTGAGCCGTTCACGGAGCAGGAGGCCGCAGCCATTCGGATGCAAGCGACTGTCGAATATTACGCCGACGAGCTGACCGGCGGGACAGCGGAGGCGCAAGCCCAAATTTACCGCGGAAGGAGGACGCTTGATAAATGGATAGAGCCGATTTTGAACGACTGAGCGAAAGCGGAGCTTTTGCACCGGATGTTTTCAGTTCGTTTGGTTTTTACAGCGTCCCTGATCTGACAGAGGAAGAACGCCGACCGCCGGAATTCATCATCGATGGCATGATACCATGCGGCCTCACTTTCCTATCTGGCGCACCTAAAATCCGGAAATCGTTCATGGCCTTGCAGATGGCTACCGCTGTAGCCACGGGACAGCCGTTTCTAGGCCATGACACCAGGAAATGCGATGTGGCTTACCTTGACCTCGAGGGCAGCAAGAGCCGCATTTCCTTCCGTGCGGAGCGGATGTCAACAAAGATTCCGCGCAACGTCTTTGTAACAAACTCCATAACTGAGCGGCTGGCAGATGGACTTGTGGACAAACTCCGGCAGCTGCACCGGGAACGCCCGTCTATCCGATTCATTATCGTGGACACCTTTTCCCGGGCGCGGGGCAATGTGAGGGTCAGCGGCGCGAATGCTTATGATGCTGATGTCTCATTGCTGGAGCCTGTACAGCGCATGGCGCTTGAAGAAAATATTGCTGTGCTGTTTGTGCACCACGACAAGAAAGGCGCGGGGCTTGCGTCAGACTCGTTCGAACGCTTGTCCGGCACTATGGGAATTTCTGGTAGCGCGGACTGTGTCGTCACCCTTGTGGCAGATGGCAAGCGCTTCGATGGGCGGGCAACGATGGAGTTCACCCCGAGAGACGCAAAGGGTGGAGAAATCAGCCTCGCCTTTGATGAAACCTGTGGCGAGTGGCAGCAGGTCATGGAATCAAAACCCGACCTGCGGGGGAATCCTCTGTGTGCCTGGATAATCGAACACGCGCCGGAGCGGCAGCAGGAGGGTAAAACATTCAGCTATGACACCCTGGTTAAATCGGCTTACGGATGCTTCGTTTCTGACCCCGGGGCAGAAGTTCGGAAGCAACTGCTCCCCCGGAAAGAGGAACTATTTTCCCGGTACGGTATCGGTATCCAAATGGGCGTCAAGTCAAACGGGGCAAGGGGTATCCGCGTGATAAATCTGCTGTAACGCGGTGTCCCTGCGTCCCTCTAGGAGGGACACCCTAGCGGGAGAATTGTTTTTGTCTTCGCCCCTGAGGGAGACACACGCCGCCCCTCTAGGAGGGACGCAGGGACGGGGGTATTCTGGAAGGAGGTGTTTTTTTGAGTGGAAGCAGTTCAGCCCGTAAAGGGGCAAACGGTGAGCGGGAATTGGCCGCCGTACTCCGTGAATACAGGTACAACGTCGAGTGCGGCGGGTCTATGTCCTTCGGCGAGGTTCCAGACCTTACGGGCTTACCCGGCGTACATATCGAGTGCAAGAGAGTGGAACGGCTGAACGTGTCGGAGGCCATGAAGCAGGCGCAACGGGACAGCGAACTCTTCAAGGACGGAGCACCCGCGGTGTTCCACCGCCGCAGCCGCGAAAGCTGGCTTGTAACTATGCGGCTTGCTGATTGGATGGACCTATACCGCGCGCGTGATACCGTGTCAATAAATCCATAGGAGTTTTGCGGAGCTATATAAAAGCGATGGAAGGAGGAATAAAACATGGGAACTACACCGCTCAAAGCCATTCGGAGGAAATGCCTAGATTGCTGTTGTGGCAGCTCTAGCGAAGTGAAGCTATGCACCGTTGATCAATGCGCCCTCTGGCCGTATCGGTTCGGGCGGAATCCGAACAGGCAGCGGGAGCCAACACCCGCACAGCTTGAAGCCCTTAAAAATGGCCGTGTGCCGTTTGTCTCCGTGGACAAAGTGGGCATTTCGGGAAAATAACGCAGCGGGGAATATAAATACACCCCCACACAAAATATTTTTTAATCGGCGTGGCCGAAGAAAGGATTTTTGAATATGAACTACCAGCAGAAAATTTACAACACCGTCAACAGCTTCATTGAAATGATGGCCGATCTGGACGGAAAGGAACGGGAAATCAACAAGCAGGTACAGGCGGAAACCCTCGCACGTGTCACCGCAGACCAGCAGCGGGCAGCGTTGAAGGCACAGCGAGACGCTGCCTATGCGGGAACTGTCCAGAAAATCGAGCGTATCCGCGTCAGTCATGCGGAAGCCGTAGACCGGTGGAATACCCTTGACGGCTCCAAGCTTCACGCAGATGCGGAAATTCTGAAAATGGATATCCCCATGAATCCGGTGCAGTATCAGCAGCTTTGCGACAAGCACAAGGACAACAGTTTAATGCTTTCGCTTCTTTGTCAGTATGCCGACCGGCACAAAGAATCCGCCCTTTACGCTGACCGTCCCGCAGATGCCGCAACCCGTAAGACTGAGTTTAACGACTATGCCGCCCGCGCGGTCAATGTTTGCCGGGAGCCGCAGAGTATCCGCGCCGGGTTATTCCTCTCCAACAACGGCGTTCCCGCCTCCTGCGGTTACGAATACTAAAAAACATGGGAGCCGTCATGTGACGGCTCCCTGGTCTTTTTTTGGTGGAAATTTCTGGACTTTTCCGCACTTCCGGGAAGGCCGTTACGGCCTTACTGGCTTTTGTTATTCGGTAGGGTCTTTTTCTCCAATGCAAGCAAGCACATAATCACGCAAAACGGCGTTAGAGGTTTTACCCTGTCCTTTGCAGTAGTCCTTGAATTTTTCGGCCTGGTTTTTTTTGACCCTGCACGCCAGACTCGCAATGTTTTCTTTCTGATATTTCGCGGACGCTCTTTTCTGTGCTTCTGATGGTGCCATAGATTCACCTCCTTTTTTTATCCTCTTTTATCCTCTTTTATCCTCGCCTATTATATCATAAGTCAATATGATTAACCATGTACAAATTGTACAGAATATATAGTTAATCATTGTACATTATTCCATCTTGATATATGTTTAATCACAGATTATTATAGAGCCATATCAAGCAAAACAAGGAGGAATCATTTTATGAAAGCGAAAACGCCACGGGAGCAGCTCCAAGAAATAATCGAAGACATGTCAGTCAATGAACTGTATATCTTACTGGCCGCTTTTCGGTACTCCCAAGAACATCCGGACAAGACGCCGGAGGAATGCGTTATGTGGGCAAGAGGAGGAAATAACAATGGATGATCGCGAAATACTGAAAATGGGACTCATGAAGCTGCTGGATGAAATACCACTGGAACGGCTGAAAGCACTGTACATCAAAGCACTGGTAGCCAAAGCGTCGTGAATCCCGACGGAGGGCGTGGGGGTTTGTCCGGGGATTCCAGAAGTAAAGAAAGCGCCGTCCCAATTCGGGGCGGCGCTTTTTACAATCTGGGTTTGGCGTGGTATATTCTTTGGTGCAAGGCGGCGGGACGCCTTGCGCTGTCCCGGTTCATTTTTTGCCCACCTCAATACTTTGCTCAATACTTCTGCAAAATCGCGCAAAAATCCCGAATTTCATTTTTCCCCGGAAAGTTTGTAAAAGCATAGTAAAAAACCGCTCAAATCCATTGATTTAAGCGGTTTTTGTTGGAGCTGCTAGCCAGATTTGAACTGGCGACCTCATCCTTACCAAGGATGCGCTCTACCGACTGAGCTATAGCAGCATATTCATTTCTGCGTCCGTTTCACCCGGACAGCTTCACTATTATATAATAGAGTCTGCGAATTGTCAAGCTTTTTTTGCGAAAAAAGCAGGATTTTGCTTGCCGGAAGAAGCGCCTGCCGCCGCGTATGACGGCAGGCGTCTTTTCCTCATTTTTGTTAGGTTTACACCAGCTCGATGACTGCCATCTCAGCAGCATCTCCCCGGCGGGCGCCGGTGCGGGTCACTCTGGTGTAGCCGCCGTTGCGGTCAGCGTACTTGGGAGCGATCTCCTTGAACAGCTTGTTGGCAACGTCTTCCTTGGTGATGAAAGACAGCGCCTTACGATAAGCTGCCAGGTTGCCCTTCTTGCCCAGAGTAATCATTTTCTCAACCACAGGCTGGACTTCCTTGGCACGATAGAAGGTGGTCTCCATCTTGCCATTGGCCAGCAGGTCGGTTACCTGCTGACGCAGCAGGGCCTTTCTCTGTGCGCTGGTTTTACCCAGCTTACGAGTGCCGAACATGAACGTTTCCTCCTTTTTTGAAAGGTATCTCGATACTTAACTCAGGTGTTGCTGCCAGAATCCTCGCTGGCCAGGGACAGACCCATCATCTCCAGCTTCTTCTGAACCTCGTCCAGGGACTTCTTGCCCATGTTGCGAACCTTCATCATGTCCTCGCCGGTCTTGTTGATCAGGTCGGCGACAGTGTTGATGTTGGCGCGCTTCAGGCAGTTGAAGCTGCGGACAGACAGATCCAGCTCATCAATGGTCATGGAAAGCTTGGCGTCGGGGCGGTCAGCGGTCTTCTCCACAACGGTGGAGGAGGTGCTGACGGAATCGGACAGGTTGGTGAAAACCGTCAGATGATCGCTCAGGATCTTGGCGCCCAAAGACACGGCGTCCTTGGCAGTGATGGTGGAATCCGTCCAGACCTCAAGGGTCAGCTTGTCGAAATCGGTCTTGTCGCCGACTCGAGTCGGCTCCACCGTGTAATTCACCTTGGTAACGGGCGAATAGATGGAGTCAATGGGAATCACGCCGATGACGGTCTGGGGCGTCTTGTTCCGGTCAGAGGAAACATAGCCGCGGCCCTGTGCCATGGTGATCTCCATATTAAACGTGGCATCCTCGCCCAGGGTGCAGATGTGCAGCTCCGGGTTCAGGATCTCAACCTCGGCATCGGCCTTGATATCGCCGGCAGTGACCTCACAGGGGCCGACCGCGTCGATATGCACAGTCTTGACGCCTGCGCAGTGCAGCTTCGGGGTGATCCGCTTGACGTTCAGGACGATCTCCGTCACATCCTCGGTGACGCCGGGGATGGTGGAGAACTCATGCTGCACGCCCTGGATCTTCACAGAGGTGGCCGCGAAGCCCGGCAGACTGCTCAGCAGAATGCGGCGCAGGGAGTTGCCCAAAGTCATGCCGTAACCGCGCTCCAGAGGCTCCACCACATACTTGCCGTAAGAGGGATCCTCAGGGGCATCAAGACAGGTGATACGGGGCTTTTCAATTTCTACCATGAATCAAAACCCTCCTTAATGGTATGGGGAGAAAAACTCCCCACATAACAATGATGCGTACTATAGGGGGGATGGCATTACTTGGAGTACAACTCGACGATGAGATGCACAGCGATATCGAAGTCGATATCTGCCTTGGTGGGCAGAGCAATAACCTTACCCTGGAGGGTGTTCTTATCACGATCCAGCCACTTGGGGGCAGCAACGAAAGCATCGTCTTCCTTCAGCTTCTTGAAGAAGGCGTTGGAGGAGGCTTTCTCGGAAACCGCGACCACATCGCCGACCTTGATCAGGTAGCTGGGGATGTTGACGTGGTTGCCGTTGACGGTGAAGTGGCCGTGGTTCACCAGCTGGCGAGCCTGACGGCGGGTATTGGCGAAGCCCAGACGGTACACGACATTGTCCAGCCGGCGCTCGCAGTAGGTCAGCAGCACCTCACCGGTGTTGCCCTCGGCGCGGGCGGCCTTGTCGTAGTAGTTCCGGAACTGCTTCTCCTGGATACCGTAAACAAATTTGACCTTCTGCTTCTCGGTCAGCTGAGTGGCGTACTCAGACTTCTTCGCTCTTCTCTGGCCGCCGGGGTTCTTGTTGGAAGTCTTGTTGTAACCCATCGCGGCAGGAGAAACGCCCAGCGTTCTGCAACGCTTCAGCACGGGCTGCATATTCTTAGCCATAACGCAAATTCCTCCTATACCTTAATCAGACACGACGTCTCTTGGGAGGACGGCAGCCATTGTGAGGAATGGGAGTCACGTCCTTGATCATAACGACTTCCAGGCCGGCAGTCTGCAGGGCGCGGATTGCAGCCTCACGTCCCTGACCGGGGCCCTTCACATAGACCTCAACGGTCTTCAGGCCATGCTCCATCGCAGCCTTGGCAGCGGTCTCAGCCGCGGTCTGGGCAGCGAAGGGAGTGGACTTCTTGGAACCACGGAAGCCCAGTCCGCCGGAGGAAGCCCAGGACAGGGCATTGCCTTCCAGGTCGGTGATGGTGACCATGGTGTTGTTGAAAGAGGAACGGATATGTGCCGCACCCTTTTCTACATTCTTGCGCTCGCGACGGCGCTTGATAACCTTCTTAGCAGCAGCTTTAGCAGCCATTTACATATCCCTCCTTACTTCTTCTTGTTCGCAATGGTCTTCTTGGGACCCTTGCGGGTACGGGCGTTGGTCTTCGTCCGCTGGCCGTGCACAGGCAGGCCGCGGCGATGACGCATGCCACGATAGCAGCCGATCTCACTCAGCCGCTTGATGTTCATAGCGGTCTCCCGGCGCAGGTCGCCTTCGATGATATAGTGATGCTCGATCGCATCACGCAGCTTGGCTTCCTGTTCCTCGGTCAGGTCCTTGACGCGGATATCGGGGTCGATACCGGTCACTTCCAGAACCTTGGCTGCACGGGCGGGGCCGATGCCATAGATATAGGTCAGAGCAACTTCGATCCGCTTGTCGCGGGGAAGATCAATACCAGAAATACGTGCCATATTCTTTCAGCACCTCCTATTAGCCTTGTCTCTGCTTGTGCTTGGGGTTTTCGCAAATTACCATAACGCGACCCTTGCGCTTGATGATCTTACACTTTTCGCACATGGGTTTAACGGACGGTCTTACCTTCATACTGTTTAACCTCCATATGAGAATGTCTTCTCTGAATTTACTTGCTTCTCCAGGTGATCCGGCCTTGGGTCAGATCATACGGAGACATTTGAACGGTTACTTTGTCACCGGGCAAGATCTTAATGAAATTCATTCTGAGCTTGCCGGAAATGTGTGCCAGAATGGTGTGTCCGTTGCCGATGTCAACTTTGAACATAGCGTTCGGCAAAGCATCCGTTACGATGCCCTCAATCTCGATTACGTCGTCTTTCGCCAAGTTATTACCCTCCCAGGTTATTCGCTTGCATTTCCCTGGCGAGGAACGCCAGGTCTCTTCGTAATTCGCTGTTGAGCACTTTGTCGCCGGACAGGATCTTGCCGGCAACTCTGGTCTCAGAGCGAAGGACTTTTTTCGTGTGCTTCCGTTTTTTCCGCTTGGGTCTCTCTATGGTGCGGTCTTTCCCGTTGGCCAGGAACAGGTAAACAGGATCTGCGTCTATTACGTAAAACCATTCGCCCTGATCCCGTCCGGCGGTTGACATCACCACGTCCGAAATCTGAATGTCTGGCAAATCGGAGTCCATAGATCAAAGTCCTTCGGTGACGGTGAGTATTTCCGGCTCGCCGTCGGTGATGAGTACAGTATTTTCATAGTGAGCCGAGAGCTTTCCGTCGGCGGTCACCGTGGTCCAGCCGTCCTTGAGAACACGGACCTCATAGGTGCCCACGTTCACCATCGGCTCTACCGCGATGGTCATGCCGGGGAGCAGCCTTGGCCCCCGGCCGGGATTTCCGAAATTCGGAACTTCCGGCTCCTCATGCAGGTTGCGCCCTACGCCGTGACCTACGAAGGAACGCACAACTGCAAAACCGTTAGACTCCACATACGTTTGAACCGCGTGGGAGATATCTTGCACACGCATGCCCTTTTTGGCGAACCGGATGCCCTCGAAAAAGGACTGCCGGGTCACGTCAATGAGCTTCTGCGCTTCGGTGCTGATGCTGCCGCAGGCATAGGTTGCAGCGCAATCGCCATGAAATCCCTTATAGTACGCGCCCACGTCCACCGACACGATGTCCCCGTCTTTCAGGATGTAATGTCCCGGAATCCCGTGGATGACCGTGCTGTTGACGCTGATGCACGCGCTGGCAGGATAGCCGCTGTAGTTCAGGAACGACGGTTTCGCGCCCTGAGAGACGATATAATCGTGAACGGCCTGATCAATTGCCTTTGTCGATACGCCGGGTCTTACCATTTCCCCTGCCAAAGCACGGGCTGCCGCGGTAATTTTGCAGGCCTCGCGCATCGCTTCCAGCTCATGTTCATTTTTGATTGCAATCATGCCTTTGCCCCTATCGCCTTGAGGATATCCTCATTGGCACCTTCAATGGACTGGCTTCCGTTGACCGTGCGGAGTCTGCCCAGCTTGCCGTAGAAATCCTTCAGGACTTCGGTGGAAGCATGGTAGACCTCCAGGCGCTTGCGCACCGTTTCCGGCGCGTCGTCCTTGCGGACGATCAGCTCGCTGCCGCAGGCATCGCAGATGCCGTCCCTCTTGGGAGGATTGGCGACGATGTGATAGCTGGCGCCGCACTTGGGGCAGACACGCCGCCCGGTCATCCGGCTCTCGATCTCGCTGTCGTCAACCTCGATGGAAATGACATGGTCGATGCGGACGCCCTTGGCTTCCAGGGCTTCCGCCTGAGCCAGCGTGCGGGGCACGCCGTCCAGAATGAAGCCCTTCGCGCAGTCGCTCTGAGCCACCCGGTCGGCTACGATGCCGAGGATCAGCTCATCGGGAACCAACGCGCCTTCGTCCATGTACTGCTTGGCCTTTTTTCCCAGCTCCGTGCCGTTGGCCATGGCCTCACGGAGCATGTTCCCGGTAGAGATGGCGGGAATGGAGAGCTTCTTAACAAGAAGCTCTGCTTGTGTTCCCTTCCCGGCGCCGGGAGCGCCCAGTAGAATGAGATTCATCCTGCCATACCTCCTGCTTAGTCCAGGAAGCCTTTGTAGTGCCGCATCAGCATCTGTGCCTCCAGCGCCTTCACCGTCTCAAGGGCAACGCCCACAACGATGATGACGGAGGTGCCGCCGATGGCCAGGTTCTTAACGCCTTCCATCAGGTTGCCCGCGATAATGGGCAGCAGGGCGACAATGCCGAGATATACGGAACCAAAGACGATGATCTTGTTAATGACCTTCTGGATGAAGTCGGCGGTGGGCTTGCCGGGACGGAAGCCCGGGATGAAGCCGCCGTTGGACTTCAGGTTGTTGGAAATCTCCACGGTATCGTACTGAATGGTGGAGTAGAACCAGCTGAAGAAGAAGATCATGATGAAGTAGATCACTGCGTAGATCCAACTGGAGGAGCTCCAGACGTGGTCATACCACCAGCCGCTGGTCTTGCCGGTAAAGGCACAGATGGTAGCGGGCAGGCTGCAGATGGACTGGGCAAAGATGATAGGCATAACGCCGGACATTGCCACCTTGATGGGCAGGTTGGTGTTCTGGCCGCCGTAGACCTTCCGGCCTACAACCCGCTTGGCATACTGAATGGGGATGCGGCGCTCGGCGTCATTGATGAAGACAATGAACAGCACGAGAGCGACGATGCCCACCAGCACGATGAGGATCTGCCACCAGACCAGAGTCGCCAGAGTGCCGACCATCCCGGGGATGCTGGAGATGATGTTGGCAAACAGAATCATGGAGATACCGTTGCCGATACCGAATTCCGTGATCTGCTCGCCCAGCCACATGACCAGAGCGGAGCCGGCGGTGAACGCCAGAATGATAACCAGCGCGGGCAGGAAGCCCTCGGAGGTGATGATGGAGATCTGAGAAGAGTAGTTGCGCAGCATCATGTAGTACGCCCAGCCCATCAGCAGGCCAAGGCCGACCGTGGTGTAGCGAGTGATGCGCTCAATCTTCTTCTTGCCATCCTCGCCGCCCTCCTTCGCCATCCGCTCCAGAGCGGGGATGGCGACGGTCAGCAGCTGGATGATGATGGAGGCGTTAATGTAGGGCTGAATGCCCAATGCAAGCACGGTGGCGCGGGAAAACGCGCTGCCGGACATGGCATTGTACAGGCCCAGGATAGTACTGGACAGAACGCTGTCGAAGTAATTCGCCAGAGTGGTCACGTCAATGAACGGAACCGGAATGACGCTGCCCAAACGGTAAATCAGCAGAATGAACAGGGTGAAGAGGAGCTTCTTCCGCAGTTCAGGAATCTTCCAGGCATTCTTGAGTGTCTGCAGCACTTATACCACCTCGGCCTTTCCGCCTGCCTGCTCAATCTTTTCCTTGGCAGACTCAGAGAAAGCCGCGGCCTTAACGGTAACCTTCTTGGTCAGAGTGCCGTTGGACAGCACCTTCAGGCCATAGGGGCAGGCGGAAATCACGCCGGCCTCGATCAGAGCGGCTGCATCCACAACTGCGCCGTCCTCAAAGCAGTTCAGCGCAGCAACGTTGACGGCAGTCAGCGGCTTTGCATGGATGTTGTGGAAACCGCGCTTGGGGACACGGCGAGCCAGAGGCATCTGGCCGCCTTCAAAACCCACGCGAACCTTGCCGCCGGAGCGGGCCTTCTGACCCTTGTGGCCACGGCCGCCGGTCTTGCCGTTGCCGGAGCCGGTACCGCGACCCTTACGCTTGCCCACCTGGGTGGAGCCAGCAACAGGAGAAAGTTCATGAAGCTTCATTATTCTTCCCCTCCTTATTCAACTTCGGTGACCTGCAGCAGATAGCCGATCTTGGCGATCTTGCCCCGGGTCTGGGTGTTGTCCGGCTGGATGGTCACCTGGCCGATCTTGCGCAGACCCAGGCTCTCAGCAGTAGCGATGTGCTTTTCCAGACGGCCGTTCAGGCTCTTAACAAGCTTAATTTTCAGGTTTGCCATGTTAATTGCCCTCCTTAACCTACGATTTGCTCTACGCTCTTACCACGGATAGCAGCAACCTGCTCGGGGGAACGCAGGGAAGTCAGACCAGCCATAGTGGCCTTGACAACGTTCTGGGGATTGTTGGAACGCAGGCACTTGGCGCAGATGTTCTTGATGCCAACAGCCTCCATAACGGCACGGACAGCGCCGCCGGCGATAACGCCGGTGCCCTCGGGAGCGGGCTTCAGCAGAACGGTACCGGCGCCGAAGATGCCGATGGTGTCATGGGGAATGGTGGTGCCGGCCAGAGAAATCTTGACCATGTTCTTCTTGGCATCGGCGATGCCCTTCAGAATGGCCTCGGAGACTTCCGCAGCCTTGCCCAGGCCGTAACCCACGGTACCCTTGCCGTCGCCAACAACAACCAGAGCGGAGAACTTCATGACACGGCCGCCCTTAACGGTCTTGCTGACACGGTTCAGGTAAACGACCTTCTCAATGAGCTCAGGAGCATCATTGTTCGTCTTATTATAAGCCATTATCTTTCCTCCTCACTCTTAGAACTTGAGTCCGGCTTCCCGGGCGCCATCGGCCAGAGCAGCGATACGGCCATGGTACACATAACCGCCGCGGTCGAAGACAACCTCTTCGATGCCCTTTTCCTTGGCACGCTCAGCCAGAACAGCGCCGACCTTCTTGGCAGCTTCGCAGTTGCCGGTAGCGCCCTCAAATTCCTTCTCCAGCGTATTGGCGGAAACCAGAGTCACGCCATTGACGTCGTCGATGATCTGGGCGTAGATGTTCGCGTTGGAGCGGAACACGTTCAGACGGGGACGCTCAGGAGTGCCGGAGATCTTGCCACGAACGCGGACATGCCGATGCATGCGCATTGCTTTCTTATTGATCTTGCTAACCATTTCGGCACACCTCCATTACTTCTTGCCACCGGTCTTACCGACCTTACGGCGGATGACCTCAGTGGTATACTTGATGCCCTTGCCCTTGTAGGGTTCGGGGGGACGCTTGCCGCGGACTTCGGCGGCGAACTGACCGACGGTCTGCTTGTCGATGCCGTGGATGATGATCTTGTTGGGAGCGGGAACCTCAATGGTGATGCCGGGGATTTCATCCACGAAGACTTCGTGGGAGAAGCCCAGACGCATGACCAGCTGGTTGCCCTTCTTCTCGGCACGGTAGCCAACGCCGTTGACTTCCAGTTCCTTGCTGAAGCCCTTCTCAACACCCTCCACCATGTTGTGGATCAGGGTACGGGTCAGGCCGTGCAGGGACTTGTGCAGATGCTCATCATCGGGACGGTCAACGAGCAGCTCGTTGCCCTCGATCTTCAGGATCATGTCGGGATGGAACGCATGGGTCAGGGTACCCTTGGGTCCCTTCACGGTCACCACATTGCCCTCGGCAATGTCAACCGTAACGTTTGCCGGAATGATAACCGGCTTCTTACCAATTCTAGACATTTACGGAATCCTCCTTACCACACGAAAGCCAGGACTTCGCCGCCGACGTGGTTTTCGCGAGCCTTCTTGTCGGTCATAACGCCCTTGGAAGTGGAGACGATGGCGATACCCAGACCCTTGAGAACCTTGGGCAGCTCATCGGCGCCGGCGTAGATACGCAGGCCGGGCTTGGAAACGCGCTTCAGCCCGGAGAGGGCAGGCTGCTTCTTCGCCAGATACTTCAGGGTGATGTGAATGACGCCCTGGTTGCCGTTGTCCTGCACGGAGAAGGACTTGATGTAGCCCTCATCCAGCAGAATCTGGGCAATGGCCTTCTTCAGGTTGGAAGCGGGGACATCCACGGTTTCGTGCTTTGCGCAGTTCGCATTCCGGATACGGGTCAGCATATCTGCTACGGGATCGGTGATTTGCATGTTTATATCCTCCTTATAGAAGTTACGGGCTTTACCCGTGGAGACCCAAAGGTATCCGGGGAATGCGCTCCGCTAGGATCGCGGAGCCATCTTCCCGGGACTCTCTGGATCTTTTTCACATTTGGATTCGACCTTACCTTACCAGCTGGCCTTGCGGACACCGGGGATCTGACCCTTGTAGGCCAGCTCCCGGAAGCAGATACGGCATACGCCGTAATCCCGCAGGTAAGCGTGGGGTCTGCCGCAGATCTTGCAGCGGTTATAGCGGCGGCTGGAGAACTTGGGCTCAGCCTGCTGCTTCAGGATCATAGACTTTTTAGCCATTTATTGATTCCTCCTAAATCAAGCGGTGAAGGGAGCGCCCAGAAGCGTCAGCAGCTCCTTGGCCTCTTCGTCGGTGGAAGCGGTGGTGCAGATGCAGATGTCCATACCACGGATCTTGTCCACCTTGTCATACTCGATCTCAGGGAAAATCAGCTGCTCCTTCAGACCGAAGGCGTAGTTGCCGCGGCCGTCGAAGGAATTGGGGTTGATGCCCCGGAAGTCACGGACACGGGGCAGCGCCACGCTGAACAGACGGTCCAGGAACTCGTACATCTTGTCGCCCCGGAGGGTGACCTTCACGCCGACGGTCTCGCCTTCACGCACCTTGAAGTTTGCCACGCTCTTGCGTGCCTTGCAGGTGATGGGCTTCTGGCCGGTGATGGTGGCGATGTCCTTGCAGATGGCTTCGATTTCCTTGGCGTTGTTCTTGCTTTCGCCGCAGCCGACATTCACGATGACCTTGTCCAGCTTGGGGATTTGCATAACGCTCTTGTAGCCGAACTTCTTGTTCAGAGCGGGAGCGATCTCGGCGACATATCTTTCTTTCATTCTGCTAGCCATGAAATTACTCTCCTCTCATCAGATTTCGGCGCCGCACTTGCGGCAGATGCGGACCTTCTTGTCGCCGTCCATCTTGTAGCCGACGCGAACGCCCTTGTTGCACTTCTCGCAGAACAGAGCCACCTTGCAGGAGCGGATGGGGGTCTCGCGCTTGACGATGCCGCCGGCCTCGCCCTGACGGCGGGGCTTGGTGTGGCAGGTGGCGACGTTGACCTTCTCCACGATGACCTTGTTCTCCTTGGGCATGGCCGTCAGGACCTTGCCCTTAACGCCCTTGTCCTTGCCGGACAGAACGATAACGGTATCATTCTTCTTAATGTTCATTTCTTCGGTTCCCCCTTAGATGACTTCGGGTGCCAGAGAGAGAATCTTCATGTAGTCTTTTTCTCTCAGCTCACGCGCCACCGGTCCAAAGATACGGGTACCCTTGGGGTTCTTGTCTTCCTTGATGATCACGGCCGCGTTCTCATCAAAGCGGACATAGCTGCCGTCCTCACGGCGGACGCCCCGCTTGGTACGGACGATAACCGCCTTGACGACCTCGCCCTTCTTCACAGTGCCGCCGGGAGCAGCTTTCCGAACGGAAGCCACGATCACATCGCCGATGTTGCCGTATTTCCGCTTGGAGCCGCCCAAAACGCGGATGCAGTGGATTTCCTTAGCGCCGGTGTTGTCGGCAACCTTCAGATAGCTTTCTTCCTGAATCATAAGTTTCCGACCTCCTTACTTCGCCTTTTCGATGATACGGACCAGTCTCCAGCGCTTGTCCTTGGACAGGGGACGGGTCTCCATGACCTCCACGGTGTCGCCGATGCCGCACTCGTTGTTCTCGTCGTGAGCCTTCAGCTTGTAGGTCCGCTTCATGGTCTTCTTGTACAGAGGATGCTGGACGCTATCCTCGATTGCAACCACAATGGTCTTGTCCATCTTATCGGAGACGACCTGACCGATTCTGGTTTTACGGAATGCTCTATTCTCAGTCATTTACGTTTCCTCCTCAGACGTTGGTCTCTTTCTCACGAATAATGGTCTTGATGCGGGCAATGTCCTTCTTGACAGCGGCGATCTGCATGGGGTTGTCCAGCTGGTTGGTCGCATGCTGCATTCTCAGCATGAACAGATCCTTCTTCAGCTCGTCAAGCTTCTTGTTCAGCTCTTCCGCGGACAGGTTCTTGATTTCCTTTGCCTTCATCATTATTCACCACCAATCTCAGTTTCGACTTCCTTGGTGATGATCCGGGTCTTGATGGGCAGCTTGTGCTGTGCCAGACGCAGAGCTTCGCGGGCAACGTCCTCCGTTACGCCGCCGATCTCAAACATCACCTTCTGATTCTTAACGACTGCGACCCAGCCTTCGGGAGCGCCTTTACCGGAACCCATACGGGTGCCCAGGCCCTTCTTGGAATAAGGCTTGTCGGGGAAGATCTTAATCCAGACCTTACCGCCACGCTTGGTATAACGGGTCATGGCGATACGGGCTGCTTCGATCTGGTTGCCGGTGATCCAGCCGGGCTCCAGAGCCTGGATGCCAAATTCACCGTAGCTAACCTTGTTACCGCGGGAGGCAGCGCCGGTCATACGGCCACGCTGAACCTTGCGGTACTTTGCTCTTTTCGGCATCAGCATTAGCGGTTTCCTCCTTCACGGTTGTAATTTCTTCTCTCGCCGCCCTGCCGACGGTCGCCGCCCTGACGGCGGTCGCCCTGCCGACGGTCACGACGCTCGCGGCGCTCACGGGGAGCGGGTTCGGGAGTCGCGGCACGCAGAGTGGTGTTCAGGACTTCGCCCTTGTAGATCCACACCTTCACGCCGATGCGGCCGTAGGTGGTGGCAGCCTCCGCGAAGCCGTACTCGATGTCGGCGCGGATGGTCTGCAGGGGGATGGTGCCCTCGTGGTAGCTCTCGGAGCGGGCGATTTCCGCGCCGCCCAGACGGCCGCCGCAGGTGACCTTGATGCCCTTGGCACCCAGGCGGGTGGCCTGCTGCATGGCCTTCTTCATGGCCCGGCGGAAGGAGATACGCTTCTCCAGCTGCTGGGCGATGTTCTCGGCAACCAGCTGGGCGTTCAGGTCGGGGGAGCGAACCTCAACGATGTTCAGGTTCACGCTCTTGCCGAGCTTGGCTTCCATTTCCTTGCGCAGGTTCTCGATTTCGGCGCCAGCCTTGCCGATGACGACACCGGGGCGGGAGCACCACAGGTTGATCTTGACCTTGCCATTGGAACGCTCGATCTCGATCTTAGCCACGCCGGCGGCGTACAGCTTGTTCTTCAGATACTTACGGATGTTGTAATCTTCGACGACCAGGTCACCGACCTTGTCCTCGCGGGCGTACCAGCGGGAATCCCAGTCCTTGATTACGCCAACCCGCAGTCCATGGGGATTAACTTTCTGTCCCATAGCTACCTCCTGATTAAGCCTTCTCGCTCACACCGATGGTGATGTGAGTGGTTCTCTTATTGATCCGTACAAAACCACGGCGGGATGCAATGCGGCCGCGCTTCAGGATGGGGCCGGGATTGGCAACGGCGGTGGAGACGTACAGATTGTCAGCGTTCATGCCGTGGTTGTGCTCAGCGTTGGCGACAGCGCTCTTCAGCAGCTTGGCCATAGGCTCGCAGGCTGCCTTGGAGATCTGGCTCAGGTAAGCAGTGGCGGTCTTGACGTCCTGACCACGGATCATATCACAAACCAGCTTGACCTTACGAGGAGACATACGGACAAATTTAACATATGCAAATGCTTCCATTTTCGTACCTCCTTACTTGGCGTTCGCGGTCTTGTTGCCGGAGTGGCCGCGGAAAGTCCGGGTGGGAACGAACTCACCCAGCTTGTGGCCGACCATATCTTCCGTGATATAGACGGGAACATGCTTCCGGCCGTCGTGAACGGCGATGGTGTGACCGACGAAGGAGGGGAAGATGGTGGAAGATCTGGACCAGGTCTTCAGAACCTTCTTGTCACCGGCCTTGTTCAGCTCCTCCACGCGCTTGTACAGCTCAGGAGCTACGAAAGGGCCCTTCTTGATACTTCTGCTCATTTCATTTCCTCCTTACTTGCTGTTTCTGCGCTTGACGATGAACTTGTTGGTGGGGTTCTTCGTCTTACGAGTCTTATAACCCATAGCAGGCTTGCCCCAGGGGGTAACAGGGCCGGGACGGCCGACAGGGGCGCGGCCCTCACCACCACCGTGAGGATGGTCGTTGGGGTTCATGACGGAGCCGCGGACGGTGGGACGGATACCCATGTGACGGGTACGGCCGGCCTTACCGATGTGGACGTTCTCGTGATCCAGGTTGCCCACCTGACCGATGCAGGCAGTGCAGTTGGTGTGAACGTAGCGGACTTCGCCGGAGGGCAGACGAATCTGCGCCAGCTCGCCTTCCTTGGCCATCAGCTGCGCGGCGGTACCGGCGGAGCGAACCAGCTGAGCGCCGTGACCGGGCTGCAGCTCCACATTGTGGATCACGGTACCGACGGGAATGTTGGCGATGGGCAGGCAGTTGCCGGGCTTGATATCGGCGCCGGCGGAGGAAAGAACCTGATCGCCCACATTCAGGCCGTAGGGAGCCAGGATGTAGCTCAGGGTGCCGTCCTCGTACTTGATCAGCGCGATGAAAGCGGAGCGGTTGGGATCGTACTCGATGCGCTGCACGGTAGCGCTCATATCGGTCTTCAGACGCTTGAAGTCGATGACGCGGTACTTGCGCTTGTTGCCGCCGCCGCGATGGCGGACGGTGATGTGACCGTAGCTGTTGCGACCTGCGTTCTTCTTGAGGGTCTCAACCAGGCTACGCTCAGGTTTTGCCTTCTTATCAACACCGTCGAAAGCGGAAACAGTCATGTTTCTGCGGGCGGGGGTGTAAGGCTTGAAAGTCTTAATAGCCATTTGCGTTTCTCTCCTTTATTGAGATTTGGTTTAGACCATACCCTCGAAGAACTCGATGGTCTTGGAGTCGGCGGTCAGGGTGACGACAGCCTTCTTGTAGGCGGCCTGCTTGCCGGCGGGATAAGCGCCGGTGCGCTTGACCTTGCCCTGCATACGGACGGTGTTGACCTTCGCGACCTTCACGCCGAAAACCTGCTCGATTGCGGCCTTGATCTCGGTCTTGTTGGCGTTCACGTCCACCATAAAAACGTACTTCTTGTCAGCGACAGACTCCATGGACTGCTCGGTGATGACAGGTCTTCTGATGATATCGTAAGCGTTCATTATGCGAATACCTCCTCAATCGTGGCCAGAGCTGCCTTGTCAACCACCAGCTTGGTGGCGTTCAGCACGTCGTAAACGTTCAGCACGCCGGCGAAGGTGACTTCGCAGCCGGGGATGTTGCGGCCGGACTTTACCACGTTCTGGTCGGCGGCGGCGGTGACGACCAGGGTCTTGCCTTCGCAGCCGACGGCCTTCAGGAACTTGGCAAACTCAGAGGTCTTGGGGGCGTCCATCTTGATGGCGTCGATGACCACGATATTTGCCTCGGAAGCCTTGGCGCTCAGGACGCTCTTCAGCGCCAGGCGCTTGGCCTTCTTATTCAGGGTGTAGCTGTAGGAGCGGGGCTTGGGGGCGAACACGATGCCGCCGTGGGTCCACTGGGGAGCGCGGGTGCTGCCCTGGCGGGCCCGACCGGTGCCCTTCTGACGCCAGGGCTTACGGCCGCCGCCGGAAACCTCAGCGCGGGTCAGAGCGCTCTGGGTGCCCTGACGCTTGTTGGCCAGATGGTTCTTGACAGCGTCATGAACCACAGACTCATTGGGGGTGATGCCGAAAACTGCTTCGGAGAGTTCGATCTCGCCAACCAGCTTGCCGGACATATCATAAACATTGGTCTTAAGCATGATTTAAGATCTCCTTTCCTTAGCCTCTTGCGGAAGCCTTCTGGGGATTTCTGCCGGAAGCCTTCTGCGGGTTCTTGCTGATGCCGAGCTCGACATTCTTGACCTTGTTGTTCTTGACGGTGTTGCGGATGTAGACCAGACCGCCCTTGGGGCCGGGGATGGCGCCGCGGATGACAATCATGTTCAGCTCTGCGTCCACCTTCACAACGTCCAGGTTCTCGATGGTGACCTGCTCATTGCCCATCTGGCCGGCGCCGATCTTGCCGGGGAAGATACGGGACTGATGAGAGGATGCGCCCATGGAACCGGCATGACGGTGGACAGGGCCGCCGCCGTGGGTCATGGGGGTGCGGCCGGCGCCGTGGCGCTTCACAACGCCCTGGTAGCCGTGGCCTTTGCTGATGCCGGTAACGTCGATCTTGTCGCCGGCAGCGAAGGTGTCCGCCTTGACCTCGTCGCCGACGTTCATGTCGGCAGCGCCGTCCAGCTTGAACTCCTTCAGGTACTTCTTGGGGGCAACGCCGGCCTTCTTCAGGTGGCCTGCCTCCGGCTTGCTGAGCTTCTTCTCGGCGACGTCGCCAAAGCCCAGCTGGACGGCTGTGTAGCCGTCGGTCTCAACGGTCTTCTTCTGGGTAACGACGCAGGGGCCTGCTTCCACGACGGTCACAGGGATCACCTTGCCGCTCTCATCGAAGATCTGGGTCATACCCACTTTTTTGCCGATGATTGCTTTCTGCATGGTTTGGTTTCTCCTTTTTTATAGGTTATTGGTCGGCAGCCCATTGGGAGGCCAGCCGACATGACCCGTCCGCCCGATGCCAGACAGTGCGGGCTGCCATAACTTCGCTTGCGCGCCGTTACAGCTTTATCTCAATCTCAACGCCAGCGGGAAGATCCAGGCTCATCAGAGCCTCGACGGTCTTCTGGTTGGGGTTGAGGATATCGATCAGACGCTTGTGGGTTCTGCGCTCGAACTGCTCACGGGAGTCCTTGTACTTGTGGACAGCCCGAAGGATGGTGACGACTTCCTTCTTGGTGGGCAGCGGGATGGGGCCGGAAACCTGGGCGCCGTTGCGCTTTGCGGTCTCCACGATCTTTGCAGCGCTGGAGTCGATCAGCTGGTGATCGTAAGCCTTCAGCCGGATGCGGATCATCTGGTTTGCCATGTTTGTTTTCCTCCTTGAATTACGTACTCAGTTTGCGTAGTGTCTGGGTACGGTCGAACTACTGTTGTCCGCGCCGCCGTGCGTATCATTCCGAGCCACGAAAAATGGCCGACCGAGGCCGACCCTTCTTCCGTTCCCGGCGATATACGCCAGCGCTTCCAGAAGCAGTTCAGCCGCCCGATGACCGGACATACTCCGCGGAAGTTACCGTTTTTCAACGCAATCTCCCGCATCATCGCAGTGCACGCGCAGAATCTCCCTACACATGCCCGATTATGATACCATGTGCTGCCCCATTTGTCAAGAACTTTTTCAGAATTTTTCACGAAGTTTTGTATTTATTTTCGGTGAAAACAGAGAATTCCTGCGTCCCTCGTAAGTATCCTTATCCGAGCATCGTTCCTGTTGCAATTTGGGAGAGCGAATGCTAAAATGAAGGAACCAGGGGGAATCAAAATGATAAAATACGACCGTCTGTGGCAGACCATGAAGCAGCGGGGTGTTTCCCAGTATGATCTTTATACCCATTATAATGTAAACCGTTCCCAGCTCAACCGGCTCCGGCACAATGAGAACGTGGAGATCAATACCATCGACAAACTCTGCAACATCCTGCAATGCCGCGTCGAGGACATCATGGAGCATTTCCCTGACGATAATCGGTTCTGAATTTGCAAAGAACTTCTTGCCATTTGATGGGTGATCGTAAAATAGTGAATGGAGCGTATCGGCACAGATACGCTCCATTTCTCATACATATAACGGGGCACAACCCCTTGGCTCTCCCTCTGGGAGAGCTGTCACCGCAGGTGACTGAGAG
>ERZ839767.72-NODE-72-length-154560-cov-8.892825_pt1 | contig 154560 bp, 125 predicted proteins | sample MGYA00519879_ERZ839767 | MGnify/ENA primary metagenome ERZ839767 (study PRJEB31850, sample SAMEA3708852) | human gut metagenome | biome: human gut; feature: human-associated habitat; material: faeces | place: China | collected 2014 ...
ATGCGTTCCCAACGCTCTATAATTTTATGGTCGTTAATTCCGAATTCCTGCATCGCTGCATAGATACTCAGATGTTCTTTTTCCATGGTTTCTACAACCATTCTCTTGAATTCCGGCGTATATCGTTTGTTTGGTACTCCTTTTGGCATAGCAAAACACCCCACTTGTTAGATAGTATATCATACTGTCTAACAAATGGGGTGCAGTTCAAAAAACAGCGGGGATTTTTTATATCAATTTATACCACTTGGAATAAGTAGAACTTGAGGTAATCCGTTTCCGGCACGTTCCAGAGGATGGGGTGGTCGCTTGCCTGCGTGCGCGCTTCGATCTGCCGCAGCTCGACGCCCGCGTCCGCGGCGGCAGAGCGCAGCATGCGCTCAAAGCGCTCGGCGGGCATGAAGTGGCTGCACGAGGCGGTCGCAAGGTAGCCGCCGCGCGGCAGCAGGCGCATCGCGCGCAGGTTGATCTCCTTGTACCCCTTTTCGGCGTTATTCGCCGTGCGGCGAGACTTGGTGAACGCCGGGGGATCGAGGATGATGAAGTCATAAGGCTTTTCGTGCGCGGCCTCGATCTGCGGGAGCAGGTCGAAGACATCGGCGGCGAGAAAGTCCATTTTGTCCTCAAGGCCGTTGCGCGCCGCGTTCGCGCGCGCCATTTCGATGGCGCTCTCGGACACGTCCACCGCCGTCACATGCTCCGCGCCGCCTTTGGCGGCGTTGAGCGCGAACGAGCCCGTATGCGTGAAGCAGTCGAGCACGCGCTTGCCGTGCGCGAGGTGTGCGACGGCGAGGCGATTGAACTTCTGGTCGAGGAAAAAGCCCGTCTTCTGCCCGTTTTCGACATCCACACGGTAGAAAACGCCGTTCTCGCAAATTTCAGTGATGGGGCTCTCGGGCGTTTTTTTGCCGGGGAGGGGAAACCAACCCTCGTTCTGCGTCAGGCCCTCCTTTTCGCGAAGCACGACATCGTTGCGCTCAAAAAGGCCGTCGATCATCTCGCCGTCCTGCTCCAGCACCTCGACAATGAGGGGGAAGAGCATGTCCTTGATCTTTTCCATGCCGAGCGAAAGCGTCTGCGTGACGAGAAGATTTTCAAACCGGTCGACCGTCAGGCCGGGGAAGGCGTCCGCCTCGCCGAAGATCAGGCGGCAGCAGCCGGTCTGCCCGTCCATGACCGCCTTGCGGTAGTCCCAGGCGTAGCGTACGCGCCGCCGCCAGAAGCTTTCGTCGAAGCGGTCGTTCGCGTTGCGCGAGACGATGCGCACGCGGAGCTTACTGAGTCTGCTCAAAAAGCCCGTGCCGAGATATTTGCCCTTTTCCGACACCACATCGACGAGCGCGCCGTTTTCGCACTCGCTCTCGTCCGGCTCGCGGGCGACATCGGAGTCATACACCCAGGGATGTCCGCTCTCGAGCCAGCGCGTGCCCTTGGCGGTGACGGTCAGAATCGGATAGTCGCGTGCAGCTTTCATAGATCAAAGTTCCTTCTTTAAAACAAGTTTTCCCCATCATACCACGGCAAGAGCCGCGGCACAACTCATTTGTTGAGGAAAAACAGCCCCGTAAGACACAGCGCAAGGCCCACGAGCTTGTTGACCGTGATGGCCTCGTGGTAGACAAGATACCCAATGAACACCAAAATCGTCGCGATGGCCGCCGCAGACGACACCTGAAACGCGCTGACCGGCCAGCCCGCCTTGTAGGCGTGCATGCTGCCAGCTTCCAAACCGACGACCGCGAGACCGAGCAGGTACGGCGCCCAGTTCATCTGGCTGTATTCGTGCAGAAGGTTCGCCCCGCCGCGGTTCGTCGCAAAGTACAGGATACCCGAAAAGATTGAGCCGATCAGATACGTGACCGTGAGCGACGCGAGCGGATCGACGCTCTCGGGCAGCGATTTGGCGCAGATGTGATACACGGTGTTCGACGCCACAACGAGAATGAGCGGCCAGAAGTAAGCCATAAATGTTCCCTCCTATTCAAATGCCGGATGCAAAACGGCAGCCAGACTTCCGCCTGACTGCCGGTAGGTGCGCACCCGTAATAGACAAGGAAAGTGTATCAGCGGCGCGCGCTCTTGTCAAGGAAAATCCCGCCGCGGCGGCGATTCCGACAAATTTGTAAGCGACAGTTCATACAACCTGCCGCTTGTATTTTCCGCTCCGCCATGCTACCATAAAAATGTCATATCAATCCCAGCCGCGCTTGCGGCGCAGACTTTAATGGAGGCAAATTATGAGCTATCCCAAGACCGGCGAAGAAGTTTACGTCAGCCTGAATCTGTCTAACACGATGCTCACAGGTCTCGGCAAGGGCACGATCACCCGCGAGGACGTTTCTGTGGACTACCTGAAAAAGCTGTTTATGCAGCACGGCGTCATCGTCTCGGCCAAGCCCGAGTACCGCAACATCATGGAGCGCGTGAACAGCACCTATGACTTGGGGCTTGAAATTCCCGCAAAGCTCCAGCTCTTCCAGCTCTCCGAGCAGCACCGCCGCCTGGTGGTCGTGAATATCTCCGGCCTTCAGCGCAAGAACGGCTCGCTTCTCCCGTCCTACACGGAAGAGGAGCTTGACGAGGCCACGTTCACGTTCGTCAAGTATTACGTGCAGGGCGAGCACTACGACGAGCTGGTCGAGGAGAACAAGAAGCTGCGCTACGAGCTCGAGCAGGAGATCTCCTGGAGAAACCGCACGGATTCCGAGGGCTGAGTTCGCAACACCTTACATCAAAAAGGAAGAGGTTCCCGATGGGAACCTCTTCCTTTTTGGCTTCTTGTAAAAGCGTCGCAGACTTTGCCGTCCGCAGACGGCAAATGATTCTGATTCGTTTTTTCTGACGACATGTGCGTCAGAAAAAACACTTTGCAGGCCGCAAGTGTGGAAAACGCCCGCCAATGGCGGGCGTTTTATGCGCGCAGAGGCCTGAAAGCCTCCTCAAAAAGTGGCTTTGCCGCTTTTTGAAATTACTTCTCTTCAAGCAGCCCCTTGAAGCTCGCGGCGAGACCGGCGAGGCTCTGAATTTCGCTCGGGACGATGATCTTCGTCGCCTGACCGTCGGCGGCCTTTTCGAACGATTCGAGCGCCTTGATCTTGATGACCTGATCGTTGGGGTTGGCCTCGTTGAGCATCTTGATGGAGTCGGCGAGCGCCTTCTGCACGTTCAGGATGGCCTGCGCTTCACCCTCGGCCTTGAGGATGGCGGCCTGACGCTCGGCCTCGGCCTTGAGAATGGCCGCCTGCTTTTCGGCGTCCGCGCGCAGGATGGTGGACTGCTTTTCGCCCTCGGCCACGAGGATCTGGGACTGCTTCTGGCCCTCGGCCTGCAGGATGGACTCGCGGCGTTCGCGCTCGGCCTTCATCTGCTTTTCCATCGCGTTCTGGATCTCACGCGGCGGCAGGATGTTCTTGAGCTCCACGCGGTTGACCTTGATGCCCCAGGGGTCGGTGGCTTCATCGAGGATAGAGCGCATCTTGGCGTTGATGACGTCGCGGCTCGTGAGTGACTGGTCGAGCTCCATCTCGCCGATGATGTTACGAAGGGTCGTCGCCGTCAGGTTCTCGATGGCGTTCATCGGGTGCTCGACACCGTAGGTGTAGAGCTTGGGGTCGGTGATCTGGAAGTAGATAACCGTGTCGATCTGCATCGTGACGTTATCCTTCGTGATGACGGGCTGGGGATCGAAGTCGGCCACCTGCTCTTTGAGGCTGACCTTCTTCACGACGCGCTCGAAAAACGGAATTTTGAAGTGCAGGCCCACACCCCAGGTCGCGCTGTAAGCGCCGAGGCGCTCAACGACGTAGGCGCGCGACTGCTGCACGATCTGGATGTTCGTGACGAGCACCAGAAGCACCAGCAGCACTAAAATGCCGATACCGATATAGCCGATCCATTGCATAGTTCTTTTCCTCCTAAAATGTTATGTAGTTTGGGTTTACTCTCTTCTCTCGGTTTCTTTACTCTCGCGCACGTAGAGCTTGACGCCCTCCATGCGAACGATTCTTGCCATTTTCCCCTTGGGGATGATATTGCCGTCTTCGCTGCGCGCCGTCCATGTCTTGCCGTCGATGTACACAGCGCCCGCGGCGTTCTCGTTGTCCACCGTTTCGGTCACCTTGGCCTCGTGGTGCAGCACGCGGTCGGCATTCGTGGGCACGATAGTCTTATCCAGCATCTTGCGCGCAAGGGGCCTTGTTGCGATGAGCGCCAGAATGGATACGATCAGGAAGGCCGCGAATTGCAGCCACAGCGCCGCGCCCAGCTCCGTCGCCACCAGTGCGGCCACCGCGCCCGCCACGAACCAGATCGACACCAGCCCCGCCGTTGCCGCCTCGGCAATGCCGAAGATGATGATGGCGGCGATCCAGATAATGGTCATCATTTCATCTGCTCCTCCTTTCAAACTGCGCATACAGTAGACGTATGCCGGACCGATCATCGCGATGACGGTCAGCAGCATGATCCCGATGCTTTTGTTGTAGGGCGACAGATTCGCATACAGGTTTGACAACTCGCTGCCGAGCGTGCGCGCGGACAGCAGCGGGGCTTCGACCGGCGGCTCGCCGGGGGTGGGGACTTCTTCTTTGAACAGCTCGTCCATCGTTACGCCGTAGCGGTTGCAGATGAAGATGATCTTCTCCATCTCAGGGTAGCCGCGGCCCGACTCCCAGCGCGAGACCGACTGGCGCGAGACCTGAAGCTGTTCGGCAAATTCCTCCTGCGTCAGTCCGCTGCGTTTGCGGACCTCCTGGAGCCGCTCGCCAAATGCCATTGCGTTCCCTCCGTTTCTCTGTCTGAGGATAAGATACCAAAACCGCGCGTCCATTTCCAGCAACTTTAGTGTTGCATTCCGTGTTTTTTCGGAAAATTTCGCGCAAGTTTGATGTTACATTCATGTGACAGCGCGCTTTCCGCGCTGTTTTTCCTATTGTACCACACGCTCCACCGCTTTACCATGCTTATTTTGACGCGGCGATTGCCTTTTTTGTTCCCATCCGCTATACTAAAGTCAAATCATTTTTTCGGGAGCGTTATTATGCTGGAATTTGTCATTCCCTGCCTCTTGGGCCTTGAGAGCTTAGTGGGCGATGAGATCAAAAAGCTGGGGCTTTCTGATGTGCGCGTCGAGAATGGCCGCGTCCTCTGCCGCGGCGAGGCGCGCGACATCGCGCGGCTCAACATCAATCTGCGCTGCGGCGCACGCGTCATTCTGGTTCTGCACAAGTTCCGCGCGACGGATTTTGAATCGCTCTTTCAGGGCGTGCGCGCGGTGCACTGGGAGGACTGGATCCCGCGCGAGGGCGAATTCCCCGTCGTGGGCTATTCCATCAACTCGACGCTCCACTCCGTGCCCGCCTGCCAGTCGATCGTCAAAAAGGCGGTCGTCGACCGCCTGAGCGCGGCCTACGGCATCGCGCAGTTCCCCGAGACGGGGCGGCGATATCAGGTGCGCTTTTCCATCATGAAGGACGAAGTGACCGTCGGGCTCGACACCTCGGGTGAGGGACTCTACAAGCGCGGCTACCGCGCCCACGGCGTGGCGGCCCCCCTCAAGGAAACGCTCGCCGCCGCAATGGTCAAGCTCTCGCACTACAATGGCCGCGACCCGTTCTGCGACCCGTTCTGCGGCAGCGGCACCATCGCCATCGAGGCGGCGCTCATCGCGCGCAACCGTGCGCCGGGCCTCAACCGCAGCTTTGCCGCCCAGCACTGGGCCACGCTCGATAAAATGCTCTGGCTCGACGCAGCCGACGAGGCCATGGATAAGGAATTCCACGGCAAGTACGAGATCTGGGGCGGCGACATCGACCCCGACGCCGTCGAGCTCTCGCGCCATAACGCGGAATTGGCCGAGGTCGACGACATCGTGAAGTTCGAGGTCGACGACGCCACGCGTTTCCACTGGGGCGGCTTGTATGGCCGTATCGTGACGAACCCGCCGTATGGCGAGCGGCTTCTTGAGCGCGAAGAGGCGGGCGAGCTCTATAAGGCCTTCGGCAAGGCGATGGATAAGCTGCCCGACACCTGGCGGGTGTATGTGCTGTCGTCACATCCTGACTTTGAGCGCTGCTACGGGCGCTTTGCCGATAAAAAACGCAAGTTGTACAATGGCATGCTCAAATGTGATCTTTTCATGTATGGAAAAAGATTATAATGCCGCGCGCTGCGCGGCGGGGGAGCTCCCGCACCGTACGGGAGTGCGTTAAAGGGGGATATTCTCTTTCTCAGAAAGAGAATATCCCCCTTTTAATCCCCCAAGAGAAAGGACGAGGGGCCTTCCCCCTCGACCCCGCACATTGGCAGTCTCGATCTTGAAAATCTGCACGCGCTGCGCAATGTAAGTGCGGTGTACATGGCTTCGCCATGAATCTTCTGCGAGTCGTTGCTACAATCAACCGCGCCTTACTATCGTGAGGCGCGAGTGACGTTTGCTCGGCGGCAGACTGCTTGCTGAATGCGGCATTGCTGCGCTCGCCGCATTGTAGGGACTGGCGGTAGACGGGAATTAGGCTGTACTCCTACAAGATGAGCAGAGCGGCAGCGGATGATAGAAGCAGAGGCAAGTCGTATAGCAACGCTAAACGCGGCTCCGCCGCGCGCAGGCATTCCCATTCCGGAGGCATAGGAGTCATTCAAGTCCGAGACTGCCAATCTAATCCCTTTCTCTTGGGGGATTAAAAGGGGGCCATTCTCTTTTGTGAAAGAGAATGGCCCCCTTTTGTGCCGCGGCGCGCACGCCGCTCTCCCCTCCCGCATAGTGCGGGAGAATATCAATCCCTTTGATAAATCGCCAGCCCAAACGCCAGTTGGACACTAAGCTCCTGAGCTCGCTCAGCCTTTTGCTGGTCTTTAGCGCCAGTTTTATAATAGTACGGCGTCATGCGGAACAAAGATAGAATATCCTCATTACAGGATAAATGAATGATATCGCGCACTTCGCGCGTTTCGACGAGCGTGAAGCCCTCGGTCGTAAGCGGCGTGGGCGGGTTGTCGCGCGGCGTGTCGTAGATGAGCGCTTTGAGCTCCCACAGATGCTCGCGCAGGGGATAGGCGCGCAGAAGATAGCCGCCCGGCTTCAGCACGCGCGCAAATTCCTCCGGCACGAAAGGGGAGAAGATATTGAGCACCTCGTCGACGCTGCCGTCTTCGACCGGCAGGTGCGCGCACGAGGCGACACAGAGCGTGAAGTCCGGCGAGCGCTTCGATGCGTACTGGAGCGCGGTCTTCGAGATGTCGACGCCTAAAAGCTCGCCGTGCTTGCCCGCTTTTTCGATGGCGCGCAGAACGGCAAGAGAATAAATCCCCTCGCCGCAGCCTGCGTCGAGGACCGTCGCCTCCGGCGGCGTGAACTCCGCCGCGGCGTCCGCAACGGCGGCGATGAAGCGGTCGTAATAGCCCTTGTCCAAAAAGTCGCGGCGGGCGCGTACCATGAGCTTGTCATCCCCGTGGTGGCCCTGCGAGGAGTTGAGCAGGAGGTTGACGTATCCGCTCTTGGCGATGTCAAAGCTGTGGTTTTTCGGGCAGAGATAGGCCCCCGCGCGTTTTTCAAGCGCCCCAGCGCAGACGGGGCAGCGCAAATTGACCATCAGAACAGCCCCACCTGCTGCGGCACCTCGCTCCGGCCGAGCGAGCGGAGCTGCTGCTGGTTTTCCTCGGCCAGCGCGTCGGCGATGGCGATCTTGCGGACGATATTTTTCATCGTCTCGTCAAAGAGCGTCCCGTCGCGGTAGTCCGCGGGGAAGATGAAGTCCACGCGCCCCTTGGCGAGCAGGTCCTCCACGCCCGCGCGGTTGCTGTCCTGATACACGGCCACCGCCTGCCCGCCGTAGGCGCGCATCATCTTCATGCACGGCACGTCGGAAAGGCCGTCGCCGATGTAGATCATGTTCGTGAACGGAATGCGCTTGGAGTCGTCGGGCATCGAAGCGTTGAGCTCCTTATCCTTCGCAACGTCGAGAATACCCTTGTTGATGCGGTAGACGAACTGGGTCTTGTTTGTGAAGTTGACGTCGAGCTTCGGCCACGAGGCGAGGCCCTCTTCGTTGTAGAAGAATTCGCAGGCGTAGATCTCCTTAAATTCGTGGCTCACGCCGCTGCCCTCGATGATCTCGCGCAGGCCGGAGGAGAGCACGTAGTGCTCGATCTCCACGCCCAGCGTTTCGCCGAAGGCGTTGATGCGCGAGAACCAGTCCTGCACGCCGGGGAACAGCTCGATCGCATGCCCGCAGGAGACGAGGTAGTCGCGGCTGAGGCGGATGCCCTTTTTGCGGCACTCCTCGATCATCGTGTACATGTAGGCGAGCAGGCCGTCCATGCGGTTCTCAAAGCCGAAGGAATTCGCGATGCTCCAGAACTCGCCGGGCGTGTAGCCGAGCGAGGGGATGAACGTATAGTCCTGCATGTCGGTCGTGCAGAGGGTCTTGTCAAAGTCGTAGAGAAAGGCGATGATGGGCTTTTTGTTCATGTCGTCTCCTTTTCACCGCGCTGCGGCCAAAGAAAAAATAAAAGGGCGGTCTGAAACCGGCTCCTCTGTGGAGCCGGCCAAAACCGCCCTTTTGCTGTTACTCTTCTCCGTGATAGTTGCGGCCGAACTTGAGGTCATCCAGACGGATGGCATGGCTGGCCGTTTCTACAAACGGGCTGTCGTCCGGCTCGAGCTTCTCTTCCTTGGGCTCCTCAGCCTTCGGCGCGCTCTGCTCCTCTGCCGGAGCGGTCTCCTGCGCCTTTTCGGGCGCGGGCTCCTCCGCCGCGGGGCTGAAGGATGCGAGGATCTTTTCCTCGATGGCGTTCACATCGGCCTCGGCCTTCTGCTCGGCCTTTTCGCCGCCCGCGATCTCCTCGGGCGTCAGGTCGGGCGCGCGCTCGATGAGCGCAAGCTGCGCCTGCGCAAGCTCGCGCGTCTTCTGCAAAAATTCCGCAGTCGCGGCCTTGGCCGCGTTCAATCGGCGCTGCTCGAGTTCGACATCGCTCTGCAGCGCGCCGATCTTGGCGCGGGCTTCGTCCTCCGCGCCGGCGAGCACGGCCTTTTTCTTCTCCTCGGCCTCTTCGACCATGGTGTTGGCCATGCGCTGGGCGGTCAGGAGGGCGGCGCGCATGGAATCCTCTGTCGCACGGTACTCCTCCACCTTGTCGACCAGCACCTTGAGCTTGGCCTTGAGGGCGGCGTTTTCTTTATAGAGCGAGGTATAATCGTCGGTCAGCTCGTCGAGAAACTCGTCGACCATCGCCATATTATATCCGCCGAAGGCCGCTTTGCTGAAAGCGCGGCCGGAAACTTCCTGCGGTGTCAGCATGCTATCCCACTCTCCGTTTCTTTACAGGTAGAGGCCGTTATTTTCCAGCTCGTCGATCAGATCGCCCATGATATCCACATGATAGGGCGTGATGATGTACGTGTTGGCCGCGACCTTTTTGATCTTGCCCTCGCCCGCGTAGGCCACGCCGGAGAGGAAGTCGATCAGTCTTCTTGCAATGTCCTTGTTCGTGGACTCAAGGTTGATGACCACCGTGCGCTTTTCCTTCAGATGGTCGGCGATCTCGCTCGCGTTTTCAAAGCGCTCGGGCTTGACGAGCACGACCTTGAGCTGCGTGGTCGCATTGATGTTCACGACCTTGTTGCGGCGGTCCTCCGCCTTGCGCTCGGCGCTGCGGCGGTCGGCAAAGGCGCCCGTGTCGCCGCGGTCTCTCAGATCGGGGAAATCATCTTCATATTCCTCGTCCTCATCCTCGTAGGGGTGAGCCCACTTTTTCAGATCATCCAAAATACCCATGGTATCAAGACCTCCTCGATCAAATCGTATAATTGCGGGCGCCGAAGATCGCCGTGCCGACGCGCACCATCGTCGCGCCTGCGCGCACCGCGTCTTCATAGTCGCCGCTCATGCCCATTGACAGTATATCAAGTGTATTATCATACAACTTGGCATTGATGTCAACAAAAAGTGCATGAACTTTTTCAAAGTAGGGCAGGCTGCCGTGCTCGCCCTCGGCGACCGGCGGGATACACATGAGGCCGCGCACGCGGACATTTGCGCACTTTTTGGCCTCTTCCGCCGCCTGCTCCAGGCTCTCGGGCGCAAAGCCGCTCTTGGCCTCCTCGCCGCCGATATTCACCTCAAGCAGGATATCCTGCACGATGCCCAGCTTCTTGGCCTGCTTGTCGATGGCAGAGAGCAGCTCGAGCGAGCCGACCGATTCGATCATCGCGACCTTGCCAACGACATTTTTCACCTTGTTGCGCTGGAGGTGGCCGATAAAGTGCAGGGGCGCGCCGTCATAGGCGTGCTCGGCGAGCTTTTTCGTCATCTCCTGCTCGCGGTTCTCGCCCAGCACGTCGATGCCCGCGGCGATGGCGGCGCGGCAGGCGTCCGCGTCGTTCATCTTGCTCGCGCCGACGAGGGTAATTTCGCTTACGTCGCGGCCCGCCTCTTTGGCGGCCGCGGCAATGTTTGCGCGTACGCGCGCGATGTTTTCAGCAATGCTCATTTCTAATCTACGACCTTTCCGTTATATAGCTCCCCTGCCGAAACGATGACCTCATCGTTCGGGCGCAGGGTGTAAAGGGACTTTTGGCTCTCCGTCGCGGCTTCGATCGTGCCGGGCTCCACCAGACAGTAGTCACTGCCCTGATAGACGATGCTCACGGGCTTGAAGTACGCCACGCGCCCGACGAGGCAGTAAACGCCTGACACGCCGTTTTCATCCACGCGCAGTGCGTTTTTCGGCACGCGCAGGCCGTTGTACGCGCTGATGATGAGCTCGGCATTCTGCTCGCGCAGCAGCGTCATGTAGGATAAGTACCGCGTGCTCTTGAGCACGATCAGGCATTTGCCGTTCTCCGCGGCGCTGATGCGCGTGAGCGTGACGGGCAGGTCAAAGTCGACGCCCGACACCATGCGGAGCGTCAGCCTGCTGTTCTCCTTCAGGGACGCGGCGTCCTCCTCGTTCACGTTCGCGGCGAAATACCACGCGCTGCCCTGAATGAGCTTGCCCACCGTGGTCGAAACGCTCTGCGGCGCGGCGGACGAAAGCTGCGAGGGCGTTATCGTCTCGAGCACCTCCGGCGTCAGCACGCTCTCGTACCCGTCGGCCACGGCGCTGTAAGTCCCCGACACGGGCGCTGTGATGCGCGTCGTGCCGCCGCTCGCCGCGCCCGAGAGCGCGGTGATCTGCGCGTTCAGCTCGTCGAGCTTCGCCGTTAAGTCATCGCTGCCGTTGTAGGCGTATTCGCGCTTCAAGACCGTCGTTTTGAGCTGGGGGATCAGCGTGTCGAGCGAGCTGTACGCGCCCAACTCGTAGGCCGCGCGCACGGAGATGATCTGCTCGCGGATGTCGGTATCCAGACGCAGCGCGGTGGCCGCGTCGCTCGAGGCGCTCTTGGCGTACTCAAGCTGCTCTTTCTGCGCGCGCAGTGTCTCGAGCTGCTGCGTGGCGTTCAGCGCGTCGGCCGAGCGGTAGACGGAGGCGATGGTGTCGCCCTGGCCCACGCGCTCGCCCTCGGCGTGCTTGAGCTCGATGAGCGTTTCATTGCAGTCCACGACCTGCTCGTCGCGCACCACGCAGCCCCGCAGGGCAATGGACCGCTCGCTGTGATAGCGGTAGACGAGCGTCGTCGTCTCGGGGCTGACAAAGTAGTTGTAGCCCTGCACGGCGAAATACCCGATGACCGCCAAAAGGAGCAGGATCGTGATGATCTTTGTGGAAACGGATGTAGATTTCATGGCACACTCCCGGATCAGGCGTGCTTACTCCTCGCTTTCCTCCGCGCCTTTGAGGTCGATGGCCGCGATGGGCACGATCGTTGAGATCGCGTGCTTGTAGAGCATCTGCTGCTTGCCGTCGCTCTCCAAGATGACGACAAAGCTGTCAAAGCCCGTGATGACGCCGCGCATCTGGAAGCCGTTGACGAGAAATACCGTCACGCTCGTGCGATTGCGGCGCGCAGAGAGGAGAAATAGGTCCTGAAGGTTTGCGATTTTTTTCATGGCTTTTCTTTCCTTTCTTTTTTGCGGACGGCTTGTCCGCGTTAAAGTCAGGATACGCCATAGGTATGGAGAATTTCTGTCGAAAAAGCGAGGCAATCGGGGAGAATCCTCGTTTTTTTCCAATAAAACCAGTGGATGCTGGGGTCGCGCCGCAGCCACGTGAGCTGGCGCTTGGCATACTGGCGGGAGCGGAGCTTGATCTCGTCGATGGCCTCCTCGCGCGTGGCCCCACCGTCCAAATAGGCAAGCGCCTCTTTATACCCGATGGCCTGCATGGCCGTCACGTCGCGGGGAAGTCCGGAATCGAGCAGCGCTCTGACCTCGTCGAAAAGCCCCGCCTCGACCATTTTGTCGACGCGGAGGTCGATGGCGCGCTTCATGTCGTCGCGGTCCTCATAGGCAAGGCCGATGCGCACGGAATCGTAGCGCGGGGGGATCAATTTCGTCTCCGCGTTGTGCTGCGCCATGGTCTTGCCGGTCTCGTAGTAGACCTCGAGCGCGCGGAGGATGCGCTTTTTGTCGTTCAAATGGAGATTTCCGGCGGTCTCGGGGTCGATGCGTCGGAGCTCGGCGAACATCGCCTCGCCGCCCTCCTTGTCCCAGCGAGATTCCAACTCCGCGCGGTATCTGCCGTCCTTGTCGCCGCCGGCAAAGCCGTGACCGGCGAGCAGGGCATTGAGGTACAGTCCCGTGCCGCCGACGATGACGGGCTGCTTCCCGCGCGAGAGGATATCGTCGACGCACTTCGCCGCGTCGTCCGCGTAGCGGGCGACGGAGTAGTTTTCCCGCGGGTCGGCGACGCCGACCATGTGGTGCGGGACGCCCTGCATCTCCTCCGCCGTCGGCGCGGCGGTACCGATGACCATGCCGCGGTAGATCTGCATCGAGTCGCAGGAGACGACCTCGCCGCGAAGCATTTTCGCAAGCTCGACGCCGAGCCACGTTTTGCCGCAGCCCGTCGGGCCGACGACGCATACGAGTTTCATTTTCTCCCTCCTGCGCTCACGCGCGCTTGAACATTTTTTCGAGCTCGTACTTCGTGAGCTTTGCTTTCACGGGCCGTCCGTGCGGGCAGAACTGCACCTCGCCGCTCTGCACCTTGTCGACGAGCACGCGCAGCTCGCTTAGGTCGCTCTTCCAGCCGCCCTTGATGGCCGCCTTGCAGGCCATCGTGTGCAGCAGCGCGTCGCGCGCGGCGGCAGGGTCGGCGGTATGGGCGGTGACGAGCTTGTCGGCGAGCTCTTCGAGCGCGGGGATAGCGTCGCCGCTGTCGATATCGGCGGGGATGGCGCGCAGGATCAGGCTCCCGCCGCCGAACTCCTCGCACTCAAAGCCGAATTCGCGCAGAAGGTCCAAATTCGCCGTGAGCGCGCTGTACTCCTCGGCGGCGAACTCCGCCACGAGGGGAGCGAGCAAGGCCTGACACATCAGTGGCTCCTGGTTGGCCTTCATGCGGTCGAAATTCACGCGCTCGTGCGCGGCGTGCTTGTCGATGAGCCAGATGTTTTTATCCTCGTCCTCGCAGACGATGTAGGTGTCGAGCACCTCACCCGCGATGCGCCACGGCGCGGCGGACGGGGGAACGAACGTCGTCTGCTCGATCTCGGGCTCTTCCTGCTTCGCAGGGGCAAACACGGGGACGGCGGGCGCTTCCGGCTCGGGCTCTGCCGCAGTCTCCGCCGCCGGTCCGATGATTGGGCCGGTCACGACGGGGCGGGCGTCTTCCTCCGGCATCGGCAGCGTGACGACCTCGTCGTCATGGTTTTCCACAGAATGGACAGACTTTTCCACAGGCTGTGACTGCTGTGCTGACAGCACCGGCGTGGAAACCGGCGTTTCATGGCGCACATAGTCAGAAAGCGCCGCCTTGCCGCCGCTCTGCGTGTCGATGGCGGGCACTCTCGTCTGCCACTGCGGGGCGGGCGAGGGCTTCACCGGCTCGCTCTGCGGCGCGGACACGGGACGCGCACCGGCAGGTGTATAGGCGGGCTTTTCCGCCGTCTTCCGGCTCTCGCGATACTGCTGCGAGGTCATATTGGCGAAAAAATCGCCGCGCGGATTCTGTACTTGAGACGCGGGCTTCGGCTGGGGGCGCTCGGCCTCTTCGCGCTTGTCGAGCGCGGCCATGACCGCGTGGTAAACGAGATCAAACACTCGCTTTTCGCCCACGAACTTCACGATGGTCTTGGCAGGGTGGACGTTCACATCCACCATGTCGCGCGGCAGCTCGACGAGCAGCACGCAGCCGGGGAACTTACCCTTCATCATGCGGTTGGAGTACGCTTCTTCGAGCGCAGCGGTGAGAAGCTGGGATTTGACGAGACGCCCGTTGACAAAAAATGTCTGCATGCCGCGCGTGCCGCGCGAGGCGATGGGCGAGGTCACAAAGCCCGTGACGCCCATGTCGCCGTCCGTACCCTTGACCTCAAGGAGCGAGAGCGTGAACTCACGCCCGAGAGAGGCGTAAATGGCGGAGCGCAGCGCGCCGTCGCCGGGGGTCAAAAGCGTCTGCGTGCCGTCCTTGATGAGCTTGAACGACACCTCCGGATGCGAGAGCGCAAGGTGCCCGACAAGGCCCGCGATGGCCGTGGCCTCCGCACTGTCGCGCTTCATAAACTTTAAGCGCGCGGGCGTGTTGTAGAAGAGGTCGCGCACGATGATGCTCGTGCCTTCGGGGCAGCCCGCGTCCTCGACCGTGCCGGGGACGCCGCCCTCCAGATGGAGCTTTGCTCCGCTGAGCGCGCCGCGCTCGCGCGAGAAAATGTCGAGCCGCGACACACTCGAGATCGCCGCGAGCGCCTCGCCGCGAAAGCCCAGCGTGCCGATGGCGGCCAAATCCTCCGCCGTGCGCAGCTTGCTCGTCGCGTGGCGCAGAAAAGCCGTCGGCAGCTCGCTTGGCGCGATGCCGCAGCCGTCGTCGCTGACGCGAAGATAGGTCATGCCGCCGTTTTTCATCTCCACCGTCACGCTCTGCGCGCCGGCGTCGATGGCGTTTTCCAGCAGCTCCTTGACAACGCTCGCAGGGCGCTCGACCACCTCGCCCGCGGCGATGAGGTCGGCGACATGCGGCGATAATTGCTGAATATGGGGCATTGGGTTCCTCCTTCTTTTAGGAAGCGATGGTGAAAAGGGAAAGGGCATTGACAAGCATGTGGAGCAGGATCGACGTCCACAGCGTGCCCGAATGCTCATACGCCCAGGCAAACACAAGGCCGGGCACAAGGTATTGCAGCATCAAAATGAGATAGCCTAAGTCCCAGTTGGACACCGCCGCCGTCCACACGTGTAAAAACGCGAACAGCGCGCAGGAGAGGATATAGGCGAATATTCTGCTCTTTTCTTTGAGGCACCCGAACACGAGGCCGCGGAAGAGCACCTCCTCCACAAACGGCGCGAGCAGCACGACGATCAGCGCCGTCATGCGCGGGGCGGAGGCCACCTGCGCGGCGATGGTCATGTCGTTTAAGTTCGTGCGGCTGTTAAAAAGCACATTGCACACGCGGAATATGAGCTCGTTCGCGCCGTAGAAGACGAGAAGACCTAAAAGCATCGTTGAAAGCGCGCGGTTCAAGTTGTCGAGAAAGCGCGAGGACGTGTGCGCAAGGTAGGAGTGGAAGAGCAGCACCGTGACGGCGAAGAGCGTGTAGTAATAGAGCACATTGCGCAGGGAATCGTTGATGGTGGTGTCGAGCACGACCTCCAGAAGGTCGAATATTCTTGTTGCCAAAAGCGGCATCACCAGAAGATAGACGAGGAAGAAGATCGTTCCGGCGACGCGCTCGGTGCGGTTCATGCCGCCGGAGGCGGTTTTCTTTTTTGCCATGGGGAGACCTCTTTTCCGGGGAAATTACGAGAGCTTCTGCTTGAGCTCGTAGAGGAGCTGCATCGCCTCGATGGGGGACATCGTGTCCGGCTGGGCGCGGCGGATGGCCGCGAGCACCTCAGCCTCGCCGATCGCGTCGAGGCTGACCTGCTCGGTCTCCTCGCGGGGCTTTGCCTGATACGCGCCGCCCTGCTCGAGCTCTTTTAGGATGACGTTCGCGCGCCTCACGACCTCGTTCGGAAGGCCCGCTAACTTTGCGACCTCGATGCCGTAGCTGCGGTCGGCGCCGCCGGGGACGATCTTGCGCAGGAAGATGAGCTCGTCGCCGCGCTTTTTGATGGAAATGCTGTAATTCTTTACGCCGGGAAGAATGCCCTCAAGCTCCGTGAGCTCGTGATAGTGCGTGGCGAACAGCGTCTTGGCACCGAGCTTTTTCGGGTCGGCGCAGAATTCGAGCACCGCGCGGGCAATGCTCATGCCGTCGAACGTCGACGTGCCGCGGCCGATCTCGTCTAAAATCAGCAGCGACCTCGGCGTCGCCTGATGCAAAATCTCGCTCACCTCGGTCATCTCGACCATGAAGGTCGACTGGCCGCCGGCGAGATCGTCGCTCGCGCCGATACGCGTGAAGATGCGGTCGACCACGCCGATGCGCGCGCTCTTGGCGGGCACGAACGAGCCGATCTGCGCCATGAGCGTGATGAGCGCGACCTGACGCATGTAGGTCGACTTACCGGCCATGTTGGGGCCGGTGATGATGGCGGCGCGATCCTCGCGCTCGCCCATGTAGGTGTCGTTCGGGACGAAGAGCGCGTCCTTGAGCACGCGCTCGACGACGGGGTGGCGGCCGTCGTGAATTTCGATGACGCCGCTGTCGTCCACGCTCGGACGGCAATAGTTGTTGTTCACCGCGACGGACGCGAGCGAGCAGAGCGTGTCGAGCTCGGCGATGAGCCCCGCCGCGCGCTGGATGCGCACGCTCTCGGCGGTGACGGATTCGCGCAGGGCGGTGAAAATTTCAAATTCGAGCGCCTTGTCGCGATCTCCCGCGGTCAGAATCTCCTGCTCAAGGTTTTTAAGTTCCTCGGTGATGTAGCGCTCGCCGTTCACGAGCGTCTGCTTGCGGATGTACGTTTCGGGGACGAGGTCCTTGAACGAGTTTGAGACCTCGATATAGTAGCCAAAGACCTTGTTGTAGCCGATCTTCAGCGTGCGGATGCCGGTCTTCTCCTTCTCGCGCGTCTCGATGTCGGCGAGAAGCCCCTTGCCGCCGGACAAAATCTCGTGCAGGCGGTCGACCTCGGCATTGTAGCCCTTGCGGATGAAGCCGCCCTCACGCACGGAAAACGGCGGCTCATCGACGAGCGTGTCGCGGATGCTCTGCGCCACGTCGGTGAGCGAGTCGAGCTCGTTGTCTAACTCATGCAGCCTGCCCGTCGTGAACGCCGTAAGCTGGGCTTTGACCTCCGTGATGCGCTCGATGGAGTTGCGCAGCGACGCAAAGTCGCGTCCGCCCGCCGTGCCGTAGGCGATGCGGCCGATGAGGCGCTCCATGTCGCTGATGCCGGAGAGCGATAGAATCAGCTCTTCGCGCGCAACGGTGTTCTTCGTCAGCGCCTCGACCGCGCCAAGTCTGCGCTCGATGGCCGCAACATCGCGCAGCGGGCGCGTCAGCCACGCGCGCAGATTGCGCGCGCCCATGGCGGTCTTCGTCTTGTCGAGCACCCAGAGGAGGCTGCCGCGCTTTTCCTTGGCGCGGATGGTCTCGGTCAGCTCCAGATTGCGCCGCGCGGAGAGGTCAAGCTCCATGAAGCGGCCCTGCTCGTAGTATTCTAAATCCTTGATGTAGGAAAGATCGGTTTTCTGCGTCTCGTGCAGGTACGAGAGCAGTGCGCCCAGCGCGAGCGACGCGGCCGGGTTGTTGCGCGGAAGGCTTGCAAAGCGCTCCTCGCCAAACTGCGCGCGGATGGCTTTTTCGCACGCTTTGAGCTCAAAGCGGTTCTCGCCGCGCTCGACCGCGCAGGACAGCTTATCGCGAAGGTATTCGACCAGCTCACCGTTGTCGTAAGCACCCGCGCTCAGCACCGCCTCGGCGGGGGAGAAACGGGATAACTCGTTATACAGGTGTTCTGCGCGGTCGTCGCCCGAAAAGGCGGTCACGTGCGTGTGGCCGGTCGTCATGTCGCAGAAGGCCGCGCCGGCGTTCTGCCCGTCCAAAAAGATGCCACAGAGGAAGTTGCCGCGCCGGTCGTCGAGGCATGCGCTGTCGATGACCGTGCCGGGCGTGATGACGCGGATGATATCGCGCTTGACAAGGCCCTTGGCGAGCGCAGGGTCCTCGGTCTGCTCGCAGATGGCGACCTTGTAGCCCTTGGCGATGAGGCGCGCGATGTAGGCGTCGCTCGAATGATAGGGAATGCCGCACATCGGCGTCTGATCCTCCGCCGCCTTGCCGCGGTCGCGGGTCGTCAGCGTCAAATCGAGCTCGCGCGAGGCGAGCTGAGCATCCTCGTTGAACATCTCGTAGAAGTCGCCCAAGCGGAAAAAGAGGATCGAATCCTTATTCTGTTCCTTGATCTCCAAATACTGCTTCATCATCGGCGTGATCTCGGCCATGATTCGTCCTCGCTTTCTTTCTCTCTAAAATCTGAAATTTACACGGTAAAGTCGGAGCCCGCGGGCATTTCGCCGAGGCGGTCGCCGAGCTTACGTTTCAATCTTTCATAGGCTTCCTTGCCCGTGCAGTGGCCCGTGAAGTAGTGCGCGACCTTGTCGCCGCGCAGCTTTTCGCCCACGGCGTCGACCAGCTCGTCCGGCTCGCTCTTGCCGAGCGAGGGGTTATAGAGGTGGAAGCCCGCAAACACCGCGTCGGGCGCTCTGCCGAGCACGTCCTCGGCGCTTTTCAGGATATTCACGATGCCGCAGTGCGCGCAGCCCGCGAACAGCGCGGTCTTGCCGTTTTCCGTGACCAATAGATCCTGCTCATGGCGGAACGTGTCGCGCGGATAGTCGTCGCCGATCTTCTCGCGCAGCGTGTCGTTCGCGCCGCTCCACAGCTCGCGGCCCGGAACGGCGGAGAAAACCGTCAGTTCTTCGTCAAGCTTCTGCACGCCATCGCAGAGAACGAAGCGGTCCTCGTAATTCTTGAGCACCGCGCCCATGCCGATGTAGGCGCACTTGCTGGGCGTGACGACGTAGTACCGGCCCCAGACGGCCTTCTGCATATAGACCTTGGCGCGGTCGTTCAGCTTCAAGAACGCTTCGAGGCCGCCGCAGTGGTCGTTGTGCGCGTGGGACAAAAAGGCGATGTCGACCTGCGTCAAATCGACGCCGAGCGCCTTGGCATTGTCGATAACCTGCGCGTCGGGCCCCATGTCGAAAAGAATTTTGTGCTTGTCGGTCTCAATATACATCGACAGGCCGTGCGCGCAGGCGACGGTGTCTCTGCACGTGCTGTTTTCCATCAAAATGACGACTTTCATCAAAAAGCCCCCTTTTCTTTATTCCTCTACCGCTTCGCCGTAGAGCGCCCAGGTGTTGCTGTCGGTGATCTTCGCCGCAGCAAAGGTGCCGATGAGGTTTCTTTCGCCCTTCATGCGCACAAGGCGGTTGCCCTCCGTGCGCGCGGCGAGGGGGAAGCCCTCGTCGTCGCTCTTGCCGTCGACAAGGACTTTCACCGTCCTGCCGATGTAGGCTGCGTGCTTTTTCGCGCTGATGGCGTTCTGCGCATCGACCAGCTTTTCAAACCAGACCTGCTTTTCCTCGCGCGAGACGGGGTCGTCCATCTTTGCCGCCGGCGTGCCGGGACGCGGGGAGAAAATAAAGGTGAAGAGCGCGTCGAACTGCGTCTTTTCTACAAGATCGACAGTCTGCATCGCTTCGTCCTCGGTCTCTCCCGGGAAGCCGATGATGACGTCGCTCGTGAGCACCATCTCCGGCATGACGCTTCGCGCGTAGGCGATCATTTCCTCGTACTTTGCGCGCGTATAGGGGCGGTTCATCGCTTTCAGAACGCGGTCGCACCCGGACTGGACGGGGAGGTGGAGCTGCTTTGCAACGTGCTCGCAGCGTGCCATCGTGTCGAAAAGTTTGTTGGTCGCGTCCTTCGGCTGGCTCGACATAAAGCGGAGCCAATAGTCGCCGGGAATGGCGTTGATGGCGGCGAGAAGATCGGCAAAGTCGTAATCGGTGCCCAAGTCCTTGCCGTAGCTGTTCACGTTCTGGCCGAGCAGCGTAATTTCCTTATAGCCCTCGGCGATCAGGCCGCGGCACTCCTCGATGATCTTCTCCGGCTCGCGGCTGCGCTCGCGGCCGCGGACGTAGGGCACGATGCAGTACGAGCAGAAGTTATTGCACCCGTACATGATGCTGACCCACGCGCGCACGCCGCCCTCGCGCACGATGGGAAGGTCCTCGGCGATACGGCCATGCTCGTTCTCGATGGAGAAAACGCGCTTATTCTTCGTGTACACCTCGTGCAGCAGCTCGGGGAGCCGCCACTCGGCCTGGGGGCCGAGCACAAGGTCGACATGATGATAGGAATTTTTTACCTTGTCGGCCACGACCTTCTGCTGCGCCATGCAGCCGCAGAGACAGATGATCTGATCGGGCTTCGCGGCCTTCGTGTGGCTGAGGCGGCCCAAGTGGCCGTAGACCCGCTTTTCCGCGTGCTCGCGGATGGCGCAGGTGTTGAGTAGAATGACGTCGGCCTGATTCTCGTCGCGCGTGAGCTCGTAGCCCATCTCGCGCAGCATGCCCATGAGCACCTCGCCGTCGGCCACGTTCTGCTGGCAGCCGAACGTGTCGACCAGCGCGAGCGGCGTGCGGGTGCGGCGGTCGTTCATCTCGCGCATCTTGCGCGTAAATTCCTTCTGACGCGCGAGCTCCTGCTCGCTGACGATGACTTCTTTGCGTTCCAAGGGATGTTTCCTCCCGAATCTCGATAGTTTAGCAATATAGTATATCATGTTCGCGAGAGCGTGGCAAGGCCGCAGCGCGGCTTCCGGCGCGAAAAATCCACAGCTTTTACAATTCCGGTGACTTTTCCGCACCCGTATGGTATGCTATGGAAAACCTGAACTCCAAAGGAGGGCTTTCCATGGCGGCGTTTTATCAAAAATTTCTGCGCAAGCATCTTGACTTATCGTCTCTCAGCGTGATGCGGCGGGAGGACAACGATCCCTATTTCTGCACGCCCAAGGGCGCTTCTATCTTCGGCTGGGCGGGCGTCGACGGCATCCACTTCTGCTTTGTCCGCGGTTTTGGCGAAACGGTCTTCGCCGTGAGCCCGATGAACGGCGGCAAGGACTGCGTGCACGTCATCGCGCGCGATTTCTCCGATTTTCTGCGCCTGCTGCTCGCGACCGGCGACAGTGCGGCGCTCGAGCAGGCGTGGCAGTGGGACGAGGCGCAATTCGACGCCTTCCTTGCCGAGAATCCGCCGACGGACGAGCAGAAGGCGGTGCTCTCGCAGATTTCCACAGTCTTTTCCCTCACGCCGATGGAGCGGCCGTGGCAATACCTGCGCAAGCTGCAAGCGGAGTTCGATCTCAGCAAGCTCAAATTCACCGAGGACTTCTACGACCCCGAAATGAATCCCGACGCGCCCGAACAGAAAGAGGACTGGAAGGTCTATTTTGACAGCAGCTTTTGGGGCCACCACGGGCGCGAGCGCGCGGGCAGGGAGATGAGCGTACAAAAGTGGTTTTCGTGGGCGGGGCGCGACTGGTTCGTGCCGTCGGTCTACGTTTGTTCAAAGGGCATTGTCGTTGATTTTTGTATGCGCGCGGAGGCTTCCGCGCTGCATGGCTTTATGAAAAAGTGGGGGATCGATCCCGAAAGCGATGAATCCATCAACTTCTCGCGCGACGAACGCGAACAGATGGAGCGCGAGCACCCGCTCAGCCTCGGTTTTACCCCCAGCCTCACCTTGAACGGTGCGAAGCTCCGCACGAGCCACGGCTGCGGCGTCATTTTCCTGCCGGAGCAGCCCGGCTTCTGCGCCGACGCAGAGCCCGCCATGGCGCACTACGGCCTCGACCGCGCGTATGGCTGGAGCATCCGCCGCGCGGCGTTCCCATTCGTCACGAAGCGCGCGCCGAAGCTCAAGTCGCTCGCCGTCACGATGACGGCGGACGAGGTGCGCGTCCCCGGGGCGCGCTTCCGCGCGGACAGGGCGGGCGACACGTTCGCCTTTTCCCACCGTGGCACAGAGTATACGCTCGCCGTACAGGAGGTCGAGCCGCAGGAATTGCCGCGCGAGCGCATGGCGCTCGATGCAAGGTTCGACTATCCGACGCATTTTACGGCCATCAGTTACACGCTCATGCCCGAGCCGCCGGAAAACTCGATCTTCGTCGAGGACTGCGCCGAGAGCGACCGCCCGCGCCAGGTCAGACGCGAGACCGCTTCCTTTGCGCCCGAGGCGCAGAACGCCTTCTGCTTCGGCATCATCGGCGGCGCGGACGGGCCAACGGCTATCGTTGTGGGCGAAGCGGCGCAGGGGAAGCTTCACACTGCGTGCTCGTCACTGCACTTTGAGATAGTCGACCACATCGGCTGGCGCGTCGGCTTCCGCGAAACACCGTGGGAAGCGGGGACGTTCGCGCTTATCTAACTACCTTTTCTGCGCTTTCCGGTACTCCGTCGGCAGGACGCCGAAGGCCTTGTGGAATTCGGTGGAAAACTTGCTCTGGCTCTCGTAGCCGACGGCGCGCGCGACCTGCGCGACGTTCTCGTCGCCCTCGAGCAGCAGCTTTGCCGCGTGCTGCATGCGGTGCTCGCGGATGTGCGAGGCGAGCGAGCTGCCGTAGACGGACTTGAAGAGCGCCTTCATCGTCGAGGGGTTCATCAAAAACATGCGCGACAGCTCGTCGATCGTCACGCGGCTTGAAAGGTGCTGCGTCAGGTAGTCGTGAACGGCGCGGATGGTCTCGATCTGCTCACTTGTGCCGCCGCCCTCGTACACCTCGGCGTCGAGCGGGGGCAGATGCGGCGCGGCGGCAGCGGCCTTGCTCTCCTCCTCGGGACAGGAAATCTCCATCGTGCGCTCGATCATGCGGTGCAATAGCTGCGCCTGCTCGCTGTCCGACGCGCGGTAGTAGACCTCCTTCCCCACGCGGCGCGAGACGAGAAGTCCGCTCTCACGCAGCTGCCTCAAATGGTGCGACACCGCGGGCGAGCTCATGCCGACCATCGCGGAGAGGTCGATCACGCACTCCTCGCAGTGGCACAGCAGCCAGAAAATGCGCACGCGGCTGCTGTCGGAGAGCTGCTTGAACACGTCCGCCACGGTCTGGAAGCTGCCGATCGTCTCCACCGATTCCTGCAGCTCCCGCATCGTGCCCTCGTCGCTGTGCTGATGCGGTAAATGCACTTCGCTCATCGCTGTTCCTCCTTTCTTTTCGAGGTCTGCGGGCGCGCCCGTATCCCGTTTGGAAGTTTGTTTCGCCCGAACGGAAGAGACATGCGTGCAGCCCTTGACTTTTGCCTTTGCGGACATTATAGTACGGTCATCAAGATTAAACAAGCACTTAATCGTTAAATATTTTGTGCCGAAAAGGAGAAACATACCATGAAAAAGACCTATCAGATCGAAGTCGACTGCGCCAACTGCGCCAACCTCATGGAAGAAGCCACCAAGAAGACCGAGGGCGTTGCCGACGCCGTCGTGAACTTCATGACCCAGAAGATGACCGTCGAGTTCGCCGAGGGTCAAGACCCCAAGGCCGTGATGAAGGCCGTCCTCAAGAATTGCAAGAAGGTCGAGGACGACTGCGAGATCTATCTGTAAGAGATCTTCTCCCTCTCACGCCCCGGACGAACGCACCGGGGCGCTTTCTTAGGCAAAATTCAAATTCTCCCCCATTAAGGAGGTCATCTTTAATGACGAAAAAGCAAAAAAAGATGCTTTACCGCATCCTGATCGCGGCGGTGCTGTTCCTCGCCGCGAAGTTCGCGCCGCTGCCGATGATCGTCTCCACGATCCTCTATTTCATCGCGTATATCACCATCGGCTACGACATTCTGCGCAAGGCATGGAAGGGCATCTGCAACCATCAGGTGTTCGACGAAAACTTCCTGATGGCGGTCGCCACGATCGGCGCCATCGCGCTCGCGATCTACGAAAAGAGCGGCGACTATGCCGAGGCCGTGGCGGTCATGCTCTTCTACCAGATCGGCGAGCTGTTCCAGAGCTACGCCGTCGGCAAGTCCCGCCGCAACATCACGGCGCTCATGGACATCCGCCCCGACTACGCGAACATTGAGCGTGACGGCAAGCTCGAGCAGGTCGACCCCGATGACGTGGCCGTCGGCACGGTCATCACCGTCCAGCCCGGTGAGAAAATTCCTATCGACGGCGAGATCGTCGAGGGCTCGTCCACGCTCAACACCGCGGCGCTGACGGGCGAGAGCCTCCCGCGCGACGTGATGACCGGCGACGAGGTCATCAGCGGCTGCATCAACATGACGGGTGTTCTGAAGGTCAAGACAACGAAGGCCTTCGGCGAGTCCACCGTCTCGAAGATTTTGGAGCTGATGGAAAACTCCAGCTCGCACAAGTCCCGCTCCGAGGCGTTCATCTCCCGCTTTGCCCGCGTCTATACTCCCGCCGTGTGCTACAGCGCGCTGGCGCTGGCCATTCTTCCGCCGGTCATCAATCTTTTGATGGGCAACGCCGCCTCGTGGGGTGTGTGGGTCTACCGCGCGCTCACGTTCCTTGTCATTTCGTGTCCCTGCGCGCTGGTCATCAGCATCCCGCTCAGCTTCTTCGCGGGCCTCGGCGGCGCAGGACACGAGGGCATTCTCATCAAGGGCTCGAACTACTTAGAGGCGCTGTCCAAGACCAAGATCGTCGTCTTCGACAAGACCGGCACGCTCACGCAGGGCGTGTTCGAGGTCACGGGCGTGCACCACAGCCCGATGGAGGACCGCAAGCTGCTTGAATACGCGGCGCTCGCCGAGTGCGCGTCCTCACACCCCATCAGCAAGAGCTTACAGAAGGCCTGCGGCGTGGAGCTCGACCGCTCCCGCGTGACGGACATCGAAGAGCGCGGCGGCCGCGGCGTGGTCGCGACCGTGGACGGTCACAGTGTGGCCGCGGGCAACGGCAAGCTCATGGATGAGCTCGGCGTCAAGTGGCAGGACTGCCGCAGCGTCGGCACGATCGTCCACATGGCGGTTGACGGCGAGTACGCCGGCCACATCGTGATCTCCGATGTCGTCAAGAACGACGCGCACGATGCCATCGCGGCCCTCAAGCGCGCGGGCGTGCAGAAGACCGTCATGCTCACGGGCGACATTCAGAAGGTCGCCGATCACGTCGCGCAGGAGCTCGGCGTCGACGAGGTCCACGCGGAGCTGCTCCCGGGCGACAAGGTCGCGCGCCTCGAGCGCCTGCTGGGTGAAAAGGGCAAGGATGACTGCCTCGCCTTCGTCGGCGACGGCATCAACGACGCGCCCGTGCTCTCCCGCGCGGACATCGGCATCGCGATGGGCGCGATGGGCTCCGACGCCGCCATTGAGGCAGCGGACGTCGTGCTGATGGACGACGATCCGATGAAGATCGCCAAGGGCATCCAAATTTCGCGCAAGTGCATCCGCATCGTGTACGAGAACATCGTCTTCTCGCTCGGTGTGAAGCTGACGTGTCTGCTGCTCGTCGCCATCGGTATCGCCAACATGTGGATGGGCATCTTCGCCGATGTCGGCGTGATGGTCTTAGCGGTTCTCAATGCAATCAGAGCGCTGCGCACTTCAAAAAACTGACAAAGTCAGTTTTTTGAGCGGAATTTCACTGCGCTCAGCGCACGTGCCAAAGGCGCGCACGTTCGCTCCGTGCAAAGTGTTTTTTGGCACGCACATGTCGTTCCAAAAAACGATTTCAATTTATTTGCGCCGTGCGCGGCGCAAAGTCTGCGACGCTTTTACAAACGAGAGGACGGCATTTGCCGTCCTCTTTTTGTTGTGCATTGCAATGCAGGCTTTCTTTTCGTATAATGACCGTATCAAAACGATTTTGGAGGACACCACCATGAAGGTCAGCGTGATCCAGATGAATATGCGCTCGCTGGAGAGCAAAGCGAACTTTGACCGCGCGGAGGCGCTCGTGCGCCGCGCTGTCGGGGAAAACGGCCCCGACGTTGTCGTCCTGCCCGAGACGTGGAACACAGGCTTCATGCCCGCGGGCGACCTTGCCGCGGCGTGCGATGAAAACGCGAAAGCCGTGCGCGCTCGTTTTTCCCCGCTCGCGCGCGAGCTGAATGTCAACATCGTGGCGGGGAGCGTGTCGAACAGACGCGGCAGCAAGATCTACAACACCGCCTGCGTCTTTGACCGCGCGGGCGCGTGCATTGCCGAATACGACAAGACCCATCCCTTCACGCCGATGGGCGAGCACGAGGTCTACACCCCCGGCGATCACCTCGTCACCTTCACGCTGGATAGCGTGCGCTGCGGCCTTCTCATTTGCTACGAGGTGCGCTTCCCCGAGCTGTGGCGCACGCTGGCGCTGCGCGGAGCGCAGGTCATGTTCCTGCCCGCCCAGTGGACGGCCGCGCGGCAGTACCACTGGGAGACGCTCACCGCCGCCCGCGCGATCGAAAACCAGCTCTTTGTCGTCTCGTGCAACGCCTGCGGCGAGCGCGACGGCACGCTGTACGGCGGCTTTTCGCGCATCCTCGACCCGCTGGGCGCGGTCTTAGCCCAAGGCGGCGGGGAAGAGGAGATCGTCACCGCTGACTTGGACCTTTCCTCCATCGCGCCACTCCGCAAAGCCGTCCCCGTTTTTCACGACCGGCGGCCGGAGCTCTACCGCCTGTAAAGCGGCAAAAAACGACAGCAAAAGAGACATCAACAGAAATGAAGATCACCCTGCTTGCATCGTTTCTCGTCATGGCGGCGTATTTTCTTCTGCTGTACGCCGGCGTCGGGCTCATTCAGGAGAAGAAATTCTTCTCCTCCGCGCCGCGTGAGGTCTTCGCCGCCGTTCCTGAGAGAAAAGCCGAGCGCTTCCGCGGCGCGCACATCCTCGGCTGGTACCTCGGCATCTTGGCGATGCTGCTATTTCTCGGTGCGGCAGTCCTCGCCGCGTAGGACGGCATCAAAAACAGCTTCCCCTTCGGCGCGTTTTTCGCGCGCTACCTCGTCATCCTCTATGTCATGGAGGCCTACGACATTCTCTTTTTCGACTGGGTGCTGCTGTGCCATTCGAACTTCTTTCCTCATTTTTACCCCGAGGTCAAGGGCATCGCCGCCCCGCAGCTGTTCGGGTACAACAAAAAAGCGCACTTCATGCACTTTTTGCTCTATATCCCTCTCTCCGCCGCGCTTGCGTGGGTGTGCACGCTTTTTTGGGGTGCAATTTTACATCAAAATTTAACAGGACAAGGAGACACACACGATGAACCGCAAAAAGAGAAAAACAGCCTTCGTTCTTCTGGCTGCCGTCCTTTGCGCCATCATCCTGCTCGGCATCCGCGGGACGCGAAAAACTATTGACAAAACCGTTCCCGCAAGGGTCTACGAGGACAACGGTACGACTTACGCGCCCTCCTCCATCACCATTTCCGGCACGCTCAAAAAGACGTGGTCCTCCACCAGCTTTGTCGGGACCTTTGCCATGGACGGCTACGAGCCCTCGTGCAGAGACGGCACAGAAGCCAGGATCAACTGGGGGGACAACGAGTATCCGATCCTCACCTTTTTCTATGCGGGCAACTTTTCACAGCTCGACGTGAAAAGCATCGACATTGACAAAGACATGGACCGCATGATGGTCACCCTGAACGACGGCACGATCATCGCCTCAGAAAACTACTTTGTCCCCACAGAAGCAATGAACGGCAACTAACGGTAATTTTTCCCGCCGCATTTGCCGCCTCCGGCGGCAAACAGGCAAAATCCCTCCCGTGCCGCATTCGCTGCCTCCGGCAGTAAACAGGCCCTCCGCACTAAAAATCCACGCACCCTCTCCCGTTCACCACCCGCCGCATTTTCTGCCCGAATGGGCAGAAAACAGGCGCCAGCGCCGCAGACTTTGCCGCCCGCAGGCGGCAAATGATCTTAATCATTTTTCCGACGACATGCGCGTCGGAAAAATTCCTCTCAGCCCGCAAGTGTGGAATTCGCCCGCCAATGGCGGGCGAATTATGCACGCAGCGGACTGCCATCCCCCCTCAAAAAAGAGAGGCTGGCCATCCGGCCAGCCTCTCTTTTTTGAAGAACTTATTCCTCGCGGAAGACAAATCCGTTCTCGTCCGCCTTTTCGATGACGGCGAGCGCCTTGTAGGGGATACCGCTCGCGCGGAAGCGGTCACCGCCGCCCTGGAAGCCCTTTTCCACGGCGATGCCGATGCCTTCGAGCTTCGCGCCCGCCTCGTTGACGATATCGACAAGGCCCTGCACGGCGAAGCCGTTGGCCATGAAATCGTCGATGATGAGCACGTGGTCGTCCGCGTTCAGCCACTCCTGAGAGACGAGCAACGTGACTCTCTTCTTGTAGGTGTAGGAGAAGACCTCGCTCTGGTACAGGCCGCTTTCGATGTTGTCGCTCTTGGCCTTCTTGGCGAAGAGCATGGGGACGCCGTACTTCTGCGCGCAGATGGTCGCAAGCGCGATGCCGCTGGCCTCCGCCGTCAGAACGACAGTGATCTTGCTGGTGTCGAAATACTTGGCGAACTCGTCCGCAATGTCCTCGAGCAGACGGGTGTCGACGCGGTGGTTGAGGAAACCGTCGACCTTGACGATGTTGCCGGGCAGGACTCTGCCCTCGCGGCGGATGCGCTCCTGAAGAAGCTCCATGGAATTACCCCTCCTGAAAAAATAATTTCTGACGAAATTTTTCGATTGAAATGGTAACTTCCATTTAACAGGATTTTTGTGCAGAATGCAACACGGCAACTTTGACAAGAATTTGTGCTTTTTTTGCCTCTTTCCGTCTATTTTGGCGGCGGGAGCGCCGTTACGTCCCATTTTGTATCGTTTTGGCAAAGCCCGCGGCAAAAAGCCGCGCGGCGTTGACGGCTTCTTCGAGCGAATTGCCCGCCGTGCCGACCTCGACGAGAAGCGAGCCCGTCGTCATGTGCTGGTTGTAACGGGAGTTGCGCACGGTGACGGGGCGCATGAGGGTCGGATAGTCTTTGTACAGGGTTTCCTGCACGGCGCAGGCGAGCTTTAAGTTCTCGCGCCAGAGATCGTGACTCAGGCCTCCGCCGTTCGACCCGATGACGAATTCGAGCTGTGCGGCGTTTTTATCTTCGCCGCACAGCAGCTTGAACTGCTGGCCGTTCGCGTCCTGCACCGCGTCGCGGTGCACATCGAGCACGAACGAGATCGAGGGGTACTTTTGCAGATAGCTCTCGATCGACGCGAGCGAGCGGTTGTACGCGCCCGAATAGCTCGGATAGTCGTAGAGCGAGCGGTCGTGCACGACGCTAATGCCCGCGTCGGTCATCACCTGCGCCATTTCGTCACCGATGCGGATCATGTTGCAGTTCGTGTCCAGCGTGCGGAACGTGTCGGACACGTCGTATTCCTGCCCCGGCGGCATGGTGTAGCTCTCCGAGCCGTGGGTGTGGATGATGAGCACCTGCGGCCCCTCCGCACCGAGCTTTGCTGCATAATCGCCCGAGAGCATCGAGGCGTCGAGCGCGGCATCCGAGCCGTTGTTGATGTACACATTGCCGAATACCGTATAGCCCGAGGGGTCGGACGCCTTGAGCGTGCGGGCGGGCGAGCCGTTTTCCGTCACAGCGATCTCGTCCGGTGTCTCCTCCTGCGTGAGCACCGTGCCCTCGCTGTCCTGCGCGTCGCCCGTTTCGCCGCTGCTGTCGTCGGGTTTTTGCTCAAGCTCTGCCGACCACGCCTGCGCGATGTTCTCCTCGCCCTCGCGCAGAAGCGGCGTCGCGTGCAGCGCGAGCGACGTTCGCAGGCTGAGAAAGTCCTCCCCGCCGTCGCCGCGCTCATATCTCAGCAGCATCACGCCCAGCGTTTCGTCCTTGAGCGAGCGGAGCGCGTCGCGCGCGTCCTTCGCCGGTGCCGTGACGCTCACGCCCCAGAGCGTCACCGCCGAGAGCGCGAGCGAACACAGCATCCGTCCTGTCCGTTTCTTTTGCATCGTGATTCACCTCTTGGGACAATCCTATGTGCGCACCCGCGCCGATATGACATAGCGCGCCCGCCGCTTTCCGCTTGCATTTTCCGCGTTCGCGTGGTATGGTGATGGCAGCGGAGAAAAACTCATATAGTTTCGCTGACATGGCGCGAAAGTTTCTACGGAGCCGCCGAAAGGCTCTGCTATGGGTGCTCAGCCGGGGGAGAAGTCCCCGGGCGGGGCGCTTTTTCTTTTGCACAAAGCTAAAACAGGAGTGACTGATATGAAGATCCTCAAGGGCAATCTCGTTTCCGCACCGGCGCTCGGCAAGCTCGAGATCGTCGAGCACGGCTGCCTCGTCCTGCATGACGACGGCAGCATCCAAAGCGTTGAAAAGGCCGCGCCGCAGAATGCCGACGCGGAAGTCATCGACTACGGTGACGCGCTCATCATGCCGTCTTTTGTCGACATGCACCTGCACGCGCCGCAGTACCCCATGCTCGGCATGGGCATGGATCTGCCGCTGATCGACTGGCTCAACACCTACACGTTCAAGACCGAGGCGCGCTTTGAAGACAACGACTACGCCCGCCGCATTTACAAAAAGCTCGCGAGCGACCTCATCACGAGCGGCACGACGCGCGTTTGCATGTTTTCCTCCCTCCACACGGACGCGACGCTCATTTTGATGGAAGAGCTCGAAAAGGCGGGCGTCACGGGCTATGCCGGCAAGGTCAACATGGACCGCAACGGCAGCCCCGAGCTTCAGGAGACGACCGAGCAGTCCAAGCGCGAAACGCTGCGCTGGCTGGACGCGTGCGGGCGCTTTAAGACCGTCAAGCCCATCCTGACGCCGCGCTTCACCCCGTCGTGCACCGATGAGCTGATGAACTGGCTCGGCAAGCTCGCCGCGGAGCGCGGGCTGTACGTCCAGTCGCACCTGTCTGAAAACAAGGGCGAGATCGCGTGGGTCAAAGAGCTCTGCCCCGACTGTGCGCAGTATTGGGAGAGCTACGACCGTGCGGGGCTGTGGAAGGACCACACCGTCATGGCGCACTGCGTCCACTCCGACGAGCGCGAGCGCGAGGCCATGCGCGAGCACGGCGTCGTCACGGCGCACTGCGCGGGGTCGAACATCAACATCTGCTCGGGCGTCGCGCCCGTGCGGACGCTGCTGCGTGAGGGCAACCTCGTCACGCTCGGGTCGGATATCGCAGGCGGCGCGCTGCTGGCGATGAACAAGGTCATCACCATGTCCATCCGCGCGTCGAAGTTCCGCCACATGCAGACCGACGGGAAGGACGAATTTCTGACCGTCGAGGAGGGCTACTACCTCGGCTCCAGCGCGGGGCATGAGTACTTCGGCGGGCACGGCGGCTTTGTCCCCGGCGACAAGTTCCACGCCATTGTCGTCGACGACTCCGACTTCACCGAAGCCGCGCACCCGCTCACGGTGCGCGAGCGCTTCGAGCGCGCGATCTACATGATGCACCGGCACAACATCGTCTCCGTCTGGTCGGAGGGAAAAAACGTCGTTTGCTGATGAAAAGTGGGGGAGAGGGCGCGCCCCTCTCCCCGATTTTGGAAAATCACAAAAATTTTTGGACAAACTATTGACAAAAGGCCTCCTTATTTGGTATAGTAGCTTCTGTCCTGTCGAGCAGGAATATTTGGCGGCATAGCTCAGCTGGCTAGAGCATGCGGTTCATACCCGCAGTGTCCCCGGTTCAAATCCAGGTGCCGCTACCAGATGCACGGGATGCGAAAGCATCCCGTGTCTCATATGGCCCGTTGGTCAAGTGGTTAAGACACGGCCCTTTCACGGCTGTAACATGGGTTCGAGTCCCGTACGGGTCACCACTTCGGCAATCCGTAAACGGGATTGCCGAATAAACGGAGGCTTAGCTCAGCTGGTTAGAGCGCCTGCTTCACACGCAGGAGGTCACTGGTTCGAGTCCAGCAGTCTCCACCAAACCCTTGGAATCTCAATGATTTCAAGGGTTTTTTCTTTTATCAAAAAATGATAGTTTTTTACTTTACAGTGCTTTCCTTATATTTTCTCAGCAAATTGATAGTATTTTATCGCAATGAAAAAGAGACGCTTTCGCGTCTCTTTTTTCATTACCTCTCCTGCACCTTTTTGCCGCTGATGTGGTCGATGCTGATGCGGAACATCTGGACGGCTTTGCCGGAGGCGGCGACTTCGTCGTCGACCATTTTCTCGGTGGGGTAGTATTTCATCGCGAACTTTTTGCACAGCGCGTCGCTCTCGCCGCGGTCCGCGACGAGGCGGCAGCGGCCGAAGACGACGGCGCTCTTCAAAAACGGGGCCCAGGCCTCGTCCGTTTCGACGGTCTCGTCGCCGTACACAGTGAAGCAGACCTTGTCGCTCCTCTTGAGCGCGTCCACCTTGTGGCCGACCTTGGAGCCGTGGAAAATGATCTCCTGCGCGCTCTCGTCGTACAGGTAGTTGATGGGCACCGCGTAAGGATAGCCGTCGTCGCCGCTGACGGCCAGCACGCCACGGCGGGACTCGCGCAGGAGTTTCTTTGCCTCCTCCACGCTGATCTCGTTTGCCTTTTTGCGAACAGGTCTGAACATGGTCTCGTCCTCCTCATACTGCCGACCGTGTCGGCTATTTCTCGCCGCCATTATACCGGTTTTCCCCCGATATTGCAACGGGGAAGCGGCGGCAAGAGCTTTGATGGCAGCAAAAAAGAGACGCTCACTGCAAAAGCGTCTCTTCACTTCTTTCCGTCTTTTTTCCTCAGCAGCTCCACCATGCCGCACACGAGCGCGGCCTCCTCCTCGCTCAAATCGGAGATGTCGAGAAAGCGCTTGTCCTGGCGGCAGAGCAGGTAGTCCACTGTGACGCCGAACAGGTCCGCCAGACGCACCATGACCTCGTAGGACGGCAGGCGGATATCCGTCTCATACGACGAGACCATCGCCGCGGTCACGCCGATGCGCTTTGCCACCTGCGCCTGCGTCAGGTGCCTGTCCCTGCGGAGCTGTTTCAGCCTTTGCGAGAAATCCAACATACGCCGCGCGCCTCCTTTGCCCTATATAGTTTACACGGCGCAAGTTTTCCATTAGAAATATTTATTATACATATTAGTTGATATTTTGGAGATATCTGTTACAATAAAACCTTGAGAGGACCCGTAGGAACGGCAGACCAACAACGTTTCGGAGGGATGGAGAGTGAAAAATACCGTGACACCGCTGCGCGGCAGGCGCGTCCTGCTCGTGGAGGACAACGCGATCAACCTCGCCATCGCGCGCTCGTTTTTAGAGAGCGCGAGCGCGCCTGCGGCGTGTCGCGGCATTTATCAAAGCCCATCGACTTGACCGCCCTGCACGCGGCGCTGTGCGAGGTCCTGCGCGAAAATTGACAACGAATCGCAATCCAAACAGCAAAAAATACGCTGTGGAATCATCCACAGCGTATTTTTTCATTTTGGGAAAGGTCTTACTTCGCCATCGCGCGATAGAGGAACGTGACGATCTGGGCGCGCGTGCAGTCGGCGTTCGGGGAGAACGTGGCCGTGCTCGTGCCGTTGGTCACATTGTTCTCGACCGCCCAGTTGACGGCGGAGGCATAGTAGGCGCTCGCGGCGATGTCAGTAAACGCGCTCGCGGAAGCCGCAGCCGGGCTGGCGTTCGCTCTCCACAGGAACGTGACGCTCTGGCCGCGCGTGACGGAAGCATCCGGGGAGAAGGTCGTGCTGCTCGTGCCGGTGGTCACGTTGTTCTCGACGGCCCAGGCAACGGCCTTTTCATAGTACGCGCCGCTCTTCACGTCGGTGAAGGACGTGGTCATGGACTTCGGCTCGGGGCTGCCGTTGGCTCTCCACAGGAAGGTGACCATCTGGCCGCGCGTGCAGCTCGCGTTGGGAGCAAAGCTCGTGGCGCTCACGCCGGAGGTGACGTTGTTGGCAACGGCCCAGGCAACGGAGTCGGCGTAATAGGCGTCGTCGGCGACGTCGGTAAAGGGCAGGGACGCAGAGCCGTCATAGTTTTTGTCGCTCAGGACGGAGGAGAAGAGGAAGTTGCTGATGTACGCATACTCGTCTCTCTGGTGGACCTTGTTGGTCAGGGAGTTGGCGAAGAGAACCACGTTTATGCCGTTTTCCTTGTAGGCAAAGCCCTGCACGCCGCCGTTCATGTACGCCTTGAAGCCCGCGGCGCGCTCGGCCGTATTCGTGGGGATGAAGCCCTCGGTGGGCGTTTTGGTCTTGTCGCTCTTGACGAGGACCGTCGCGGAGGCGGGGACCTTGGAGAAGTATCCGAGGCCGTAGGCGTAGAGGATATCGTCGCCGTCGAGAATGTAGCTCGCGTTCACAAGGGTCTTATTGGGATAGACAACGGGGGTCAGGCAGTCCATCGCGCCGTCCAGCTCGGTGTATTCCACACCGGCGATGAGGTCAGAGGCGGAGGACGCTGCGGAATAGCTGTAACCGATGTACGGCAGGCCGTTTTTCACGGCGGTCTTTGCGGCGGCGTCGAGCTTCGTCGCACCTGCGGCGGCGTCCGCCTTGGTCACGTCAGAGGTCGTGGTGAAGCCCATGAGGTTCATCGCGGCGGTATCATAGTTCCAGCCGGCGCTCTGGCTGATCTGCGGCGTGTAGACAAATCCTGTGCCGCTCTCAGCGGGCGTGCCGGAGATGTAGACGGTCGGGGACTTGGTGATGATCTTCGCCTTCACGCTCGTCTTGTCGACGCCCATGGCAGAGAGCAGATACTTGCCCGCGACGGTCTGATAGTCGGCGTAGGAGCAGATGAAATCGCCCATGTGGTCGCCGCTCGTGACCATGCCGACGGTCTTGCCGGCCTTGAGAAGTTCGTTGACGGCGGCGGTGGAGTCTTCGGAGGCGTTGGAGAGGATGACGTCCTTATTCTTGTCGCCCGCGAAGTAAGAGGTCAGACCCTTCGTATAGGCGAGGGCGTCATCGTGATCCATGGGGCTGCCGCAGACGGCGGAGATGCTCTTGTAGGCGGCGGGCTCGGCCACGGTGACCATGTCGAAGCCGCGCGTTTCATTGAAGGAGGTGATGCCCTCGGAGTAGAGGATCGTCCAGCCGTTGATGAGCGTGCCGTCATACAGCGCGCCGTTGGCGACAGAGCGCTTGGCCTGATACATCGAGACGATCATCGTACCGGCGGGGTAGGTAACGCCGTCATAGGTGAATTCCTTTTCAGTCACGTTGACCTTGACATCGTTTCTCGTGAGCCACTCCATCATGTCGGCCGCGGCCTGGAGGTTGGTCTGGTTCTTGCCGTCGAGCGGGATGATATAGCACTCGGGATAGAAGTTGCCGTTCTGGCCCGTGCCGTTGTACTCAGGACGGAAGACGTCCATCTCCGCGCCCTCGACGTCGTTCTGGTCGCACAACCACTGGCCGACCATGCTGTAAGCGTCGGAGTTCAGGTTGTGCACGCCGCGCTGATAGATGGTGACCTGGGATTCAAGATAGGAGAGCTTTTCGGCGGCAACATAGGCGGCGTTGCCGAGGATACCGTACTGCGCCGCCTGAGCGGTATCGTCGTTGTAGGCGGGCAGCTCAACGGTGTAGGCAACGGTGCCCTGCAGCATGGCGAACTGAGGGGTGTAGCTCGTGGACATATCGTCCCACGGGTCTTCCCAGTAGGTCTCCGTGCCGCTGCCGGTATAGCTCAGGTAATCGCGCTGAGGGATCACATAGCTGTTGTAGCCATCGTTGTTGGCGACCGCCGCGATGCCGAGCGCCTCGCCGCCGGTGATGAGGTGGTTGGCGAGCAGGTCATACTCGAAGTTCGGCTCGTGCGGGGGATCGCAGGGCTCGCACTGGAAGGCCTGCACACGGCCGTGGAACTCGGCAAGCGACATGGGGTTGAACGTGCCGATGAGCTGCTGCATGTTGGCCGTCTCGCTCGTAGTCTGGAAGGAGTTGTCGCGGTTGAGGTCATAGCCGTTGGTGGAATGTCTCGTCAGGTAAGTACGTCCGTCGACATTCTCCTCGGGGACGAGGATGAAGAACACGTCGGACAGCAGCTCGTCCTTGACGTTCACAGTGTTGCTCTTCACGGTGTAATACTCTTCAAGGTCGACCTTGCCGGACTTGCCGTTGTTATCGACCGTCAGGTAACCTAAGTAGCTGGCCTTGTCCTTGACGAGGTCGGGAACGGCAACGCTGCCCTCCGCTCCGACAGGACCCATCTCTTCCTTGAGTTCTTTTTCGCCCGCGGCGGTGAAGCCGGTGAGCGTCTTGTAGTCGATGGTCTTTTCGCTCGTGATCATCTTGGCGAAGTCGAGTACGCCGTCGGTGGCGGCGACCTCGTTGGAGTGGATGTTGGAATACATCACGGGCACGCGGATATCGTCGAGCGCGCCGGACTTGATCTGGGCGAGCACGGCATCGGGATCGGTCTCGGCCTGCTCGGTCAGGGCGAGCCACTTACTCACGCTCGCCTTGGAGTCGGCCACGATCAGGTAGGGCATATCACGGCCCGCGGTGGACTGGCCCATGGAAAATTCTTCCACGTAGAGACCGTTTTTCGTGCCGTTTGCCACGATCGTATCGAGCTCCTTGTAGATCTCCCACATGGTGTTGAAGTTTTCATACGGCGCAACCTTGACAGGTGCGGAGCCGATCGCCTTGCCGCTATTTTTGGCCGTCAGGTCAAAGTAGCCGCACAGGTCGATGTAGTAGCCGCCGTTCACATGGGGCACGCTGTAATCGGGCGTCGTCTCGCCGGTTCTGCGGTTGGTGGAGTAGAAGTAGTTATTCACGTGGAAGCTCACGTCGAGGACGGCCTTGCCGTTTTTCTCATTCGCCGTCAGCTTGATGTCTGTGAACTGGTGCTCGTCCTTGCCCTCGGTCATCCAGCTGTCAAGATCCCCGCCCGCGTAAGCGTAGGGGAACAGCTCCTCGTTGACATAGGGGCGGGAATCGTCGCGCTCGAGCGAGAGCGAAACGATACCGGCGCTGACGGCCGCGGCGAGCGCATCCTTCGTCATGCCGGACACGGGGATGGAGAGGGACACGTCCTTGCCGTTTTCTTCGGTGACAAGGGTGATGGTCGCGTCGACCGGGAATTTCGTTCCCAGCAGCGCATCGTCCTTTGGGTTCATGTCCTGATAGCTGACGGCGAACGCGGACGTGACCGCGAGCGAGAGCGTCATTACCAGGGCCATCAGCAGCGCGAGCGCTTTGCTGACAGAGTTTGGATAATGTTTCATGGTTTTCGTCCTCCAGAGTGGTCTTATGCCGCCACACACAGCGGCGGAAAGTTGATGGGTTTAGTGTAACTCAATAAAAATACATAGTCAAGAGAATATTCATACCTAATCATACCAAATTTCAGCGTCGAATCTGTATTTTTGTTCATCATTTTTCACAAAGCAGTGCGTCAAGCCCCCATCTTTCAGATCCTTTTGTGAATGTATTCGCAAATTTATACAGAACCGTGCTGCATAGGATATTCTTCTTCGCCGCGATTGCAAATGACGGCGGGGCGCATTATAATAAGAGGCAATCATCATTCAAACGCAGGAGGAACCGAATATGCGGCTGCAAAGCGCGATTTTTACACTCGATGATACCCTCTTCACCCCCGACGGCGCGGCGCGCGAGGGACTCGACAAGGCGCTTTCACTTTTTAAGATGGAGGGCGTGTGGCTCGGCGCGGTGACGGCGCTCAGCGCGGAGGACGCGCAAAAAGCGCTCGAAAAGGCGGGGCTTCACTCTTATTTCCGCTTCGTGCTGACAGAATCCGTCGCGCTCTGCAAGGCGGACAGCGGCACGATGTTCGAGCGCGCGATGAAGCGCCTGCACTCGCAAAAGGACGATACGATCGTCTTTTCCGGCTCGCTTGCGGCGATCCAAAACGCGAAGGACGCGGGTTTTCGCACCGTGGCGGTGCAGGGAAGTGCGGGCGCGGCGGACTGGTCGACGATGCAGCAACTCGCCACGCAGAGCCTTGCGCAGTACAGCGAATTGCTGGCAGATTCTGTGTGAATTTTGGAAAAGCGACAGGATTCGACGTTTTTTAGTTGCAGTTTTTCTCAACTGTGATATAGTAAGAATATAACTATCAGAAAGGAAGGTTCGCGCCATGTTTGATTTCTACTCAGCTACCATCTTCCTTTCGGTCTTTATTATGATTATCATGGACATGCTCGTGAGCGGCAATGATCTGATGGAGCATGACAAAAAGCAGACGGTTTACACGATCTCCGTACTGGTGATCGCATGCATGGTATCGGAATGGTTCGGCGTTTGGATGGACGGAGCCGATCCGTCGCTGCGGACGCTGCACATCCTCGTTAAGACCATCGAGTTATCCACAGCGCCGATCATCACGGTGCTCTGCAGCGACCTGATGACGCCGCTCAAGCATAAAAAGCTCATTTATACCCTCATCGGCGTCCACGCGGGGCTCGAGGTGCTGTCGGCTTTCTTCGGCTTCATCTTCTCGGTCGACGCACAAAACGTTTATCATCACGAAACGTTTTACTGGGTCTACGTGCTGGCCTATGCCAGCGGCGTTCTGCTGTTCATTGGTCAGCTGCTGAGCGAGAGTTCGCACCATTATGGCCTGTATCGAGCGCTCGTTATCATCCTGCCGGTCTTTTTCTTCTGTGGGCTGTTCCTCCAGTACGGCGCCGAAGTGCGCATCATGTGGGCGTGCTCAGCGGTCGATGTTCTGATGGTTTACATCCTGTATTCCGAGCTCACGCAGAAAATCGACACGCTGACTCATCTTCTGAACCGCCGCAGCTATGAGAGCCGTCTCGCCTCGTTGCGCGGGCACGCAGTCATCTACTATTTCGACGTGGACGAGTTCAAGTCCGTCAACGACACCTTTGGCCATGGCGTGGGCGACGCGGTGCTTGCCGAGGTCGGCAGCACGATCTACGCCGTGTTCTCCAAGGTCGGCTACTGCTACCGCATCGGCGGCGACGAATTCTGCGTCATCGCGCAAATCTCCGACACGGCGGCGGAAAAGTATCTTTCGGAATTCCTGCGCGAGCTGACGGCACGGCGAGTGAAAAACGAGCACCTGCCGCACGTGTCGGTCGGCTATGCGTGCTTCAATCCGGCGCTCGGCAGCGTAGAGGATGCGATCAAACGCGCCGACCGGATGATGTACCACTACAAGCGCAAGCTCAAAAGCGAAGCGCTCACAAATGATGATACCGTAAAAAGCTGACGATCTTTTGACCGTCAGCTTTTTGTATCTGCTTTTATTTCGCCTCGATCTCCGCGTCTTCCTGCGGCTGGAGCTTGCTGCCAAAATACGCGAGCACCGCGCCGAGGATGGCGCACGCGACGCTCCAGACCATCTCCGCTGTCGAGGCAAAGTCCGTCGGAATGATGATGAGCGTGGAGGCAAGCACGATGCCGATGACAGCGTGATAAGCGATGGAGTAGTGCGTGTCGAAAAGCCTGCTCACAATGCGGGCAAACAGCGCCATCACGCCGACCATGCCAAGCCCCCAGGGGACGAGCACGGTGAAATCAAGCTGCGCAATGCCGTCGATCAGCGGCGTGAGAAGGCCGACCGCCATCAGGATGGACGACGACGTCATCCCCGGGATGATGAAGCTGAAGCCCCACAGCACGCCGCAGAAGAGAAAGCCCCAGAAGTTTGCGGGCATCTCGGAAAACGAGCTGAACTTGACGGCCATCAGCGCGCCGAACAGGGCGAGGAAGCTGACGATCAGCGAGATGTACGAGCCGTTGCCGCGCCCCTGCGTACCCGCCTCGTGCCAGAGGTCGGGCAGCGTGCCGAGGATGAGCCCGATGAAGAGGCACGTGGCGACGGTTTCCGACTGGTGAAACAGCGCAAGGATCACGCTGCCGCCGCCCAAAAAGCCGATCGCCCAGCCGATGCCGACGGCGAGCAGCATCCGCCAGTAGCGTTGAAGCGCGCGCCTGGGGTGCGTGAGCAGCTCCATCGCGGGGCGGTAGATGCCGAATACGACTGCGAGCACGCCGCCGGAGATGCCCGGCAAAATCGCGCCCGCGCCGATGATGATACCCTGCACAATGCGCATGATACCGTTTTTGATGCGGGAATTTTTCATATTGCTGCCTTTTTATGTGCTGCGCCCACCGCAAAGCGGCGGAACGCGACGCGGTTCAATAGCCCTTTCTGCGGTCGACGAGGTGATGCATCGGGCGGCCCGCGGCGTAATTTTCCAGATTTTCGCAGAAGAGCTGCACGTTGCGCTCGCAGGTGTAGCCGAGCGTCATGTTGCCCGCGACATGCGGCGTGAGCAGGAGGTTCTTGGCCTTGCGCAGCGGATGATCCGCGGGCAGCGGCTCGGGCACGACGACGTCGAGCGCCGCACCGGCGAGGTGCCCGGAATCCAGCGCTGCAATGAGCGCGTCCTGATCGATGGCCGTGCCGCGGCCGACGTTGACGACATAAGCGCCCTTCGGGAGCAGCGCCATGCGGTCTGCGTTCAGGATGTTCACCGTGTCGCTCACCGAGGGGAGGGACATGAAGAGAAGGTCAGTCTCCGGCAGGAGCCGATCGAGTTCTGTGACGGGATGAACAGCGTCAAAGTCCGCGTTCGCGCGGCCGCTGCGGCTGACGCCGGTCAAGCTCGTGGGATGGAACGCGCGCACACGGCGGGCAAATTCCGTGCCGATGTCGCCCGTGCCGAGGCACGTGACGCGCGCGCCGTGGAGCGAGTGGATGCCGCCCGGGAGCACGCGCCAGCCGCCCTCGCGGATGATCTCGGTGTATTCCATCTGGCGGCGCAGCAGCATCAGCGAGACCATGACGGAATGCTCGGCGATCGTCGTGCCGTAAGCGCCCGAGGCGTTCGTGAGCAGGCAGTCGGGATTCTGATACAGGTCGTCGCGGCAGAAGTGGTCCACGCCCGCCCAGCAGCTCGCGTACCACTTGAGATTGCGTGCGCCCGCGATGACGCGCTGGGACGGATGGCCGTAGAGGATCGTGCAGTCGTCCACATTGCCCTCCGCCGCCCTGGACGAGGGGAAGAAGACGATGTCGTAGCCGCAGCGCGCGGCAGTGTCGCGCAGCGTCTTTTCGTATGCCGGAGTCAGGAAGTCGATGATGACGCCGATTTTTTCATTCATGGTTCAATTCCTCCAAAATCATTTCTGCGACGCGCAGGCCGTCGGCCGCGGCACTCATGATGCCGCCGGCGTAGCCCGCGCCCTCGCCGCAGGGATATAAACCGCGCAGGGCGGATTGAAAACTCACGCTGTCGCGCACGATGCGCACAGGCGACGAAGAGCGCGTCTCCACCGCCGTCAAAACGGCGTCGGGCGCATCGAAGCCCCTTAATTTCCGCCCCAGCATCGGAAGGCCCTCCTCGAGCGCCTCGCACACAAAGGGCGGGAGGCAGCTGTGCAGGTCGCACCAGCGGACGGAGGGAAGATAGGTCGGCACAACCTTTCCCGCGCCCGTTGACGGACGGTGGGCAAGAAAATCTTCGACCCGCTGGGCGGGGGCGGCGTAATTTCCACCGCCAAGGCGATAGGCCGCGTCCTCCAGCTCCCGCTGGAACTGGACGCCCGCGAGGGTATCGCCGGACGGGAAATCATCCGGCGTGACAGAGACCAAAAGTCCGCCGTTGATGTTCTCTCCGTCGCGCGCAAATTCGCTCATGCCGTTTGTCACGACGCGCTTTTCCTCCGACGCGGCGGCGACGACCTCGCCGCCGGGGCAGACGCAGAACGAGAACACGCCGCGTCCCTTTTCCGTGTGGCAGGAGAGCTTGTACGACGTGGGCGGGAGGCCGTAGCGGCCCGCCGCCTCCTTATATTGCGCTAAGTCCATGTCGCGCTGGCGGTGCTCGATGCGCACGCCGACGGCAAAGGGCTTGGGCTCCATCGGCACGCCGCGCTTTTGCAGCATTTCGAACGTATCGCGCGCGCTGTGGCCGGGCGCGAGCACGACGTGCTTTGTGGGCAGCGTGTACTCCCCCTCGGGGGCGCTCACGCGCAGCGCCGTGACGCTGCCGCTGTTCTGCTCGATATCCACAACCTTGTGGGAAAACCTCACCTCACCGCCGCGGTCGATGATCTCGCGGCGGAGGTTTTGCAGCACCACATATAATTTGTCGGTGCCGACATGAGGCTTGGCGTCGACTAAAATATCCTCGCTCGCGCCGAAGCGGACGAACTCCTCTAAAATATAGCCGTGGCGCAGGTCCTTTGTGCCGGTGTTGAGCTTGCCGTCGGAAAATGCGCCCGCGCCGCCTTCGCCAAATTGCACGTTCGAGGTCAGATCAAGCTCGCCCGTGCGCCAGAAGTGCTCGACATCGCGCTTTCGCTGCTCGACCGCGCGCCCGCGCTCTAATAAAATGGGTCTTGCGCCGCAGCGGGCCAGCAGCAGCGCGCAGAAAAGGCCCGCGGGCCCCGCGCCGATAACGACAGGGGAGACCTCCGGCGTGGAAATGGGCGCGGGCGGCGAGTATTTCTTCGGCGCGTAGGGCTGCACATTCTTGTTTTTGCAGCGCTTCCAAACGCCGGATTCGTTTTTGACCTCGACCGCGGCAGAGCAGACGAGCTTCACGCCCTCGCGCGCGTCGATGGAGCGGCGCAGGAGATGAACGGAAACAAGCGCCTCCTCGCTCACGCGCAGCGCGTGCGCGCAGGCCGCGCGCAGCTTGTCTTCCTTTGCCCCCACGGGGAGCTTCAGATTGTCGATGCGAAGCATGTGCGCCGCCTCCTTTTTCTCAAGTCGCGTTTCATTTTATTATGACGGAAAGGAAAGCGCAAGGGGAATCGCGCGATTATCACAGATTCTTAAAAAAGTCATCGGGAATTTAAGAAATCGTCAAATAGCGTTCAAGAAATATACATAAATATGCCCTATGATAGCAGCATCGAAAGCAAAGAGGCCGCAAGCAAGGGTCTCAGTCCATAGGAGGTCATCATTATGTACGAAGACGAAAACAACCTGTATCATTACAGCTATCGCAAGGGCGACGAACAGAACCCCAATGCCCCGATCGACACGAAGAACTACGCCGAGGACCCGTGGGATAAGTCCCCGAACGGCGGCAGCCCGAAGAAGAAGGGCGGCAGCGGTCTTTCCGGCAAGATCGTGGCGCTGGCGCTGGTGTGCACGCTCGTCGGCGGCTTCATCGGCGCAGGCGTGAGCAGCGCGGCGACCAAGGTGAACAAGACGAGCGTTCAGGTCAGCGACCGCGAGGTCGCGCAGGTGCAGACCGTCAAGGTCGACGGCAAGACGCAGATGTCGATGTCGGAGGTTTACGCCTCGAACGTCAACAGCGTGGTGTCCATCAACGTTTCCGCCACGACAAACTACTTCGGCCAGACCGTGGAGACCGCGGCGAGCGGCACGGGCTTTTTCATCACGCAGGACGGCTACATCCTGACGAACCACCACGTCATCTCCGGTGCGAGCAGCGTGAAGGTGACGCTCTACAACGGCGAAACGTATGACGCGACCGTCATCGGCAGCGATGAGGATTACGATATCGCCGTCATCAAGATCGACGTGACGGGCGCGACGCCCGTGGTGCTGGGCGACTCGAGCAAGCTTGCCATCGGCGAATCCGTCGCCGCTGTCGGCAACCCGCTCGGCGAACTGACGTTCTCGATGAGCGAGGGCATCGTCTCCTGCGTCAACCGCGCCATCAATGTGGACGGCACGCCGTTCAACATGATCCAGGTCGACTGCTCCATCAACCCCGGCAACTCCGGCGGCCCGCTCTTCAACAGCTACGGCGAGGTCATCGGCATCGTGTCGGCCAAGTATTCGAGCTACTCGAACACCACCGTGGAGGGCATCGGCTTTGCCATTCCCATCAACGACGTGGTCTCTCTCGTCAAGGACATCATGACCAACGGCTATGTGACCAACAAGGCCTACATGGGCATCACCCCGCAGACGATGAACGCGCAGATGGCGCAGCAGTATCGCTACGACGTGACCGAGGGCGTGTTCGTCTGCTCCGTTGACCCGGACAGCGCCGCCGACAAGGCGGGGCTCAAGCTGGGCGACGTCATCACGAAGATGGACGACAAAACGATCTCCTCCTACGAAGACCTCGTCGCCGCCAAGAAGGCCTACAGCGCGGGCGACACCGTGACGCTGACCGTGTACCGCGGCGGCGAAACGATTGAAGTCTCCCTCACCTTCGACGCTGTGCCCGAATCGGCGGAAACGAACAATTCCGACCAGAGCACCGACAACAGCTACAATGGTAACGGCGGTTACGGCAACGGCGGGTACGGCAATGGCGGCAACGGCTACTACTCCAATCCCTGGGATTTTTTCAATAACTTCTTCGGCTACGGCGGCTGAGCGCCGCAAAGCAGCAAAAAGGCGGAACCTTTTTTAGAGGTTCCGCCTTTTTTATTCTTTGTTCGCGGTTTTATTTGCTGCGCTTGAGCACCTCGCACACTAGCTCATAGACGCGCGCGGTGGAGGCGACGTTCAGCCGCTCGTTCACCGAGTGAACATCGTGCAGCTCCGGGCCCATGGAGACCGCGTCGAGGCCGGGGATCTTTTCGATGAAGAGTCCGCACTCAAGGCCGCCGTGGGTGGCTTCGATCTTCCCGTCGCGGCCGGTGAGGTCGCGGTAGACCGCTTCGACCTCCTTGCGGAGCGCCGAATTGCGGTCGTATTGCCAGCCGGGATAGTTGCTGCGCTCGCCCACGGTGCCGCCGCCGAATTCGACGATGGCCTTCACGCGCTGAATGAGCATATCCTTCTGCGAGGCGATGCAGGAGCGGACGGAGTAGGAGAACTTGACGCCGTGCTCGTCCGTGCGCATCACGCCGAGGTTGAGAGAAGTCTGCACAAGACCGGGGAAGTCGGCGCTCATCTCCTGCACGCCCTGCGGCAGGGCAAGGAGCACATGCAGCAGTCTCGACGTGTCCGCTGCGGAGAATGCGACCGGAACGTCAGCCTTTTCGCACACGAGGGAAATGCCGCCGTCGGTGACGGCGTACTCATTTTTAAGCGTTGCGTCGAATTCCTTGATGAACGCCTCGAACGCGGGCGCATCAGCCGCGGAGACTGCGGCAAGCGCGTCGGCGCGCAGGCAGATGACGTTGTCGAACTGTCCGCCCGTGAGATCACTCACGCGCAGCGACGGGCAGCGCTCCATCGCGCTATACAGCGTGCGCGCCATCAGGCAGTTGGCGTTGCCACGGCCGTCTTTGATGTTCATGCCGGAGTGGCCGCCCTTGAGGCCCGAGATCGTCACGCGGAAGCCGGTCATGCCGTCCGCGCGCTCCTGCAGCGCGTTCAGCGCGCAGTCAAGGCGCACGCCGCCCGCGCAGGACACGGTGAAAACGCCCTCTTCCTCAGAGTCGAGGTTCAAAAGCTTTTTGCCCTTCAAGTCCGAGCAGTCCAGCGCGAACGCGCCGTCCATGCCGACCTCCTCGTCGACGGTGAAGACCGCCTCGATGGGGGGATGGGGGAGCGTTTCGTCGGATAAAATCGCGAGGATCATCGCAACGGCGATGCCGTTGTCGCCGCCAAGCGACGTCTTGTCTGCCCAGACCCATTCGCCGTCGGTACGGACGTCGAGCCCGTCGCGCGTCATGTCCTTGGTGCAGTCCTCGGTCTTGGCGCAGACCATGTCGATATGGCCTTGCAAGATAATGGGCGCGGCGTTTTCATAGCCGCAAGAGCCGTCCTTCCAGATAATGACGTTGTTGCACGCCTCCTGACGGTATTTAAGGCCCAGTTCCTTCGCAAAGCCGACGCACAGGTCGCTGATTTGCTTCGTATTTCCGCTGCCGTGGGGAACGGAGCAGAGCTTTTCAAAATAGTAGAATACCTTTTCCGGCTGGAGATTTGATAAGACTGCCATGATATCCTCCCGAATTTTCTTAGTTGATCTGCTTGCGGCGGCTCAGGTTCATCGTGCCGTCCTGCATGTCCTGAATGCTGTCGAGGCTCCTGCCCGTGCCCTCGGCCACGCACTGGATGGCGTTCTCGGCCACCATGGCGTGGATGCCGGTGCGGGCGGTGACGAGCTTATCAAAGCCGCGGACTAAGCTGCCGCCGCCGGTCATGACGATGCCGTTGTTCGAGATATCGGCCACGAGCTCGGGCGGGGTCTTTTCAAGCACGAGGTGGACCTCTTCCATGATGCGCTCGACGGGCTCTTCAAAGGCCTCGAGCATTTCCGCAGACGAGACGGAGATGAGCTCGGGAAGGCCCGTGATAAGGCTTCTGCCCTTGACCTCCATCGTCATTTCCTCTTCCGGCGGGAAGACGCAGCCGATCTGCATCTTCATCTGCTCGGCCGTGCGCTCACCGACGAGCAGGTTGTGCTTGCGGCGCATATACTTGACGACGGCCTCGTTGAACTGGTCGCCCGCGATCTTGATGGAGGACGATTCGACAACGCCGGAGAGCGAGATGACCGCGATATCGGACGTACCGCCGCCGATGTCGATGATCATGTGGCCCTCGGGCTGGGTGATGTCGATGCCCGCACCGATGGCGGCGGCGACAGGCTCTTCAATGAGGTAGACGCGGCGCGCGCCGGCCTGAATGCCCGCGTCGATGACCGCGCGCTCCTCGACCTCGGTGATGCCGGAGGGAACGCAGATGATAATGCGCGGCTTGAAGAGCTGGAAGCCCATGACCTTGTGCAGAAATTCCTTGATCATGCGCTCGGTGACCTCGTAGTCGGAGATGACGCCCTCGCGCAGGGGACGGATGGCGATGATGTTGCCCGGCGTGCGGCCCAGCATGGCCTGCGCATCCGCGCCGACCTTTAAGAGCTTGCCGGTGTTCTTGTCGAGCGCCACGACGGAAGGTTCGTTGAGCACGATGCCTTTATCCTTAATGTAGATCAGCACCGACGCGGTGCCCAGATCCATGCCGATGTCTTTGGTAAAAGAAAACATAGCGTGTTACCTCTTATTTTTCTGAAAACTAAAATGAGCAATGCTCATACTTTTCCATGATGTTTTTATTATAACGGCTCGAAATTGAGTTTGCAATAGCATTGTGCGCGATTTTCCGCACGGTATCAGGGGAAAATAAGGAAAAACATACCCCTGCGCCGCTGATTTTCGCGTCCGCAGACGCGAAACATTTGAATCGTTTTTACCCGCGGCGTGTACGTGGGTAAAAACACTTTGCGCGGAGCGCGTGTCGAACCTGTGAGGCACGAAGCGCAGCGAAACTTTCTCAAAAAAGAGGCGTCGCCTCTTTTTTGAAGACTTTAGTCTTCGTCCGCCGCGGCGAGGGTGGCGCAGATCACTTTTTCCGCGCCAGCTTCCCGTAAAACTCTCGCGGCTTCGCGGAGCGTGGCACCGGTGGTGAGGATATCGTCGATGAGCAGAATGCGCTGACCCTTGATCTTGTCCTCATTGACGGCAACGTATGCGCCGACGACGTTTTTCTGCCGCTCCTCACGGGACGAAAGCGACGACTGCGCGACGTTGTCCTTCGTCTTTTGCAGCAGCGTTTCCGGCGCGACGCTCCAGTGGCGGCAGGTCTCGCGCGCCAAGAGATACGACTGGTCGTAGCCGCGCTCTTGTTTGCGCTTTTTCGACACGGGGACGTAGGTCACCAAATCGAACTCTCCGCCGAAATGCTCGGCGGCGGCCTGCGCTAAAACATCGCCAAAGCCCGTGCAGCGGCTCTGGCTCGCGTGGAACTTGTAGCTTAGCAGCGCCTCGCGCACGATGCCCTCGTACTTGAGCGGGGCAAGGCACGCACCGATCTCCGCCCGCTCGTGGAGCGGCGTTTTGCAGTAGGGGAGCGCCTTTTCGCACTCAGAACACACGCCGTGAACGCCGGGTTTTCCACAGAACGCGCAGCGCGGTGGAAAAAGTAAGGACGCGAGCGATTCCAAAAAGCTCATTTTTCCTCCCCACCTTTCCGAAGCCGCCACTTGAGGCCGCTGTAGCGGCGGCTGCGGCGGTCGTTTTCCGCCATTTTGTTCACGGCGGAATCGTCGCCGACGATGACGAGCAGCTCTCGCGCGCGGGTGATGGCGGTATAGAGCACGCCGCGCACCATCAGCGACGGCGCACACGGCGCGCCGACGAACACAACGCCGCGATATTCGCTGCCCTGCGCCTTATGTACGGTCATGGCGTAGGCCATGTCGAGCTCTGCGAGCATGTCGGACGTGTAGGTCGCGGTGCGGTCGTCGAAGACGATCTCCAAAAGCTCGCCGCTCGGGTCGATCTTTGCGATCTTACCGACATCGCCGTTGAAGATGCCGGTGCCGGCGGTGCCGTCCTCCTTCTGCCAGACGACGTCGTAATCGTTGCGCGTCTGCATGACGCGGTCGCCCTCGCGGAAGACGAGTTCGCCGAAGCGGCGCTCCTGTTTGCCGGGCTTCGGCGGGTTTAGCGCGGCTTGCAGGGCAAAGTTCAGCGACCGCGTCCCCGCGTCGCCGCGGCGCGTCGGGGTGAGGACCTGCAATTCGTCCGCGGGGATGCCCATTTTGTCGGGCAGCCTTGTTTTGCACAGCTCAACCACGGTTTCGACGAGCCGCACGCTGTCGCGGCGGGGGAGGAAGAAAAAGTCGTTCGCCGCCGCGTTTTTGAGCTTGGGCGGCATGCCGGTGTTGACGAGGTGCGCGTTGCGCACGATCATCGACTGCTCGGCCTGACGGAAAATGTCGCGCAGGGCAACGGTCGCGATGCGCCCGCTGCGAATGAGGTCGGAAAACACGTTCCCCGCGCCGACGCTCGGCAGCTGATCGGGGTCGCCGACGAGCACAAGGCGGCAGCCCGGGCGCAGCGCCGCGAGCAGCGCGCGCATCAGCGAGAGGTCGACCATGGATGTCTCGTCCACGATAAGCGCGTCCGCCTCGAGGGGTTCCTTTTCCCCCTTGGTGAAGGTGACCTCGCCGGTCTGGTCGTTGAAGGTCATGCCGAGCATGCGGTGGATGGTCTGCGCGTCGCGGCCGCAGAGCTCGCCCATGCGCTTGGCGGCGCGGCCCGTGGGGGCGGCGAGCAGAACGTTCAATCCCATGCGCTCGAAGAGCGCGACGATGGCGCGCACGCTCGTCGTCTTGCCCGTGCCGGGGCCGCCGGTCAACAGCAGCAATTCTTCCTTTGCCGCGAGCTCGACGGCCTGACGCTGGAGCGGCGCGTACTGCACGCCCTGCTCGCGCTCGATTTCCTTGATGACGCGCTCTACGCCGCGCAGGGCGTCAGGCTTGTCCGCGAGCATCGCCTCGATGCGCGTGACAACATAGGTCTCGTCCTCCCACGACTGCCGCAAATAGCAGGCCGTCACATTCGCGACGCCCTCCTGCACGATGCGGTGGATGGCGATGAGATCGTCGAGGCTTTTTTCCACCGCGTCGACATCGCAGTCCAAAAGCTGGGCCGTCGCGGCGAGGAGCTTTTCGCGCGGGAGGAAAACGTGTCCGCCCGCGTCGCGGTTGTGGGAGAGCTCGAATGTCAGCCCCGCCTCGGTGCGGAGCGATGCGTCGCCGCCAAAGCCCATGGAGAGCGCGATCTCGTCGCAGACGGAGAAGTCCACGCCGAACGCGCTGTCGGACAGTAAGTACGGGTTACGCTCGAGCGCGGCCATGGCGTTTGCGCCGAAGCGGCGGTAGAGCGGCACGCTGAGCGCGGCGGGCAGATCGTAATGCGCCAGAAATTCCATCACGCGGCGAAGGCCCATCTGCTCGTTGAACGCGGCGGAGATCTCCTGCGCGCGGCGGGCGGTCATGCCCTTGATGGCCGTGAGCTTTTCCGGCTCGGATTCGAGCACGCGCAGCGTCTCGATGCCAAATCTGGCGACGAGCTTTTCCGCCGTCGCGGGGCCGACGCCGCGCACGACGCCGGAAGCGAGGTAGTTTAAAATCTCCGTCTCGTTCGACGGCAGGTACCGCTCGACCTCGCTCGCGGAAAACTGCTCGCCGTACTGCGGGTGGGAGGAAAACGAGCCGGTCGCCGTCAGATTTTCGCCCGGCGCCGCGCAGGGGACGCAGCCAACGAGCGTTAAAAGCTCGCCGTCGTCCGTCACAAGGCGCAGCACGGCATAGCCGTTTTCCTCATTCTGGAAAACGACGGACAGGACCGTGCCCATGATGGTCGTTTCTTCTCCCATAACTGTCTCCTAAGTGAAAAAATCGGTCAGTTCTTCCCTTTGGCAGAGGTAGACCTCGTATTCGCTGCGGCACAAGAGCTCCGCCACGCGGCGCGGCTCGTCGGCAAGGCCGCAGTCCACGATGACGACGCGCGAAAAGCCGCCTTCTTCATAGCGCGACCTCAGCAGCGCGCGCACCGTGTATTCGAGCGTCTTTGCCTCGCCGCACGTCTCGATGACCGCCGTGGCGGGGATGGTGCCGCGCCGCCGCGGGTGCACGATGGCCGAAACGAGCAGAAAGATCACCGCCGTTAAGCCGATGGCAGCGAGCGCCGCGACAACGCCGTCCTGTAAAAGCCGCATATCATCACCTCGCGCCATTCTACGGCGCGGACTGGCGATGGGTGAATCTTAACGCAGCATTTTTCTGAGATACTGGCCCGTATAGGACTGCTCGCACGCGGCAACCTCCTCGGGCGTGCCGCAGGTGACGAGCGTTCCGCCGCCGCTGCCGCCCTCGGGGCCGAGGTCGAGCAGATAATCCGCGCACTTGATGACGTCCAGATTGTGCTCGATGACGAGCACGGTGTTGCCCGCGTCGACAAGGCGCTGCAAAACCTCAAGGAGTTTTTTCACATCGTCCGTGTGGAGACCCGTGGTCGGCTCGTCGAGGATATAGATGGTGCGCCCCGTGGAGCGCTTAGAAAGCTCGGTCGCGAGCTTGACGCGCTGGGCTTCGCCGCCGGAGAGCGTCGTAGACGACTGGCCGAGGCGGATATAGCCGAGGCCGACCTCGCTGAGCGTGCGGAGCTTGGCTTCGAGCTTTGGAAGGTCGCGGAAGAATTCGAGCGCCTCCTCCACGGTCATTTCCAGCACGTCCGCGATGCTCTTGCCCTTGTAGTGGACCTCGAGCGTTTCGCGGTTGTAGCGCTTGCCCTTGCAGACCTCGCAGGGCACGTAAATATCGGGCAGGAAGTGCATCTCGATCTTGAGCTGGCCGTCGCCCGAGCAGGCCTCGCACCGGCCGCCGCGGACATTGAAGCTGAAGCGGCCCGCGGCATAGCCGCGCGCCTTCGCGTCCGGGGTCGAGGCGAAGAGGTCGCGGATATCGTTGAAGAGATTCGTATACGTCGCGGGGTTGGAGCGCGGCGTGCGGCCGATGGGGCTCTGATCGATGCAGATGACCTTGTCGAGGAACTCCTCGCCCTCGATAGCCTTACAGCGGCCGGGGTGGACCTTCATGCGGTTTAAGTCCGCGCCGAGCTTTTTATAGATGATCTCGTTGACGAGCGACGATTTGCCGCTGCCGGACACGCCCGTGACGCACGTGAACGTGCCGAGCGGGATCGAGACGTCGAGGTTTTTGAGGTTATTTTCCTGCGCGCCGCGCACGGTGAGGAAATTGCCGTTGCCTTTTCGGCGCTCTTTCGGCACTTCGATCTTTTTCTTTCCGCTCAAATACTGGCCGGTCAGGGAATTCGGGTTCGCCATGACCTCTGCCGGCGTGCCGCAGGCCACGACCTGACCGCCGTGCGCGCCCGCGCCGGGGCCGATGTCGATGAGGTAGTCCGCCGCGCGCATCGTGTCCTCGTCGTGCTCGACGACAATGAGCGTGTTGCCGAGGTCGCGCAAACGTTTCAAGGTGGCGAGCAGCTTGTCGTTGTCGCGCTGGTGCAGTCCGATGGACGGCTCATCAAGGATATAGAGGACGCCCATCAGGCTCGAGCCGATCTGCGTCGCCAGACGGATGCGCTGGGCTTCGCCGCCGGAGAGCGACGCGCTCGCGCGCGAAAGCGTCAGGTATTCGAGTCCTACCGAGCGCAGGAAGCCGAGGCGGTTTTTGATCTCCTTCAAAATGCGCTCGCCGATGCGCATTTGCTGCTCGGTCAGCGTCAGCTGATCCACAAAGTCGAGCGCGTCGACGACGGATTTTTCGCAGTAGTCGCTGATGCTAAGGTTCCCGACCGTGACCGCGAGGGATTCGCGGCGGAGCCGCTTGCCGCCGCAGGTGGGGCAGGGACACTCGCTCATGCAGGACTCTAACTCCTCGCGCACGCCGTCGCTCTGCGTCTCCTTGTAGCGGCGCTCTAAGTTGGGGATGATACCCTCGAACGCCTGATACAAAACTCCCTTGCCGCGCGGCTGGTCATACTGGAGCTCCAGCTTTTCGCCCTTTGTGCCGTAGAGAATGACGTCCATGACCTCTTTGGAGAGCTTTTCCACAGGGTCGCGGAGGGAAAAATGGTACTTTTTCGACAGCGCTTCAAAGTACATGCGCGAGATGCCGTCGCCGCGCACGTTGTTCCAGCCCGAGGCGCAGATCGCGCCGTCGAGCAGGGAAACGCTCTTGTTCGGGATGACGAGCTCGGGGTCGACCTTGAGCTGCGTGCCGAGGCCCGTGCAGGTCGGGCACGCGCCGAACGGGTTGTTGAACGAGAACATGCGCGGCGTCAGCTCTTCGATGGAGATGCCGCAGTCCTCGCAGGCGTAGTTCTGCGAAAAGAGGATATCGCGGTCGTCGGGCAGGATATTGGCCAGAATGAGGCCGCCCGAGAGCGCCGCCGCAGTCTCGCACGAGTCCGTCAGGCGGTGGACGACGTCGGGGCGGAGGATGAGACGGTCGACGACGACCTCGATATTGTGCTTTTTGTTCTTCTCGAGGGAAATTTCCTCGCTGAGGTCATACATGTTCCCGTCGGCGCGGACGCGGACATAGCCGGACTTGCGCGCGTCCTCAAAAATCTTGACGTGCTCGCCTTTTTTGCCGCGGATGACCGGCGCCATGATCTGCACGCGCGTCCCCTCGCCCAGCGCCATGAGCTGGTCGATGATCTGGTCGATGGACTGCTGGCGGATCTCCTTGCCGCAGTTCGGACAGTGCGGCGTGCCGACGCGCGCCCAGAGCAGGCGCAGGTAGTCGTACACCTCCGTCACCGTGCCGACGGTGGAGCGGGGGTTCTGCGAGGTGGTCTTCTGGTCGATGGAAATGGCGGGGGAGAGGCCTTCGATATAGTCGACGTCGGGCTTTTCCTTCTGCCCGAGGAACATACGGGCATAGGACGACAGGCTCTCGACATAGCGGCGCTGTCCCTCGGCATAGATGGTGTCGAACGCGAGCGAGGATTTGCCGCTGCCGGAGAGCCCCGTGATGACGGTCAGCGCGTCGCGTGGGATTGCAACGTCGATGTTCTTGAGATTATTTTCTCTTGCGCCTTTGACAAAAATCTTACTTGGCATGAATCGATAACTCCTGTTGCTCATTTTGCAGCTGCAAAATGAGCGTACTCTTCCAAATTTTTTATGTCAACCTTATTCAACAATGATATCCGCAAATTTTGCGCGCACGAGCGCGGCAAGGTCTTGCGGCGAAAGCTCGACCTGATAGCCGATCTTCCCTGCGGAGACGATCATTGTTTCAAGGTTTTCCGCCGAGGCGTCGATCACCGTAGGGAACAATTTTTTCATTCCCACGGGCGAGCAGCCGCCGTGGACATAGCCCGTGAGCGGCAGGAGCTCTTTCTGGTGGATCATTTCGATGGACTTTTCGCCCACGGCCTTCGCGGCCTTTTTGAGGTCGAGATTTTCCGCGACCGGCACGTCGAAGACGTAATACTGCTTGCTTGCGCCGCGCGCGACAAGGGTCTTGAAGACGATGGCGGGGTCAAAGCCCATGGACTTCGCCACCGTGACGCCGTCGACCGCCATGCCCTCCTCATGCGGGTAGGTGTGCGCGGTGTAGGCGATTTTCTTCTGCTCGAGCACGCGCATAACGTTGGTTTTTTCTTCTTTATTCTTTGCCATAAGGGACCTCCTATGTGGAAAACGGGGATAAAATCACCGCAGAATGTACACGCAGGCTAAAATGCAGGCAAGGCCTAAGAAAACGCCCGCGCTGATGGGCTCGCCGAAGACGAGGGTGCCTACGAGCGTGCCGACGACCGGCTCGATGCTCGCCATGATGCTGGCCTTGCCGCTCTCGACGTTGGCGAGACCCTTGGTGTAGAGGATGTAGGGTGCGACGGTGGAAAGAAGCACCAGCCCCGCAGCGAGGAGGGCGTTTTGCGGCACGCTCAGAACCGTCATAAGGTTGCCCCAGTCGGCGACGAACAGCGCGCCGAGCGCGGCGAACACGAACGTCCAGAATACGACGGCGAGCGGGCTGTAATGCCGCAGGCCGAAGGGCGCGAAGATCGAATAGAGCGCATAGAAAAACGCCGCACCGAGGCCGAAGAGCAGCCCCTTCGTCGTCAGCGACAGTCCGCCCGTGAAAACGCCCGTCACGAGCGCGCAGCCGAGCAGTGCCAGCGCGAGGGCAAGGAGCTTTTTGCCCGTGATCTTCTCTTTGAAGACGAGCGCGCTCATCAGCACGACCATCGCGGGCGCGGTGTAGAGCAAAATCGCGCTGACCGAGAGCGAACAAAGCTTCTGCGCGTTGAAGTAGCAGAGCGTGAAGAGCACGACGCTGATGATGCCCGTCGCGGCAAAAATCGGCAGGTGCTTTGCCTTCATTTTGAAGACGCTGCGGTCGGTGCAGAGGAAGAAGAACGCGAGCACCGCAAGGCCGCCCAGGTTGCGGATGACGACAAGGTTTTCCGGCGCGATGCCGGCATTGAGCAGCGGGCGGTTGAATAGTCCGATGCAGCCCCAGCAGGCGGCGGCCGCTAAAATGCAGGCGTAGGAAGCGTATTTTTTCACAGGTTTTGTCTCTTTCTCGTTATTTCGTGTTTTCCTTGCGCAGCTCGATGATGCGGTCGCGCAGGATGGCGGCGTACTCGAATTCGAGCATACGGCTCGCCTCCTGCATCTGCTTTTCGAGCTTTCTGATCTCTTCGTCCCGCTCGCGCTCGGAGAGCTTGCGCTTGCCGCGGCGGCGGGCGGATTCCTCGTCCTTCTTGGAAATTTCGATGATCTCGCGCACATCCTTTCGGATGGTCTGCGGAATGATGCCGTGCGCCTTGTTGTAGTCGTCCTGAATCTGGCGGCGGCGCTCGGTCTCATCTATCGCGCGGCGCATCGAGGGGGTGATGGTGTCGGCGTAGAGCACGACAAGGCCGTCGGCGTTTCGCGCGGCGCGGCCGATGGTCTGGATGAGGCTTGTTTCGCTGCGGAGGAAGCCTTCCTTATCCGCGTCCAAAATCGCGACCATCGAGACCTCGGGGATGTCAAGGCCCTCGCGCAGGAGGTTGATGCCGACGAGCACGTCGAACTCGCCGAGGCGCAGACCGCGGATGAGCTCCATGCGCTCGATGGTCTCGACGTCCGCGTGCATGTAGCGCACGCGGATGCCGACGCCGGTTAAATACTGTGTCAGGTCCTCGGCCATCTTTTTCGTCAGCGTGGTGACGAGCACGCGCTCATTGCGCGCCGCGCGGGCGTTGATCTCGCCGACGAGGTCGTCGATCTGGTTTTCGACAGGGCGCACCTCGACCTTCGGGTCTAAAAGCCCCGTCGGGCGGATGACCTGCTCGACGATCTGGCCCGCGCGGTCTTTTTCATAGTCGCCGGGCGTGGCCGAAACGTAGATGCGCTGGTGGACGCGCTGCTCAAATTCGTCGAATTTGAGCGGGCGGTTGTCGAACGCACAGGGCAGGCGAAAGCCGTACTCGACAAGGCTCTCTTTGCGCGCGCGGTCGCCGTTGTACATCGCGCGCACCTGCGGCAGCGTGACGTGCGATTCATCCACAAAGAGCAGGAAATCCTTGGGGAAGTAGTCGATGAGCGTCAGCGGCGGCGAGCCGACGGGCCGCCCGCTGATGACGCGGGAATAGTTCTCGATGCCCGTGCAGTAGCCCAGCTCGCGCAGCATCTCGATATCGTAGCGCGTGCGCTGGCGGATGCGCTGGGCCTCGACGGCCTTGCCCTCGGCCAAAAACTGTGCCTCGCGCTCGTCGAGCTCCTTGTCGATCTCGACAATGGCGCGCTCGAGCTTGTCCTTCGTTGTGACATAGTGCGACGCGGGGTAGATGGCGATGTGCTGGAGCGTGCGCGTCACCTGACCGTTGACGGGGTTGAATTCGCTGATCCGGTCGATCTCGTCGCCGAAGAATTCGACGCGCACGGCCTTGTCGCGGTAGTACGCGGGGTAGAGCTCCACCGTGTCGCCGCGCACGCGGAAGCGGTTGCGCTCAAAGGCGACGTCGTTGCGCTCGTAGCGAATTTCGATGAGCCGCTTTAAGAGGAAGTCGCGCTCCATCGTCATGCCGGGGCGGAGCGAGATCATCAGCTTTTCAAAGTCCTCCGGCTCGCCGAGGCCGTAGATGCACGAGACGGACGAGACGACGATGACGTCGCGCCGCTCGAGCAGCGCGCAGGTGGCCGAAAGCCGCAGGCGGTCGATCTCCTCGTTCGTCGAGGCGTCCTTGGCGATATAGGTGTCGGTGTGGGGGATATAGGCCTCGGGCTGGTAATAGTCGTAGTACGAAACGAAGTATTCCACCGCGTTTTCGGGAAAAAACTCTTTGAATTCCGCGCACAGCTGCGCGGCGAGGGTCTTGTTGTGCGCCAGCACGAGCGTCGGCCGCTGGACCTTTTCGATGACGCTCGCCATTGTAAACGTCTTGCCCGAGCCCGTGACGCCGAGCAAGACCTGCTCGTCGAGTCCCATCTTCACGCCCTGCGCCAGCTTTTCGATGGCCTCGGGCTGGTCGCCCGTGGGCTTGAAGGGCGCGTGCAGCTTAAATTCCATATCCGTTTCCCTTTCTTTCGGGCAGAAGTCCGTTGTGCCGCAGCGAGACGAAGTCGTCGTCCGCGACGATGATGTGGTCGGCGAGCTCGACGCCCACAGTGCGCAGCGCGTCGAAGACCGAGAGCGTCGTCGCGTTGTCCGCGGGGGAGGGGAGCGCCACGCCGCTGGGGTGGTTGTGGGCAAGCAGCACGCTGCTCGCGCCGCACTTGAGCGCGTTTTCCACAATTTTGCGCATATTGAGCTGGACGCTGTCCGTGTCGCCCTCGGCGACCAAATGGCAAGCGAGGAGGCGGCCCTTGGCGTCAAGGCACGCTTCGTAGAGCTTTTCCTCCCGCTCGCCGAGAAAGAGGTCTAAAAAGTACGCGCCCGCCTGCTCGGTATCGCTGAGGATCGTCTCGTGCGCGCCGGAGGACGCGCGGATGCGGCGCATCAGCGGGAACATGAGCGAGATGAGCGTCGAGGCGTTCTCGCCGATGCCCTCGACCTCCTCAAGCGCCGCGCGATCGGCGGCAAACACCGCGTCGAGCGAGCCGAATTTTTCCATCAGCCGGTGCGCGATGGGGTTCGTGTCCTGCCGCGGCACGGCGTAATAAAGGAGAAGCTCGAGCACCTCATGGTCGGCGAACGCATCAAGCCCGTGGGCGCGGAACTGCTCTTTTTTGCGCGAGCGATGTCCTTCGTGTACCGGCATGTGTGCTCTCCTTTCCGGGGCGTTTTTGCCGCAAAACGCGGCAGTCTTCTCCTATTTTTGTCTTAATATTGTATTTTATCACGGAGAGAAAAATCGTACAAGTGTTTTTTGAATTTTATCTCCCGCGGGAAGATGCGCAGGCAAAGGGGGATACTCTCTTTCTCGAAAGAGAGTATCCCCCTTAAACCCCCGAGAGAAAGGACGAGGGGTCTTGCCCCTCGACCCCGCTTACATTGGCAGTCTGTGGCTTGAAGAGCTGCACGCGCTGCGCAATCGGGTGCGGTGTACGTGGCTTCGCCACGGGTTCCTACGTTTCGTCACATTTTGCAACCGCGCCTTACTATCGTGAGGCGCGTGTGACGGCAGCATGGCGGCAGACTGCGTGCTGACGGCATTGCTGCGCTCGCCGCTCAGGGCTGCCGCTATTTCAGTTCTGTGCTGTGATATACATTTCTTCTGCTTTTTGCTGGGCGGCGATGAGTGTGGATTTTGCGTCGCCGTAATTTTGCTTTTCGATCTGAGCAAGTGCGTCGGTGATATCGTTGAACAGGGTCAAGTACATTTTCTGATAGTCTGTCATAGCAAAACCTCCGAACATATTTTAGATATATTATATATCTACTAAACGCATAATACTTCAAAACGATCTTATTGTAAATACACAATAACTATATTTTGAGGTTTTTCTATGGCTATTAAGAGCTTATCTATTCGCATTGATGAAACGATGCTCCATAAACTTCACGTCGTTGCCGACTACGAGGGCCGCAGCGCAAACAACGAAATTCTGATCTTAATCCGCGACGCGATCGAAGCCTACGAGGAAAAACACGGCAAGATCGAGCTCTGATTTTCACAATGCGGCGAGCGCAGCAATGCCGCATTCCGCAGGCAGTCTGCCGCCAGACAAACGTCACTCGCGCCTCACGGTAGTAAGGCGCGGTTGAGAGACGTAACGACTCGCAGAAGATCCATGGCGAAGCCATGTACACCGCACCCGATTGCGCAGCGTGTGCAGCTCTTCAAGCCCCAGACCGGCAATGTCGGGGGTCGAGGGGATCTCCCCTCGCGTTCTCTTGGGGGTTTAAGGGGGCCATTCTCTCACGCGAGAGAATGGCCCCCTTATCCGCGTCCCCTGCACAGTGCAGGGAAAAACGCCCCCCTGCGAGTACGCAGGGAACAATACAACACAGTGTGTTAAAACAATGTTAACTGGCTCGTTTCAGGCAACCCCGCAAACGCGCCCAGCGCGCGCAGCTGGTCGATATGCGTCTGCGACAGCTTGTTGCAGCAGAGGGAAAACTCCTCCACCGATGTAAAGTCCTTCCCCTTGCGCTTCTCGACGGTGTCGAGCGCTGCGGTCTCGCCGAGTCCGCGGACGGACGTGAACGGCGGCAGCAGGCCGTTTTCCGTGACGACGAACTTCGTCGCATCGCTGCGGTAGATATCGATGGGCTCAAAGTGGAAGCCGCGCAGGCAGAATTCGTAGCAGACTTCAAGCGTCGTCATCAAGTCCTGTTCCACGGCGGTCGCGTCCTTGTTGTTTTCGATCTCGCGGATGCGGCGGCGCAGCGCATCGGCGTCCTTGCAGCACTCGGCGGCGTCGAATGCCTTGGCGCGGATGGAGAAGAACGTCGCGTAGAACGCGAGCGGCTCGTGCACCTTGAACCACGCGATACGGAACGCCATCATAACGTATGCGACCGCGTGCGCTTTCGGGAAGAGGTAACCGATCTTCGCAAGCGACTCGATGTACCACTCCGGTACGTCGTGCTTGCGCATCTCTTCGACCCACATCGGCCAGTCCCCCGCCTTGCCGCCCTTGACCTTGCCCTTTCGGACGGCCTCCATGATCTTAAAGCTCATCTTCGGGTCAAGCCCCATAGAGATGAGGTAGAGCATGATATCGTCACGGCAGCCGACGGTCTCCAGAACGCTCGCCGTGCCGCTGACGATCAGATCCTTCGCGTTGCCGAGCCACACGTCCGTGCCGTGGGAGAAGCCTGAAAGGCGCAGCAGCGTGTTGAAGTCCTTGGGCTGCGTGTCGACGAGCATCTGGCGCGTGAAGCGCGTGTTAAACTCGGGGATCGCGACGGCGCCCGTGGGGCCGAGCACTTCGTCGTTCTCGTAGCCGAGCACCTTGGACGAGATGAAGATCGACATCGTGTCGGGGTCGTCGAGCGGGATAGCGCGGGCGTTCACGCCCGTCAGATTTTCGAGCATGCGGATCATCGTCGGGTCATCGTGGCCGAGCATGTCGAGCTTTAAGAGGTTGTCCTCCATGCAGTGATATTCGAAATGCGTGGTGATCGTGTCGCTGTCGGGGTCGTCCGCAGGGTGCTGTACGGGGCAGAAATCCTCGATATCCATGTCGTCCGGCACGACGACGAGTCCGCCGGGATGCTGGCCCGTCGTGCGGCGTACACCGACGCAGCCTGCCGTCAGGCGGTCGATCTCGGCGTTGCCCGCGGCGATGCCGTTTTCCTCAAGGTATTTTTTGACGAAGCCGTAGGCCGTCTTCTCCGCGAGCGTACCGATCGTACCCGCGCGGAACACCTGCGTCTTGCCGAACATCTCGACCGCGTGCGCGTGGGCGCGCGCCTGATATTCGCCTGAGAAGTTGAGGTCGATATCCGGCACCTTGCCGCCGCCGTAGCCGAGGAAAGTTTCAAACGGGATGTCGAAGCCGTCTTTGACATACTTCGTGCCGCAGACGGGACACATTTTATCGGGCATGTCCGCGCCGCAGCCATACTCGCCCGCGTGGAACTCGACGTTGCGGCACTTCGGGCAGCGGTAGTGCGGCGGCAGGGCGTTGACCTCGGTGATCCCGGCCATGTACGCGACAAGTGACGAGCCGACCGACCCTCGCGAGCCGACGAGGTAGCCGCACTCGAGCGAGCGCTGCACGAGCTTCTGCGCCGACATGTAGACGACGTCGTACTTGCCCAGAATGCTGCCGAGCTCGACGTTCAGCCGGTCGACGATCAGCTGCGGCAGATCGTCGCCGTAAAGCTCGTGCGCTTTCCCCCACACCATACGGTTAAGGTCTTCTTCCGAATTTTCAAGCCGCGGCGGGAACAGCTTGCCCTTGGGCAAAAGCTCGATATCCTCCACCTGCTCGGCGATGGCGCGGGGGTTCGTCACGACGACCTCGTAGGCTTTCTCCTTGCCGAGGTAGTCAAATTCCTTGAGCATTTCGTCCGTCGTGCGGAAGTAGAGCGGAACGGGCTCGTTCGCGTCGGCGAATTTCTTTGACGCGAGCAGGATATGGCGATAAACCTCGTCTTCGGGGTCGAGGAAGTGGACGTCGCCCGTTGCGCAGACAGGCTTGCCGAGCTCTTCGCCAAGCTTGACAACAGTGCGGTTGAAGTCCTTGAGGTCTTCGTCGTCGCGCACCGTGCCGTCGCGCACCATGAAGCGGTTATTGCCGAGCGGCTGAATTTCAAGATAGTCGTAGAACGAGGCGATGCGCTTGAGCTCATTCCAGTCCTTGTGGTCGACGATGGCACGGAACAGCTCGCCCGCCTCGCAGGCAGAGCCGATGATCAAGCCCTCGCGATGCGCGACAAGCTCGCTTTTCGGGATGATCGGCACGCGCTTAAAGTATTTGAGGTTCGACGCCGAGATGAGCTGGTAGAGGTTCTTGAGGCCCACCTTGTTCTTGGCGATCAGAATGATGTGCTTTGGGAAACGGTTGCGCTTGACGCCGAGCGGGCGGAGCTTCGTCATCTCGTCGTTGATCTGCTGGAGGCGCGTGACGCCGCGCTCTTCGAGCATGACGAAGAACTTGGCCAGCATCTGCGCGACCGGGACCGCATCGTCGGACGCGCGGTGGTGGTTGAACTGCGGGAACTGCAAGTGGTCGGCCACGATGTCGAGCTTGTACTTGCCGAGCTCGGGCAGGAGATTCTGCGCGAAAATCAGCGAGTCGAGATACGTCGGCTCGAACGGGATGCCGCACTTTTTGCAGCCTGCGCGGATGAAGCTGATATCAAACTCCGCATTGTGCGCAGCGAGCGGGCGGCCGCCCGCAAAGGCCAAAAATGCGTGCAGCGCGTCCTCCAGCTTCGGCGCGCCGCGCAGCATGTCGTCTGTGATGCCGGTCAGGCCGATGATCTCAGGCGAAAGCCGACGCTCGGGGTCGACAAAGGTCTGGAACGTGTCGACGATCTCGCCGTCTTTCAGAATGACCGCACCGATCTCGGTGATGGCATCGTGCGCGACCTTCAGACCCGTTGTTTCAATGTCGAAACAGCAGATCTCAGTCGAAAAATCGCCGTCCTGCGGGCCGTGCACACAGATACGGTCGTCGATGTTGTTGAGAAAATAGCCTTCACAACCGTAAAGGAGTTTTATTTTACCCTCGCCGGTGTGCCAGGCGTCCGGGAAGCTCTGCGCTACGCCGTGATCCGTGATGGCGATGGCGGGCATCCCCCACTTGATCGCGCGCTTGACGACCGCGGCGGTGTCGGTCAGCGCGTCCATGTTGGACATACGGGTATGTAAGTGCAGCTCGACGCGCTTTTCCTCCGCCGTGTCCGTGCGCTCGGCGTGGTCGATCTGCATGATGTCCTGCGGGTTGAGCTGCATATCCTTACCATCGTAGGAGAGCTCCATGCGGCCGCTGACGCGCAGCCACATGCCGACGCTGATCTTGCCAAGAAGCTCCGTCGCCTCGCGCTCGGGCATGCTGCGGCGGATGAAGAGCGAGCCTTCGTAGTCCGTCATTTCGAGCAACATCGTCCAGACGCCGGCGCGGCGCGTCTCGTGGCAGTCGAACTTGAAGACCTTGCCCTCAACGACGACGTGACCGGCCTTTGGCGTCAGCTCGCTGATGGGGAGCACTCTCCCCTTTGCAATCTCGCGGCCCATGATGACACTGCCGCTGCCGCTCACCTTGCGGCCAGCGTTCTTCAACATGTCGGGAAAGGCTTCCGCCGTTGATTTGACGTGGATGTCCACGCACTTTAAGTCGTAATTGCGCGCAAGAAGCTGCTCGACCGTTTCGCGCGTCGAGTCGTTCATCTCCGCGCGCACGGTCATGTCGAGCGTCATCGTGCGCTTTTCCGGCTCGAGCACCATGTTCGTGACCATCGCGGCGTTGAGCGGGACGCGCAGGTCAAAATCCGGCGAAAAGTCGGTGAATAATTCAAAAAAAGGAATCTTTTGTGCCATAGCCACAACCTTATCTCAGTATCGTTTCCGCTCGGTCAGAGTTTTTTGATTTCCTCCATCAAAGCGTCGACAAGCTTTTCCTGCGGCACTTTGTAAAGGATTTTTCCTTTTCGGAAAATCATGCCCTCACCTTTGCCGCCGGCCACGCCGATATCGGCGGCCGAGGCCTCACCGGGCCCGTTGACGACGCAGCCCATCACGGCGACCGTGATATTCTTCTTGCAGTCGGCAAGACGGCGCTCTAGCTCCTCGGCGATCGGGATCATGTCGTACGCCGTGCGGCCGCACGTCGGGCAGGAGACGAGGTTCACACCGCTGCGGCGGATGCCGCAGGCCTGCAAAATGCGCTTGGCGGCGTAGACTTCCTCCACGGGGTCTGCCGTGAGTGAGACGCGCATCGTATCGCCGATGCCCTCGCACAGAAGGCCACCGATGCCGATGGCGGACTTCAAAAGCCCCATCGTGGGCGTGCCCGCCTCGGTCACGCCGAGGTGGAGCGGATAGTCGACCTTTTCGTGCAGAAGGCGATAGGCCGCCATGTTGAGCGGTACATCAGAGCTCTTGACCGAGATGCAGATCTCGGTAAAATCGAACTTTTCAAGCAGCCGCACATGTCTGAGCGCGCTCTCGACAAGCGCCTCGGGCGTCACGCGGCCATATTTTGCGAGCAGCTCCTTTTCAAGCGAGCCGCCGTTCACGCCGATGCGGATGGGGACCTTGTGTTCACGGCAGGCGTCTACGACCGCCTTGACGCGGTCATCTCCCCCGATGTTGCCGGGGTTGATGCGAATTTTGTCCGCACCGCGCGCCGCCGCTTCGACGGCGAGACGGTAGTCGAAATGAATGTCCGCGACGAGCGGGATGGAGATATTCTCCTTAATTTCACTCAGCGCGTGCGCGGCCTCCATATTCGGCACCGTGACGCGCACGATCTCGCAGCCCGCCTCTTCGAGCGCGTGGATCTGCGCGATGGTGGCCTTGGCATCCTCAGTGTGCGTGTTGCACATCGACTGGATCGTGACCGGCGCGCCGCCGCCGATAGCGACGCCGCCTGCGATAATTTGCTTGCTCATAAGATCATCCTCCTCACAGGAGCTTGACAATGTCGTGGAACGTGACGAACAGCATCAGCGCCATTAAAAGCGCAAAGCCGATGCCGTTGATGACGTTCAGATATTTGGATGGAATTTCCTTCTTGAACAGCGCCACGGCGATGCCGTTGACGAGCAGGAACAGCACGTGTCCGCCGTCGAGTGCGGGCAGCGGCAGCAGGTTCATCACGGCGAGGTTCACCGCGATCATCGCGGCGAAGTAGAGGATGCTCTCGAGCGCCGCGCCAAAGCCAGCCTCGGCCTCGGTCTCCTTGCCGACCTCCGTGATGGTCGAGACGATGCCGACCGGGCCGCTCAGATCGTTCACGCCCGCCGCGCCCGAAAGCAGCATTTGCAGGCTTAGACGCACGATGCGGACATAGTCCATCGTCTGGTACCAGCTGTATTGCAGGCGCAGAAGCGGCGTCGCCTCGACGATCCCGCCGTAGGTAAAGCCGTAGGCCTCGTACTCCTTGCCGTTTTCATCGGTGTAGACTTGCCTGGTGAGCGTGCGGTCGAGCTTTTTGCCGTCGCGCAGGACGGTCATGTCGATCGTGCCCGTGTCGCCAAGGCCCATGATGAGCGACACATCGCTCTTTAAATAAATGCGCTCGCCGTTGATGGCGTAGATCATGTCGCCGGGCATCAGGCCGTCCTCTCCCTGCTGCGGAAAATCGGGGTTCAGCTCGACGATCTCCGTCGTGTAGAACGCCTGCGCGCCCGCGTACAGGCAGATGACGATGATGAGGCCCGTCAGGAAGTTCATGAACGCGCCCGCGACAAAGATGATGAACTTCTTCCACCAGACCTGGCGGTTAAGCGCGCGGTCGTCGTCCGAATCCTCGTCCTCGCCCTCCATGGCGCAGTAGCCTCCGATGGGCAGGAGCCGCAGGGAGTATTCGGTGTCTCCTTTCGTCTTATGGAAGAGCTGCGGGCCCATGCCGATGGAAAATTCATTGACGCGCACGCCGCAGGCCTTGGCCGCCAAAAAGTGACCAAGCTCATGCACGGCGATGAGCACGCCGAAAATCAGGATCGCAATGAGAATATAAACCATGGTCTCTCCTAAATTTGGTCAGTTGAGCTTTTCGCGCACGACCTCGCGCGCGAGCCGGTCTGCTTCCAGAATATCCGAAAGCTGCGGCTGATATACCGTCTCAGTTTTATCGAGCGCCGCTTCGATGAGGTCAGGGATGGCACAGATGCCGATCTCGTCGCGCAGAAACGCCGCGACGGCCTCTTCATTTGCGCCGTTCATCGCCGCGCAGTAGACGTTCCCGACGGCGGCGCACTGCTTGGCGATCTTCAGGCAGCGGAAGACCTCTTCATCGGGCTCGGCGAACGTGAGCGGCGGGCACTTGAGAAGGTCAAGCGGCTCCGCGGGCGAAACGGCCCTGTTGGGGTACGTCATCGCGTAGCGGATGGGCAGCTTCATGTCCGGTGTGCCGAGCTGGGCGAGCATCGCCCCGTCGTGAAACTCGACGAGCGAGTGTACGATGCTCTGGCGATGGATGACCGCGTCGACCTGCCGCAGCGGCAGGCGGTAGAGGCGCATGGCCTCGATGATCTCAAGGCCCTTGTTCATCAGCGTCGCGGAGTCGATGGTGATCTTTGCGCCCATCGTCCAGTTCGGGTGCTTGAGCGCGTCGGCCTTCGTCTTAGTCGCAAGCTCCTGCGCGCTCAGGCCGTAGAACGGCCCGCCCGAGCAGGTCAGAATGAGGCGCTTGATCTCACCGCGGTCGCGGCAGCCCTGCAAGCACTGGAAGATCGCGCTGTGCTCGCTGTCGACGGGGACGATCTCCGCGCCGTATTTTTCCGCCGCGTCCACCACAAGCTCGCCCGCGCAGACGAGCGTTTCTTTGTTGGCAAGCGCAATGCGCTTTTTCTTCTCGATGGCGGCAAGCGTCGGCTTTAAGCCAATCATGCCCATCACGGCAGTCACGACCGTGTCGGCGTCCTCCGCCGTGGCAGCGGCCAAAAGCCCCTCCATGCCGGAGAGCACTTGGGTGTTTGTGTCGGAAAGCCGCGCGCGGAGCTCGCGCGCCGCATCCTCGTCATAAAGCACGGCAAGACGCGGGCAAAATTCCCGCGCCTGCTGTTCAATGAGGTCAACGCTCTTATTCGCCGTCAGCGCGGCGACGGAAAGCCCCAGCTCGCGCGCCACCTCAAGCGTCTGGCGGCCGATGGAGCCGGTGGAACCGAGTAAAGCAATACTCCTTGTCATAATAGGCCTCCGCAGACCGCGGCCCATACGACCGGCGCGATGAAGAGCGTCGAGTCAAAGCGGTCGAGCATGCCGCCGTGCGTCAGGAAGAGGTGGCTGTAGTCCTTGATGCCCGCCTCGCGCTTGACGAGCGACATCGAGAGGTCGCCGAGCTGGCCGAAGATATTGGCCACCACGCCCACGAGGATCAGCATGAGGTAGTTCGGCGCATAGCCGAGCCATGCCTTGCCGACAACGCCGAGCAGCACCAGCGCAAGCGCGCTGCCGATGGGCCCGCCGATCGCGCCTGCCCAGGTCTTGTGCGGGCTGACGTGCGGCGCCATCTTGCGCTTGCCGAACCACATGCCAAAATACATCGACAGCGCATCGCCCACAAATGCGACGCAGAAGGGCGCGAGCACATAGAGCTTGCCATAGTTTTCGTCCATACGCAGCAGGAAGATGCAGCTGTACATCGCCGGAAACACAATGCCACCGATGATGGCCACCGCCACATCGTGGAACGTGAACGGTTTTTCCTTTCCGTAAGAGATAACCGCAAAGAGGAACGCCATCATCACAAGGATCCAGCGGAAGATCGTAACGGTCGAAATCGGAAGATCGTATGTGCCGCTTATCTCTTCCTTAAAGAGCCATATCTCCTGCATGACGACCGTTGTGACAAGTCCCCAGTAGAAATTCGCCGGGACATTCTCCCCTGCCGTGTGCAGCAGCTCATAGGCCGCGATGCCCGCGATGCCGCAAACGACGAGCATCGTCGCCCATGCGGGACAGGCAAGCAGCACGGCGAGTAGTACCGGCAATCCAACGATCACCACCAACCATCTTTGTTTCATTTCTGTTTCTCCTGTTTCAAACCACCGAAGCGGCGCTCGCGATGCTGATACGCGATGAGCGCCTTGTCGAATTCTTTCTCGGTAAAGTCGGGCCAGAGCGTGTCGCAAAAGTAGAACTCGCTGTACGCGCACTGCCACAAAAGGTAGTTGCTGATGCGCTTCTCCCCGCCCGGGCGGATGAGAAGGTCGGGATCGGGAAGTCCGCTTGAATAGAGGTAGCGCGAAAAGCCCTCCTCGGTCAAAGCGTCCGCGTCCTGCTCCCCTGCCGCGCAGTCACGCGCAAACGCGCGGGCGGCGTGCAGAATCTCGTCGCGCCCGCCGTAGTTGAGGCAGACGTTGGCCTGAAAGCCTTCGATGCGGGAGGATATCTCATTTGTTTCGTCGATGAGCGCTCTCAGCTCCGGCGTCAGGACGCTTAAATCACCCAGAAAGTGCAGGCGGTTGCCGTCCTTTTCCATCGTGTCGATGCACTCGTGCAGATATTGCTCGAGTAAGTGCATGATGCCGTCGACCTCGTCCTTCGGGCGCTTCCAGTTTTCGGTCGAAAAGGCATAGACCGTCAGATAGTCGATGCCCAGGTTCTTGCAGTAGGTGCCGAGCTTTCGAAATGTCTCCGCCCCCGCCTTATGACCGGCCGAGCGCGGGAGGCCGCGCTTTTGCGCCCAGCGGCCGTTGCCGTCCATAATGACGGCAACATGACAAGGCAGGTTGTTCAAATCAACCTGCCCTGCCTTGTTCTCTTTGGAAAAGAGCCCCATATCAGACCGCCATGAGCTCCTTCTCTTTCTTCTCGAGAAGGGCGTCGACCTCTTTGCACATGTCGTCGGTCAGCTTCTGCAGGTCCTTTTCGGCGACCTTCAGGTCATCCTCGGTGATCTCGCTGGCCTTCTGCTTCTTCTTGAAGGCCTCCATCGCGTCGCGGCGGATGTTGCGGATGGCGACCTTGCCGGTCTCGGAATACTTATGGATCTGCTTGACGAGCTCCTTACGGCGCTCCTCCGTGAGTTGCGGGAAGTTCAGGCGGATGGACTTGCCGTCGTTCTGCGGGTTGATGCCAAGGTCAGACTCCTGAATGGCGCGCTCGATGGGCTTGAGGGCCGTGCCGTCCCACGGGGTGATGACGAGCTGGCGCGGGTCGGGAGAAGCGATGGCCGCGATCTGCTGGATGGGCGTGGGAGAACCGTAGTAGTCGACGCTGATGCGGTCGAGCACAGAGGCGTTGGCGCGGCCTGCGCGCACAGAGGCAAAGTCCGCGTTCACCGCGTCGATGCTCTTTCTCATTTTGTCGGAATAAACCTTGTAATCTTCTTTATTCATGGGGATACCTCCTCAAAAATTTTTATCGTAAAACCGCAGATGCGGGGTCGCTCAGTTTTCGCCAACAATGGTGCCGATCTTCTCGCCCTCGACCGCGCGGATGATGTTCTCCGGGTCCTTGAGCGCAAAGACGAGCACGGGAATGTGGTTGTCCATCGAAAGCGACGTGGCCGTGGAGTCCATGACCGCAAGGTGCTGGGCCAGCACGTCCTCATAGGAGATAGCGTCGTACTTGATCGCGTTTGCATCCTTGGCGGGGTCGGCGTTGTAAACGCCGTCGATGTTCTTGGCGAGCAGGATCACGTCGGCGTTGATCTCTGCTGCGCGCAGCACCGCTGCCGTATCGGTCGAGAAGAACGGAGAGCCGATGCCGCAGCCAAAGAGCACTACGCGGCCCTTTTCCAAATGCCGGATGGCGCGGGCGCGGATGTAGGGTTCGGCGACTTCTTTGATCTCCAGCGCCGTCTGCACGCGCACGTCGACGCCCTTCTGCTCGAGCACATCGGCGACCGCCATGCAGTTCATCGCCGTGGCCAGCATGCCCATGTGGTCGGCACGGGTGCGCTCGATGTAGCCCTCGCCGTTTTTCACACCGCGCCAGAAGTTGCCGCCGCCGATGACGACGCCCATCTGCACACCCATGTCCGTGCACTTTTTGATGACGTCGCACACCTTGGAAACGACGTCGAAGTCGAAGCCGAAGTGCTTGTCGCCTGCCAGCGCCTCGCCGCTGATCTTGAGCAGCACGCGCTTATACTTGAGTTGAGCCATGCTCATAATCTCCCCTTTCAGGTACAAGTTCAAATTTTCACAGCTACTATTTTAGCGTATTTTTGCTCTTTTGCATAGGGGGAAAGCGTAAACTTTTTTCACAAATTCGCTCTTCCCTTTTTCGTCAAGTTGAACCGCCGTGAATAGCGGAAAAAAGCAGCCGTATGAAACGGCTACTTTTTTAGATTTTTCGTTTACTTGATGCCCTTGATGCGGATAAGGTCCTTCAAAAGCTCGACCGTGCCATCGATGCCGAGCAGGCTCGAATCGATGCAGAGGTCATAGCTCTTGGCATCGCCCCAGTCCTTGGCGGAATAGTAGTTATAGTAGGAAGCGCGGGACTTATCCGTCTTCTTGATGCGGTCTTTCGCCTCATTCTCGCTGATGCCGTTGCGGGCGGCAACGCGCTTGATGCGGTTTTCGAGCGGAGCCGTGATGAAGAGATTGATGACGTCGTCGCGATCCTTGAGCGCGTAGTCCGCGCAGCGGCCGATCAGGACGCAGGGGCCCTTGTCGGCGAGCTTTTTGATCGTGTCGTAGGTCGCCAGGTACACCTGCTGTTCGATGGAGCCCTTGGGCGTCACATGGTTCATCGAGAAGGAATAGGGGTCCATCGCGATGGAATAGAGAAAGCTCTTCGGGCGTTCGTCAAAGGAACGGAACAGTTCTTCGCAAAGTCCGCTCTCCTCTGCCGCCTCCTTGAGCAGCATGTCGTCGTAATAGGCGATGCCGAGCTGCTTGGCAAGCATCGTGCCGATCTCGCGTCCGCCGCTGCCGTATTGTCTGCCAACCGTAATGACCATAAAGATTCCTCCTTTTTCGCGCCTTGAAACAAAATCGGTGCTATTTGGATTATAGCACCGATTTCGTAAGAAGACAATATTTTTTCCTGTTTCGATTTTGTAAAGGCTCGGCCTTATTCCGGAAGCGGCAGGCCAAGGCGTCGATACATCGTCTTTTTCACCGCGCGCAGAATATTTTCATAGCCCGTGCAACGGCACAGATGGCCGGAGAGGAGCTTTCTGAGCTCGTCATCGGTGTAGAGGCGGTTCGTCTCCAAGATCTCGACCGCAGTCATGATGAAGCCCGGCGTGCAGAAGCCGCACTGGACAGCGGTCTCTTCAATGAATGCCTGCTGGATGTCGCTCAGCTCGCCGTCGGGCCCCATCAGGCTTTCGAGCGTGCGGATGTGCTTGCCGTCCGCCCAGACGGCGAGGTAGATGCACGAGTTGAATGCCTCGCCGTCGATGATGACGTTGCAGGCGCCGCACTCGCCGACCTCGCAGCCCTTCTTCACGGACGTCATATGGTAATCGTTTCGCAGCATATCGGTCAGCGACGCACGCACGTCGACCATTTTCTCAACGTCCTTGCCGTTTAAGTTGAATCGCACCAGCTTGTACTGACTCATTTGATGACACCTCCCGCCCGTTTGATAGACTCGATCAGGCAGCGCTTGGCCATTTCGACCGCGATGTGCTCGCGGAACGCCTTGGAGGCGCGCCAGCTGTCACGCGCGCGGATATCGTTGAGCACGGCGAGTGAGAACTCTTCCGCCGTCGTAAGTGTCAAGGGTTTATCCTTGGCAGCTGCCTCCGCGCTCGGGCAGCGCATCGGCACAGGACCGGCAACGCCGTAGGCGATGCGGGCGCGCTCAATAGTCTGCTTGTCGGGCGACAGGCGCACGTTCACGCTGCACCCGAGCGTCGCGATGTCCATCGCGTTTCTCATGGCGTACTTGATGTAGTAGCCATAGCAGTTTTCGTAGCTCGCCTTTGGGATCAGGATGGCGGTCTGGATCTCGCCATCCTCCACGCGGATGTCGACCTGACCGGCCTTGATGTAAAAGTCTTTGATGGGCAGGCGGCGGATGCCGTCCTTCCCCGTCAGCTCCACGATGGCCTCCCACGCGTGCAGCGTCGAGGCGGAGTCCGCGCTCGTCACGCCGTTGCAGGTGTTGCCGCCGATGGTGCCGATGTTTCGAATCTGCGGGCCGCCGACCATGTCGACCGCCTCGCCGAGAACGTTGATATATTTCTGGATGATGGGGTCACGCGTGATGTGGGAAAAGCTCGAGAGCGAGCCGATGCGGATGTTCTCCTCCTCGTCGATGCTCACGCCGCGCAGCTCGTCGAGGCCGTAGATCGAGATGAGCTCCTTTCCGGCGCGCTTGCCCTCGCGCATCTGCACGAGCACGTCGCTGCCGCCGGCGATGATCTGCGCCTCGGGATGCTCCAAGCGGAGGGCGACGGCGTTTTCGACGCTTTCCGCCTCGTAGAGCGCTTTCATATCATACATGGCTCACTTCTCCTCCTTCCAGCTGTCGCGGATCAGTCCTGCACGGCTGAACTCAGCGTACAGAACGTGCGGGGTGATGGGAACGGTGTCGATGGCGACGCCGGTGGCGTTGTAGATGGCGTTGCGGATGGCGGGCGCGCCCGAGCACGCGGGCGGTTCGCCGAGCGCCTTCGTGCCGAACGGCGATGTCGGCTCGGGATTTTCGATAAACTGCGCCTCGAGATGCGGGTGGTCCATGAACGTCGAGAGCTTGTAGTCGAGAAGGTTATTGTTGAGTGGGCGGCCCGTCTTCTCGTCGAATAAAAGCTGCTCGCTCATGCCAAATCCGATGGCCATGGACATGCCGCCGTGGACCTGCGCCTCGGCAAGCGCGGGGTTGATGAGCTTGCCGCAGTCGTGGACGTTGATGATCTTCTTGAGCGTCACCTTGCACATCGGGATATCCACCTCGACGTCGGCAAAGGTGCAGCCAAACGAATAGGCGTTGTTGCGGATGGTGTAGGTCGACTCGGCGGTGATGTGCTCGGAGTCCGCGGCATTGTACTGCGCGGTCATCGCAAGGTCTTTCAGCGACATGAGCACCATGCCGTCGCCCTTGCGGATGATGTTGCCGTCGACGATGTCCATATTGTCGACCGCCTGACGGGTGAGCTTTGTCGCGTACTGAAGAATTTTCTGCCGCAGGAGCGTCGCCGTCTGGCGGATGGAGAAGCCCGCGACGTAGGTCTGGCGGCTCGCGTAAGCGCCGAGGCCTGTGGGCGTGATGTCCGTATCCTGACACGAGACGATGCGCACGTCGTGATAGCTCTTGAGGCCGACGGCCTCGGCCGTCATCTGCGCATAGGCCGTGTCCGCGCCCTGCCCGATCTCCGTCTCACCGCACTGCATCGTCACCGTGCCGTCGAGATTCAAAAGCATGCGGTTCGAGGACGTTTCAAGCGAGATGGGATACACCGCCGTGTTGTACCAGAAGGCCACCACGCCGATGCCGCGGCGGACGGGGCCGATGTCCTTGGCATACTCCTCGCGCTTTTTGTCGTATTCGATGTACTCCTTCCCCTTTTCCAGACATTCGCGGAAGGAATCGTAGTAGTTCGTGTTACCTGAGAAGCCGTCGTGGAAGCCCTTGGGCATGATGTACTTCATGCGATATTCGAGCGGCTCTATGCCAACGGCCCTGGCGCACTCGTCGATGTTCGCGTCGTCCGCAAACGAGGCCTGCGGCATGCCGTAGCCGCGCATCGCGCCCGCGGCGGGGCGGTTGGTGTAAACGGTGTAGGCGTCGCCCTCAAAGTTATCGCAGGGATAGATCTGCGGGAACGAGCCCATGGCCTTGGCGACGATCGAATGGCCGTGCGAGGCATACGCGCCCTGATTGGAGAAGCACTCGACCTTGCGCGCGGCAATCGAGCCGTCCTTATGGAGCCACGTGATGATATGGAAGCGGATGGCATGGCGCACGCGGTTAGAGACGAAGGTCTCCTCACGTGAGCAGTCGATGCGCACGCAGCGCCCTGCGACTTGCGTAGAGCACCACGCGCACAGCGGCTCATAGAGCGCATCCTGCTTGTTGCCAAAGCCTCCGCCGATGTAGGGCTTGATGACGCGGATATCCGCCCACGGACGCCCGAGCGCCTGACCGACGATGCGGCGGATGATGTGCGGGATCTGCGTGGAGGACACGACGACGATGCGGCCATTTTCCTCGTAAGCGTAGCAGCCGTGGTTTTCAATGTGGCTGTGCTGCACGGTGGGGGTGTTGTACCAGCCCTCGACTTTGATGAGGCCGGGCTCTTTGATCGCCTGCTGATAATTGCCCTTGCGGATATCGGTGTGCTTCAGGATATTCCCCGGGAAATTTTCGTGGATGCAGGGCGCGTCGGGCTCCATGGCCTTCTGCACGTCGAGCACAAACGGGAGTTCCTCATATTCGACCTTCAGCGCGCGCACGCCCTGCATGGCCGAGACCTCATCCTCCGCAATGACGACCGCGACGTCGTCGCCGTAGTAGCGCACATGGCGGTTCAAAAGATTGCGGTCGGCCACGTCCTGATGCCCCGGGTCCATCGACCAGGGATGGCCCGCCGTCGGGAAGCAGTGCTCCGGCACGTCGAAGCAGGTCAGCACCTTCACAACGCCGGGGATGGCCTCCGCCGCGGACTTGTCGACTGATTTGACAAATCCGTGCGCGATGGTGGAATGCTTGATGCGCGCATAGAGCGCACCGGCCGGCATCCGATCCTCATAGTATTTCGTGCGTCCGGTGACCTTGTCGAACGCATCGACGCGGATCTCGCTTTTTCCTACCTTGCTCATCTGTCTACCTCCTGTTCCGAGCAGCCGCTTTGTCGGTTTTGCTCGAAATCTGCAACTCCTTTGCTATTATTTTAGCACATTTCGCGCAGCGTGTACAGTGCTGCATGCGTGATATAATACAAATGATCGCGGATGTACCATTTTGTCCGCTTTTTTCTGCCGATTGGTGAAAAAGAAACGAATGACTGGTGATTTAATAGATGGATAACACGTTGAAAATAGGATGCGTGGTCATGGCGGCGGGCAATGCCGCGCGCTTTGGCGAAAATAAACTCGCCGCGACGGTAAACGGAAAGCCGCTTATCGAGCATGCGCTCGAGGCGATCCCGCGGGAGAGCTTTTCCCGCGTGCTGGTCGTAACGCAGCACAAAAACGTGGAAGCGGCCGCCAAAAAGTTTGGCTTTGAAACGCTGCGGAACGAACATCCCGAGCGCGGCCAGAGCGAGACGATCCGCCTCGGCACGGCGGCGCTGTCAGACTGTGACGCGCTCTGCTTCATGGTGGCCGACCAGCCGATGCTCAAGCGCAAGACCGTCGCGCAGGAGCTTGAGTTCTTCCGCGCGCACAGCAAAAACATCGTCGGATTGGGACACAACGGCGTGCGAGGCAACCCCTGCCTCTTCCCTGCCCGCTTCTTTCCTGAGCTTTTATCGCTTGAGGGCGATGTCGGCGGCAGCGCGGTCATCAAGAGGCATTTAGATGATCTGCTGCTCTTTGAAGCGCCGGAGACAGAACTGCGCGACGTCGACACAAAGGAAGCGCTCGAAGCGCTCAGGGAACGCTGATCTCACCGCGGAGGTCTTCTTCCATTGCCTGCTTGATCTTCTCCTTGTCGTAGCCGCAGGAGAAGAGATAGTAGAGCTTGGCGACAGCGGCCTCGGTCGTCATGTCGAGTCCGCTGACCGCGCCCGCCTTTTTGAGCGCGCTGGACGTTTCGTAGGTGCCGAGCGACACCGCGCCCTGCGGGCACTGGGAGCAGACCGTGAGCACCGTGCCGTTCTGAAACGCCTTGCGGATGATGGGTAGCAGCGCGTTCCCGTCGCCGGGGATATTGCCCGCGCCGAAGGTCTCGATGACGATGCCGCGGAGCTTTTCGGTCATAATGGCCTCGAACAGCGAAAACTGAATGCCCGGAAATACCTTGATGACGCCGATGGGGATGTTGTCAAGCGTCTGGAGCTTGAGCCCGCCTTCCTGCCGCGGCAGGAGGGCGGCTTCGTTATATTTGATGGAAATGCCCGCCTCGGCAAGGCTCGGGTAGTTGGGCGAAACGAAAGCGATGAGTCCGTCGGCGGAGTATTTTGTCGCGCGGTTGCCGCGCAGCAGCTTTCCGCCGAAGTACAGGCACACCTCGCGCACGATGCCTTCCCCCGCAATCAGCAGCGCGGTGATGAGGTTGTCGCGCCCGTCGCTACGAATTTCGCACAGCGGGATCTGCGAGCCCGTGAGCACCACGGGCTTATCAAGCCCGCCGAGCATGAACGACAGCGCCGAGGCCGTATAGGCCATCGTGTCCGTGCCGTGCAGGACGACGAAGCCGTCGTAATCGTCATATTTCTGCGCGATCAGCTCTGCGATGCAGTTCCATTCGCGCACGGTCATGTTGGATGAATCCAGCAGCGGCGAGAGCTCGTAGAATTCCCACTCCGGCATCTCCGGTGCGCGGAGGTCGGGGATGGCATCGAGCGCGGCGCGGAAGTAGCCCGCGCGCGGCGCGTAGCCGTTTTCCGTGCGCGTCATACCGATGGTGCCGCCGGTATAGATGATGAGAACTCGTTTCATAGCTCTCTCCTGATTGTATTACTTTTTGTACGGCGTATGGTCGAGCGGCAGGCTGCGGCGGCGCTCGCCGTCGTAGCGGTAATACGCCTGCGCGATGGCCGGCGCCGTGGGGATGGACGTGATCTCACCGATGCCGATGGCGCCGTTGGCGAGATTTAATCCCGGCTTGTCGATGACGATCGCCTTGATCTCGGGGATCTGATACGAGCGGAACAGGCCGAGCGTGCCGTATTTTGCCGTGGGCTTGCCGTGGTCGAGCGGGTACTGCTCTGTCAAGGCGTAGCCCATGCTCATCACGACGCCGCCCTCGATCTGCCCTTCGCAGGACAGCGGGTTGATGGCCTTGCCGACATCGTGCGCGGCGACCATCTTTTTAATTTTGCCCGTCTCCTTGTCGAGAATGCACATCTGCGTCGCGTAGCCATAGGCGACATGGCTGACGGGGTTCGGCACATTTGCGCCGAGCGGGTTCGTCTTGGCGTAGTATTCGCCGTAAAACTCCTGCCCCTTCAAATCGCTCAGCGAGCGGTACTCCATCGCGTCGCGCAGCAGCAGGCATGCGCGGCGGCAGGCCTCGCCGGTGACGAGCGTCTGGCGCGAGCCGGAGGTGTCGCCGCTGTCAGGCGTTATGAACGTGCTGTTGCCGTCGTAGACGACCTGATCGCGCGTGAGCTTTGCGTTTGTCACGACGAGCTGCACCAGCACCGTGCCGAGACCCTGACCGATGCAGGACGCGCCCGCGCGGATGTGGACCTTGCCATCATCGCCGATGACGAGCTTGCAGCGCCCATAGTCGGGAAGACCGACGCCGACGCCCGCGTTTTTCATCGCGCAGGCAAGGCCGACCGGCTCGCCGTTTTTGACCGCTTCGTCATAGTAGGGCTTGATGGCCTCGAGCGTTTCGACAAGGCCCGTTTCGGGGCCGACGATCTGGCCGTTCGGCAGCACCTCGCCCGGGCGGATGGCGTTGCGGTAGCGAATTTCCCACGGGGAGATGCCGACAAGGTCGGCCATCTCGTTTAAGAGCGTTTCGGTCGCAAAGCAGGTCTGCGTCACGCCGAAGCCGCGGAACGCGCCCGCGGGTGGGTTATTCGTATAGTAGGCGTGGCCCTCAATTTCAAAGTTCTCATAATGGTATGGTCCAGCGGCGTGCGTGCACGCGCGCTCAAGCACGGGGCCGCCGAGTGAGGCGAAGCCGCCCGTGTCGGACACGACGCTCGCCTTTACGCCCTGAATGATGCCGTTTTCGTCGCAGCCCATCGTGAAGTCCATCCACATCGGATGGCGCTTGGGATGGACGAGCAGCGATTCCTGCCGCGTGAGCTTCACCTTGACCGGCACGCGCGCGATGTATGCAATCAGCGCCGCATGGTGCTGCACGGACATGTCCTCTTTCCCGCCGAAGCCGCCGCCGACAAGCATATTTTCGACCTGGCAGTGGGCAAAGTCGACGCCGAGCATCGCCGAGCACTCGTGCTGGGTGGTGTGCGCGCTCTGGTCGGTTGTCAGCAGCTTCACGCCGCCGTTTTCAAGCGGAAGCGCGACGCAGCACTCGGGTTCCAAAAAGGCGTGCTCCGTCCACGGAGTCTCAAACTTCTCGTGTAAGACGTATTTGGAATGTTTGATGGCCTCGTCTGCGTTGCCGCGCACAACGTGGCGGTGCGCCTGCAAATTGCCGCGGTTGCCCATGATGACCTCGGGCGCACCGGGGGCTGACGCCTCCTCAGGCCCGTAGACCGCGGGAAGCTCTTCGTAAACGACACGCACGAGCTTTTTCGCCTTTTCAAGCGTTTCCTGATCGCGCGCGCAGACGAGCGCGACTGCGTCGCCAAGGTACTGCGTGATCTCCCCCTCGCCGATGAGCGTCGGCTGGTCCTTCTGGATGTGGCCGACGTTTTGCTGACCCGGAATATCCTTTGCCGTCAGCACGCATACGACGCCAGGAAGCTCTTCCGCTTCTTTCGTGCGGATATAGAGCACGCGGGCGCGCGGGTACTGGCTGCGCACCGCGCCGCCATAGCACATGCCGTCAACATAGATGTCATCGGGGTACTTGCCATAGCCCTGTACCTTTTCGGCGACGTCGATACGGTGCACGCGCGAGCCGACCTGAAAGTCTTCCTTCTTTTCGGGAATTTTCCCCTCGCGTAAAATCTTCGCCGCAAGCAGGATGCCGTCGATGATCTTGACATAGCCCGTGCAGCGGCAGATATTGTTGCGGATGGCAAAGGCCGCCTCTTCGCGTGTCGGGTCGGGGTTCTGGTCGATGAGCCCCTTGGCCGAGATGACCATGCCCGGGATGCAGAAGCCGCACTGCACGGCTCCGGCCTCGCCAAAAGCGTAGGTAAAGGCATCCTTTTCAAAGTCGGAAAGGCCCTCGACCGTGACGATATGTTTCCCCTCCAGCTTGTCTGTCTGAGGGATGCAGGCTTTCGTCGGCTTGCCGTCGATGAGGACATGGCACGTGCCGCATGCGCCCTCACTGCACCCGTCTTTGACGCTGGTCAGATGCAGCTCGTCGCGAAGATAGCGGATGAGTTTTTGATTTTTCTCCACCGTGACCGGTGTACCGTTGACAACAAACGAAGCCATTTCAGATCTCCTGTTCACGAGAAAATCACAAATATCACAATTATTTTGGTTGCCTAACTAATTTTATTGTAGCACAAGCACAACAAAGACGCAACACAAATTCTAAATTCCGATATTCTATTTTCGGAATCACGCTTTTTGCCGCAAATCCTTGACAAATTTCGCACAATGGACTAAAATACCGCCGTATATGCAAGGGGCGCTGGCGCAAGCCGGCTGTGATGCGGCGTATCGCCGTCGCTGTCCCTCGGACCTGATCCGGGTAATGCCGGCGTAGGAATGCAAAGAGTATCTTGCCTGAACTTTGCACCGTGACGTCGACGCCGCGGTGCTTTTTTGCGCCGCGGCGCGGTCAGGGATCATATTTTTAGGAGGAATCCCTTATGAGCAACACGTCCACCCATTCCACCACCCGCCGCCTGACCGAAGGCGGCATCTGCATCGCCCTCGCGCTCGTTCTGAGCTACATCAAGATTCCCATCGACCTTTCGTTCGGCGGCTTCGGCGGCTCGATCAACCTCGTGATGATCCCGCTGATCCTCTTCGCTGTGCGTTGGGGCGCACCCTGGGGTCTGCTCGCCGGTCTTGCCTTCGGTACGCTCAAGTATTTCTTTGCCGAGGGCTTCGCTGTGAGCTGGGTCTCCATCATCTTCGACTATTCCCTTGCTTACGCCGCTGTTGGCTTCGCGGGTCTTCTGCGCGCCAAGAACAACAACTATTCCAAGCTTCCCATCGCGGCGCTCGTTGGCTGCTTCGGCCGCTTTATCATTCACTTCATCTCCGGCGTGACGGTCTATGCACAGTATATGCCCGAGGAATTCATGGGCATGACCATGACGTCTCCCGTGTTCTACTCCGTGCTGTACAACGGCACGTATATGCTGCCGAACACGATCCTCGCGATCGTCATCTGCGCGTTGCTGATGAAGCCCGCAGCGAAGCTGCCGAGCGCAGAGTAAAAGAATAATATGGCAGCGCGACAGCGCTGCATTTGTTCCCTGCGCCGCGCAGGGGTGCGATAATAAGGGAGGGGTATCTCTTTTTGAAAAAGAGATACCCACCCTCCCAGAGAAAATTTTCATTGCAAGCGAGCAGCTCGAAGAGGTGCGATGCTTGCCGATTGCACTTCCCTGCGCGCGGCGAAGCCGCGTTAGCATTGCTATACGATTTGGCCTACTTCTATCATCCGCTGCCGCTCTGCTCATCTTGTTTTGGTGCAGCCTAATCATCTGACAATGCATATCGTCTTGGTAGTGCGTACTGCGGCGAGCGCCAGCAAAGCCGCCTCGGCAGGCAATAGCAAATCTGTACAAGTCCAAAGTAGGCGGAAATTGCGTAAGGCTACCGAATCGCAGGCAAAGCGACAGCGAAGATAGAAGCAAACCAAGTCGTTTAGATACAACACCCGGCAGGCACCTGATTCCGCAGGCCGCGCAACTCTTCAAGTGCCAATCTGCTAATGCAAAGCCTTTCTCTTGGGGTTCCAAAGGGGCCATTCTCTTTTGCGAAAGAGAATGGCCCCTTTGTCCCGTTCCCCTGCGCCGCGCAGGGGAAAAACCGCTCCCCGCGCAGCGGGAATGTTGTATTTACTTCTTGCGCTCCACCAATTTCTGGTATTGTTCCGAGATCTTTTTTCGAATATTTTCGATCTCGCGGCTTCCTTCCTCCTGCGTGTCGAGGACGAAGTTCTTCGTGCCGAGTTTGAAAAACAGCATGAACGCCTCAGTCACCATGCGGCGGGTCTCGCGGTCGAGGTTTTTATAGGTCTTGAGCATCGCTGCGGCGCTTTTGAGCTTTTCCTCGGTGAGCTCGCTGAGCGTTTTTGCGCCCGAGGCGGTGAAGACGCTGTACAGCGCGTCGGCCAGCGCTTCGCGCTGCTGGGTGTTGAGCGAATCGGCCCAGGACGAGAGCGTTTCATCGACGAGCTTTCCCTCACGGGAGAAGTCGTCGAGGTGGACAAACTGCGTACCAAGCACCTGCCAGGAAAACCCGTCATGCTGGTAAAGGCCGTCATAGGTCGAATGCACGACCTGATAGCGCTTTTCATGCTCCATCAGCATGCCGACGACAGACGTCTGCGGCAGGATCGTATGGATGCGGCTTGCGATGCGCTTGTGGCCCGGCGTCTCGCTGATGTCCCATGCGAAGCCGGGGCCGTCGTTATTATGGACGGCGACGATACGCTCTTGGATCTCGCCGCTGCTCTTGGCCGCGCTGTAAACGGCGAGGTTGCCACCCTTGGAGTGTCCGCCGATACGGATGGTCCTGTCGCTGTACTGCCGCGCGACGCGCGCGACGTATTCGACCGCCTGCTTCTGCGAGGGGATCTCCTCCAAAAAGCCCATGTTGAGGTCTTCCTTCCACCCGACGATCGTATCGTCCGTGCCGCGGAACGAGATATAGATGCTGCCGTTGCCAAGGTCGATCGTCAGCGCCGCAAACTGCTGCTCGATGGAATCGTCAAGCAGCGCTGTGTAGCCGTTAAGCGTCATATTGCGAAAGCGCGGGCTCGTCATCAGCTTGCGCAGCATTTTCGAGATCGTGTCCGGCACGAGGACACCCATGGGGACGTCCTTCCCGCCATGGCGGGCGAAAAATGCCTCCGCCGCCTCGTTCAGCGGCAGGCCGCGCCCGAGCTCGGGCGGCGGCACGATGCCGTCAAAGTCGACAAAGCTCAGCTCTGCCAGAATCAGCGCGTCCACCTCGTTGAACGGCGAAATTTCGAGCGTCAGATCCCCGCGCCAGTCCAGATAATCCATCAGATTTGCCATTTGTTACCTCCGTCAATGGGTCTCGTTTTCTTTTATCGTATGGCGCGCATAGCCGCTGCGCCACAGCCGCACGGCGCGCGCTTGCAGCGCCTCGGGCTTGTTGGGGAGTTTTTCCGCCGCGACCTCGTCTAAAAGCCGCGCAAGCACCGCACCGATCTCGCGCCCGCGATAGCCGAGGGCGGCGAGGTCTTCCCCGCTGATCTTGAGCTCGTGGATCGAGCAGCACGCGCCCTCTGAGATCAGCTCGTCGTAGATTTTCTGTGCTTCGTGCCACGGCGCCTGCGCACGCTCTAATCCTGCGGGGGCCTTGGCGGCGTTGTCGGCCTGTTTGGTGTAAAGCAAATTCTGCACCGTTTCCACGCCGAGACGCGCCATCTCCTTATGGATGGCCACCCGCTCGGGACGGAACATGTCGTCGAAACAGGCGAGCTGCGCGCGTATTCTGTCACGCAGCGCCTTTTCAAAGTGCAGCCGCGCCATGACGTCCTCCGCTATTTGAGCGGAAATCGCCGTGTGGCCGTAAAAATGTCCGATACCTTGCTCGTCAAACGTCCGGCACAGGGGCTTGCCGAGGTCGTGGAAGAGCATCGTCCACCTCAGTTCGCGCTTTGGCGGCACGGCGGCGACAGCGCGCGCCGTGTGACCCCAGACGTCGAAGCAGTGGTGGTAATTGCACTGGTCAAAGCCGATGCATGGTGAAATCTCCGGAATCGGCACGCCCAGAATGTCGGGAAAGGTCAAAAGCGTCTCCCCCACGTTTTCGCCGAGCAGGAGCTTGTTCATCTCCGCATACACGCGCTCGTGCGCGACATGGGCGAGTAGGCCGCGCGCCTCATGCGCGGCGCGGGCGGTCTCCTTCTCCACCGAAAAACCGAGCACGGAGCAGAAGCGCACGAGCCGTAAAATGCGCAGCGCGTCTTCCTCAAACCGCCGCTTCGGCTCGCCGACGCAACGCAGGACGCCTGCTTTCAGGTCTTCCTGCCCGCCGTAGGGGTCGACGAGCGTGCCGTCCGGCGACAAAGCGATGGCGTTGACCGTGAAGTCGCGGCGGGCAAGGTCCTCTTCAATGCTCGTGCCGAACGTGACGGAATCTGGGTGGCGGTTATCCCTGTACGCGCCGTCGCGGCGCATCGTCGTGAGCTCAATGGGCAGTCCCCCGCTCACGACCGTCACCGTGCCGTGCTGCAAGCCCGTCGGGTGCGCCCACTCGCCGAAGAGGCGCAGCACCTCCTGCGGCAGGGCGTCGGATGTCATGTCGTAGTCGGACGGCGCTTTGCCTCGCAGCATTTCGCGCACGCAGCCGCCAACCAGGTACGGCGAATAACCCGCGCCTTGCAGCGTGGTGATGACCGTTTCGACTTCCTTCGGTAAAAAGAGCATGGAACCCTCACAAAAAATCAAATTTTTAGCATTGCACTCCGTTCGCCGCTATATTATAATAGAAAATCCATAAAAAGTAAATCTCCTGTGCTTCGCACAAGGAAAGGATTTGATACAATGACTAATCAGAAGGATATTTTCTCCTATCTCGTTCCCGGCAAGTGCGCGCATCTGGCCGGTATCGGCGGCGTTTCGATGAGCCCGCTTGCTGAAGTGCTGCACGGCATGGGCCTCAAGGTCCAGGGCAGCGACATGAACGACGGCCCGTCCGTCGAACATCTGCGCTCGCTCGGCATCCCTGTGGCCATCGGCCATGCGGCGGACAACCTTGGCGAGTGCGACTTTGTTATCCGCACCGCCGCCATCCACGACGATAATCCCGAGATCTCCGGCGCGGTGACGCGCGGCATCCCCGTTTTCGAGCGCGCGCAGGCCTGGGGCGCTATTATGAAGGGCTACAAAAACGCCCTCTGCATCTCCGGCACGCACGGCAAGACGACGACCACTTCGATGGCGACGCACATCTTCATGGCCGCGCAGAAAGACCCGACCGTCATGATCGGCGGCACGTTACAGCTGCTTCATTCCGGTTATCGCGTCGGCAAGGGCGACACGATCATCGCCGAGAGCTGCGAATACTGCAACTCGTTTTTGAGCTTCTTCCCCACCGTCGCGGTCATTTTGAACGTGGAGGCCGACCATCTCGATTTCTTCAAGGACTTAGCGGACGTGGAGCACTCGTTCCGCCGCTTTGCAGAGCTCGTCCCCATCGGCGGACATGTGGTCGCCAACATGGATGATGAGGGTGCGCGCGATGCGCTCAGGGGCATTTCCCAGCCGATCTTCTGGTTCAGCTATGACGATCCCGCCGCGCAGTGCCGCGCGGAAAACGTCGTCTGGACGGACGGGCTTCCGAGCTTTGACATCTATATCCGCGGCAGTTACTACGCTCATGTTTCCCTGCGCGTGGGCGGCAAGCACAACGTGATGAACGCACTGGCCGCGGCGAGCGCCGCACATCTTCTCGGCGTCAGCGGCGAGGCCGTCGGTCTCGGCCTTGCAACGTTCACCGGCGCGGGCCGGCGCTTTGAGTACAAGGGCAGCTACCACGGCGCGGACGTCTACGACGATTACGCCCATCATCCCGGCGAGCTGCACGCGCTGCTCGAAATGGCGAAGACACTGACCTACAAGCGCATCATCTGCGCATTCCAGCCGCACACCTACACGCGCACGAAGGCGCTGTTTAACGATTTTGTCAAAGAGCTGCGCGTACCCGACGTCGTCGTGCTGGCAGAGATCTACGCCGCGCGCGAGCAGAACGACATCGGCATTTCGTCTATGGACCTGAGCCGCGAGATCCCCGGATCCGTTTACTGCCCTACGCTCGACAAGGTGACTGCCGCGCTCGCGCGCATCGCCTGCCCGGGCGACCTTATTTTGACCGTCGGCGCGGGCGATATATTCAAGGCCGGCGAAAAACTGCTGAAAGAGAAAGAAGAGTCGTAAGCATGTTGGTATCCCCCTTCTACGACACCGCGCCGGAGCATGCCTCCGAGCGCGCGATGGCAAGCTATGCGCTGCTCGATTCCCTGCACATTCCCTATCAGCGCATTGAGCATGAAAAGGCAGAGACCATGGAAGTCTGCGCCGCTGTGTCGGACGCGCTGGGCGTGCGCATCTGCAAGAATCTCTTTCTCTGCAACCGCCAGCAGACGAGCTTTTACCTGCTCACCATGCCCGAAGATAAGCCGTTTCACACCAAGGATCTGAGCCATCAGATCGGCTCGTCCCGCCTCTCGTTTGCGTCGCCCGAAAAAATGGAGGAGCTGCTGGGCTGCTCGCCCGGGTCTGCAAGCGTGCTGGGGCTGCACAACGACAGCGGCAACGCCGTCCGTCTCGTCATGGACAGGGACGTATATACCGCGCCGTATTTCGCCTGCCACCCCTGTGACAACACGCAGAGCCTCAAATTCAAAACAGAGGATCTGCTGAACGTTCTGCTGCCAAAGATCGGACATGAGCCGATCATCGTGGAGCTGTAAGGCAAAAAGCAAAAAAAGGTTCCGAAGAATGCTCTTCGGAACCTTTTATATGAGATCGTCTACTGTAAACCTTATCAGCTTGTCAGTCTCTGCATTTGAATCGGTGCAGATGCCTGCAAGAGAATCAGAAAACGGTGAAAACACAAAAACGCGCTCATTGGGAACGACCGGCACTTCCCCGTTTCTCAGGCTGACGGCGCTGATGCCGCGGCGCTTGCAGCGGCTCTCCCGCTGCACCCAGAGGCGCCAAAAATCGGCGTCATTTGCCGCGTGAAAGCGCGTGCGCATCGCGCCGCTCACAGGGCGAAGACACTCGATATCCGCGCCGATTGGCTCGTTGTGAACAGCCAGCAGCGCAGCACCGCGCGTGTGGCTCAGGCTGAAATGAACGTCCGGATGCGCCGCAAAGTACGGCTTGCCGTGCTCGCCGTAGGAAAGCTGCGGTAAGTCCTCCAAGCCGTAAAGTTCATGCAGTGCACGGCAGAGCAGCGCGTAGGCGCAGAGGGGTTCCGATGTTTTGATGCGGTCTTGTCGTTCAGGCGGCAGAAAACGCGCGAGCGTGGACCGTTCCGCTTCTGAGAGCGGTCGATCTAATTTTACCGCATACAACCGGATATTCACGATGTTCCGCCCCCTTTGCGCAGCGATTCCTGCGGAAATTATAGGAGAAATGACGCGGTCTGTCAAATTTTCTCCGCGCAGAAAAATTTTTTCGAAATTTTTCCGTCAAAAAAGAGGAAAGTAACCATTTTCGGCGTATATATACCATTGACAGAAAAATGTTCCGTGCGCAGAAGTGAGAAAGGAGGACGCCATGGCCTTTGACCGTCAATTTTTGGACGAGCTCATCGCCCGCAACGACATTGTCGACGTTGTCAGCAATTACGTCTCGCTCCAGCCGCGCGGCGGGAGTCTGTGGGGCTGCTGCCCCTTTCACAGCGAAAAGACGCCGTCGTTCCATGTGCTGCCGGACAAGCAGCTGTGCTACTGCTTCGGCTGCAAAAAAGGCGGCGGCGTCATCAACTTCATCATGGAGGAGGAGAATCTCTCCTTCCCCGATGCGGTGCGCTTTCTCGCACGGCGCGCGAACATGCCCGTGCCGGAAGAAGAGCACAGCGACGAGAGCCGGCTGCGTTCGCGCATCCTGTCGCTCAACCGCGACGCGGCGCGCTTTTACTACGATCAGCTCTACTCGCCCAAGGGTGCGCCGGTGCTCGAGTATATGAAAAACCGCAAGATCACGCGGCGCAATGCAACGAACTTCGGTCTCGGCGCATCGGCGGACGAGTGGGACGGCTTACTGACCGCGATGCGGAAAAAGGGCTATGGCGACGGCGAGCTGCTTGCCTCGGGTCTTGCCATCCGCGGCAAGAACGGCGGGCTGTACGACAAATTCCGCAAGCGCCTCATCTTCCCTATCATCGACGTGCGCGGCGACGTGCTGGGCTTTGGCGGGCGCATCATCAGCAAGGACGATCCGGGCGCGAAGTATATGAACACGCCCGAGACCATCGTTTACAGCAAGCGGCGCGTTTTATACGGGCTGAACCTGGCCAAAAAGAGCAAGCGCAGCAACATTATTTTGGTCGAGGGCAACATCGACGTCGTGATGCTGCATCAGGCGGGATTCGACAATGCTTGCGCCTCGATGGGCACAGCGCTGACGACGGAGCAGCTGCAATTACTCAGTCGCTACACGAAGGAGATCGTGCTCTGCTACGACAACGACGACGCAGGCAAGGTCGCAACGCAGAAGGCACTGACGCTTCTCAATAACACCGACTTTCAGGTCAAGGTGCTCGAGCTCCCCAAGCGGCTCGTCGACGGACAGTACATCAAGCAGGACGCGGATGACTTCATCAAATTCCAGGGTAAGGACGCCTTTGAGCATCTGCTTTCCGGCAGCGAGAGCGGGATGGACTTCCGCATGGCGCAGCTCAAGTCAAAGTTCGACCTCAAAAGCGACGAGGGACGTATCGGCTTTGCCGAAGCGGCAGCAGGATTGCTCTCCACAGTGCCGAACGCGGTTGAGCGCGAAATTTACACCGTGCGCGCGTCCGAGGCCGCAGGCATCACGCCCGACGCGATGAAGCTCGAGGTCGAGCGCGCGCGAAAACGCGCCCGCTACAAGGAAAAGCGCGAGCAGGAGCGGCGGGACCTGAATCCCGCGGCGTCCGCCCAGCCGCGCGAGCGGTCGATCCGCTATACAGACCTTCGCTCGGCGCTCGCCGAAGAAGGCGTGCTGCGGCTTTTGACGCTGGACGATTCCCTCTTTGGCGAGAATCCGCCGATCCGGGAAGAGGACTTCTCCTCTCCCCTCCTGGGCCGGTTCTTCACGGCGCTGCGCACGCAGCTGCGCGAGAGCGGGCAGGTGAACATCCCAGCGCTGGCGGAATTTTTCACGTCGGAGGAGATCAGCCACTTGATCGGTATCCTGCAAAAGCCGGAATCGCTCAAAAACGGCGTACAGGCGCTGAAGGACTACTGCAATATCATCTTAGACGAAGCGCACAAGCGCGCGGCCGTCAATGAAGACCCCCTGATGGCCGCGATGGAAAAGAATAAATATAAGGGTAACGGAGGAAAGCAAACATGGAAGAAAAACAGCTGACCAGCAGAGAGCTGGAGGAACAGGCCAACGCGCTGCTCGCTGAGGCGGATTTTGAGGAGATCAAGCTGCCGAAGAAAGCGAAAAAGGCCGCAGCGGCCAAGAAAGCGAACGAGGATACCGCGCAGGCGGAAAAGCCCGCGGAGAAGTATCCCCCGCTGGATGAAAAGCTGGTCGCCTCCCTGCCCGCGGCGGCGCTGCTGCAGAGCAACGAAAAGCTCATGGAGATCTTTGCCAAGGGCAAGGCCAAGGGCAAGCTCAGCTCCAGCGACCTGATGGAGACCATCGACGAGATGAACCTTGAGAGCGAGCAGCTCGACCAGATCTACGACTCGCTCGAAATGCTCGGCATCGACATCGGCACCGCCGAGGCCATCGACAGCAGCATCGACGATGTGGAGCCGCCGATGGAGGAGATCGCCGAGATTGAAGAGGAAGAGCTCGTCGACCCGAACGAGCTGGTCGACAGCTTCTCGACTGACGACCCCGTGCGCATGTACCTCAAGGAGATCGGTAAGGTGTCGCTGCTGTCGGCAGACGAGGAAATTTCGCTCGCGACCGCGATGTCCGCGGGCGTGGAGGCTAAGCAGAAGCTCGAAGAGGCCGAAAAGAACGGCACAGAGCTGAGCGAAGAGGAAAAGAAGGAGCTCAAGGCTGCCGTCAAGAAGGGCGAGCGCTCCAAGCAACGCTTGGCCGAGGCGAACCTGCGTCTCGTCGTGTCCATCGCTAAGCGCTACGTGGGCCGCGGCATGCTGTTTCTCGACCTCATTCAGGAGGGCAACCTCGGCCTCATCAAGGCCGTCGAAAAGTTCGACTACACCAAGGGCTACAAGTTCTCGACCTACGCGACGTGGTGGATCCGTCAGGCCATCACTCGCGCCATTGCTGACCAGGCGCGCACCATCCGTATCCCCGTTCATATGGTCGAGACCATCAACAAGGTCATCCGCGTGTCCCGTCAGCTCTTGCAGGAGCTCGGCCACGACCCCTCTCCCGAGGAGATCGCCGCCGAGATGGACATGCCCGTCGACAAGGTGCGCGAGATCCTGAAGATCGCGCAGGAGCCCGTCTCCCTCGAAACGCCGATCGGCGAAGAGGAAGACAGCCACCTTGGCGACTTCATCCCCGACGAGGGTGCGAGCGAGCCGAGCGAGGCCGCGTCGTTCACGCTGCTGCAGGAGCAGCTCGTCGACGTGCTCTCCACCCTCACCCCGCGTGAGGAAAAAGTCTTGAAGCTGCGCTTCGGCATCGAGGACGGCCGTCCCCGCACGCTCGAGGAGGTCGGCAAGGAGTTCAACGTCACGCGCGAGCGCATCCGCCAGATCGAAGCCAAGGCGCTGCGCAAGCTCCGTCACCCCAGCCGCAGCAAGAAGCTCAAGGACTTCCTGAACTGAGCAAAAACAAAACGAAAAATTAAAATGCATGGTCAAGTTGCAGAAATGCGATTTGACCATGCTTTTTTCTTGCATTTTGCAGGATTTCCGTCAAATATCTGCTCAATTCTCTCTCAATCACTGTAAACCTGTGAAATATTTATGGTTGACAGTCAAGAAGTTCTCTGGTAGATTGTAAACATCATTTTTCTTGGAGGTTTACAATGTCAAAGACCAAACAGCTTGTATTTTGCAGCCTGTTTACAGCGCTGATCGCTGTGGGCGCATTCATCAAGATCCCCGTCCCCGTCGTCCCCTTTACCCTGCAATACTTATTTACGATGCTCGCAGGGCTCATTTTAGGCCCGCGCCTCGGAACGATCTCCGTGACTGCCTACATGCTGCTGGGATTGGCCGGCCTTCCCATCTTTACGGAGGGCGGCGGACTGTGGTACGTGCTCAAGCCGAGCTTTGGCTATATCATCGGCTTCTGCATCGGGACCTACGTGACCGGCACGCTCGCCGCCAGACTGAAAAAGCGCACCGTAGCCTGCTATCTTGCTGCAAATCTCGCCGGCCTTGCCGTGGTGTACGCCGCCGGTATGATCTACTACTACGTGATCTGCAACTACGTGCTGAACACCCCCATTGCGGTGGGCCCGCTGTTCCTGTACTGCTTTGTTCTTGCCGTTCCCGGCGACACCGCACTGAGCGTTCTTGGTGCAGTTTTAATCAAGCGTCTCGCTCCGCTTCTGGAGCGCAGCGGCATCTGGACCGTCTCCGGAACGCCCAATATTCCTCAGGCGGCAACGGCAGCAAGATCTTGACAAGCACACGGAGGTAACGCGATATGGACATACTCAACTTGGCACAGGAGATCATTCACGGTAAGCGCCTGACACGCGAGGATGACCTCTCTTTCTTTCTCACCTGCGATTTAGAGCCGCTCTGTCAGGGTGCGGACGAGATCCGAAAGGCCTGTGTCGGCGACAAGGTCGACCTCTGCTCGATCATCAACGGTCGCAGCGGCCGCTGTCCGGAGGACTGCAAATACTGCGCGCAGTCCGCGCACTATCACACGGAATGCGACGTTTACGACTTCCTCCCTGAAGAGGCGATCTTAGAGGCCTGCAAGATGAACGAAAGCGAGGGCGTGGACCGCTTCTCTATCGTCACCGCGGGAAGAGCCCTGACCGGCGAGGAGTTCGATCAGGCGATCCACGCTTATGAGACGATGCACCGCGAGTGCAAGATCGACCTGTGCGCGTCCATGGGCTTTTTGAGCGCCGAGCAGCTTCACCGGCTGCACAAGGCGGGCGTCACGAGCTATCACCACAACATTGAGACCTCGAAGCGGAACTTCCCGAACATCTGCACCACCCACACCTACGACATGAAGGTGGAGACTCTGAAAAAGGTTAAGGCGGAGGGCATGTGCGCCTGTTCCGGCGGCATCATCGGCATGGGTGAAACGTGGGAAGACCGCCTGGACATGGCGGTCAGCCTTGCAGAGCTCGGCATCGACTCCATCCCCATCAACGCGCTGATGCCCATCCCCGGCACCCCGCTTGAGCATCTGCCCCGCCTGACGGAGCAGGACATCCTGCGGACCATTGCCTTTTTCCGCTACATCAATCCGGAGGCGAACATCCGTCTGGCGGCGGGACGCGCGCTGCTGACCAACGACGGTGAGACCGCCTTCCGCGCGGGAGCCTCCGCCACCATCACCGGCAACATGCTGACCACTGCCGCCTGCGCAACGATCCGCAGCGACCGCAGCATGCTCGCGTCTCTCGGGCGGGACGTGACCCCCGCCTATTGGAAGGAGGCGTGAGGCATGGCAAAGGCTCTTTTTGTCACGGGGACCGGAACGGACGTCGGCAAGACCTATGTCACGGCGCTGATGGTGAAAAAGCTGGCGGAATCCGGAGAGAACGCTGCATACTATAAGGCCGCCATGAGCGGCAACCGGCGAAGGAGCGACGGCAGCCTCATCCCCGGCGACGCCATGTTCGTACAGCAAACGGCGGGACTTTCGCAGCCGCTTGGCGAAATGTGCCCTTATGTCTATGAGCATGCGTGGTCGCCCCATCTGGCGGCGCGCTATGAGGGGAATCCCCCCGAGCTGCCGGTCATCCGGCAGGGCTTTGAGGCCGTGTGCAGCCGCCATGACTATGTCACGGTCGAGGGCAGCGGCGGCATTCTCTGCCCGCTTCGCGTGGAGAATGGCGAAACGCTGTGGCTGGAAGATGTCATTCGCTCGCTTCAGCTGCCGAGCGTGATCGTCGCCGACGCGGGCCTTGGCACCATCAACAGCGTGGTGCTGACGGCAGAGTATATGCAAGGCAAAAAGCTCCCTGTAAAGGGAATCCTCTTTAATCACTTTCACCGCGGCGACACGATGGAAGAGGACAACATCGCCATGTGTCGGCAGCACACAGGCCTTCCCGTGCTCGCCTGCATTCCCGACGGCGCACAGGAGCTTCCGATGGAACCAAACGATTTAGCAGCACTGTATGAGGAGGTATCGCTGACATGATCTGGTATCCGTATGAGCAGATGAAAACCATGAAAGCGCCCTATAAGATCATCAAGGCAAAGGGCGTCCATCTTTACACCGAGGATCAGGAGCTGATTGACTCCGTCTCCTCCTGGTGGTGCATGATCCACGGCTATCAGCACCCCGAGCTGACGGCCGCCATTCAGGAGCAGGCCGCGAATTTCTGCCACGTCATGCTGGGCGGACTCACCCACGATCCGGTTGAAAAGCTGTCGGCCAAGCTGGAAGAATTTCTGCCGGGTGATCTGAACTACTGCTTTTTTTCCGATTCCGGCAGCGTAGCCGTCGAAGTCGCCCTCAAAATGGCACTGCAATATAACACCAACCAGTACGATGACCATCCGGAAATGAAAAAGCGCACGCTGATTTTGGCGCTGGAGCACGCCTACCACGGCGACACCTTCAAGGCGATGGAGGTCGGCGACGACGAGGACTACCACTTCGCCTTCGACAAAAAAGAGGGCGTCGTCCATATCCCGACCGAGATCCCCGCGCTCGAAGAGGCCTTTGCCCTTTATCACGACAAGCTGAACTGCTTCATTGTCGAGCCTCTGCTGCAAGGCGCCGGCGGCATGAGAATGTACGACATTTCGTTCCTAAAGCGTGCCCGTGAGCTGTGCGACGAGTACGGCGTGCTGCTGATTTTCGACGAGGTCGCCACCGGCTTTGGCCGGACGGGCAACCGCTTTGTGGCCGATCTGGTCCTGCCGGACATTCTGGTGCTCGGCAAGGCGCTGACCGGCGGTTATATCGGACATGCGGTGACGGTCGCCAACGAAAAGGTCTTCCGCGGCTTCTACAGCGACAACGAGCGCCACGCGCTGATGCACGGCCCCACGTTCATGGGCAACGCCCTCGCCTGTGCCGTCGCGCTCAAGGGCATTGAGATCTTCGAGCGCGAAAACTACATGGAGAAGATCAAGAAAATCGAAGAGATCTCCAAGCGTGAAATGCTGGGCTTTTCCGACGAGCGCATCAAAGAGGTGCGCGTGATGGGCGGCTGCACCTGCGTGGAGGTGTACGATCCCAAAACGCTGGAGGGCTTCCAGCAGTACGCCTATGAGCGCGGCGTATTCAGCCGTCCGTTCCTGAGCTATATGTACTCCATGGTCCCCTATGTCATCGAAGAAGACGAACTGGTGCAGATCTTCACCGTCATGAAGGACTGGTTCCGCCGCGGATGACTTCCCTCCCCTCTCGAAAAGCAATTGAATCAGAAAAAGGCAAAGGCCGGTCACGCAAGTGACCGGCCTTTGCCCTATGGTGAATGTTCTATGGCTGCATTTTTTTATTCGCCGTCGGCGAGGAACTTCTCTTCCAGCACGAGCTGATAGGCCTTGTTGATGTCGTCATAGACGCTGCGGTTGCTCTTCATCTCGGGAACAACGGCGCGCAGCACATCGTAGGCCTTCTGCGTACCCTTGCCGAGGTGGACGTAGTCGCCGTTGCCGTCGCTCTTACGCAGATCGACGGCCTGAGAGGCGAACAGCGCCTCCATACCGACGAGGTAACGCAGATTGTCGACCATCTGGCGGCACTTGGTCACGGCCAGCGGCAGGTTGCTCGCGTGGTCCTCAATGGAGCCCTGCATGGGATAGAAGTCGACGGACGACGGGGTCGTGAGATAGCGGTTCTCCGCATCGAGGCAGGAGAGCACATTCTGCACCTCGTCATAGCCGTGGGCGCTGCCGTTGCGCGGGGCAAGGAAGCGCGGCAGGTGTGTGAACTCGGGCATGCACATGCGGATCAGGCGGTAGTTGACCGCGCGGGACAGATGCGCGAGCGCGATGGCCAGCATCTCAACGCCGATGACGAGCGACGTCGTCTCGAAGTTCGAGTTGACGAAGACATCCTTCTTGTCGAGCATGATGCAGGGGTTGTCCGAGGGGGAGTTGATCTGGATGCTCAGGAACTTCTTGACGTAGTCCAGCGCATCCTCGACCGCGCCCGTGATGATAAAGCCGCCGCGGAAAGTCAGCGGGTCCTGCAGCGCGTGCTCGGGACGGTTGTCGCAGTAAAGGTAGCTGCCCTCAAGATCCTCGCGGCAGCGGGCGGCGCAGCGGATCTGGCCGGGCAGGCCGCGCAGCTCGTTCACGTCCTCGCGCATCGGCTCGATGTTGCCGTTGAGGCCTTCATAATCGAGGCAGAAGATGCGGTCGGACATCTTGACGAGATTCTCGACCTCGTGAACAAGGATGGCCGCGGTGCCCTCGCCCTGGCTGTTGGAGAGCATGATGGTGTGCGTGTCCTTGAGCTGGAGATGCAGGGGCTTGAGACCCTCCTTCTCCATGGCTTCCTTGGCGCTCACAACCTTGCCCTTGTAGTTGACGTCCTCCTCACCGATGAAGGCAAGGCCGACGTGGGTGATGGTGGTGATGTCCGCCTCGCCGACGGCGCCGCGGCGCGGGATGCGCGGCGTGATGCCGTGGTTCAGAAAATCGCGGTAGCTGTTCGCTAGGTCATCGGACGCGCAGGATGCGCCGATAAGCATGTTGTTGAGGCGGATGACCATCATCGCGCGCACTTCCTCGTCCGTGTTGAACGGCGGAAGGCCGAGGGAGTGGGAGCGCAGCATCATGCGGTTCTGCGTCTCCATGAAGTCCTCGTCGATGGTGACGTCCTTGTTCTGGCCGACGCCGCGGTTGAAGCCGTAAATGGCCTTGCCACCCTTGGAGAGCTCCTGCATGATCTCGCGGCCCTTGGCGAGGCGCGCGTAGGCGTCGGCTGCGATCTCGACCTTGCGGCCATCATAGGCGACGTCATAAACGTCCTGCAAAGTCAGGCCGTGACCATTCAAAATCAAATTGTCCATACTGCTTTGTCCTTTCGTAATTTTCATTCAGTCGTTATGTTCCGTCAGCGTGATCGCGGCCAGTTCTTCACTGGCATCGATCGAAATCTGATCTCCGGTTCTTACTGTGCTGTAAAATTCGTCCTCCACGCGGTCGACCATCGGGATCTCCATGATGATAGCCGTGGAGACGAGCACGGTGTCCGGTTCTTGTACAATAAATCCGAGCGGTGCCGCACCATTCAGTTCCAGCTTGTAGAGCCCGTCCATCTGCACGACAGAGCTGCCCTTTCCGCCCGGAAAGACGAGAATCTTATCCTTGACACTCACACCCTCGAGCGCGTGGTCGGCTTCGGTCACGACGCCGGTCTTCGGGTCGGTGTGGTAAAAGAGAATCTGGTCGGTGCAGGTGAGCACCTCGCCTCTCACCTTGCCCGCGGCGATCTGGCGGCAGGAAAATGTCTTTTTCATCAGCACACCCTCCCCTGCTTTGCCCAGTGGATGCAGGTGGCCGTGTCGCGCACGGCCATGCGGATGCCCGCCGTTTCCATGTAGTATGCGCCCTTGGGCGAATCCGTCACGCCGGGCTTTCCGGCAAGATAGCCCCAGCAACATGCCTCGTCCACGCAGGTGTCGGCGATCAGGTCCGCGCCAAGGTCCAGAAGCCGGTCCTCGAGGCCGCTTTCTTTCGCCTCGCGCTTGATGGCGGCGGACGTCAGGATATGGATGTCGGCCTTCGCCTTCTCGTCGCCGAGCAGTCGCTCGACTTCTTCGATCTGCGCATACGTGTAGTGCGGGCAGCCAAGAATGCAATATTCGATGCTGCCGTCCGCCGAGGGAGAGAACGCCTCAAGCGTCTGCTCCAAGTCAGACTGTGTGATGGTGACCTCCCTTTTCGGCGCTTTGCCGCCAAAAAGGTCGAACCCGTGCGCGGCCTCTGCCGTGACATTTGGAATGTGGTAGAGGTCGTAGCTGCCCGAAACGTTCAGCTCCGCGCCGAGCGCGATGAGCGCCTCGGTGCTGATCTTCTCAGGAAGGCCAAGGAACGCCGGAATGCCCTTGCCGATCTTCTTTCCGCAAAGGCCGAGGACGGCGTAGTCAAAGTCCGACTCCATCTTCGCGTCCACGTGAACGGCGATGTCGGCGAAGCGATTCTCGCTCAGAATCATCCCGTATTCGGGCGCGTAGCCTGTCACGGCAGCGCAGAGGGCGCTGGCCGTGCTCTCGCGGTTCGTGCGCGCGCCGAGAACAGCGTTGGCATAGATCGTAGCGTTCGTCTCGGAAAAGGCGATGATCTCGCCATACGATGGGACGTTATCGGCAAGATACGGCGTGCAGCAGTACGTCAAACGTGCGCCGAGGCCGCGGTAGATACGCTCGGTCTTTCGCATGTTTTCGACGGCGGCATCAGTCAGCCGAGAACGAAAATAGTCGACGGAATAGCCGGGGTTGACAGTCGGCGCGATGGCGCAGAAAGCCCCCGCGTCCAGGAGCTTGCCCGCAAACCAGATGTCGGCCTCCTGTGCGCTGAGGGATACGTGCGCGCGGCTGACGGGAACCAGGCGCTCTGCGTCGAAGCACTTGCCCACGCCGATCTGGATCTGCATGGCCATGGCCTTACCCTTGCCGAACGCGCCGTCCAGCATTTTCTGCTGGTGATCCGTGAGTTTCATGGACCTCTCCCCTGCTTACTTCTTGCCGACGTCCAGGTTGCCGGCCTCGGTGTCGTAGCCGGAGTAGAAGCCCTGGCCGGTCTTCATGCCGAGGTGGCCCGCGTCGATCATTTCCTTGAGCTTTGCGGGCGGCTTGTCTCGCTCGTCGCCGCTGGCGGCGTAGTAGGAATTTTCGATGTTGTAGATGGTCTGAAGGCCAATGAGGTCCATCAGCTTGAACGGGCCGATGTTGCTGTGCCACTCGGTCATCCAGCCGCGGTCAAACTCAGCGACGTCGGTGACATAGCCGTTGGCCCACAGATACAGGCACTCGCGCTTGACGGCGCGCCACACGCGGTTGATGGAGTAGCCCTTGATCTCGCGCTCGGTGATGACGGGCTCAAAGCCGAGAGTACGATAGTGCGCGATGGCGGCTTTCTTCGTCTTCTCGGACGTGCTGGGGTTCCACATCATCTCCAGATAGCTGTTGCGGATGGGGTCGTCGTGGTCGACGGAGAAGGTCATGGCCTTGCGCTCGTCGCTCACATCCTTATAGATATCGCTCATCAGGAGTGAGGAGGTGTTCGAGTTCAGATAGCAGTGCTTCGGGCAGACCTCGTCGAGCTGCTTGAAGACCGCCTGCTTGACTTCGATCTTCTCCGGCACGTTCTCAACGACGAGGTCAGCGTCCTTGCAGGCCTCTTCGAGCGTTGTCGCGTAATGGATGCGGCCGCGGACAGCGTCGGCCTCGTCCTTTGTCAGTTTCCCCTCTTCGATGAAATGGGTGAGCCACTTGTCGATCTTATTCTTGCAGGTGTCGATCGACGGCTGCGTGCGGCTGTAACCGGTCACGTTCTTGCCGTAGAGCGCGTTGCGGAAAGCGATCATCGACCCCTGCGTGCCGATGCCGACGATGGTGACGTTTTTGATGGTATCTACTTCAGACATATTGCACCTCTTAAATCCCGGAGGGATGTATCTCTGCGCCTCCGTTGTGATGATGGCAGTATAACACGCTATCGTTGAATTTACGTTTATCTTTCAACGCTATCAATAAAAATTTTTTAAGGAGGCGCTTTCGGCCCGCTTTTAAGGGAATGACCTGCCCTATCGCCCGCCAGATCAGCGAAAGATAGAGCAAGAGAAGGCAAACCCGGAAAGGTCTGCCTTCTCTTGGAGCATTTGAATTACTTCTTCTGAGCAGGAGTCTTACCGAAGGTGAAGACCTGATACAGATAGCGCAGGAAGATCGCGGTGGTGGAGATACCGGCAACCAGCGGGGCGACCCAACCGATGATCCAGTCGATACGGTTGATGATGCCGAAGCTGTAGAACGCGGCCAGCGCCACATAGACAAGGCACAGAGCGCCGTCGATGCCGAGCCACTCGACTTTGATCTCCTTCTTGTACTCTTCCTCGCTGACGGGGCCGGAGGAGGTCATGATCATGCCCTTCTCAATGTTCACGCCGTCGGGCTTGGCAAAGCCTGTGTTGAGAACCTTACCGAACTGGTTGCCAATGAGGAACGCTACGAAAGAAATAGGCAGAGACACGAGCATCGGATCGACGTTACCGCCGAGGGCTTCAATGCTGAGGGGATTAAAGTCAAACCAGAGCCAAGAGAGGATACCAACGATCATGGAGCAGAGGCCGGACATGTTGGTCTTCTTGCCATCGTACATGATGGCAGCCATCATGGGAACGAACAGCGCAGACATGGAGAGACTCGTGACAAGGATCATCGCATCATAGACCAGCTTGAACTTGAACGCAACGCTCAGGCCGATCACACCGAACACCACGCAGGCAATACGGGAAATGAAGATGGACTGCTTATCGGTAAGGGGCTTTTTGCGCAGGACGCCGATGATATCGTTGGACACGATCTCGCCGCCGACCAGATAGTAGGTATCCATCGTGGAGATGATGGCGCCGAGCATCGCGAAAACGAACAGGCCGCGGGCAACGGGAGGCAGACCGCTGAGAACGAGCTGCATGTAAGCAACCTCGGGCTGGACGGTCAGCGCGGGATCCATCGCGCGGATGACGATAGCGGTGAACATCAGGCAAACGTCCATGCTCAGCCAGATGGAGAAGCAGGTCAGCATCGCGCGCTTACCGGTCTTGGGACCGTTGGAAGCGGTGAAGCGCTGATAGAACGCGGGATCCTTATAGACGTTGATGCAGATGAGGATCAGCACGATGGCACGGCCCAGAGGGATGCCGCCGAACGGGGTCATCATCGCGGGATCAACCGTGCTGAAGATCTCGTCGAGAGCAGCGAAGCCGCCCACGCCGTAGAACGCACTCGGGAAGACAAAAGCGACAGATACGATCATCAGGAAGAAGATCATATCGGTGATGGCGACGCCGAGCAGGCCGCCAACGCAGGAAAGGCCGATGGAAATGGCAATGACGATGGCCGCGGCGAGGAACTTGTTCATGTTCCACGCAGCAACACCGACGTAACCGCAGGCGCCGATCTCAGAGATGGAGAGGCAGGTCGCCAGCAGGACGATCGCGCCGATAAAGGAAGCAATGCGGCCGTAGAAACGGTCGAGCAGCTCGGTCATCGTGGAGTTGACCTTGACGGAAATGCGGGGAGCGACCCACAGAGCCAGCGGGAAACGCACAAGGTGCGCGCCGATGGACCAGATAAAGAATGCGGAAAGGCCCATGGTGGTAACATAGCCGACCGTACCGATCGTACCGTTGCCGCCGTACCAGGATGCAGCGATCGTACCGACCGCGAGAGACCAAGGCAGAGCCTTGTTTGCATGATAGTAGGCTTCCATATCAGTGTTCTTCTTGCTCATGAAGACGCTGATGGCGAAGATGCCGACCACGCACAGGACAATTGTAATATTGTCAATCAGTGTAAGCATTTTCTCCTTCTGTTGTTTCGTTGCGGATCTGCCTTCCTCCCTGCGAAGTTTGAGCGGGGTGCCTATTTTTGCGTCTTCCTTACCGCAAAATTCGTTGCCTTTCCCGCGATGACGACACTATAGCACAGTAAAGTCGGAAAAACGTTGAATCGTTTGAACGGGGTAAATTTTTTCTTTCATAATTTTCAACGCTGTTTTGACGGCTCACTATTATAATATAAACAATCAAAGTGACAACAATTTGTTTTATTTACCGCAAGGAGGTTTTTACAAAATGAGCGAAACTCTGATCTTAAACGGAAAAGACCTGACGCTGGAGGATCTTTACTCCGTCGTTTATGACCGCCGCCCCGTGCAGATCGACCCTGAGGTCATCCCCCTCGTCGACAAATCCCGCCAGGTGCTTTTTGACATGGCGGCTGACGGCAAGCCCGTCTACGGCCTGAACCACGGCGTGGGCTGGAACAAGGACCGCGAATTCAGCCAGGACTTTTTCGAGCAGTACAACCGCAACCTCATCAACAGCCACTCCCTCGGCGTTGCGCCGTTTGCCAGCGTCGAAGAAGTGCGCGCGATGATGTGCATCCGCCTCAACACCGCCCTCTGCGGCCGCACGGGTATCGCCTCGAACATTCTTAAAATGTACGAAGAGTTTTTGAATCACGGCATCCACCCCCGCGCCATGCGCCGCGGCGCCGTCGGCGAGGGTGACGTGAGCACGATGAGCATGATCGGTCAGGCCATCATCGGTCAGGGCGAGGTCGAGTATCACGGCGAGATCATCCCCGCGATCGACGCCATGCGCGCCGAGGGCATTGAGCCCGCGATCCTCGGCCCGAAGGACGGCCTTTCCATCGTCTCCTCGAACGCGCAGGGTGAATCCATGGTGGTCCTGCTTGTCAAGGAGGCCGAAGAGCTCATCAAGCTGAGCGATGCCATCTACTGCCTGCACCTCGAAGGTCTCAACGGCGGCCTTCAGCCGCTCGGTGAGCGCGTGAACGAGGTGCGTGGCCTGCCCGGTCAGATCCACTGCGCCGCAGAGTGCCGCAATTTCCTCGAAGGCAGCTATCTCGAGCATCCCGACTCCAAGCGCGCGCTGCAGGACCCCCTCTCCTTCCGCTGCGGCGCGGCCATCAACGGCTCTGTCTACGATTCTCTTGAGTACGTCAAAAAGATCCTCGAACTCCAGATCAACCGCACGGACGATAATCCCTGCATCCTCTATGAGGAGGGAACCACATCCGTCAGCCCGAACTTTGAGGTCACGACCCTCTCTCTCGGCGTCGACATGCTGGCTGCGGCGCTGTGCCACATGTCCCACGCCATTACGAACCGCCTCTACAAGATCGTCGACCCTGGCTTCACGGGTCTCAACCGCTTCCTGACCCCGCACGAGGTCAAGACCATCGCGTTCTCCACGATACAGAAGACCTTCGCCGCGCTCGACGCCGAGAACCGTTGGCTCGCCAACACCACGACGCTCGATATCACTTCCTTTGCCAACGGCATCGAAGATCACGCCAGCAACCTGCCGCTCGCCGGTATGCGTTCTCTCCGCATCGTCGACAACCTGCGCTACATGCTCGGCATGGAGCTCATGCACGCCGCTCAGGCCGTCGAAATGCGCCGCGACCAGCGAGCCGACAATCTGCTCAAGCTCGGCAAGGTCACCGGTCCTCTCAAGGACGCCTACCGCAAGACCATCCCCTACTACGATGCCGACCGCAACCTCAGCATCGACATCGAAAAGTCCTATCAGATCATCAAGGACGGCTCGCTGCTCAAGGTCATCGAAGAGGCCGAGCGCGCGTAACATACAATCGCAAATGAAAAAGGACGCATCCGACTGGATGCGTCCTTTTTCTATGCTGTTTTTCGCGTTACAGGCGGCTCATCAGCTTGGCGAAGGTATCCGCCGTCAGGCCGCGGGCGGCCTCAGTCTTATAGAGGCGGTTTGCCGGGCGGCAGTTGTTGTGGATGGTCTCGGCAACCATCGGCGTGATCTCTTCGACGAGCTTTTCATCGAGCACGCGGCCGCGCATATACTCCTCTGCGTCCGTCACGCGGATCGGCGTGCCGCCGACCGCGCCGAGCGACAGTCTCGCCTGTTCGACCCTGCCGTTTTCGTCCAGCTTAACAGCGGCGGCCAGTCCCTCGCGGGAGATGGACACGCGCTCGCGCGAACCGATCTTATGGAACGCGCTGACAAAGCCCTCAAACTGCTTCAAGTCGATCAGAATGGCCGTGACGGCCTGATCCGGCCGCAAGATCGTCTTCTGCGGGCCGGTGATAAAGCCGTTCACCGGCGTCACGCTCGCCGTGCCGTCGGCGTTCATCAGCTCAAGCTGCGCATCATACAGCCACGAGACCGGAAGCATGTCACCCGCGGGCGAGGCGTTGCAGAGGTTGCCCGCCATCGTGCCCTTGGCGCGGATCTGCGGCGAGCCGACGTCGGACGCCGCGTCCGCGATGGCGCAGAACGCCTTGTCGTCCTTGAGTGCGGCGGTGATGCCGTTCATCGGCACCGCCGCGCCGATGCGCAGTACGCCGTTTTCTTTCGTGACGGTGTTCAGCTCGGGAATGAAGCCGGGGTAGATCAAAAGGTCGGGCGCGAACTTGCCCGCGCGCTCCTTGATGATAAAGTCTGTGCCGCCTGCGATGATCTTCGCCTTTTCCGTGGCGGTGGAAAGCGCCTGCGCGAGCTCGGCAAGCGTTTTGGGCGTTAAGCTCTGCACTGCGCTTCCCTCCTCTCCTTCGCGGCGCGCTTGACCGCGCGCACGATCTGGACATAGCCGCTGCACCGGCAGATATTGCCGGAGAGCGCCAGACGAATTTCATCTTCCGTCGGGTCAGGATTTTTGCGCAGCAGCGCCTCGGCAGACATGATCATGCCAGGCGTGCAGTAACCGCACTGGATGGCAAGCTCTTCGACAAAGCAGGTCTGGATGATATCGAGCGAGCCCATCTCGGCAAGACCCTCGATCGTCGTGACCTCGCGGCCTTCGAGCTGGATGGCGGCGGTCAGGCAGGAGTGGACGGCCTCGCCGTCGAGCAGCACCGTGCACGCGCCGCATTCGCCCTCCGCGCAGCCTTCCTTCGTACCCGTGAGGTGCAGGTCCTCGCGCAGGATGTCGAGCAGGCGGCGGTCAGGCTCGGTCTCGAGCGTGACGGGCTTTCCGTTTACAATAAAATTAAGCGTCATGGTTCTCTCTCACCTCCGCCAGATATTTGAGAATGCAGTCGGGATCATACGGCAGCACCGAGAGGTTCGCGTGCAGCGCGTCGTTCACCGCGCCGCACACCGCCGGAGCGACCGGCACATAGCAGACCTCGCCGATGGATTTCGCGCCGAACGGGCCCTCCTTCGAGCGTCCGTCCTGCAAAAGCTCCACGCGGATGTTCGGCAGGTCGTTTGCAAGGAACAGATGATATTTGGACAAACTCTCCGTGCAGCGGCCGTCCTTCTGCATGGTCATCTTTTCGCGCAGCGCCGCGCCGCAGCCCATCTGCACCGTGCCCTGGATCTGTGCCTCGCAGAGGCCGGGGTTGATGGCCTGACCGATATCGTGCACGGCGAGATAGTCGAGCACCTTCGTAAAGCCTGTCCAGGTGTCGACCTCGACATGGGCAAAGTGCGCGCCCGTCACGCCGGGGTTCGTCACGTTCGAATAGCTTGCGTAGGCTGTCAGGTTGCCGGCGTGGGTGTGCATGCTCTTTTTGGCAAGCTCTGCAAACGAAAGGAGCGGCTCGTCCTGCCCCACGCGAAGAATATGGCTGTCGTTTAAGAACAGCTCGTCCTCGGGAACGTCTAAAAGCTCCGACGCCGCGTGCAGCATCTTCTTTCTCAGCGCATTTGCCGCATCCTGCACAGCGCGGCCGACCACATAGGTCGTACGGCTGGCAAAGCAGCCGTAGTCGATGGGCGTGACCGCGGTGTCGCCCTCGGTCATGTAAATCTTATCCTCGGGCACTTTCAGCACCTCGGCGGCGATCACGCGCATCGCCGTCACCGTGCCGCAGCCGTGGTCGTGCAGGGTGAAATTCGCCTGCATCGAGCCGTCGGCATTTAAGCCGATGCTGCCCTCGCCGTAGTCATTGAAGCGCGGGAAGTATGTGTTGCCGTGACCGCCGATCCCGATGCCGACGCCCCTGCGGTAGCGCTGCTGGGAGGCGTTGAACGCCGCGTCCTCAGCTTTCAGCTTGTCCCAGCCGAACTTTTCGCTGCCGAGTGTGATCGCATCGCCGATGCGGATGTCTTCGAGCGACAGGTGGAGTTTCTTGTCCTCTTCCCCGCTGCGCGCCACATTCTTGAGGCGAATCGCAAGGCGGTCCATGCCGAGCTTTTCCGCTGCGGCGTCGAGCTGGCGCTCCATCATCAGCGCCTCTTCTGCCGCCGACCAGCTGCGGAACGCGCCGGAGACCGGCGAATTCGAGCTGATGACCTGTCCATGATAGTGCATGTATGGAATGCGGTAGCAGCGCGTCGGCTTACCGGCCAGCGCGCGGACATAGTCGCCCGCGTTGCCGATGTAAGCGCCCGCGTCGAGCGTCACATCGCAGTAAATTTCCTTCATCTCGCCGTCGGGCATGTAGTAGCCGCGCGCGCTCATGCGCATCGCGCCGCGCACGATCGTGTCGGTCATCGCCTCGCCGCGGGAATAGACGAGCTTGACGGGGCGGCAGAGTTTTTTTGCGACGAGCGCCGTGACGGGCTCTAAAAACCACTCCTGCTTGGCACCGAACGAGCCGCCCATCGTCGCCTTAACGACGCGTACATGGCTCTCCGGCATCTCCAAAAAGTCCGCGAGCACGGTACGAATGCCGTGCACGGCCTGGTTCGGACAGTAGACGGTCAGCATGTCGCTATAGGGGTCATAGTCGGCAATGCAGGCGTGTGTCTCCATCGTGGCGTGGTGCAGGCGCGGCAGCTCCATCGTGCTGCACACCTCAATGAGCCCCTCGGCGCTGCCCTGCTTCTCGCCGACCTCCAGCTCATATTCGTCGCGGACGGGTGTTTCGCCGTCCAGACAATTCTTACCCGCGAGCGTATCGTCTAAGCCGATGGAAAACGGGAGCTCTTCATACTCTACTTCGACAAGACGCGCGGCTCTCTCCGCTGTTTCCTGGTCGCAGGCCGCGACCACGCCGATCTTGTCGCCCACAAAGCGCACATACTGATTGAATGCGCGTTCCTCGTTCGCTAAGTACGCCTGATCGAAGCTTGAACGGTAGCGGTTATACTTGCGGTCGGTGGTGTTCAGGCAGTGATAAACGCCGTAAACGCCCGGAAGCGCCAGCGCCTTTTCCGCATGGACCGCCTTGACATAGCCGTGCGGGATCTTGCTGTGGAGCATGCAGAGATACGCCATATTCGGCAGTGAAATGTCGCCGGCGTATTTGCTATACCCCGTGGCCTTGCCCTTGGCGTCGTGGATCGGCCGCGCTGTTCCAACGTAATTCAAATGGATGCCGCCTCCTAAACTAAACGGGCAGCAAAAGGCAGACCCGTACTATTTTGATGCTGCCTTTATATCATACGCGCGTTGAATTAGCGTTGAGGTATTCGACCATAGCGTTATTTTTCGCTTAAAATATCGTATTTTCGTCGAAGTACTTGCTATTTTTCAACGGTTTGAGTATACTATCTTTGTTTACTGCACTAACGTGTTATTTCTGTTGGGAGGCCTTGACATGCCTGAGTTAAACGCAAAACTGTTCGGTACGCCCGCCGTTTCCGTCGACGGGCGGGAGATCACGCTCCCCTATAAAAAAGCCGACGCTCTTTTGTACTATTTGATCCTCAAGCGCAAAACCACCCGCAGCGAGCTCATCGGCCTGCTCTACGAGGATACCGATTCCGCCACAGCGCTCAAAAATCTACGCCACGCGATCTACACCATCCGCAAGGCGTTTGCCTTCGATCCCTTCGTCCCCGGCCAGCGCTCGATCGTTGAATTCTCCGCCGACGTTGAGATCGCCTGCGATGTCTACGATTTTGAGCGCGGCGACATGCTCAGCGCCTATCACGGAGAATTTCTGAAGGACTTCAATGTCTCCCACTCCTCCGCGTTTGACGCATGGCTGAGCGATCAGCGCAATCTCTATCAGTCGCAGTACCTCCACCAGCTTTTGGCGGCGGAAAAGGAGGCCTATTACGCCGGCAAGCTCGACCTTGCCGAAAAGTACGGCACGGAGTACATCGCCATTGACCCGCTGGAGGAAAGCGCGTTCTCCACGCTCATGCAGGTCTACCGCGACCAGAAGAAATTCCGTAAAGCACTTGGCCTTTACCATACGCTCTGTAAGAACCTTTCCGACGAGTTCAGCATCTCCCCGCTCAAGGAGACCTCCGCACTCTACTATCAGATCGTCGACGCGTGGAACACCTCGACCTATAAGCTCGAGGTCGGCAGCGACCAGCAGCTCATCGGCAAGGACGCGGTGCTGCACAAGCTCGTATCGCTGTGCAACGGCTCGCGTCTTGAAAGCGACAAGATCTGCGCGCTGATTCAGGGCAAGACGGGCGTCGGCAAGACATACCTCATCAACTACATCCTGCACCAGTACGATTTTTCCGGCTGGGCGATCTGCCAGGCCTCGTGCTACCAGTCCGAGATGAACACCGTGCTCGCCCCGTGGAACACGATCATGCTCCAGCTCATCCCAAAATTCGAATCCGAAAATATCCATATTCCGGATGTTTACATTAAGACCGCCGCGGGCCTCTTCCCCTGCTTGTCCGTTGAATGCCAGCACAATTTCTCCGGCATTTCGAGCGACTATCCCGCGGGCGCAGATTATCTCGCCGCGCTTGAGAGCACGCTGCTCATTTTGTCGACGGTCGCCAAAAAGGTGCCGGTGCTGCTCATTTTGGAGGACATCCACTGGATCGACAACAACAGCGCCGACCTCCTTTCGATGCTGCTGCACCGCCTGCGCAGCACGAACATCACGATCATCTGCACGAGCCGCGACATTTTGCAGCCCTACGCCCAGCAGGTGCTCAACAACGCCGTGCGCGACAAGCTGCTCGACGTGTACAATATCGACGCCTTTTCACAGGAGGAGACAACGCGCTTCGTCAACTTCTACGCCCCGGGCCGCTACTCGCAAAAGGAGATCGACAACCTCTACCAGAGCACGGAGGGCAATGGCCTCTTCCTCGTGCAGCTGCTCGACTCGATGCACGAGTCGAATGGGCTCAAAAACATCCCTGCCAGCGCGGACAGCATCATTCAGATGCGCCTCGCGGGCCTTTCGTCCGATGAATTGCAGGTACTCGACGTCATCTCGGTCTTCCGCGACTGGGCACCGTTCGACATTCTCACCTCTCTTCTGACAAAAACGCCGCTGGAGCTTCTGTACCTTTGCGACCAGCTCAAGCAGAAAAATCTGCTCACCGAATCCACGCGCGGCAAGGTGCTCGGCTATTCGTTCACGCACGAGCGCGTGAAGGCGATGCTCTCGCAGCGCCAGTCCGAGTCCGCGCGCCGCATCCTGCATCTGCGCGCCGCGCAATATCTGGAGGCGCAGCTCGGCAGCGACGGTTCGACCGACCTCTACGATCAGCTCGTGCAGCACTTCACCGCAGGCGGCGACACCTTCAAAGCCTTCAAGTATAAAGTACTTTCCCTTGACGCATTTGCCGGTATGTGCTATGAGCTCATGCCGATCCTGACCGACGGCTCGGACGCGCTGACAGTCAAGGAGGATGGTCTGACCGGCTATTTCCAGATCCTTGAGCGTGAGCTCGCCTCGCTGCGCTCCACGCAGTTCGGCGCGGACGCCAAGGAGCTCGACCAGCTCGAGCGTCAGCTCTTGTACGTCGAAAGCCGCTACTACATCCACGGCGGCGAATACGACGCGGGTCTCCCCGTCGTCGGCCAGCTCCTCAAGAGCAGTACCACCGCGGGCGACTGGCAGATGGCCGCGAACGCGCATTTGCAGTTCATCTACTATGCCATCCAGACCTATGATCTTCCCGTCATGCGTGAGCATCTGCGCCTTGGCATGCAGTATAAATCGCGTTTGGAAAATACGCCGGACTGGGGTAAGTTCCTGCGCCTACAGGGCCTCATGTACCTGATGATCGGCGAATACGACGAGTGCCGCAGTTGGCTCGATCGCTCCATCAGCTTTTTTGAATCACTCGACGCGGACGGCGAGGGCCGCTATGTCATCAGCATCGCGGGCGCGTACAATTACATCGCCGAAACGTACCGCCTTGAGCGCAACTTCGACAAGGCACTCGAATACTACGACAAGGCCATCCTCTTCAACCAGCGCCGCGGCTCGTACCCCGGCGCGGCCATCATCTACACCGACTACGGCGTCGCCGCCTATCAGAGCGGTGAAAAGGAGGTCGCGCGCGAGCTGCTCTCGTACGCCGAGGAGCTCTATCAGTCCTTCCACGAATACAGCCAGATGCCGATCGCGCTGTCGTACCTTGCGCTGTTCGATGTGGAAGACAGGCAGTACGTCTCCGCCGCCGCGCGGCTGAGCAAGGCGCTTGATGTCGGACGCAAAATGGGCTCCCCGTGGTGGAATGGTATTACGCTTTACATCAACTGGAAAATAAGGCTCTTGCTTGAAAAACAGGCGATCAACGTGCCGGAGCTCAGCGTCCTCTGGCCGCAGGACAAGCGCAAGCACTGCATCGAATGCCTCGACTGCCTGCACCGCCTTGAGCCGCGCACCGAAACGGCCGAAATGGAGCAGGCGCTTGAAGCACTGAACGCCGAAAAGGCCGAATCGTGACGATTGACATGTAATAGGAAAGGCCCGCCTCAGTAAGGCGGGTCTTTTTGATTGAGCTCTGTCAAAAACCGTCCCAGTGCGGGGTTCTGGTTGCCGCTCTGCCAGGCGGCGATAATCTCTTCCTCCTCCCCCTCGCCCACGAGCGGGACGAAGACGAGGTTGTCGGCATTGTAAAGGCGGTCGGTGCAGTAGCCGGGCAGGAGCGAGATCCCCTCCTCCGCCGCGACCATCATTAAAATGCTTTCGGTGTCCGCCGAGCGGAAGAGAATGTTCGGCTTGTAGCCCGCCTCGGTGTAGCGCTGCATGAAAAAGGCGTCGCCATAGGAATCGGGCGCGGCGTCGGGCGACATATATAAGATATTCTCCCCGCGCAGCTCTTGCCGCGTGAGCTGTCGGCGCTGCGCGAGCGGATGGCCCGCATAGAGCGCGACAACGAGCCGAGCCTTTTCGACCGTCTGAAACGTGACGCCCTCCTGTGTGCGCAGGTTTGTCGAGTCCCAGGTGAAGACGATGTCATACTCCTGATGGAGTAACCCCGCGGCCAGCACATCGGTCGAGCAGCGGTAAAACGAGATGAGCACATTGCCGTTTTTCTGGTGGAAGTGGCGCATCAGGACCGAGAGGTCGCTGCGCTCGTAGCCGCGCACGTAGCCGACGCGCAGCGTGCCGGTCAGACCCGTCGCCGCGTCATGCACACGCTCCTGCGCGCGGCTCATGCGCTCTAAGATCGCTTTTGCGTCCAAAAGGAACGACTTTCCCGCGCTCGTCAGGCTTACAGGGCGTGTGCTGCGGTCGAAGAGCTCGCAGCCGAGCGTCTGCTCAAGCTGCTGGATCTGCTGCGTCACCGCGGTCTGCGAGATGTAATACTGCTCCGCTGCCTTTGTGAAGCTCCGGTGCTCCGCGGCGGAGACAAAATAGCGTAGCTGATTGCGATTCATGTACTCATTTCCTCATAACATAAGTTTTGCTTATTATATCATCCGATAATCGGTCTTGTAAATCCCATCTTCCTGCGGTAAGATAAGCACATCGTTCATAAATCTTTTACAAATGAGGTCGATCAACATGAAACGCGAATCGTTCCGCTCCCGCCTGGGCTTCCTGCTCGTCAGCGCGGGCTGCGCCATCGGCATCGGCAATGTCTGGCGCTTCCCCTATGTGACGGGCAAAAACGGCGGCGGCTATTTTGTTCTCTTTTACATTCTGTGCCTGCTCATCATGGGCGTTCCCGTGCTGACGATGGAGCTGGCCGTCGGCCGCGCGAGCCGCAAGAGCGCGATCCTCGCCTACAAGACGCTCGAAAAGCCCAAGTCCAAGTGGCACATCCACGGTTGGTTCTGCCTGATTGGCTGCTACCTCTTGATGATGTACTACACGACGGTCTCCGGCTGGATGGTGAGCTATTTTGGCAGGTTCCTGACCGGCAAGTTCTACTACGGCATGCCCGCAGAGGATGCGTCCGCCGTGTTCGGCCAGCTGCTGTCCGATCCTGTTGAAATGGGCATTTTGGCAGTCGCCATCGTCATCGTCGGCTTCATCGTCTGCTCGTTCGGCCTGCAAAAGGGCCTTGAGCGCGTGTCCAAAATCATGATGCTCGCGCTGCTTGCGCTCATCCTCATTCTCGCCGGTCACAGCCTGACGCTCTCCGGCGCGGCAGAGGGCATGAAGTTCTACCTGCTCCCCTCGATGGATTCCATCCGCGAAAACGGCCTGCGCAGCCTCATCACCGATGCGATGAATCAGGCCTTCTTCACCCTCTCGCTCGGCATTGCCGCGATGGAGATCTTCGGCAGCTACATGTCCGACGATCACACTCTCGTCGGCGAATCCATTCGCATCTGCGCGCTCGATACGTTCGTTGCGCTCATGGCCGGCACCATCATCTTTCCCGCATGCTTCTCCTACGGCGTTGCGCCCGACAACGGCCCCTCCCTCCTCTTCGTCACGCTGCCGCAGGTGTTCGTCAACATGTCCGGTGGCCGCTTCTGGGGCACGCTGTTCTTCCTCTTCATGATGTTCGCGAGTATGTCCACGGTGCTGGCGGTATTTGAGAATATCCTCGCCGTCTGCATGGATACCTTCGGCTGGAGCCGCAAAAAGGCCGTTTGCATCAACGGAGTGCTTCTGATGCTCCTGAGCCTGCCCTGCGTGTTCGGCTACAACATCTGGAGCGACTTCCACCCCATTCTCGGCAAGGACGTGCTCGACAGCGAGGACTTCCTTGTGAGCAACCTCCTGCTGCCCATCGGCTCTCTTGTCTACCTTCTGTTCTGCGTCACCAAGTGGGGCTGGGGCTTTGACAAGTACATTGCCGAGGTCAACAAGGGCGCGGGCGTCAAGCTCTCGCCCAAGCTCAAGCCCTATTTCCAGTGGGTGCTGCCGATCCTGATCGTCATCATCCTGCTCCAGGGCCTGCTGTAAATTTTGCTATTCTCTCATCTCTCATATCTCTCAAAAGGGAAAAGCCGCAGTGAAATTCATTGCGGCTTTTCCCTTTTTCCGCTTCCTTTGCAATTATGAACTCCGTGTAAATTCGCATATAACTCGTAAATAAATTTATATAATTCTATTGACAAAGTTTGTTCTTGTGCTATGATAGCATCCAGAAAGAAAAAGAACCCCAAGGAGGCGCATGATGAAAAAAAACCTGTACAGTCTGACGCTGTCAGATGATGTGGTGCGCGAGGTCGACGCGCTGGCCCACCGGATGGGCACGAACCGTTCGGCGCTCGTCAACCAGATTTTGGCCGAGTACGTCTCCGTGCCGACGCCCGAGCGCCGCTGGAACGATATTTTCGAGGCCATTGAAGAGCTGATGACGCCCACGCGCGAGCTGGTGCCATTCTTTGCCCCCGGCTCGTCCACGATGTCGCTCAAGTCGAGCTTATCGTACAAATACCGCCCCACGGTCAAGTACGAGGTCGACCTGAGCAATGGCGACGCCCAGACGATGGGCACGCTGAACATCGTGTTCCGCACGCAGTCGACGGCGCTGATCTCCGCAATGACGAGCTTCTTCCGGCTCTGGGTGCAAATCGAAGACAAGTGCCTCGCACCGCTTCTCGGCAGCTCCATTTCCTGCGCGCTGTACGACGGGCGCTTCGTCCGTCCGCTCGCGATGCCGCGCGGAAAGGCGCTGACTGCCGATGATGTCGCCGGTGCGATCAGCGCTTATGTCCAGCTCTTCGACCGGCTGCTCAAGGGCTATCTCGACGGTTCGCTCTCCGCGAGCGATGTTGAAATGGCTTACCGCGGCGATCTGCGAAGCAGAACGCTGCTGATTTAATCACTTAATTGTAAAAAACACGAATTTGAGGTGAACTTGAATGAATGCTGAAAAATATACGCAAAAGGCTTTGGAAGCCGTCAAGACCGCGCAGAACATGGCGCAGGAAAACGGCAACCAGTATGTAACGACCGAACATTTGCTCTATGCCCTGCTCGATCAGGACGGCGGACTGATTGGGTCACTGTTCGGTAAGATGGGCGTCGATTGCGACGGCTTACTCTCCGAGCTTGACACGCTGATCCGCAAGCTGCCCCGCATCTCCGGCGGCAGCGGCGAGGTGTACGCCTCGCCCGAGGTCGGCAAGATCCTGAACATTGCCGAAAAGACCGCCGAAAAGCTGCACGACGAGTATCTCTCCGTTGAGCACCTGATGCTCGCCATCTTCTCCGAGGGCTCGCAGAGCGTGCGCCAGCTGCTCTCCGACCACGGCATCACGAGAAGCCGCTTCTCGGACGAGTTGGCAAAGGTCAAGACCTCCCCCGTGACGAGCGACAATCCCGAGGATTCCTACGACGCGCTCAAGAAGTACGGCACGGACCTCGTCGAGCGCGCCCGCACAAAGGAGCTTGACCCCGTCATCGGCCGCGACGCGGAGATCCGCAACGTCATCCGCATTCTGTCGCGTAAAACGAAGAACAACCCCGTGCTCATCGGCGAGCCGGGCGTTGGCAAGACGGCCATCGCCGAGGGCCTTGCCCAGCGTATCGTGCGCGGCGATGTGCCCGAGGGCCTCAAGGACCGCACGATCTTCTCGCTCGACATGGGCGCACTGATCGCGGGCGCAAAGTACCGCGGCGAATTTGAAGAGCGCTTAAAGGCCGTTTTGAACGAGGTCAAGAAGTCCGACGGCAAGATCATCCTCTTCATTGATGAGCTGCACACCATCGTCGGCGCGGGCAAGACCGAGGGCAGCATGGACGCCGGCAACCTCTTAAAGCCGATGCTGGCTCGCGGCGAGCTGCACTGCATCGGCGCGACCACGCTCGACGAGTACCGCCAGTATATCGAAAAGGACGCCGCCCTCGAGCGCCGCTTCCAGCCCGTCATGGTCAACGAGCCGACGGTCGAGGACACCATTTCCATCCTGCGCGGCCTGAAAGAGCGCTATGAGATCTATCACGGCGTGCGCATCCACGACAACGCGCTTGTCGCCGCCGCGACGCTCTCCGACCGCTATATCACCGACCGTTTCCTGCCCGACAAGGCCATCGACCTCGTCGATGAGGCCTGCGCGATGATCCGCACGGAGATCGACTCGATGCCCGCAGAGCTCGACGATCTGCGCCGCAAGATCATGCAGCAGGAGATCGAAGAGATGGCCCTCAAGAAGGAAGACGACCAGCTCTCGCGTGACCGTCTCGAGGAGCTCAAGAAAGAGCTTGCCGATGAAAAGGAACAGTTCAACGCCATGAAGTCCCGCTGGGAAGCGGAAAAGAGCGGCTTGGACAGCGTGAAGCAGCTCAAGAGCCAGATCGAGCAGATGCACGGCGAGATCGAACGCGCGCAGGCAAACCTTGAATACGAAAAGGCAGCCAAGCTCAAGTACTCCGACCTCCCCGCCCTTGAAAAGCAGCTCAAGGACGCCGAGGCCGCGGCCGAAAAGCACACGGGCGACAACTCCATGGTGCACGACACCGTGACCGAAAACGAGATCGCCGACATCGTCGGCAAATGGACTGGCATCCCCGTCAGCCGCCTGATGGAGGGCGAGCGCGAAAAGCTGCTGCGCCTCGACGAGATCATTCACAAGCGTGTCGTCGGTCAGGACGAGGCCGTGCGTCTCGTGACCGAGGCCATCCAGCGCTCGCGTGCAGGCATCGCGGACCCGAACCGCCCGATCGGCAGCTTCCTCTTCCTCGGCCCCACGGGCGTCGGCAAGACGGAGCTTGCAAAATCTCTCGCCGACTGTCTGTTCGACGATGAACACAACCTCGTGCGCATCGACATGACCGAGTATATGGAAAAATTCTCCGTCTCGCGTCTCATTGGTGCCCCTCCGGGATACGTCGGCTATGACGAGGGCGGCCAGCTCACTGAGGCCGTGCGCCGCAAGCCGTACAGTGTCGTGCTGTTCGACGAGGTCGAAAAGGCGCACCCGGACGTGTTCAACATCCTGCTGCAAATTCTCGACGACGGCCGCATCACCGATTCGCAGGGCCGCACGGTGGACTTTAAGAACACCATCATCATCCTGACCTCGAACCTCGGCTCGTCCGAGCTGCTTGACGGCATCCAACCGGACGGCAGCATTTCCGAGAGCGCCCGCGCCGCCGTCATGGGCGAGCTGCGCCGCGCGTTCCGTCCGGAGTTTTTGAACCGTCTTGACGAGATCATCATGTTCAAGCCCCTGACGAAGGAGAACCTCAGCGGCATCATCGACATCCTGATGGAAGGTCTCAAGAAGCGCCTAGCCGACAAGACTCTCAAGCTCGAAGTCACGGATGCAGCCAAGAGCCTCATCATCGAGCGCGGCTTCGACCCGATCTACGGCGCGCGTCCGCTTAAGCGCTACCTCCAGAGCGCGGCGGAGACGCTGATCGCCAAGGAGATTTTGCGCGGCGACCTCGCCGCGGGCAGCACGCTTCTGCTCGACGCCGAAAACGGCGAGCTGAGCTGCCGCAAGAAGTAAACACGCGCGAAAAGCCGCCCAAATGGGCGGCTTTTTCCGCTTTGCTACCGATAGTAGCGGAATACTTGGTAGACTTTTGCGCCAAAAACTGCTACGATAGCGCCATCAAGGCAAAGGAGGCACGATCATGGACAACGAACTCGGCGCGCGCATCCGCGCACTGCGCAAGGAGCGTGGGCTGTCACAGGAGGCGCTGGCGCAGGCACTCGAGGTCTCGCGGCAGGCGGTCACCAAGTGGGAGGACGGCTCGTCGCTGCCGAGCACGGCGAATCTCTTCGCACTCTCGGGCTTTTTCGGCGTTCCGCTCGCAGAGCTGACCGGCACGCCGGAGGTTGCCGCTTCCCCGTCGAGCGCGTCAGCCATGTCAGAAAAGGCACATGTCAAGCGCGCAAAGGCCCTGCGCATCAGTGCATGGGTTCTGCTGGCTATCAGCGTACCAACACTCATTTGGTGCGCGGTGCAGCATTTTACTGCCGAGCCATTCATTCCAGAGGAACCGGTTCCGCCCAACGCGATTATCGGTTACGCTGATACCACAACGTACATCTATACCGTCAGCAAATTGCCCACTTATCTGTTTTGGGGCGCGCTGCTGCTCTTTGCCGTGGGGATTGGTGTGCTGCTCACGCCGAAAATCAAGAAGTGGAAAGGAAAAACACATGACAGGTAAATACAAGATTTTACTGCCGCTGCTGCTCATTTTTCTACTCGTCGGCTGCGGCAAAACGAACGATGGCCTGACCATCGAGGGCCACGACTGGACATACGCAAACGCCATCGACAGCGAGGGGCAGCCGCTCGACCTCCCCACCCTCACCTGCGCCGCACAGGACGGCTCGCTGACGGTCACGGATTCAGACGGCAGCACGCAAAGCGGCACCTACACCCTCACCCAGCACGATGCGAACGACGTCCTCTATGATCTTACACTGGACAGCGAAACCGGCACGGCGCTTGTCGGCGTCACGGAATACACTGACGCCGTGGGCGGGAAAAGCAGCGAATATACGCTGATCTTATCGCTGCCAGAGCGGACGGTTTATTTTCGTGCCGATATGGCACAATGAATCAAAGTCGCCCGAAAGGGCGGGGTTTTCCCTGCACCGTGCAGGGGGACGATTAAGGGGGATATTCTCTTTCCACGGAAAGAGAATATCCCCCTTTGACCCCCAAGAGAAAGAGATTCGCATTGCAAGCGAGCAGCTCGAAGAGTTGCAATGCTTGCCGATTGCACTGCCCATAGCGCGGCGAAGCCGCGTTGGCCTCTGCTATACGACTTGGCTTGCTCCTACTATCCGCTGCCGCTCTGCCCATCTTATAGAAGTGCGCAGTAATCACAGTCTACCGGAGTGCTAATCAATGCGGCGAGCGTAGCAATGCCGCATTCGGCAGGCAGTCCGCCGCCGAGGTAACGTCACTCGCGCCTCACGATAGTAAGACGCGGTTGCAACATGCAAAGAAACGCAGGGGTTCATGGCGAAGCCATGTACACCACAGTGCAATCCGCAGGCTGAGCAGTTCTTCAAGTGCCTGACTGCCAATGTGCGGGGTCAAGGGGCAAGGCCCCTTGCGTTCTCTTGGGGGATCTAAAGGGGGCCATTCTCTCACGTGAGAGAATGGTCCCCTTTGCCGCACCCTGCGCCGCGCAGGGAATCCCATTGCTGCCTTCAGGCAGCAAAAGCCTGTAAAGCACTATTGCTTTAATAATCTATTGATCTCACGCTCTGCGAGCGCAGTGACACCCTCAAAATCCACGCAGGGATGGTATGCATTCTCCAGCGCATCGTGCGCTTTTTTGGCGTCCGACAGTGCGCCCACAGCCTCATCTAAAAGTGACGCCTCCACGCGGTGCGTGAAGCGCAGCTTCGCCTTCTGCGCGCGCGTGAGCTTCTCCTCCGCCATCGCGTCGAGACGCAGGCGGCGGTAGGGCTTCCCGTCGTACGGGTTGCGCGCGTTCGTTGTGATAAACGCCAGCCCTTTTTCCGGGATCAATACGTGATGGAGCTCCCGCGGCCGGTCTGGATTCGGGCAGGCGATGATGTCGAAATGCTTCGCCTGTGCCGCCTGCACGACGGTCTCAAGCATTTCGTTTCCCAGCCCCGCACTGTCGATGATGGCATAGATGCGCGGGCAGAGGGCTTCGACGGTGTCGAACCGACAAATCTCGCCCCGATGCGTCACACCGCCCAAAAACGCGCGGTCGACACGCCCGCTGCCGGTTCCGTCGCCGCGCAGCTCGCGTGCGAGAATGCCGTCGGTGCGGCGGCGGAGCTTCGAAAAATCCATCTGCGCGTGCATCGCCACGCGGCGTTCGCTCTCCACTTCACCCATCGCGTGCAGGATGCGATAGGCACTGCGGTAGTGCGCGCGATACTCGTCGCTCAGCGCGATGATCTCCGTGCGGCGTGCCTTGGTCGCCTCCACGTCGTAAAAGCGCGTCAAATCGACATATCGTTCGCTCGCGACCGCGTAGGTCGGCTCGAGCACATGGGGGAAGATACATTAGGACACTTTTGGAAAGCAGGGCTTAGACGGCACCATACCGTGGTCATGGTACCTAAATCTTCAGAATTTCCATGTGATTTTGACTTCCTGTTCGCCGGTATCCGGATTAGTTTCTCCAATCTCGATTTTCTCAATCAGAGCCACGGCCAGTTCTCTGGGCAAGGTGTCCAGTTGCAGGAGCTCCCGTGCCTTTTCCATCAGGTCTTCCTGCTCCTTTGGCTGCTCCCGCTCGGTCAGCTCATCGCCGATCTGGACCAGCCGAAGTTCCAAGCGACCCTTCTCCGCCAGAAAATCTCGGTTCAGCTCCACAAACTGCCCCTCACTCAGAACGCCGGATATTTTATCCAGATACAGGTTTCTCAGCGCAAGGCTCCGTTTTTCCAGTTGAGCGGTCAGGGTCTTTTGTTCCTGCAGCAAGGCATCCCTGCGAGTGTCCTGCGGTGGCGGAATGTCCAGTTCTTCCAGCGTGTAGTAGGTCTGGACGTAGTGCCTCAGCCTCTCCAGCACCAAATCGATTAGCCAATCCAGCCGGATGGAATGGCGGGTGCACAGCTTCTCCACGCCGCTGTCGGCGTAGAGCTTGCATCGGAGATAATAGACCCGCTTCGCTCCCTTTTTGCCGTTGGAAGTCTTGCTCATGGTGCTGCCGCAGTCCATGCACTTCACAAGTCCTGCCAACGGATGGACCATCCCGGTCCCGTCCTCTCTGGACCGCAGCGCCATCAGCTTCTGCACCGTCTGGAATGTCTTTCGGTCAATGATGGCCTCGTGGGTGTCCTCCACCCGGAACCACTGTTCCCGCGGCATGGTAATGAGAGTCTTGGACTTATAGCTCACTTTTTTCGTCCGACCCTGCACCATGACGCCGGTATACATCTCATTGTGGAGGATGCGCCAGACTGTGGTCTTGTTCCATAATCCGAAGTCGTTCTTGATGGGATGGTTGCAGCTCCAGCCGCGTTCCGCCTTGTACCGGGTGGGATTGACGATTCCCCTGCTGTTGAGCATAAATGCGATGTTCTGCTTGCCGTGGCCCTCCAGCGCCCACTGAAAGATTTGCCGCACCACTTCCGCCGCTTCCGGCTCGATAATAAGATGGTTTTTGTTCTTCGGGTCCTTCTGATAGCCGTAAACGGGAAATCCGCCGATGTACTGCCCCTGCCGCCGCTTCATGTCGAAAACCATGCGTATGTTCTCGGAAAGGTCCTCTAAGTACCACTCGTTAATGAGGCCGTTGATCTGCCGGGCTTTTTTGTTGCCCTTAATCTCGGTGTCGGCGTTGTCGGCTACCGCGATAAACCGGATGCCCCAGATGGGAAACAGGCCGTGGATGTACTTCTCCACCAACTCCATGTCGCGGGTAAAACGGGACTGGCTCTTGCAGAGGATGATCTGAAATTTCTTTTCCTTGGCCGCTACGATCATCTTGTTGAAGTCAGGCCGCAGGCTGTCCGCGCCGGAGTAATCCTCGTCGCAGTAGATGCGGTAGATGTCCCAGCCACGCTCCACGGCGTAGCTGATCAGCAGAGATTTCTGGTTCTGGATGCTCTCGGATTCGCTCTGCTGCTTGTCTTCGTCCTCCTTACTCAGTCGTGTATAAATCGCGCAAAGGATAGTTACACCTCCTTCAAGGCGTAACTGCTCGCTTAAATCGTAGCATAGGAGCAGATACCCGGCAAGAAATTATTTGAAATCCCTACGCCGCCAAAACGCAGCGTAGGGATCATTTGGACAGTTCTTTTGTGAGCCATGCGGTGATGGCTTGCTGGATGATGGTGCTGATTGGGGACTCGTCGTTGGATTGTCGCTGCTCGATTAGGATTAGGGTTGAGTTTTGCATAAAATCGCCTCCAAGAGAACCTATGAACCAATATTAATAAGTATGAAAACGACAGGTGCACAATGTTCACCTGTCGTCCAAAGCACTATACAAATTTGGAAAAATGTAGTATAATATAATTAATATTGCTGCCAATTACAACGATATATAGTAAAAATACAATCAAGAAAAAGGGGGCTATCTTATGGCAGACATTCATGACTTATTTAAGAAGTTTAACAATGAGATTTCTTTGTCAACCGACAAACAGAATAATCTCCGTAAAGGACGAGATGCGCTGCGTAGCAAGATTAAAACATGGTTTACGGACCATGACAAACAACAGCCAACTTTTTGTTGGCAGGGATCATTTGCTATGAAAACAACTGTGAATCCAATTAATGGCAACGAATATGACCTAGATGATGGTGTATATTTATCAGGTTACTCTGATATCGATCAAGATTCTTGGCCTTCGCCTATCACTGTTCATTCATGGATCAAATCCGCTGTTGATGGCCATACACAAAAATCCCCTGTAGATAAAGATACATGTGTTAGAGTCGTTTATGAGGCGGGGTATCATATCGATTATCCCATTTATATCATGCAAGATGATGTTGCTTACCTTGCGCACAAAACAAAAGGCTGGATTGTCAGCGACCCCAAAGCGTTTAAAGATTGGTTTATCAAAAAGGTTCAGGACAACGACGAACAGTTGCGTCGAGTTGTGAAGTATATGAAAGCCTGGAAAGAATATAAAGAAGTACCTCTCAAGGGAATTGGAATCACCATTCTTGCAGCAAACAATTTCGAAATCTACGAGGGACGTGACGAAAAAAGCTTGAGAGACACTCTTTCAAAAATTATATCCACTTTAAATGAGAGCTTTACTTGCGTAAAGCCTGTATCTCCGGGGGAAGATTTATTTGACGGGATTAGTGAAACGAAGAAAAACAAAATTCTTAATGGTCTAACTGAACTAAAGGAAGCCCTTGATAAGGCTATTGAAGAGGATGATCCTGCCATAGCGTCCGATTATATGATTGGCATGTTCGGAGAACGTTTTCCTAAGGGTGAATCTCCGAAAAAAAGTGACGAAACTACCGCTTCTTTTATTCGAACAAGTTCTCCCGGAGTTCTGCGACATGATGGAAGATCTGCTTAATTTTAGAACTTTTAAAGAAACGTTAGGTACTAACGGATTTAGGGATATTAAGGTTTCCGAAAACTCCATTTTTTGTAAAGCCATAATATGCGAACATACTATTGGACTAAAAGGCGTTCTTCCCGAAACCTTCCCATATGAATTTCCTACCATATATATTGATGAACAGTCCTACGCTAATATTTCTCCGCTGCCTCATATTGGCTCGGATTTTGATATATGTACCTTTGATAAGTCAACGGTCATACCAAACTTTAAATCACCGACTCAATTACTTCTTGCCTCTTTTGTGAAAGCCCGAGAGATTATTCGCCAAGGTATTGCAAAAGAAAATATTGAGGATTTTGCAGAAGAATTTTGTAGCTATTGGATTATTGACTGTGATTCAGCAGCAGAAAGCATATTAACCCTTCCTGATAAACCGACTACCATATGTGCATATTATTCCAGACAAACAAAAAAAGTCTATCTATCCAACAGAAAAAAAGAATTGGATCACTATCTTGGCAATATTGGTATTAAGAAGCGGTATCTCAATGATTATCACGACTGTCTCTATTTACCACTATGTATTAATATTTCTCCGCCATTTCCTAATACCAATTATGGCATGTATAAACTAATCCAATCAGACAAAACAGTCTCCTCTGCATATGATAAGTTTTTAAAGGCACGTTTACCCGGCAGTGCATTTATTGCTTTTTCTATGCTTCATTCCGGGTATAGATGTTTGCAACTTTTTGTTCATACAAATGTGTCATATTCAACAAATGGCTTCCGAAAAGGACGATTACCTATTGATTTAGCATTTTTGCGTGACACGAAAAAAACTGCACCGGTAAAGTTCCTTGTGGAAGACATGAGACAAGAACGATTGTTTACTCGAGGGGGAACAGGGATAATGGGCGCCGTAAGCAAGGTTGCGATTATTGGTTGCGGATCCGTGGGTAGTTATATTGTTGAAGCTCTTTCAGAATACGGAATATCGTCCTTTATTTTCGTTGATAACGACAAACTATCGGCTGAAAATATAGCTAGACACTACTGTGGGTACGAGTATGTTGGTAAGAAAAAAGCAACTGCATTGAAAGAAAAGCTTTGTAAACATAACCCTAACATTAAATCAGAAATATATGCAGAAAATGGATTGTTGTTTATCCAAAATCATGCTGCAGAATTAAATTCTTGTGACTTAATTTTTGTAGCCACCGCCAATCTCCCTTTAGAGTACAAAATTGTATCTGAAGTATGCGCAGGAACAATTACAAAACCTGTAATACTAACTTGGGTTGAACCACTTTTGGCTGCTGGACATGCTATATTACTTAACAAGCAACAGGACATCTTTAGTTCTCTTTTTGATGAAGAATACACGTTTTCAGGACAGGTCATCACAAATGGTGAAAATTTTCAAAAAAAAGAATTCGGTTGCCAATCAACATATATTCCCTACGGTGCTTTTGATTTGAAACGCTTCATTTATGAGTTTTTGAGTTATCTGCTTTTTAATAACATTCCTAAAGAGAAAAAGGGAAACTATCTGTTTACTTGGTGTGGTAATATTCCAGAAGTTCAGAAAGCTGGCGGCATTATTGCACCTAAGTGGTCTGATGCGTCACCTTACAGTAGCCATATAAAGAGGATAGACTGATGGAAAGCGTTTGTTTCGAAGATGGGACAATTCTCCACATAGAAGATATTGCTCTAGCTAAACTATTAAAATATGTCCAGCGTAGTGGCTCATCCAAAGAAGCAGGCGGTGTCCTCATTGGGAAACAGATTCAGGATCGAGAAGAATACTATTTATGCGATATTTCTGAACCTTCGAGAATGGACAAAAGAAGTAGATTTTCTTTTATACGTAGTAAAATATCGGCGCAACGAATAGTTGATAAAAAGTGGCATGATTCAAATGGTATAGAGAACTATTTAGGCGAATGGCACTCTCATCCCGAAAATTGTCCTACTCCGTCACATACTGATCGAGAGCTAATCCAACAAGTAATAAAAGATGACACCAACGTATTCAAAAAAGTCTTTCTTATCATTGTTGGTAAAGATCAATCGTTGTATATTGGCATTGCAAATAGCAATATATCAAATGAAATTTACACTTCTTTAATTTGGTGCTTTTTATGAAAAATTATGGCTTGTCTAATGATAAACGGAAAACTGTGCTTTTGATAATATTCGTTGTCAGTCTCATTGCAGGCACCTATTTATACCCATTGGTCAATAAATTTCTCGCATATGTGTGTGAAACTGTTCCTTCGCTAAAGGCTTTCTTAAAGGACTGGGAATATCTTGGGCTTTTTTCTACCCAGATTACTGTCTTTGTAATCTTTAATTTCCTAACTTGGATATTTAATAATTATCTTTGGAAAATGTGGCTTTTCCAAAAGTTGTTAAAAGTTCCTGATTTGAATGGAAAATGGGAAGGTGGGTATGAATCTATTCGTGAAGTTGATGGAAAACCAATTCAGACAACTGGAACGATGGTATTGTCTATAACGCAGACTTGGAATAAAATGGCCTGCCAAAGTAGCTTTTCTAAATCTGAATCATACAGCGATGTCATTTACTTGGACATAGACGGTCCGCAAGGGGTTGTACTGAAATTTACATACACAAATAAGTCTCATGATGTTACATGTAATCTAGCAGAGTTCTCCGGGTATAATGAACTCAGACTTTCTGACAAAAATACACTTACTGGTACTTATTATACCAAACGAATTCCAAGCACTCGTGGTAATCTGTTGTTAATCAGAAGAAGTTCTAACGATGTTATCAATGAAACTACTGGTTAAAAGATAGCCTCAACTCCTACAAAAGAATCTTATGTATACCGAGAGAATGCCCCCATTGGTGCATCCTCTCGGTATGATTTATTTATCTTTCAAATACAAAATGCCGCATATAGCGGAACAGACTTCAACCCATCTTTCTCCCCGAAGTTCTTGAGCGAGAGTCGGACCGAGTAAGCCGGTTTATAACTGTCCACAAAGACGCTGAGACTACGAGAGCGGACATGTTCCCCTTTCTTGACTTCAATACCGATGATCTGATTGCCTTTTTGCAGCACAAAATCCAGTTCTGCTGTGCTGCTGCTCTCCCAATAGTAAAGGTCATAGCTTTTGGCAGCAAGTTGCTGGGCCACATAGTTTTCTGTGACAGCCCCCATAAAGGTATTGCCCTCGCCGGAGAGCACCGTCTGCTGAGAGAGGCCGGATTTCATAGTCAGCAGACCCACATCGCCCATATAGAGCTTGAACGCTGACAGATCAGCATAAACAGCTATCGGCTCAAAGGCCTGATTGATGCGCTGGCATTTCAGCACAACACCGGCCAGGTTCAGCCATTCGATGGATGCACCAAACAGTGTCGCGCTGCCGCCTTTCTGGACGACCTTATACTGGAACTTCTTGTTGTCCTTAGCCAACTGCGCCGGAATGGAATTGTAGCAGGCACGGATCTTCACGCTGTCCGTATTGCTGGCATACTTCGCCATGTCCGCAATATAGTTGTCCAGGATCTCACTCTGCACCAACGGAACATCCAGAAAGCTACCGCTTTTCAAAAAGGCATTGATACAGGCAGGCATTCCGCCAATGATCAGATATTCCCGATACAGCTCGATGGCCTCCTGATGCAGGGCATCGGGCAGCGGTTCCATCGTTTCATAGGCTGTACGGATTTCTCCGCAGAGAAATTCCTTGCCTCTGGCCCAGAGATACTCCTCGAAATCCAGCGGATAAAGGGTGATTGTTTCCACCTTGCCCACCGGAAAGGAATACTGCTGACGGTTGATCGCCACACCCAGCAGGCTTCCCGCAGCCGCAATATGGAACTCCGGTGTTTCCTCACAGAAGTATTTCAGCGCGGTCAGTGCACGCTCGCAGGATTGGATCTCATCGAAAATGATCAGTGTTTCACCGGGAATAATGCGCTCACCGGTGGACGCCTCCAGATACCGCAGGAGGCGTTCCGGTGCGATATTGTCGTTGAAATAGGAGGCAATCGTCAGATTCGTCTCCAGATTGATATAGACCACATTTTTGAACTGCTCCTCGCCAAATTTGCGGAGGATATAGGTCTTTCCCACCTGGCGGGCGCCATTGACGACCAGCGGCAGGCGGTCAGCGGTTTTATTCTTCCAAGCTAAAAGCTGTTCTTCAATTTTACGCTTCATTACCATCACCTCATGGATATAGTTTATCCACGAAGGAAAGTTAAGTCAAGAAAAATATGTTGAAATACGATTTTTCTTGACTTAACTTTTTGTGTGGTTGGTTCATTCGTTCTCCAGTTCCGACAGACGGATCGTATCCCTCTCGACCATATCATACATCATGGCAGTCAGATGGACGCACAGGCCACCCGCGCCACAGGTGTAGAACACATCATCAACGGTATGGTCCTCGTTGAGATCGATCTCTGCAAAAATGGTTTCACCATCACCGTTGAACTGGCCGTCAAATTCCAGCGTAGAGCTGGGAAGGACCCGGAAAGGCTGGATCTCGTGATGATATTGCTTGACATACGCCAGGTCTTCGGGTGAAAGCTGCTGCAAATACTTGTTGATCGTCATATGTCATTCCTCCAGTTAAATTTTTTTCAGCGTCTCTGCGCTGGCCAATTTGGTTTCATATTCCAGATGGGCATACAGGTCCGCTGTGGTTTCCAAGGTGCTGTGTCCCAGCCATTGCTGTACTTCGATCAATGGAACGCGATTTTGAATCAGAACCGAGGCGCAGGTATGTCTCAAATCGTGCAGACGGATCTCCCGCAGGTCATTGTCCCGTAAAAACTGTTTGAAGCACTGGGTGAAATAGTTGGGTGCAACAGGCTTGCCTTCCCGATTCAGACAGACACATGCATCGTTAGGGGCTGGATTTTCCCCGTATCGAACCATCTTCAAATTGTGAAGCAAGGTCCACACTGTCTCCGGTATCGGAAGGGTCCGATAGCTGGATTTTCGTTTCAGGATATCCCGCTCTATGACAGCATCTGTTTCATCAGAATCGCCATAGATGCGGGTATGCTGGATCGTGATGGTCTTGTTTTCAAAATCCACACTTTCCCACTGCAATCCCAGGACTTCGCTCCGGCGTAGCCCATAGAATACAGACAATACAACCGGCACATACATCCAATGCCCACGCAGCTTGTCCAGCAGCTGGTTAACTTCACTGGCAGAGTAATGAGCCGGCAAATACTTTTGTTTCTGCGGCCGGTCTGCGATTTCGGCCACATTGCGGTCTACCAGGTCCAGCCGGACAGCATCTTTCAGCGCCTTATGGATATTGGCATGGTGATGAATGGCGGTGTTGGACGATACTCCTTGTTCCTGCAAGTAGGCGTAGTATTCTTCCAGGTCTATGGCACGCAGACCACGCAAAGGAATACCCCGCTCCCGAAAATACGGGCAAATACTATTTTCAATTACATATTTATAATTGCGGTAAGTGGTGGGGGAAACCTTACCTTTCATCCTGGCAAGCCACTGCAGCATATAGTCTGCGAAAAGAGGGCCGGAAGGGCCTGGTTTACCATAGATATCCGTATACTGCTGTCTGGTCTGCAGGAGCATCTCCTCAGCGCGCCGCTTGTTGCCCTGGACGGGCAGATGCGTTGCGATCCACTTGGGGGCTCGCTTTCCTGTTTCATCGTGCAGATTCAAAACGATATACCAGTTCCCTTTCTTCAGCTGTAAATGTCCAGATACCATGATGTCATTCTCCTTTCTTTGCATCCGTTTTATTTCTCTACGCCAGAATTATTTTTTTGACTGACTGCCTGCCGTGCTGTAAAATACCGCCACAACCACACCCTTCGCGGTCGCTTTTTTCGGAACGTTAAACGCGCCGGACTCAAAATCCGTTACGAGCGAAACCGTGAGGGTTCGAATCCCACCGCCGATACTGTGGTGACTATGGACAGACTCCCATTTTGATTTGTCAACTCGTTACAATCTGGAGCCGTTGACAAAGTCTCGTTTTGAAAAAACAGCGTTCTAAAAAGTTTGAATTTTGAAGAAAACTCAATGGTTATTCACACAGTTTCCTGCAAATAATCAGGCGATTTTTAGAAGATTGGACTTTGTCAACACACCCAATCTGTAGCGGGTTGATTTTTTTATTGAGCAGTTACGCCTTACTTCAAATAGCTTGTCCTGTAAAAGTGTCCTATTGGTGCCATGACGGGTGCTGGAACCATAGTATTTTCGTCTCCGCAAAGCCTTGCAAATATTGACTTTTTTCGTGCGGTGTCCTAATGGTGCTGTGCCATGCGGGCTGGTACCGTCCACGATAGCAGCGTTTCGGTCCAGAAAGATTGCGCCGTCGAGTGAATCGGGGTCGCCCGAGCAGTTGATGTACACGACGCGCTCGCCCGCGCGCTCCATCGCCGCGCCCACGCGGCGCATGAAGGTCGACTTGCCGCAGCCCGGGCCGCCTTTCAGAATCATCAGATCGTCGAGCCGACCGCCCAAAAGCTGGTCATAGAGCGAGAAAAAGCCCTCTTCGCTGTTTGCGCCGAGGAAAAAGTACAACGGTTGCATAGCGTTCCCTCCAAAATCAATCTTTTCGTTTTCAGCTTATGCGGAAACGTCCGTTTGCGCGCTTCCCTTTTGCAAAAAAATATGCTATGCTCTCTTCAGCCGCGTACCGCGGCAAATTCAGGAAGAAAGGACTGATCTGTTATGATGATGCAGCGTGTATGGAGGGTCCACACTTCCTGACCCTCCGAAATTTTACTTTGGAGGACGACAATGGAACATCTTATTTTCATTCGTGAGGCCATCACAGGCAGTGAGATCGCACGCTTTTTCGAGAAACTGCATCTCTATCACCGGCGCGATATCTTCCCCGAGATTGAGCAGGCCGAGGATCTCGCCTATTTTCTCAGCGATGAGTACCTCTCGCAGCTTAAGACACTGCACAGGCGGCAGGAAAACCGCCTGCACTTTCTCTTTTTCGAGCGCGGCGGGCAGGATATCGGTTTTACGATGCCGGTCATCTATGGTTCAGAGGACGGCAAGTGCTTCATCATGGAGTTCTGCGTCTACCCGGAATTTCGCGGAAGCAGTACAGGTCACGCCTGCGGTGAGGCGCTGCTCTCTTGGGCGCGCGAACGCAGGGCAAGCTACTTTGAGCTCAACTGCGACACCGCGCCGCGCGAGCGCTTCTGGGGCAGACTTGGCTTTCTGCCGAACGGCTGCGACGAGTGGAACATACCGCTGATGCTACGCCCGCCGGAGGAATACGCCCCCATCACCGTCCGTCAGTTCGTCCCCGGTGCGGACGACTGGCAGCTTTGGAAACTCGAAAACGGCTATCTCGCTGAGATCGGTGAAACGCCGCTCGACGAGAGAAAGCAAGCGCAGCTTTTGCAGGCCATTCAAGAGGAACGCATCACCTTCTTTGCCGCCTACCGCAAAACACGCATGGTCGGAATGTGCAGCGTGAGCCGCGTATTTTCGACATTCGCATGTGCGGACATCGGTGTCTTTGAGGATTTCTTCGTCGAACCGGTGTTCCGAAAGCAAGGCGCCGCGCGGCAGCTCGCGTCTGCGGCGCAGGAATACGGTAGGGCAAATCACCTTGCCAGTCTTGCCGTTACCTGTGCTTTGTGCGACGAGGGAATGTACCGCGCGCTGGGCTTCACCGAAAAGCTTGGCACGACCCTTGTCCACCTCAGCTGACAGCAAAATAAAGAAAGGCTCTGTTTGGGAGAACCCAAACAGAGCCTTTTTATGTACTTTCTTACGCCGTAAAGATCTTGTCCTCCGCTCTGCGCGTGTAGTCGCGTTCGAGCATCGCGCGGTGCGAGAGGAACGCGGGATCGTCGAAATACTTCGCACCCATCGGGCAGTTGCGCACGCAGGAGTGGCATTTGATGCACACGCCCACGACCTCGGTGACATCATCGGGATTGATCGAGCCCATCGGGCAGAGTGAGGCGCACACACCGCAGTGGATACACTTATCGAGGTCGGTCTTGGGCTTCGCCTTCAGAAACACCTTCGGTTCGCCATCGAGGCCCAGCGGGCGGTAATACGGCGCGTCGGCGTCACCGTCGACCGTGACGGGCGCGGGATACTCGGTCATCCGCACGATGCGGCCCACGACCGCGGAGCCGAGCTTGGCAAGCTCCGCCATATCGTCGGAATCGGGTCTGCCGTTGGCAAGCGCGTCGGTAAAGGCGTGGCGGCAGGCAAAGGCGCCCGCGCCGATGGTGTGGAAGCCGTCCCCTTCAAGGCATGCGCAGAGCTCGGCAAGGGAATTATCAAAGCTGCGGTTGCCGAACGTCACGACCGGTACAGCCAGCGCGCCGTTTCCGTGAAAGCCGGACTTCACAAACTCGAGCAGCTTATTCGGAAGCTTGCCTGCATAGGTCGGCATACCGAAGACGACAAGGTCGCCCGCGGCAAACTCATAGCTTTCCTCGCGCGCGGCGGGCAGCGTGAAATCGCGCACCTCGAGCGGCACGTCGAAGCTGACGGCAAGGGCGTTTGCAAGCGTGGTGGTCACCTTTCTGGTGTTGCCGGTGGCGCTGAAATAGACTGCGTAAACCTGAGAAATGTTCATGGGAATCGGCCTTCTTTCTTTATTGTTCGGGGCGCTGCCCGGCCTTACAGGGAAAAATCCTCGGAGGTATACTGATCGCGCAGCGTGGCGGGTCTCGGCGGCACACGTTTGAGCGGATCATAGCAAAAGTGACGGCAGTGGTCGGCAGAGTCGACCACGCCGCGGCGGGAGCAGATGACCTGCCCTTCGTTGATGACAGATCCGCTCTTGCAGTAGGCGCAGTGCTTTTCAATGTCCTTGCGGAACAGATGGAACATGGTCTCCCTCCCCTTTCTTTTACAGGCTGCGGACGACGAGCTTGCCGTCCTCCATCGACGCATGGATCTGCGTGACGGGGTGCTCGTAGGAGTCGATGATCTGCACGGCCATGACGTCTTCGAGCTCTTTCTGAATGGTGCGGCGCAGGTTGCGCGCGCCGTAGGTCGCAGAGTAGGACTTCTTGACGAGGTAGTCCTCAACATCCTCGTCCCACGTAAAGTGCAGGCCCTTGTCCTCAAGGCTCTTTTGCAGCTCATCGAGCATGATGCGGGCGATGCCGGCGAAGTTCTTCTCGTCAAGGCGGTTGAAGCAGATGACCTCGTCCACACGGTTCAGGAATTCGGGGCGCAGGAACTCGCCGAGCGCCTTCATAGCGCGGTCGCGGTTCTGCTCGTTCACCGTGTGGCCGAAGCCGACGGTGCCCTCCTTGCGCTCGCTGCCCGCGTTGGATGTCATCACGATGACGGTGTTTTCAAAATTGACCTTGCGGCCGTGGGAGTCGGTGATCTCGCCGTCGTCGAGAATTTGCAGCAGAACGTTCATCACGTCGGGATGCGCCTTTTCGATCTCGTCGAAGAGGATGACGGCGTAGGGCTTGCGGCGGATCTTTTCGGTCAGCTGGCCGGCCTCGTCATAGCCGACGTAGCCCGGGGGCGAGCCGACGATGCGGGAGACCGAGTGCTTTTCCATAAACTCGGACATGTCGAGGCGGATGAGCGCGTCGGGCGAGTTGAAGAGGTCCTGCGCCAGCTGCTTGACAAGCTCGGTCTTGCCGACGCCCGTGGGGCCGACAAAGATGAAGCTCACCGGCTTGTGCTTGGGCGAGATGCCCACACGGTTGCGGCGGATGGCCGCAGCGACAGCCTCGACAGCCTCGTCCTGACCGACGATGTGCTCTTTTAAGCGCTTGTCAAGCTCGCTCAGACGGCGGAACTCGTCTTCACGGATGCGCGAGGCGGGAATCTTCGTCCAGAGCTCGATCACGCGGGCGAGGTTGTCCATCGTGAGCTGCGGGTCGCCCTGCGCGCAGAGCACATCGAGCTCGGTCTGCGCCTTGATGGTAAGGCTCTTGAGCTCGGCCAGACGCTCAAAGTCGGGTTCTTCTGCGCCCTGCAAAAGCTCGCGCTCCTTGTCGTAATCCTCGATCTCGCGGCGCAGCTCCATGCGGCGGTTGATGTTCTTGTCATGCAGGTTGAGGTCCGAGCATGCCTCGTCGATGAGGTCGATGGCTTTGTCGGGCAGGAAGCGGTCGGTAATGTAGCGCTCGGAGAGCAGCACGGCCTGACGCAGGATGCCCTCGGGGATCTTGACGCCGTGGTACTGCTCATAATAGTGGGCAATGCCCTTCAAAATTTTGAGCGTGTCCTCCATGTTCGGCTCATTGACCGTGACGGGCTGGAAACGACGCTCAAGCGCGGTATCCTTTTCGATGTGCTTGCGGTACTCGGTAAAGGTCGTCGCGCCGATGACCTGGATCTCGCCGCGGGAAAGCGCGGGCTTCAAGATGTTGGCGGCGTTCATGCTGCCCTCGGCGTCGCCCGCGCCGACGATGTTGTGCACTTCGTCGATGACGAGGATGACGTTGCCCATCTTGCGGATCTCCTCGATGAGGCCCTTCATGCGGCTCTCGAACTGGCCGCGGAACTGCGTGCCCGCGACGAGCGCGGTCAGGTCAAGAAGATAAACCTCCTTGCTTCTCAGCTTGAACGGCACGTCGCCCGCGACGATGCGCTGGGCGAGGCCCTCGGCAATGGCCGTCTTGCCGACGCCCGGCTCGCCGATCAGGCAGGGGTTATTCTTCTGGCGGCGGTTCAAAATCTGGATGACGCGTTCGATCTCCTCCTCGCGGCCGACGACCGCGTCGAGCTTGCCGTCGCGTGCGCGCTGGGAGAGATTGATGCAGTAGGAGTCGAGGAATTTGTGCTTGCTCCCCTTTTCGACCTTCTTGTTGCTGCGCGGGCTCTGCGTCTGCTCGGCCTCGTTGCCATTTTGTGCGTCGTTCGCAGCGGGATTTCCGCCGAAAAAGCGGCTCAGGAACGGGAATGTAGCGGTCTTGCCGTCCTCGTCCTCGTTGTCGGCGTCCGGATCGTCGGCGTCGGTCAGACCTTCGAGGTTTTCCGCGCCGCCGAAGGCGCCCATCATTTCATTGGAGATATTGTCAAGGTCCTCATCCGTGATGCCCATGCGGCGCATCATCTCGTCCACCTGCGGCAGTCCGAGATTTTTCGCGCACTTGAGGCAAAGTCCTTCGTTGACGTTCTGCCCGTTTTCCTGACGGGTGATGAACACAACGGCGATATTCTTTTTACATCTGGAACAAAGTTGCGGCTGCATAGTATTTCCTCCTTGGGGTAAAGATCAGGGTAACAGCGCGGCGACAAGCCCGCGCGGAGTATGGCTCATAAAAAACGATAACAGATACGTGCCCTCGTAGTCGGCAAAGGCCTTGACGCCGAGCTTCGGTGCGACATCGCAGACGAGAAACAGCAAAAGTGCGCCTTCGATCAGACCCAGCGCGCCGCCGCCGATGGTGTTGAGCGCGTTCAGCACTGGCAAGTCTAACACCTTGTCAATGCCTCCCGTCACTAAGCGGAGCAGCAGCGTGAGCACCAAAAAACACAGCACGAACACGAGCGTCCTCACCACGCTGCCGAGCAGCGTCCTTACAGCGGCAAGCGCTGCGTCGCGCGCGGCATTTCGAAGCGACTGACGCACCGCGCCGTCGAAATCGAAGCGCAGCAGCTTTTTGAGAAGGCCTGTCACCGCGAGCGGCGAATCGTCCTGCCGAACGTTTTCCGCGTCCTGCGCGGCGTCGCCGTTTGGCGTTTCACCCGAGGCGTCGCTCTCCGCCGGGGTCTCCCCCTTGATCTGCGGGACATCCCCCTGCGGTGTCTGCGATTCGGTATCAAACCACTCCTCCACGCTCTTTTCAAGGCGCGGCATCAGCATGTCGGTCACGGGCTCGGTCAAAGCGTCGGTCAGAAGCGACGCGCCGATCAGCGCGAGCACGATCGCCGCCAGCGCCATAAAGCTGCGGAACAGCCCCCGCTTGGCGCCGAACACGACGCTTAAAATGAGCACGAGCGCGAAGACTGCATCAATCATAAGACCATTATTCACGTTTCCCGCGCTCCTTTCAAGTCATAAATTGTAACATTTTTAGCGTTTTACAGAAATTACGGAATATAAAGCCAGGCGGACGACGAGCCAATCAGCACCGCCGTACCATCCTCGCGCATGATGACAGAGCGCGCGTACTCCGTGCCGTCCAGCCGCGCGTATTCCTGCAGCTGCGGCGTGTAGAGCACCAGACTGTCGCTGTACAGCACGGCGATATACTTCCCCGCCGCGGACATCGACAGGACCTCCTGGCTGCTGTCAAGGCTTGCCATCTCTGTACCGTCGGACGAGACAGTCACGAGCTTCATGGTGCTGCCCGAGCGGTAGCGGCTCAGCAGCAGCGCCGCGTAGTTGTCGCCGCCCATGCTCGAACCGCGCAGATACGGGTATTCGTAGCGATAGCTGCCGGAAAGCGTACCGTCCGATGAAAAGAGCGTCAAGCTCTCGTCCGTCAGGCACGAGAGCGTACCGGCCACGCTGTCGAGCGATAGCAGGAGCGAGCCCGTGAGTGTGTTGACCGAGTCCGCCTTATCGCTGCCGAGGGAATAGATGCTCACCGTGTCGGCGAATATGCCGTCCGACTCGCCGAGCGTCACCGCCGCCATGCGCTTGCAGTCGCGCATGACGACCGCGTCGATAACATAGTGCTCCGAGGAGTTGAAGGCAAACGTCTTCTCGCCCGAAGCGTCGTACACCGTAACAGCGGACTTGTAGCCGCTCTTTTCGGCGTTGAGCGCCAGATAGTCCGAGGAATTGACGCTGACCGACAGGATATTGCCGCTGCACTCGCCGCTCATATCGCGCACAAGGCCGCTTGCAGAGTAAATAAGAAGCGTCTGCCCGCCGATATCATAGACCGCGGCGGTCTGGCCACCAACAGCGATGGCAGGATTCGTGAGCTTCACACTCATGCTGTCCACCACGCTGCCGCTGCTGCTGTAGACCGACACGCCCGTCGTCGAAGCGACGATCAGATGGTCGCCGAGCAGCGCAAAGGTGTTGCTGCGGTCGTTGCTGAACGAGTACATCTCCACCTTGCCCTGCTCATCCTGCGTGACCTTATTGTAGGAGAAAAGGCGGCGCACACTGTCAAGGCTGCTCAGGTCCTTCCACGCCGCGGCGACGACCACGGCCAGCACGACCACAAGCGCCAGAATCACCATCAGCGCCCGCTTGAGCCCGCCGCCGGAGCGGCGCGGGGCCGCCTGCGAGCGCCTCAGCTCCTCACGTGTTCCCTTTTCCTCTTTGAGATCATTCATTGAGCCGTTCATCCTCATACCAAAGTCTCGTCATGTACAGTCCGCCCGGCGGCACCGTGGGGCCGGCGAGCGAGCGGTCGCCGGAGGCCAGGATCTCGGGGATGTCCTCTGGCGTGAGCTTTCCCTCGGCGGCGTAGAGCACCGTGCCGGTGATCGCCCGTACCATGTTATACAGGAACCCGTCCGCGCAGACCTTGAGCTCCAAAAGATCACCCGAGCGCGACACGCGGCAGTAGTGCACGGTGCGCACGGTGGTCTTCGTCTCCGTGCCGACAGAGCGGACGGCGCGGAAATCGTGCGTGCCCTCAAAGGCGCGCGCCGCGCGATCCATCACCTCTTCGTCGAGGTGCTTGGGGTAAAAGTACGCCCGATTGACATAGAACGGGTTTTTGATGCGGGAATTATAGATGCGATAGGTGTATTCCTTTTTTTGACACGAGAGGATCGCGTTGAAATCATCCGCCACCTCAAGCGCTTCGCGCACGACGATATCCTCCGGCGTGTGCGTATTGATGGCAAACGGCAGGCGCTCGACCGGAATGCGCGACTCTGTGTGGAAATTGGCGATGTAGCGCTCGGCGTGCACGCCCGCGTCCGTGCGGCCGCAGCCGACGAGCTTGACGTTCCCGCCGCAGACCTTTGAGAGGCCCTTTTCCATCGTCTCGCAGACGCTTGAGACCGTCTTCTGCACCTGCCAGCCGTGATAGGCCGTGCCGTTATACATGAGCTTGAGGGCGATGTTTCGCATAAAAGCGTCCTTTCTTCTTATCGCAGCGCGATGACCGCGGCCACGAGCACGGCATAATAGCCGAGCACCAGATAGTCGCGCGTCTGGTAGTGCAGCACATTGAGCTTCGTGCGGCCTTCGTCGCCGTGGTAGCAGCGGCATTCCATGGCCGTCGCCAGCTCGTCGGCGCGGCGGAACGCGCTGACAAACAGCGGCACGAGCAGCGGCACGAGCGCCTTGGCGCGCTGCATGAGGCTTCCGGTCTCAAAGTCGGCGCCGCGCGCCTTCTGCGCGGACATGATCTTATCCGTCTCCTCGATGAGCGTCGGGATGAAGCGAAGCGCGATCGACATCATCATCGCGAGCTCATGCACAGGGACCTTGATCTTCTTGAGGGGACCCAGCAAACTCTCCAAGCCGTCCGTCAGGCGGATGGGAGAGGTCGTATACGTGAGCAGGAACGTTCCCATGATCAAAAGCGTGATGCGCAGCATCATCGTGATGGCGGCGCGCACACCCTCGATCGTAATGCGGAAGATCCAAAAATGGCACAGCTCCGTGCCGGGGGTGTAAAAGAGGTTTAAAAGCGCTGTGAACGCGATAATGAACAGCACCGGCTTTAATCCCTTGAAAAGCGCCTTCGCGCCCACGCGCGAGATGCGCACGGCGACAATCAGCGTCAGAATGAGAAGGCCGTAGGCAATGTAGCTCTTCGCCGTAAAGAGCGCCACGACGTAAAACACCGTGACGAGGAGCTTTGTGCGCGGGTCGAGCTTATGGGCGAGCGTGTCGCCCGGGAAAAACTGGCCGAGCGTGATATCCTTCAGCATTTTTTGCCGCCCCCTCTCTTGAGCGCGACAAGCTCTTTGCTGAGCTCATCGACGGTGTAAACAGCGGGGTTGATGGCAATGCCCTTATCGCGCAGCGCCATCGCGACGCGCGTGACCTGCGGCACGTCGAGGCCCGCGGTCATCAGCTCGTCGCCGCGGGCGAAGACCTCGCGCGGCGTGCCGCTCATGAGCACGTGGCTGTCCGACAGGACAACGATGCGGTCGACGTTTTTCGCGATCTCCTCCATGCTGTGGCTCACGAGCACGACGGTCGTGCCGCGCGCGCGGTGGAATTCGCGGATGTTTGAAAGCAGCTCTTCCCTGCCCTGCGGGTCAAGGCCCGCGCTCGGCTCGTCGAGCACGAGCACCTCGGGCTCCATCGCAATAACGCCCGCGATGGCGACGCGGCGCTTCTGTCCGCCGGAGAGGGCGAACGGCGATTTTTCCAGCAGATCGTCGGTAAGCCCCGCAAAGTGCGCGGATTCACGCACGCGGCGGTCGATCTCGTCTTTGGATAAGCCCATGTTCGTCGGGCCGAACGCGATATCGCGGTAAACGGTCTCTTCAAAGAGCTGGTATTCCGGATACTGGAACACGAGGCCCACGCGGAATCTCACGTCCCGAATCTTCTTTGGGTCGGCCCAGATGTCCTCCCCGCCAAGCAAAATGCGGCCGGAGGTCGGCTTGAGCAGGCCGTTCAAGTGCTGGATCAGCGTCGACTTGCCGCTGCCCGTGTGGCCGATGATGCCCAAAAATTCGCCGCGATAGATTGCGAGCGACATATCCTGTACCGCACTGCGGCAGAACGGCGTGCCCTCCCCGTAGGTGTGCGTCAGGTTTTCTACACGAATGATCTCTTCCAAGGTTACAGTCCTCTTAGGTAAAATTTTTCGCAATGGCGTCTGCGCATTCCTCTACGGTGATGGCATCCACGGGGACGTCCATCCCCGCCTCGCGCAGGGAAAAGAGCAGCGAGACCGTGTCCGGCACGGCAAGGCCGATGTCCTCCAGCTCCTTTTTGCGGGTAAAGACCTCGCGCGGCTTGCCGTCCATGACGACAAGGCCGTCGTTCATCACGATGACGCGGTCAGCGTGCTCGGCTTCGTTCATGTGGTGGGTGATGAGGACGACCGTGATGCCCTGCTCGCGGTTGAGCTTTTCGACGGCCGCGAGCACCTCGCGCCGGCCGATGGGGTCGAGCATGGCGGTCGCCTCGTCGAGCACGATGCACTCGGGCTTCATCGCCAGCACGCCCGCGATGGCGATGCGCTGCTTCTGTCCGCCGGAGAGCAAATGCGGCGCGTGCTTGACAAACTGCGTCATGCCGACGGCCTCGAGCGCGTCGTCCACGCGCTTTCTGATCTCGGCGCTCGGCACGCCCAAATTCTCCGGCGCGAACGCGACGTCCTCTTCGACGACGTTCGCCACGATCTGGTTGTCAGGGTTCTGAAACACCATGCCCACGCGCCTGCGAATCTCAAGCAGGAGCGATTCGTCCATCGTGTCCATGCCCTCGACATAGACCTTGCCGCCGCTTGGCAGCAGAACTGCGTTGAAGGTCTTGGCAAGCGTCGATTTTCCGCTGCCGTTGTGGCCGAGGATCACGACAAAGCTGCCGCGCTCGATGGTCACATCCACCCCGCGCAGCGCGCGGGTGTTCACCTGGTCTTCCGTGCCCGGATAGGTGAAGGCCAGGTCTTGGGTCTTGATCATTTCCATAAAAGTTGCGTTCCTTAATCGTTATCCCGAAAGAGCTTTCGGGGATTCATCGCCGCAAAGCGGCGGATTCCTTTATTCCGAGAACCAGCGGCCCGTCGCGCCGCAGGGCAGCGCGAGCCCCGTCTCCGTCACGGGCAGCCCCAGCTCGTCCCACGTGACCTTGCCGCCGTACTTTTCCGCAACGAGCAGGTGCAGCATGTAGCCGAGCACCGAGGGAGCGAGCCCCGTCGTATACGAGTTGATGATGACAAAAAGCGGCTTGTCCGATAAGACCTGCGCGCAGAGCTTCACGAACGGGAAAAGATTGTCCTCCAACTTCCAGACCTCTCCCCCGGGGCCGCGGCCGTAGCTCGGCGGGTCCATGATGATGGCGTCATACACCTTGCCGCGGCGGATCTCACGCTCGACAAATTTCGCGCAGTCGTCGATGATCCAGCGCACCGGCGCATCGGAAAGGCCGCTGACACGCGCGTTCTCGCGCGCCCAGTTGACCATGCCCTTTGCCGCATCCACGTGGCAGACCTGAGCGCCTGCCGCCGCACACGCGACCGTCGCGCCGCCGGTGTAGGCGAAGAGGTTCAGCACGCGGATGGGCCGGCCCGCGTTTTTGATCTTCTCGCGCGCAAAATCCCAGTTGACGGCCTGCTCGGGGAACAGGCCCGTGTGCTTAAAATTCATGGGCTTGACCTGGAATTTGAGATCCTTGTAATTTACCGTCCAGCTCTCGGGCAGCTTTTCCTTGTCCCAATGTCCGCCGCCCGAGGACGAGCGGTAATAGCGGCCCTGCGCGTTGCACCAGCCGCGGTTCGTGCGCGGCGTCTCCCAGATCGCCTGAGGGTCAGGCCGCACCAGAATTTGCTTTCCCCAGCGTTCGAGCTTTTCTCCGCCGCCGCAGTCCAGCAGCTCATAATCTTCCCAACCGTCCGCGATCCACATACATTTTCTCCTTTGCCGCATGGGCATACTTGTTCATAATAATCAATGTATTATACTACGCATTCGATTGAATAGTCAATGTATAAATCGTGAACGATCCTGCGCCATTCGCTTAATTTTCTTTTCCCGTGGACTTTGCCGCGCGCTTGTGGTATGCTGGCAGAAACGACACAAGGAAAGCTGGTCTTTTTTGATGGATAAACTGCTGCTGCACTCCTGCTGCGCCCCCTGCTCGGTCTACTGCGTGGACACGCTGCGCGCCGACGGGATCGAGCCCACGTCACTCTGGTTCAACCCGAACATTCACCCCTGGACGGAGTATGACGCGCGCCGCCGCACGCTGCTCGAATACGGGGAAAAAGAGCATGTAGAAGTGCATATTTTAGAGGATTACGGCCTGCGCGACTTTGTCCGCGCCGTGAGTGCAGATATCGACCACCGCTGCGCGCACTGCTACACCATCCGCCTCGGCACGGCGGCCAAATACGCCGCCGACCACGGCTACGACGCGTTCACATCGTCCCTGCTCATCTCTCCGTATCAGAACCACGAGCTCTTAAAGGCCGTGGGCGAGACGATGGGCAAACAGTACGGCGTCGAATTCTACTACCGTGACTTCCGCCCCGGTTTTCGCGAGGGGCAGGCCAAGGCGCGCGAGATGGGCCTCTACATGCAGAAATACTGCGGCTGCATCTTCTCTGAAGAGGACCGCTATTCGACCAAGATCGAAAAGGCGAAAAAGCGCTACGCCGAAGAATAAGCAGCTTGCAAAAGGCAAGACCCGTTGGATGCTCCAACGGGTCTTTTTTCATTCTTTCGCGGCGATCAGCGCGTCGTGCACGAGCTGCAAGGCGCGCTCTGCGTCGTCGCGCAGGACGTAAAAGCTCATGAACCGCTCCCCCGCCGCAACGGCGAAGACGGTGATCTCCGCCCGTTCGAGCGCCGTGACGGCTATCTTCTCTTTCTCGATGCTCGGCAGCGCGCCGCCGACCGCCGTGATGGCCGCAAGGCGGCTCCGGTCACTCTTTTTCTGCGTCACGCCGACGATGCTTATATCTTCGTCCGTTTCGCAAACGATGCTGCCCGCGCCGCCTTCCCTGCACGAGCGCACGGTGATGGGCACGCCGCCCGCCTGTGCGAGCGCCACGCTGCGGTCGTGAAGCACCTGTGCGCCTTTCTGTGCGAGCAGCAGCATGTCGTCATACGAGATCACCTCGCGCCGCACGGCGTTCTTGCAGATGCGCGGGTCAGAGGAAAATATCCCGTCCACGTCTGTGTAGATGACAAGCTCATCGGCCTTCAGCGCCGCGGCGAGCGCCACTGCACTCGTGTCCGAGCCGCCGCGTCCGAGCGTCGTGACGTCGCCATTTTCGTCGACGCCCTGAAAGCCCGCCGCGACCACAACGTGGCCCTCGGCCAGCTCCTTCCGGATACGCGCGGTGTCGATCAGTTCGATCTCCGCGTTCCCATGTGTACCGTCCGTTTCGATGGGGATCTGCCATGCGCAGAGGGATACCGCCTCCACGCCGATGGACCGCAGCGTCATCGCGCCGAGCGCGGCGCTCATCTGCTCGCCCGCGGAGAGCAGCATATCGAGTTCGCGCGGCGAAGGCTGCTCGCTGATCTCCTTTGCCTTTTGCAGCAGGCCGTCCGTCGTGTCGCCCTGCGCGGAGAGAACAACGACCACGTCGTTGCCTTCGTCGACCCGCACTTTGACGATGCGCGCCATGCGCAGAAGATGCGCATAGTCGCGCACGGAGCTGCCGCCGAATTTCTGTACAATCAGGCTCATAAGAAGAACCACTTCCAACAAAAATGGATTGGCAGCGCGTTTACAGCAACCGCCAATCCATCGTATGAACTTGTACAAGCCCGCGTGACTCAGGCCGCGAGAATATCGAAGCGCACCACGCCCTCGAGCGCAAGCGCCCGCGCCATCATCTCCTCGATCGACTCCTGCATCTCGGACGTCTCGGCCGAGATCGTCACCGCGGCACAGCCGTTGGTAGGAATGCTCTGGTTGATGGTCAGAATATTCGCGCCCGAACCGGCAAAAATAGAAAGGACGTCGGACAATACGCCGGGGTTGTTCTTGAGCATCGTGTAGAACGTGATGATGCGGCCGGTCTTCATATCGTTGAAGGGGCGCACCGCATCGCGGTACTTATAAAATGCGCTGCGGCTGATGCCGACGGCGCGGGCGGCGTCGCCCGCGGTGCGCACCTCGCCGGACTGGAGCATGCGCTTCGCCTCCGCCACCTTGATAAAAATTTCCGGAAGGGCCTCTGCCGAGACCAAATAAAATTTCGTTGCAGGCGCCATAATGTTTCTCCTCCGCGGTCATCTGTCTTTATATGGCAGGATTTTAGCATATCTTAACGCATATTGCAACACTTTTTTCGATGGGAGGTCTGCATAATTTGAATGAAGAACGGCTGAGACGCTTCCTCACTTTATCGCTCGCGCTTTTCATGGGTGCATCTCTCTTTTATGTCTGCTTTCGCTATGTGCTGCCGTGGTGTTTGCCGTTTCTGCTCGCGCTGCTCGTCGCGGCGCTGCTGGAACCGGTCGTTTTATATCTGCGGCGGAAATTTCACTTTCAACGTGGCTTTTCCGCGCTGATTCTGACGCTGACGCTGCTGTTTCTGCTCGGCGGGCTGCTGTCGCTCCTGTGGTCTACGCTGCTTTCTCAGACGAATGCGCTGCTCGCCGCCGCGCCCGCGTTTTTCGACGCGATCCCCGCCGCAGCGGACGATCTGCTCTCCCGATTAGAGCAGTTCAGCGCGTCGAGTCCCGAATGGCTCAGCGGCTATCTGCACGAGCAGCTTTTCAGGGCCGTTACGGACGCGGACAGCCTGCTGCGCTCGCTGTCTTCGCGCGCGATGGCGTGGCTCGGCTCTGCCGCCGCGGCGCTGCCGGGCGGCGTGCTCGCCATCGCGACGGGCGTGCTTGCAATCTTCTTCACCTCCGCGTCGTACCCCGAGCTCTGCGCGGCACTCGAACACGCCGTGCCGGAAGAAGCGATGGCAAAGCTGCGGCTCTTTCGCGGCGGCGTAATGCGCTCGCTTGCGCGGTGGCTGCGCGCGCAGGCAACGCTGTCGCTCATCACGTTTTCAGAGCTTCTTATCGGCTTTCTCCTCATGCGCCAGAGCTATTCCCTGCTGCTCGCCTTTCTCATCACACTGCTCGACGCGCTGCCGGTCTTCGGCACGGGCACGGCGCTCGTGCCGTGGGCGGTCTTCACGCTGCTGTTCGGCTTCCCGCCCAAGGCCATCGTGCTCCTCGCGCTCTATCTCTGCACGCTCATCACGCGCAACACGCTCGAGCCCAAGCTTCTCTCCGCGCAGGCGGGGCTGCCGCCGGTCGCGTCGCTTTTTGCGATGTACCTCGGCTACTGCACGTTCGGCGTGGCAGGGATGGTGCTCTTCCCCTTCCTCCTGTTGCTGTTCGCGCAGATTCGAAACGCAAAAGCGGAAGCTGCCGCATAAAAAAGAGAACGGTGAAAACCGTTCTCTTTTTTATTGCTTTTTACCGGCCTGTGCCGCCGTTGTTGAGCAGCCAGTTGAGGAACTGGCCGTTGTCTCCGACATCGCCGGATGCGCTGTCTCCCGCCGTGCCGGTGTTGTCAGACGGCGTCTGTGTGCCGCTGTCACCGCCAGTGGTGGCATCACCGTCCGGCGTCGTGCCGCTGCCGTCATCCGGTGCATCCGGGTCCGGCGTGGGCTCCAGCGGCGTTGTGTGCGTCGTGCACATGCCTCTGTACATCAGATCGCTGTATAGCTGCACTGTGCCGCTGTTCGTGCGCACCGGTTCGCCTGCAGGAATCGACGAAATGAGCCCTTCTTCGAGCTGTGCCTGATACGTTGCCTGAAGCGCGGCGCTCAGCGGCGTCGTGAGAAGCTCGCGCTTGTAGCCCCAACCGCTGCTGACGTTCGGCTGGCTCAGATCGAGCACATAGGCCGTCGTAACATTTGGGCAGTAGTCGGAGGCGAGCATGCCGGAATCGGCGCAGACGGTTACGCTGATGTGTCCGTCGCAGCTCAGCGAGGGCGCATAGTCCTTTGCGACCTTGACAGTCTGCGAGGGACAGCCGGCCGAGGCCAGAAGTCCCGTCTGCGTGCAGACGGTCACGCTGACCATGTCGGTGCTGCTGACTTCAAAGTCCTTGTTCGGAAGGCCCGCGTGGACCTTGCTCATAAACGTCTTCCACAGCGTGGCCGCGGGGTTGCCGCTCGCCACGATGCGCGTCGGCGTGTCGTAGCCGACCCAGACCGCTGCCGTGTAATACGGCGTGTAACCGACAAAGTAACGGTCGTTGTTGCTGTTGGTCGAACCGGTCTTACCGGCGATGGTCATTCCGGAGAAGTTCGCGCCCGTACCCGTACCGTTGCGCACGACGTTTTTCAGGAGCTCGTTCATCGCGTAGGCGGTGCTCTCCTTCATCGCGACGTGGGACTCGGTCTTATTTTCAAGGATGACGTTGCCGTTGTGGTCAAGCACCTCGGTATACGTTCTCGGCGTGGTGTAAACGCCGCCGCGGGCAAATGTTGCGTAGGCCGCGGCCATCTCGCGCGTCGTCACGCCCTTGGAAAGGCCGCCGAGCGCGAGCGCGCCCGCCGCGGTCATATCGTCGTTCGTCAGCGTCGTGAAGCTTAAGTTTTCGGTCATAAACGCATACGACGCGGGCAGCGTCAGCTTGATGGCCGTGCGCACCGCCGTGGGGTTGGACGAATTGCGGATGGCGTCCTGCAGCGTCATAATGCTGCGATAACCTGAATAGGCGTTCACCGGCCAAATACTGCCGCCGAGCATTTCAACGGGATAGTCGTCGATAACGCTCGCGGGCGTGATGACGCCGTCGTCCAGCGCGGGCGCGTAAACGCTCAAAGGCTTGATGGCAGAACCGCACTGACGCACAACCGTCGAATAGTCGAGCAGGAACCGTCCCTCGCGCTCGCCCACGCGGCCCGCAACGGCGACGATGTCGCCCGTCGTGTTGTCGATGATCGTCGCGCCGGACTGGAGCAGCTCGCCCTTGGACGAGGTGTAGTTCAGGTTATTGCGGTCGGCATAGACGCTTTCCACGATGGACTGCACTTTGGGATCGACCGTGCAGTAGATGGAGTAGCCGCCGGTGTAGAGCAGGTCCTTTGCGACCTTCTCATCATAGCCGAACTGTTCGTGCATATCGGCGACGATGTCGTTGAACATACGCTCAACAAAGTAGGAGTCATACTCCGTGCTCGAGGCGGTATCCACCCTGCTTGCGACCCCCGCAGAAGGAACAAAGCCCGGGTCCCAGGAGAAGACGAGCGGCTCGACCTTTGCCTGCTCGTACTCTTCGTCGCTGATCTTACCCAGCTCGTGCATCTTATAAAGAACGGTGAGCTGACGTTCCTTGTTCTGCTCGCGGTACCAGTCGCCGCGCGACGGATCATATTTATAGGGGAACTGCGTGATGCCGACGATGGACGCAGCCTCCGCGATGCTCAGCTCACCAACGGTCTTGCCGAAGTAGCCCTCCGCCGCGGCCTCAATACCGTTGCAGCCGTTGCCGAAGTAGACGAGGTTCAGGTACGTCTCGAGAATTTCGTCTTTCGAGTAGTTCTTCTCGAGGCGCAGCGCACGGAAGATCTCTGTCACCTTGCGCTTGATAGTCACCTCGTTGTCGCCGGTCATGTTCTTCACGACCTGCTGGGTGATCGTCGAGCCGCCGCGCGTCGAGGTACCGGTGAGCTTGCCGAGAATGGCTTTCGCCGTGCTCTTCCAGTCCACGCCGTGGTGGCTTTGAAAGCGCTCGTCCTCAATGGAGATGAGCGCGTCCCGCACATGCTGGGGGATCTCGTCGATACTCACGAGCGTGCGGTTCTCTACGCCGTGGAGCTTCGTCAGCTCCACCCACTCCCCGCTCGCCTTGTCCTGATAGTAGACTGTCGAGCTCTGCTTGAGCGTGTAGGCCGAGATGTCCACATTCAGATCGAGCGACGTGTGCACGTAGACCATGAAGATGGCGAAAAACATCAGGCAGGTGGTAAGGCCGATGGCTAAGATGGTGCCGATGACCCGCTTGGCCGTGCCGGACTTTTTCTTCTTGTGCGCCTGATGCGTGGGGTGCTGGGTGTGCTGTCTTTGGGGCGTCTGGTTTTCTGCGCGGTTTTCTTCCATAAAGCGCCTCCTCCTTTGCGATAGAAATATGCGCAAGCGCGCATAGCCGATTTTCAATAGTGATACAGAATACAGTATAGCACGGCTGTCAAGTGGTACGTATCTTGTCTTGCATTTTGCCGCAAGGTGCGGTATAATGCGAGCACAAACTTTCAGGAGGTGTTCCCCCATGAACGATGAGTTCGGCCCCAATTTCGTCACGCTGACTGATGACGAGGGCAACGATATAGAGCTGGAATACGTCGACGCGCTCGAGCATAATGGCACGACGTATATGGCCTTCTTCCCCGTGGTCGAAGAGGACAGCGAGGACGAGGAAAACGAAGAGGAATACGGTCTCGTGATCCTCAAAAGCCAGATGGAAAACGGCGAGGAGTTCCTTGTCACCATTGACGACGAAGAGGAAATCGACAAGGTCTACGACCTTTTCATGGAGCAGATCCTCTCCGACGAAGAGTAAAACTTCGATTGCGACGGATTTTTTCCGAAAACTGAGATAAACTGAACATGCCCTGCGGGGTGCGTGATAAGTTCTTTTTAAACCCACATTTCGTCATAAGGGACGCCGGTACGCTCCGGTGGTTTGCAGGCCTCCCGGCTGCCTTTTGCGGCTGGACGTTGGAAGCAATAAAGCCGGACAGAGGCGACCCACCTGTCCAGAATGGTGCAGGTTTTGACGGGGCTTACACGGCCGCTGCGGGGCATCTTTTTATCTTTCCACGGATTGCACAAAATTACGTTTTTATTTTCTACGTCAGTTTAGACGAAAAAAGCGTGCATTTTGTTCGCGATCCCTGTAAAATATTTTTACAAACTAAATTACCGTTTGGTAGCTGCAACGTAGTGCTTCGCGCACGGGCTGTACGGTCTCCCCTTTTGGGGAGATGATACGGTCTGTGTGAGGAGCGCTTTTTCTTTCCCCTTGCGGTGCCGCTTTCGCGGCGGGGAAACGGCAAAAGAAAAAGGAGGAGCAAACTTATGAAACTTGTCACCAACGGTCGTCTCATCACCCGCAACGCAGATGCACAGGGCTATTATGAGCACGGCGCCGTCGCCTTCGAAGGCACGAAGATCGTCGAAGTAGGCGAGGAAGCAGCGCTTCGCGCCAAGTATCCCGACGCCGAGATCATCGACGCCAAGGGCGGCGTCATCATGCCCGCGTTCATCAACGCGCACACGCACATCTACTCCGCCCTCGCCCGCGGCCTTTCCATCGTGGGCAACAATCCGACGAACTTCTACGAAGTCCTCGACGGCACGTGGTGGGCCATCGACCGCCATCTGATGATGGACGGCACAAAGGCGTCCGCCACCGCGCTGTACATGGACTCCATCAAGCAGGGCGTGACGACGATTTTCGACCACCATGCCTCTTACGGCGAGATCCCCGGCACGCTCCACACGATTGCCGAGGAGAGCAAGCGCCTGGGCCTTCGCTCCTGCCTGTGCTATGAGGTCTCAGACCGCGACGGCGAGGAGAAGTGCTTACAGGCCATTCAGGAGAACGCCGATTTTATCACCGAATGCGAAAAGAATAAGGACCCGATGCTCGCGGCAATGTTCGGCGGCCACGCGCTGTTCACGATCTCCGATAAGACCTTCGACCGCATGGTCGCGGCCAACAACGGCCGCACGGGCTATCACATCCACGTGTCCGAGGGCATGAACGATGTGTACGACTCCCTCCAGAACTATGGCCGCCGTCCCGTGCAGCGCTTGCAGGATCACGGCATTCTCGGCCCCAAGACCATCCTCGGCCACTGCATCCACGTCAACACCGCCGAAATGGAGATCATCAAAGAGACCGGCACGATGGTCGTGAACAATCCGGAATCCAACATGGGCAACGCCATCGGCATCTGCCCCGTCCTCCAACTCCACAAGCGCGGCATTCTTCTCGGCATGGGCACAGACGCCTACACGAACGATATGCTCGAGTCCCTCAAGGTCGCCCTCTGCTCCCAGCGCAGCCAGAACTGCCTGCCGAACGTCGGCTGGTGCGAGGTCACGGACATGCTCTTCAAGAACAACGCAAAGATCGGCGAGAAATACTTCCCCGACACGCTCGGCGTGCTGAAGCCCGGTGCCGCGGCGGACATCATCGTCATGGACTATAAGCCGTTCACCCCGTTCTCCGACGAGAATATCGACGGCCACATGATCTTCGGCATGACGGGCCGCCAGTGCCAAACCACCATCGCCGCCGGCAAGACCCTCATGCTCGACCGCGAGCTCGTCGGCATCGACGAAGAAGCCGAAAATGCGCATATCCTTGAGGCGGCAAAGAATCTTTGGGGCGACTTAAATCACAGAAAATATTGATTAGGAGTTTCATATGGCTATTCCGGAATTACAGGAAGAATTTGCTCAATACTTAACAGCAAATTACAACTATTCTCATCCGCGCCACATGGCAAGCGAGGTTTTCTACTCCTATCGGCACGACATTGGCATCCCATTTGAAGAAATCTTTCGAAGTGATACATCAATGGAGCACGCCAAAGAATTGCTGATTCAATATTTTGAACGTATCGGGCGTAAGTCTCCTAAAGGACACGCTCAGGTTCACTATAACGATTGGATAAGATTCAAAGAATTCTTAGAACATAAATCCTCCAGATAGCCTCTATGTCGTCACAAAAAATGATTCATTGACAGTCCCCTGCTTCCAACGGCAGAGGCCGTCATCTACATCCAGCCAGCGACAGTGGAGACAGAAGCAGCCCAAATCGTAACGATTCAAGCACCATCATTTCTTGCAAAAGAGCAATTCACCCCGCGCACCCCCATAATTCTCTCTTGGGGTTCCAAAGGGGCCATTCTCTTTTGCAAAGAGAATGGCCCCTTTGACTTCCCGCCACAGTATCCGCGGCCCATCGGAGGCCCGCGCTTCCACTTTTCCCGCCGCCTTTGCGGCATTCAAACGAAAGGAGCACCCCCTTATGTCTGAAAAAATGTATCCCATTCCGTTCGACTCTCTGATGAACTGGGTGACGAGCGAATACGCGCAGTGCGGCGATGTGTTCGGCGTTCATAAGCACTATCACGCGAGCGGCAAGAGCCTGCCGATCTTCGGCGAGCGCATCGAAACACCGTTTGGCCCCGCCGCCGGCCCCAACAGCCAGCTTGCGCAGAATATCATCGCGGCCTATGCCGCCGGCGCGCGCTTTTTCGAGGTCAAGACCGTGCAGAAAATGGACGGCGCGGAGCTTGCCGCCTGTGTTCCCCGCCCCTGTATCCTCGCCGCTGACGAGGGCTACAACCAGGAGTGGTCGACCGAACTGACCGTGCAGCAGGCGCAGGACGAGTACATCAAGGCCTGGTGCGCACTCAAGGTCATGAGCAAGGTCTACGGCTTCGGCGATCCCGACGGGTTCGTGTTCAATATGTCCGTCGGCTACGACCTGGACGGCATCAAGGGCCGCAAGGTCAACACCTATATCAACAACATGATGGACGCGGGCAAGACCGCGCAGTTCAAGGAATGCAAAAAAGTCCTGACCGAGCTCTTCCCCGAGGAAAAGGACTTCATCGCCTCGATCTCCCCCAATGTTTCCCGCTCCGTTACGCTCTCCACGCTCCACGGCTGCCCGCCGCAGGAGATCGAGCGCATCGCAAGCTATCTTCTCAAGGAAAAGCACCTGCACACGTTCGTCAAGTGCAACCCGACGATCCTCGGCTACAAGACCGCGCGCAGCATCCTCGATTCCATGGGCTATGACTACATCGTCTTCGATGAGCACCACTTCAACGAGGACCTCCAGTGGGAGGACGCCGTGCCGATGTTCGAGCGGCTGCAAAAGCTTGCGGACAAGCAGGGCCTCGAATTCGGCCTCAAGCTCTCCAACACCTTCCCCGTCGACACGACGCGCGGCGAGCTTCCCAACGAGGAAATGTACATGTCCGGCCGCAGCCTCTTCCCACTGACGATTGAGATGTGCAATCGCATCTCCCGCCAGTTTGGCGGCAAGATGCGCATTTCGTTCGCAGGCGGCGCGGACTACTTCAACTGTGACAAGCTCTTTGCCGCCGGCATCTGGCCCATCACCGTCGCCACCACCATCCTGAAGCCCGGCGGCTACAACCGCCTGCACCAGATGGTCGAAAAGGTCGAGGATATGCCCTACCACGCATTTTCCGGCAACGACCCCGCCGCGATCTCTGACCTTGCCGCCTCCGCGCTGCACGACTTCCACCACCTCAAGGCCATCAAGCCACTTCCCTCGCGCAAAAAAGATGAACAGGTGCCACTGCTCGACTGTTTTACCGCGCCCTGCAAGGGCGGCTGCCCCATCGAGCAGGACATTCCCGAATATCTTGAGCTCTGCCGCAAGGGGCTCTACGGCCCAGCACTGAAGCTCATCACCGAGAAAAACGCCCTGCCGTTTATCACCGGCACCATCTGCGCGCACCGCTGCCAGGGCAAGTGCTCGCGCAACTTCTATGAGGAATCCGTCCACATTCGCGAGACAAAGCTGCTCGCCGCGGAAAAGGGCTACAGCGCGCTCATGGCGTCGCTCCGTATGCCCGAGCCCGTTGACGACAAGAAGGTCGCCATCGTCGGCGGCGGCCCGACCGGTATCGCCGCGGCGTACTTCCTCGGCCGCGAGGGCGTTCTTACCACGATCTTTGAGCGCGAGCGCAAGCTCGGCGGTGTGCCGCGTTATGTCATCCCCGCCTTCCGCATCAGCGACGAGGCCATCGACAAGGACGTCGCGCTCATGGAGCGCTACGGCGTCGAGGTCAAGCTCGGCAAGCCTGCTCCGTCCGTCGAACAGCTCAAGAAGATGGGCTACACCCACATCCTGATGGCTACCGGCGCGTGGAAGCCCGGCAAGCTCGACATGGAGGGCAATGTGCAGGGCGTCATCGAGTGGATGAAGCGCATGAAAAAGCAGGTCAAGCCCTGCCTGAGCGGCAACATCGTCGTTGTCGGCGCGGGCAACACCGCCATGGACGCCGCGCGCGTTGCAAAGCGCATGGGTGCGCATGCGACCATTCTCTATCGCCGCACGAAGAAGTTCATGCCCGCCGATGAGCACGAGCTCCAGCTCGCCATCGACGAGGGTGTCGAGTTCGTTGAGCTGGCCGCGCCCGTCAAGCAGAGCCGCGGCAAGCTGCTGTGCGACAAGATGATCCTCGGCGAGCCGGACGAGAGCGGCCGCCGCAGCCCCGTCAAATCCGGTGAGCAGTTCACCATCCCCTGCGACATGGTCATCTCCGCCGTCGGCGAGCAGGTCGACGCCGATCTCATGGCCGCGAACGGCATCGAGATGGAGCGCAAGGGTCCCGCGTTCGAGACAAACATCCCCGGCGTATACTGCGCGGGCGACGCGCACCGCGGCCCCGCCACCGTGGTCGAGGGCATTGCCGACGCCGCGCGCTTTGCCGAGATCGTCGTCGGTCACCCGCACATCTACGACATCCCCGCCGAGGCCGATGTGACCGAGTTCGACGCGCAGGCCAAGAAGGGTATCCTCTCGATGGCCAGTAAGTGTGTCTGCGATGGCGAGCGCTGCTTACAGTGCTCCACCGTGTGTGAAAACTGCGTCGATTCCTGCCCGAACCGCGCGAATGTCGTCATCAAGATGGCCGACGGCTCGCACGAGATTGTCCACGTCGACAAGATGTGCAACGAATGCGGCAACTGCACGCAGTTCTGCCCCTACGCAAGCGAGCCCTGCCACGACAAGTTCACCCTCTTCCAGACGAAGGAGGACATGGACGAGAGCGAAAACTACGGCGTGCTCTTCGAGGACGACGACATGGTCCGCCTGCGCTACGAGGACGGCGTGAAGGAATACGACTTAGCCTCCTGCGACAACGATCTTCCCGTCGAGCTTGAGGCTCTGATCCTCACCGTGCGCGACAAGTACAGCTACCTGTACGCATAACAACAAAATCGCAAAATGAAACGGGGAGCCGGTGCGTCGCACCGGCTCCTCTCCCCTTTGCAACAAAAAGAGCGCTGCCTAAGCAGCGCTCTTTTTGCGTTTATATTTTGCCTTACTTCTCGATCAGGGTGAGCTGATAGAGAATCTTGGCGATCTGCGCGCGGGTCAGGGACGCGGCAGGCTCGAAGGTGGTCTCGGTCATACCGCTGATGACCTTCGCGTCGACGAGCGCCATAACGTAACCGTCGGTGCAGTCGGTGAACTTGCTCTCGGTCTTGGACTCGGCAAGCTTGTTGAGCTTGGCAGCGATCTGGCAGAACTCGAGGCGGGAGATGGCCTTCGCGCCGTCGAGATCGGCGGCAACGAGGCCCAGCTCAGCAGCCTTGGCGATGGCGTTCTTGCTCCAGTCGGCGCCGGTGGCGTCCGCAGCCTTGAGATCGCCGTTGCTGACAAGCAGGAGCTTGAGCGCGGCAGCCCAGGTCAGGGTGTCGTTAGGCGCATAGGTGGTGGCGGAGGTGCCGTTGATGATGCCGTCATTGTAGAGGTCGATGACATACTTGCCGAACCAGGAGGAAACCTTGACATCCTTGAACGGGTTCATCAGAATGCGGCCCTGCGGCGCGGCATACTGCTCGCCGATCACGCCCTTGAGCTCCTTGGTGATGTAATCCATCACTGCCATATCAAGCGTCACACCGGTATCAAACTTGGAAGTCGCCGCCGCAAAAGCGTAGTAGGTGTCGCCGCCCTCGGCGCAGAAGTTGTTGGTAACGACCGCATAGGTGTCATTCGCCTTGAACTCCTTGCCGTTGATGCTGTTGATGGTCACACGGTTGATGGACTTTGGACCGTAGTAGGTGGAAGCGGGATAGGTCTCGGCATTCGCGTCATAGACAGCGCCGGTGGAAATGGTGTAACTGATGCCGCTGACCTGTGGGAAGCCGCCGATGGACTCAGGCACGCAGAACGTGGAGGCTTCGAGTGCCTCGAGCAGTTCATTGCCGGTGACATAAATCACTTCGATGGTGTTGCCGAACGGGAGAACAGTCTTGATATCCTTCTTGGTGACATCGCCGACCTTGATGGCCGCGCGGATACCGCCGCCGTTGGTGATGGCGACCACATGGTCTTCATTCACGGTCAGGCCTTCTTTGTTCTGCATGACCTTCCAGAGCATTGCATCGGTGATGAGATCGCCGTTGTTGGTCTCACCGTCGCGGTTGCCGTTGGGGGCCTTCGCGCCATTGAGCTCCACTTTGCTCTTGGCGAAGACCGCGCCGTACTCCTTGTCGATGCGGTCGATGATCTTCTGCGCGGCAGCGGCAACGGCCGCGTCCTTGGCGGTGTCTTCCTTGATCTCGTAGAGGGAGTTGCTCTCGATCTTCTTGCTGGCGTCATCGATGACGATCACGCCGATATTGGCGAACTTCGTACCGGTGGACTGGACGGGCTCGCCGTTCTTGCCCTTAGTCATCACACTGTGGGAGTGGCCGTCGATGATGAAGTCGATACCTTTGGCCGCATTGTAGAGGTCATAGGAGGTATAGGGCTTGGAAGAATCATCCACACCGAGGTGGGAAAGCGCGATGACGACATCGTCATCCTTGAGCGCTTCAAGCTGCTTTTCGGCGACTGCCTTGAGGTCGGTGTCGAACTTGAGACCCTTGATGAGCGCGGGGTTGGCCTTGGTCTGCGCTTCGGGCGTCTCCATGCCGAAGAAGCCGATCTTCACGCCGGACTTGGTGGTGTAGGTGTAGTTTGCATCGAAGATGGGGGTGCCGTCCTCACCGTAGACATTCGCGCAGAGGATCTTGAAGTCCGCCTTGGTCATGTTCTCCTTGAGCTGGGCATAACCGTAGTCGAACTCATGATTGCCGAGAGTGACGACATCGTAGCCCGTGACGTTCATCATTTCGACGGCATCGAGGCCTTTGGTGTCGCTGACATAGACTTCACCCTGGCTGTAGTCGCCCGCATCAACGAGGATGACCTCGGCGCCCTTGGCCTCATAGTCGGCCTTGAGCGCGGTGATGTAGGCATAGCCTTCGATCGCGCCGTGCACATCGTTTGTGTGCAGGATCACGGTCTTGCCCGCCATCGTCGCTTCTTCGGTCATGACTTCGGGCTCTCTTGTAGTTGCCGTGTCCTCGATCGCAAAGCCGGTCACAGTCAGGCTGAGAACCATCGCCATTGCGAGCAGGACGGATAGGAACTTGCGCATAGTGTTTTCCTCCTCAATTTTTTCACTCCGCTTTTTCTCTGTCCGCTCTTCGCGACACACAGCTCCTTTTCACATCTCTCAGTTGGTCTGCGCGCCAAAAGTTCGCTTTTTGAACAAATAAAAGCAGAATGTGGTATGATTTTATTGTATCGTATGTCTGCTACTTTCTCAATACGGCATTGTTCCGAATTTGCGCCAAAAATCTTGGCGCTTCTCACATTTTTTCCAAACTCTATGGAAATTGTGTAAAAAGTATGCTATGCTTTTGTCAATTTGGTACGGAATTTTTTCTCTCAGATAAGGAGGCTTCTTCCATGAAAACACTGCTTCGAGGCGGCTATGTCGTCAGCGGCCGCGGCTGCCGCCGCGCCGACGTGCTCATCGACGGGGAAAAGGTCGAAATGCTCGGCCACATCCCGCCCGAGCTCGCCGCGCAAAGCGAGGTCGTCGACGTAACGGGCTGCATGCTCTTCCCCGGTTTTATCGACGCGCACACGCACTTCGATCTCGATGTGTGCAACACCACGACGGCCGACGACTTTGAAAGCGGCAGCAAAAGCGCCATCCGCGGCGGCACGACGACGGTCATCGACTTTGCCTGCCCCAATAAAGGGGAATCCCTTGCCTACGGGCTTGATCTCTGGCATAAAAAGGCCGACGGCAAGTGCTACTGCGACTACGGCTTCCATATGACCATCGACGACTGGAACGAGAGCATCGAGTCTGAGCTCGACGCGATGTTCGACGCCGGTATCACGTCTTTCAAGATGTACCTCACCTACCCCGCCATGATGATCGGCGACGGCGCGGTCTACCGCGCGCTGAAAGCGCTCAAGGTCCGCGGCGGCATCGCGGGTGTCCACTGCGAGAACGCGGGCGTCATCGACGCGCGCATCGCCGAACTCAAGGCGAGCGGTTTGGGCGCGGACGTCGTATCGCACCCGATCTCCCGCCCCGACTATTTAGAGGCCGAGGCTGTTTCGCGTCTGCTGCGCATCGCGCAGGCGGCCGACGCGCCCGTCATCATCGTCCACACGACGAACCGTGCTTCTCTTGACGAGATCGCCGCGGCGCGCCGCCGCGGACAGACCGTGTATGTCGAGACCTGCCCGCAGTATTTGGCGCTCGACGACGGCGTTTATTACGATCCCGACTTTTCCTCCGCTGCGCGCTATGTCTGCGCGCCGCCGATCCGCTCGCAGGCGGACAGCGAAGCGCTCTGGAAGGCGCTGCGCCGCGGCGAGGTGCAGACCATCTCGACCGACCACTGCTCGTTCACGCTCGAGCAGAAGGACATGGGCCGCGACGACTTTACGAAGATTCCCGGCGGTCTTCCCGGCGTCGAAACGCGCGGCGAGGTCGTCTACACTGTGGCCATCAATGAAAACAAGCTCTCGCTCGGCGGCGTATGCCGCGCGCTGAGCGAAAATCCCGCCAAGCTCTACGGTCTCTACCCCCGCAAGGGCGTCATCGCTGCGGGCAGCGACGCCGACATCGTCGTCTACGATCCCGGCGCGAGCCACGTGCTCCACGGCGCGGACATGCTCTCCAAGGCGGGCTACACGCCGTTCGAGGGCTTCCGCACGAATGGCGGCGTGTCGAAGGTCTACCTGCGCGGTCAGCTGCAGGTGGACGGCGGCAAGGTCGTCGGCGGCAAGATGGGCGAATACTTGAAGCGCGGCAAATGCGCACTGTGAGGTAAGATATGGATCTGAGGGAAATTTTATTTGCGCAGTTCCCTGCGTTTTTTCTGCTGAGTCTGCTGTTTTTGATCGCGCACCTGCGCGTGCGTAAGCGCAGCGCCGTCAAGTCGGTGCTGTGGGTGCTGCTCTTCGGCGCGGCGCTGGCCGTGTCGATCCTGTTCTGCTTCCTCGGCATGCAGGCGAAGTACTGGACGGTCAAGACGCTCTTCGAGCTCAAGTTCTGGAGCTGGCTCGGCCTTGCGATCTTGGTGCTCGTGCTCGTGTTGCGGCTGGTGTTCAAGCTGCAAAATAAGCACGCTCAGCACATGGTCGAAAAGGAGCGCGCCAAGGCGGAAAAGACCCGCGAGGAGGCCGTAAAGCAGGCGCGCGAAGAAGGCCGCGCCGAGGCCATGGCCGCGCAGCAGGCGCAGGAGGCTGAAGCTGCCTCGGCAGAGCCCGCGGCGGAAGCGTCCGCACCCGATGCCGCGTCTGACGATGCGCAGAATGAGATGGTTGGTAACGCTGCGGAAAAGGAGAGCTGAGTATGCTATCAAAGAATCCCGCGCCAAGGCGCGTAATCTATTTCGACGTTCTGCGCATCGTTGCGATCTTTGTCGTTGTTGCCGTGCATCTTTCCGCAATGCATTGGGCGGATGTCGATGTCAATTCGCGCGCGTGGTTTGCCTTCAATCTCTATTGCACTGCGGGCAAATGGTCGGTCCCCATCTTTGTGATGATCAGCGGCGCGCTGTTTCTCGGGCGGGAGGTCAGCATCTCTGCCATCCTCAAAAAGAATGTCGCGCGCATCGCCGCGGTCTTTCTCTTCTGGTCCGGCTGCTACGCGCTCGTCGACCTAATCTTTCGCCATGCACCGCTTTCGGTCGTGCTTTCGCAGCTCATCACAGGGCACTATCACCTCTGGTTTCTCTACATGATCGTGGGGCTGTATCTGCTCATCCCGCTGCTGCGGCCCATCGTACAGAATGAAACGCTCATGCGCTACTTTCTGCTGCTTGCGTTTCTTTTCACCTTTCTTCTCCCCCAGCTTGCCCTGTTCACCTCCTTCGTTTCGCATGAGGCAAGCACCGTCATCCGCACGGTCATCATGTACTCCTATTGCTTTTTCCCTCTCGGCTTCACCATTTATTTTGTCGGCGGGTATTATCTCAGCCGGAGGAACTTCAGCCGCAGAGAAGAGATCGTTCTCTACTGCGTCGGCATAGCCGCCCTTCTTTTCTCCATCATCGCTCCCGCCGTTCTCTCCAGAGCGCAGGGCGCGCCAAATGCCACCTTTTATAACTACAACGACCTCAACGTTCTCTGCACGAGCGTGCCGATCTTCGTCTTTGCCAAGCAGCATCTGAATTTCCCGCGCATGGGCGAAAAGGCGTATGCCCTTCTCCGCAAGCTGTCGAAATACAGCTTCGGCGTGTATCTCGTTCATCCCATGGTCATCGAGCTATTGCAGCATTTCGGCATCGATACCTTCTCCTGCAACGCCTTTTTCTCCGTGCCGCTGCTCGCGATTTTCGTGTTCGCAGCTTCCACGGCGATCTCCGCCCTGCTGAACTGCGTCCCTATCATAAATAAGCACTTTGTATAAAAAAGGCCCCGCGAACCGGCTTGGTTCGCGGGGCGCTTCTTTTGTTCTTTTATGCGTCGGTCCTGATGCCGCGCTTGTCGAATTCCTCGACCAGCAGGTCAAGGTCGTTCGGCAGGCTCATCGGCTCGCCGCAGAATTTGATGGCGTTGGCCACGTCCTTGAGGCCGTTGCCCGTCACGACGGAGACGACCGTGTCGTTCTCACCGAGCGCGCCCTGCTCGCAGAGCTTCTTGACTGCCGCCGTACCGGTGACGCCCGCGGGCTCGCCGAAAACGCCGCAGGTCGTGCCGAGCAGCTTTTGCGCCGCCATGATTTCCTCGTCCGTCACGTTCACGACGATGCCGTTCGACTCGCGGATCACCATGAGCGCCTTGTCCGCGTTGCGCGGCACGCCGACGGCGATGGAGTCGGCCAGCGTGTTCTCCTCCATCGGCTCCCAGGGCTTGTTCTCCGCGATGGCGCGGTTGATGGGGTGGCAGCCCTCGGCCTGCGCGGAAATAAGGCGCGGGAGCTTGTCGATAAAGCCGATGGCGTACAGGTCCTTGAGGCCCTTCCACACGCCTGCGATGGTGCAGCCGTCACCGACGGAGATGGCGAGATAATCCGGCATCTTCCAGTCGAGCTGCTCAGCGATCTCGAGTGAGACGGTCTTCTTGCCCTCGGAGAGGTACGGATTGATGGCCGCGTTGCGGTTGTACCAGCCCCACTTGTCGATAGCCTTTTTCGACAGCTCGAACGTCTCTTCATAGTTGCCTTTGACGGAGATCACGTTTGCGCCGAAGGTCATCAGCTGCGCGACCTTACCCTTGGGCGCGCGCTCGGGAACGAAGATGAAGGTCTTGAGGCCCGCGGCCGCGGCGTTGCCCGCAAGAGAGCTCGCGGCGTTGCCCGTGGACGAGCAGGCGATGATCTTCGCGCCCGCCTCCCCCGCCTTGGCGACCGCCATGGCGGACGCGCGGTCCTTGAGCGACGCCGTCGGGTTCTGTCCGTCGTCCTTGACCCAGAGCTTTTTGAGGCCGAGCTGCTTTGCAAGGCGCGGCTCTTCGTAGAGCGGGCTCCAGCCCACGCGCAGCGGCGTGTCGGGTGTCGTCTCCTCGACCGGCAGCAGCTCGCGGTAGCGCCACATCGTGTTCGGGCGGGACTTGAGCGTTTCCTTCGTCAGGTTCTTTTTGATGTAGTCGTAGTCATAGATGATGTCGAGAATGCCGCCGCACGAGCAGTTCGTGAGGTTCGCCGTGGCCTCGTATTCTTTCCCGCACTTGACGCAGCGGGCGCATTTGACGTTTTTCAACATAATAACTCCTTGTTGTCCGCGCGCTGCGCGGTGGGTTTTTTGCAGCGTGAAAGCGCTGCTGCTTTTTGTCCCCCTATTCGCAGGGGGACGCGAGACAAAGGGGGTATTCTCTTTCCAAAGAGAATACCCCCTTTGGAACCCCCAGAGAAAGGCAAGGGGTCTTACCCCTTGACCCCGCACATTGGCAGTTTTTATCTTGAAGAGCTGCACGCGCTGCGCAATCGGGTGCGGTGTACATGGCTTCGCCATGAACCCCTGCGTTTCGTGACAACTCTCAACCGCGCCTTACTATCGTGAGGCGCGAGTGACGTTTGCTTGGCG